>Ga0180219_1000853_pt1 | contig 22008 bp, 21 predicted proteins | sample eDN3rd30CBELigMG_FD_151338 | JGI IMG/M metagenome (GOLD analysis project Ga0180219, IMG submission 151338) | Enriched Miracle-Growth compost microbial communities from Emeryville, California, USA - eDNA 3rd pass 30_C BE-Lig MG (version 2)... ...
CAAGCTCGGGCTGATCTCGTTCCTGAAGGAACATCGACGCCTACACTACGCTTCATGAACCGCCGTATACGGAACCGTACGTACGGTGGTGTGGGGGGAGGGCCTAAAATGCCCTCCTACCCGATTCGGTTCATCGTTTTACATCGCAATCCCGAGGCGACCTGCCAGATCCTGGATATATTGCCATGCAACACGTCCCGAACGGTTTCCGCGTGTCGTGGACCATTCCAGCGCTTCGGCGTGCATCTTGGCCGGATCGTAAGCCAGCTTAAAATAGGCCGCATAGCCGTCGACCATGGCGAGATAATCGTCCTGGCTGCATTTGTGGAAGCCGAGCCAGAGACCGAAACGGTCTGAAAGCGATACTTTTTCCTCAATGGCTTCCGAAGGATTGATTGCCGTCGAGCGCTCATTGTCGATCATGTCGCGCGGCATCAGATGACGCCGGTTCGACGTCGCATAGAAGATCACATTGCCGGGGCGACCTTCCACGCCGCCTTCAAGCGCGGCCTTGAGCGATTTGTACGACGTATCGTCATGATCGAAGGAAAGGTCGTCGCAGAATAGGATGAAGCGATAGTCCGTTTCCTTGATGAGGTTCATCAATGTTGGAAGGCTATCGATATCCTCGCGATGAATTTCGATCAGCTTGAGCGGAGTGCGGTCCGGCATTTCTGCGTTCACGCTGGCCTGCGCAGCCTTGACGAGCGAGGATTTGCCCATGCCGCGCGCTCCCCAGAGCAGCACATTATTGGCTGGAAATCCCTTTGCGAAGCGGCGGGTATTGTCTACGAGCTGGTCACGTACCAAATCTACGCCACGGATCAGTGCGATATCCACTCGGTTAACATGGCTGACCGGATCCAGGGTCAGTCGTTCGGGAGCCCAGACAAAGCAGTCTGCGGCATCAAGATCGGGTGTTTTGGCTTCCGGCGGCGCAATGCGTTCCAGAGCGGCGATCAAACGGTCCAGTTTCTGGCTGAGTATGTCTTCGGTCGTCATTTCATGCCCCTGATGATAGGGGTAACGGCTTAACATGTCACAGCGGAGGCGAAAAGTGTGCGACCTTGGCGCAGGCGAGGTCATCGCCGGTTGCATTTGGCGCGCTAACCATTGTAATGCCGATAATAATTTGTCTTCGAGACTTCAGAGGAGTTCCTAATGTTCGTAACACCGGCTTTCGCTCAGGCATCCGGCGGCGCTGTTGGACCAGATATGCTCATGAGCATTCTGCCGTTCATCCTGATCTTCGTGATCATGTACTTCCTTATTATCCGCCCGCAGCGGACCCAGATGAAGAAGCGTCAGGAAATGCTGACCCAGGTTCGTCGCGGCGATACCGTCGTGACCGGCGGCGGCATTGTCGGCAAGGTACAGAAGGTTGTTGACGACAACGAACTTGAAGTCGAAATCGCTGAAGGCGTTCGCATTCGCGTCATGCGCAGCACGCTGATGGATGTTCGCGTGAAGGGCGAACCCGTCGCCGACAACAAGAACAAGTAATTCTTTTTACGACACGCAGGCCCCGGTAAGATTTCCATAACCGGGGCCTGCGCATTATTCGGTGTGCGCTAATATACGATGCGCGTGCCACGACGCCGGAGAGCGGTTCGCAACAGGTGAACTCCGGCATGCTCTATCCAAGCTGATACGGAATTGCTGCTCTATGCTCTATTTTTCACGCTGGAAATCTGCCCTGATCTGGCTCGCGGTTCTCGTGAGTTTCATCATCGCATCCCCTAACTTTTTCTCGCGTGAAACGTTGGCGAAGCTGCCCAATTTCCTGCCGAAGCAGCAGATCGCCCTCGGGCTTGATCTCTCCGGCGGCTCTCGTCTGGTTCTGCAGGTGCAAAACTCCGGACGAGGGGACCTTGAAAGCACAGCCAATATCATGCGGCAGCGCCTGGAGGAGCTTGGTTATGGCAAACCTCTTGTTGAAGCGGAAAACCGCAATCAGATTCGGGTCGAAGTTCCCGGCGTCTATGACGCGCAGCTTCTGAAAGACATTCTCAGCGTTCGCGGCGACTTCTCTTTCCGGGCTGTAGACAGCACCATGTCGCCGGATGACGCCATTCGTGGCACGCCACCGGCTGACAGTGAAATCATTTATTCCTATGACGATCCGCCGGTCGGCTATCTCGTCAAGAAGCAGCCGATTCTGACTGGCGCCAATGTGACTGACGCCAAGGCGACGCTGTCGGACGACGATACTGAGCCTCTCATCACACTGACGTTGGACGATGCAGGCCGCAAAAGCCTTGCCGAAGCAACATCGCATCTGGTTGGTGGTAGCTTTGCTATCGTCGTTGACAACCAGATCGTTTCCGCGCCCGCTGTCGATGAGAAGCTCGACACCAACGAGCTGCAGATTTCAGGTGCTTTCGATCTTCAGGCCGCCAACAACATGGCGGTTGTGCTGCGGTCCGGTGCGCTGCCACAAAACGTAACGGTTCTGGAAGAACGTACGATCGCATCGGCTTTGGGCGAAGACTATGCCAGCGCTGCCGCATTGGCGGCATTGCTTGCGGCACTGCTCGTCGGCCTGTTTATGGTCTTGTCCTACGGAATCCTTGGTGTGATCGCCATGATCGCACTGGCCGTCAACATCATCATCCTGACAGCCATACTTTCGCTGATCGGCGCTTCGATCAGTCTCGCCAGCATTGCCGGTCTGGTGCTCACGATCGGCTTGGCCGTTGACGCCCACATCCTGATTTATGAGCGCGTGCGCGAAGATCGCCGCAAAGGCTATTCTGTTGTTCAGGCGATGGAATCCGGCTTCTATCGCGCTCTTTCGACCATCATCGACGCAAACCTAACCACACTTATTGCAGCGCTTGTTCTGTTCCTGCTCGGATCGGGAACGGTTCATGGCTTCGCGCTGACGGTGGCGGTTGGTATCGGCACCACGCTTTTCACGACGCTTACCTTCACTCGCCTGCTGATCGCGCAGTGGGTGCGCACGGCCAAGCCGAAGGAAGTGCCGAAGCGTCGTCTGAAACTGGTTCCGACTGTAACGCACATTCCGTTCATGCGTCTGCAATTCGTGACGCTCGGCATCTCGGTACTGGCCTGCGCCATCGTGGTCGCATTGTTCGTCAATATCGGCTTCAACTACGGCATTGATTTCCGTGGCGGCTCGATGGTCGAGTTGCAGGCCCGTAGCGGCGACGCCAACCTTGAGGATATCACCGAGCGCCTTACCGAACTCAACATCGAAAGCGCCCGTGTCCTGCCGGCAAAGTCCCCGCGCTCTGCCCTTGTCATTATAGGCAGTCAGGAAGTTGGCGACGATGCCGAACAAACCGTCGCCGTGAAACTGCGTGGAGAGTTCGAGCAGGATTATTCGTTCCAGCGCGTCGAAGTCGTTGGCCCGACAGTTTCGGAACAGCTTTCCCGCGCCGGTATTCTGGCGGTTATTCTGTCACTGATCGGCATCTTTATCTACGTATGGGTTCGGTTCCGCTGGCAACTCGCGCTTGGCGCGGTGCTGTCGACCTTGCACGACGTTATCATCCTTGCGGGCATGTTCATCGTGTTTCGCATGGAGTTCAATCTGTGGAGCGTCGCGGCAATCCTGACGATCATTGGTTACTCGTTGAATGATACGGTCGTGATTTACGACCGCGTGCGCGAGAATCTGCGGGTCTATAAAAGCGCACCATTGCCTGCCATCATCGATGCCTCGATCAACCAGACACTGTCGCGTACCTTGCTGACGTCCTTTGTGACATTTCTGGCGCATATTCCGCTCTATGCCTTCGGTGGCGCGGATATCCGCAGCTTTGCGCTGGCGCTCAGTGTTGGTATTATTGTTGCAAGCTATTCATCGATCTTCATCGCCGCTCCATTGCTGGTTCAGTTCGGCCTCAAGCCGCGCGGGCCGGATGAATCCAGCGATCAAATGGATGATGAACTGGCGCAATCGCTGAATTTGGAAAGCTGAAAATGGCCAAAGGGATAGAGATACGCGAGGCCCATTTTCCGGGCCGTGCTCCCATTGATGCCTATGGCGACGGCGGCTTCCGTTTTGCCGAAATGTCGCATCGCGGCTCCATTCTTTGCCTGCCTTCGGGCATTCACGGCTGGGAACCTACGACACCGCCGATACTGGGCAAAGCCGATCTCAAGATGATCCTTGAGCAGGCATCCGATATTGAAATTCTGCTGGTGGGCACAGGCATGGATCTGCGCCGTATTCCAGAAGACGTGCGCGCTATCCTGCGCGAACACCGCATTTCTTCTGATCCCATGAGTACAGGTGCCGCCGTTCGCACCTATAATGTGCTTCTGGCCGAAGATCGTGCGGTCGCGGCGGCGTTGATTGCTGTAGACTGACATCATGAACGAAAATGAGGCTCATTGCCTGGCGTTGCTACGCGAAGCTGACCGGGATCGCTACCTTTCAGTGCTTTATGCACCGGAGGATCGTCGCGGCGGTTTGGCTGCGTTGTATGCGTTTAATGCGGAAGTTGCGCGTATCCGTGATCTGGTCCACGAACCGCTACCGGGTGAAGTCCGGTTGCAATGGTGGCGCGATCTCATCAACGGCGAGGCGAGGGGTAGTGCAGAAGCGCATCCCGTTGCCGCAGCGCTGATCGGCACCATTGAAAAATATGAACTGCCGCGAACTGCTTTCGACAATTATTGCGAAGTGCGCATCTTCGATCTTTATGATGACCCGATGCCCAGCCGCAATGATCTGGAAGGTTATTGCGGTGAAACCGCATCGGCTATCATTCAGTTAGCCGGCTTTATACTGGACAGAGATGCCGCGCAGGCACAGACGGAAACAACCGGCCATGCTGGCGTGGCGCAGGCAGTGACAGGCCTGCTTCGCCTTATGCCTATTCACCGGCAGCGCGGGCAACTCTATGTTCCCGCTGATATGTTGCAGGCAGTCGGCGTGACGCGCGAGGCATTTATCGCTGGCGAAGACAAGGCTGCTGTCGAGCGCGTGATCAGCATCATGCTGGCTTTCGCGCGTGAACATCTGGCAATTTTCGAGAAGAATAAATCAGAGTTGCCGAAGAGCCTCGCTCCGGCGTTTCTGCCTTTGGCGCTGGCTCCAGCCTATCTGCGAGCAATCGAGCGCCTGGGCGCGCAGGCTGCGGAAAAGGTGGCGGACATTTCTGCCATTCGAAAGCAATGGCTCATGTTTAGAGCCAATTTCTGAGCAGGCAGAGCCGATGGGCTTTAGTTCAATCGAACGAAGCCCATCGCAATATCACTCAGCCGATCCTAGCCCCGAGCCCAGCCATTGACGGCAATCAGCCAGAGCACGTACGGAAAGCGCTTGCTTCTTGGCAACAGTCTTTTCCTTGCCGCGCAGACGCTTGCCTTCCGGCTTTGGAACATCGACCGGCGGGAACAGGCCGAAATTCACATTCATTGGCTGGAACGAACGCTTGCCCGGCTCATCGTCGGCAACGATGTGTCCACCTGTAATATGACCGAGCAGGGCGCCAAATGCAGTTGTTCCCGGCGGTGGCGTCGGCGTTTGCCCCAACTTTTCTGCTGCGGTGAAACGACCTGCCAGCAAGCCGATGGCTGATGATTCGACATAGCCTTCACAGCCTGTCACCTGACCGGCAAAGCGCAATGTTTCGCGTGATTTCAGGCGAAGCGTGCCGTCGAGCAGCACGGGAGAATTCAGGTATGTGTTGCGATGAAGACCACCGAGACGTGCGAATTCCGCATTTTCCAGGCCCGGAATCATCTTGAAGATGCCGGTCTGGGAGCCGTATTTCAGCTTCGTCTGGAAGCCGACCATATTGTAGAGCGTGCCGAGCGCATTGTCCTGGCGGAGCTGCACGACGGCATAAGCCTTTACAGTCGGATTATGGGCATTGGTGAGGCCCATCGGCTTCATCGGGCCATGACGCAAGGTTTCCGGCCCGCGTTCGGCCATCACTTCGATCGGCAGGCAACCATCGAAATAGGGTGTGCCTTCCCATTCCTTGAAGTCGGTCTTGTCGCCTTCGACCAATGCGGCCACGAACGCCTCATACTGTTCCTTGTCCATGGGGCAGTTGATATAGTCCTTTCCGGTGCCGCCGGGGCCAACCTTGTCATAGCGCGACTGGAACCAGCAGACATCCATATTGATCGAATCAAAATGGATGATCGGAGCAATGGCATCAAAGAAGGCCAGAGCATCAGCACCGGTCTGCGCCTGGATGGCTTCAGCCAGTGAAGGCGCGGTCAGAGGTCCGGTGGCAACGATGGTCGTTCCCCATTCCTCTGGCGGAAGACCGGTCACTTCTTCCCGAACAATTGTAATCAGTGGATGGGCTTCAAGCTTGGCAGTGACGGCCTGTGAAAAGCCTTCGCGGTCGACAGCCAATGCGCCACCGGCCGGGACCTGATGGGCATCGGCGCACGCCATGATGAGCGATCCGGCAAGGCGCATTTCGGCGTGAAGAACGCCGACGGCATTGGTTTCGGCATCATCCGAGCGGAAAGAGTTGGAACAGACGAGCTCGGCAAGCTGCTCGGTCTTGTGGGCATCGGTGCCGCGCACGGGACGCATTTCGTGCAATATGACGGGCACGCCCGCCTGCGCGAGCTGCCATGCAGCTTCAGAACCGGCAAGGCCGCCGCCGACGACGTGAACGGGAGAAAGATCGGATGTGTTTAACATGGGCCATTCCCTTATCGCCTTTGCTGAACGCCTTCAATGGAGAAGGCTCGCCAAGGATGGGAATCATGCCGCAAAAAGAAATGGCATCCGTCGCGGGAGGAGGAGCGACGGATGCCATTATGGTAAGACCGGCATTGGGAGGACGAGAACCGGCCTTGTTATCGCAAAACCTGGGAGGAGGATGGCTCTGCGATGAACCAGGTCTGGTGGGAGGAGGATCCAGACTTGGAGAAACTTTAAAGCTCGTTGAATTAGCGAGCCCTGGTCTTTAACGGGCTTTGGTCTGGCGAGCCACGAACGGGATGTCCGCGCGGGAGATGCCAAGATCGTTCAGCTCACGGGTGGAGAGCTGGCTGAGTTCATTGACGGTGTCGCGGTAACGGCGCCAGTTGTTGTAAGAGCGGAGGAGGTTCATCGTGCTATTCCTTCATCGTTGAGGAACTGGAGTTCTGTTCAATTCATCTCGTTTGTTGCCCATGATATAAGCTATTGTTTTCGCAGGTTGCAGACCCGAGTTTGCATAGCTGCTCTGCGGGTTCTGCACGACAGGTTAAATCGATTAGACTGGTTGGGCACAAAATTGCCGCAAAGCGATTTGATGCACTCTTTGCCGGCATCACAGTTTCCTATATGTTCTCAACCGCTTACGGTTGCGACAGCAACAACTGACAGAATGACCAGGAGCTAATTTGTCATTTTCCATTTCTGTTGAACGCCTGATCGAGAGATGGCAGCGGGACGGTCTGATCGATGCGGAAACAGCATCGAAACTGAATGCCGACCTTGAAAAACGCGCTTCGGTCTTCAGCCTCGGTTCTGTTCTAGCCGCGCTTGGCGGGCTGCTTCTCGGCGCAGCCGTTATCATGCTGGTTGCCGCGAACTGGCAGGAAATGCCACGCCTTATGCGCATCGGCCTTATATTCGTTCTGATATGGGTGAGCTATCTCGGTGGGGCCTGGCGGCAGTCTCGTGGTGACAAGTTGTTCCCGGCGACACTCTATATTGTAGGAGCTGCGTCATTTGGAGCAGGGCTGGCGCTTGTAGGGCAAATGTATCATTTGTCCGGCGATATCCACTCTGCCGCAATCTATTGGTCTGGCGGCGTTCTGGTTTCGGCTTTTCTTCTACGTGCGCCGGTACTGGCGGCGTTCGGCGCGGGTGTTGCCTGCTTTTATCTTTCGACCTATGTGTTTGATACCTCGTCCTATGACGATGTGACCTATCGCTGGATTGGCCCGTTGCTTTTGCTGTTCGGCGCTGCGGCGGCCTTGTTCACACGCTCGCGACATGCAGCACATCTGTGGGCCATGTTCTCCATCGGCTGGGCTCTGCTCGTCTATGCGGAACATGAGAGCAATACGGTGCTGGTGCTTATGCTGATCGTGGGAATCGGCCTGATTCTGGCTGACGGTTTTGCCCATGCCACGGTGGAGAGACTGACCCGCTTCGCTCATCCGCTTGCGGCATACGGCTTGGCTCTCGCATTGCTGGCGCTTGTCACGCTTCAGATCAACCAGATGGTCTCCTATTCCAACGTTAGTGCAAGTCTGGACCGCGACATATTATATAGTATCTTCATATTGGCGCTCGCGATCGGGGCGATTGCTGTGGCTGGTCGAAATAATGGCGGCCTGCGCTCCATCGCCTATGCCGCATTTTCGATCCAGGTACTCTATCTGGCTTTTGAGACGGTCGGCACCATGATCGGAACATCCGGGTTTTTCCTGACTGCGGGTATTCTCGTGCTGCTGCTGGCTGCTTTTGTGCGACGCATGGAGAACCGCTTTGGAAAGACGAGCAGCGTGGAGGCCCGACCATGACTATTCGATTCAAATGGCTCTATGTCGGGGCGACCATCACTGCATTGCTGCAAACCGGCATTCTTTATGCAGGCATAGAAAAACGCGCCTCTGTCCTGCGCTCAGGCTCGGAAGTGACGCTGCAGACGGAACCTTTCGACCCGCGCGACCTGATGCGCGGCGATTACGTTGTTCTGGGTTACGAAATTTCCAGTCTGTCCCGAAAGAACATACAAGGTGAGCGTCCTGCCGGTTCGCAAATCGTCTATGTGGCAGTGAAACCCGATGCAGACGGGATAGCACGGTTCTCACGCGCCTCATTCGTTCCGCTTTCAGAACTTGCTGCGGGCGAAGTGCAGATTCGGGGCGAGGCGGCCTATTCCATATTCGATGATCCGGAATCGAATATCCGTCTCAATTTCGGCATTGAACGATATTATGTACCCGAGGGGCAGGGACGCGCGATTGAAGACAGCCAGCGGGAGCGGCGGATTACCGCCATTGTGGCGGTTGATCCGAAGGGAATGCCGGTCATTAAGGCCCTGCAGGAAGACGGAAGGCAGCTCTATCAGGAGCCTCTTTATTGATCCTGTCATCACGCACTGTTTCAAAAGGGTTGGCTGACGCGACAGGATCGCTATATAGAGACGGAAAGGGCAGGAAGAGCTCAGCCTGATCGAACCTTGTAAATCTATGCAGGGCAGGCGGCTTTTTTCCTTTGAACCGGGAAAATTGGATGATATAGAGACGCGCGCTTTCGAGGGGCGGTTCAATATCTGAGACGAATTATGGTGCCTTCTGAGGAATGTACATCGGTTCAGAAGCGGATGTGGCGAAATTGGTAGACGCACCAGATTTAGGTTCTGGCGGGAGACCGTGGGGGTTCGAGTCCCTCCATCCGCACCAACTGCCATAAGGCAAAAGAATTTCTCTCCCGCGACAAGGCAAACAGGCCGGTAACGGCGGGACAATGACAAGAAGTGAAGGTTTGAACATGCAGGTTACCGAAACGCTCAATGAAGGGCTGAAGCGCGAGATCAAAGTCGTGGTTCCGGCCAAGGACCTCGAAGCCAAGCTCGCAGAGCGGCTGGAAACTGCGCGTGACCGCGCCAAGATCAACGGTTTCCGTCCGGGCAAGGTGCCTGCGGCTCACCTCCGCAAGATGTACGGCAAGTCCTTCATGGCGGAAATCGTCAACGAAATCCTCAATGACTCGTCGCGTTCGCTTCTTGCTGAACGTAACGAAAAGTCGGCTACACAGCCTGAAGTCATCATGTCGGAAGACGAAAAAGAGGCCGAACAGGTTCTCGACGGCAAGGCCGATTTCGTTTTTTCGCTTAACTACGAAGTTCTGCCGGCAATCGAAGTCAAGGACTTCTCGAAGATCGCTGTTACCCGTGAAGTCGTCGATATTTCCGATGAGGAAGTTGACGATCAGGTCAAGCGCATCGCTTCGTCGACCCGCACCTTCGAAACCAAGAAGGGCAAGGCCGAAAACGAAGATCGCGTTACGATCGACTATCTGGGCAAGCTCGACGGCGAGCCGTTCGACGGCGGCGCGGACAATGACGCACAGCTCGTTCTCGGTTCCGGCCAGTTCATTCCTGGCTTCGAAGAGCAGCTCGTTGGCGTCAAGGCTGGCGACGAGAAGGTTATCAACGTAACTTTCCCTGCTGAGTACGGCGCTGCCCATCTGGCTGGCAAGGAAGCTACCTTCGACATCAAGGTCAAGGAAGTTGCCAAGCCGAACGAACTGGTCCTCGATGACGAAACTGCAAAGAAGCTCGGCATCGAATCGCTTGAGCGTCTGCGTCAGGTCGTTCGTGAACAGATCGAAAGCCAGTACGGCCAGATCACCCGCCAGAAGGTAAAGCGTCAGATTCTCGACGCTCTGGACGGCGACTATCAGTTTGAAACGCCGCAGAAGCTTGTTGACGCCGAGTTCAACAACATCTGGCAGCAGATCAACTTCGACCTGCAGCAGGCTGGCCGCACGTTCGAAGACGAAGAAACCACTGAAGAAGCCGCTCGCGAAGAATATCGCAAGCTTGCTGAGCGTCGCGTGCGCCTCGGTCTGGTTCTGTCGGAAATCGGCGAAAAGGCTGGCGTTGAGGTTTCTGAAGAAGAACTGCAGCGCGCTGTTTACGATCAGGTTCGTCGCTATCCGGGCCAGGAAAAGGAAATCTACGAATTCCTGCGCAAGACGCCGGATGCCGTTGCCAACCTTCGCGCTCCGATCTTTGAAGAAAAGGTCGTTGACCATCTGCTCGCCAATATCAACGTGACCGACAAGAAGGTTTCGAAGGAAGAGCTGACGGCTGAAGACGAAGATGCAGCTTCGGAAGCAAAGCCTGCCAAGAAGGCTGCAGCGAAGAAGAAGGCCGCTCCTAAGAAGAAGGCTGACGAAGGCAAGTCCGAAGAGGCTTGATCTTTGCTCCCAGCATGAATTCGGAAAGGCCGCGCATAGCGCGGCCTTTTCGTTTTGCGATCATGGAAATGGTGGCTGAAAAGCTTGCATCCGGTGGGGCTTTGCTCTAGCCAATACAACAATCAGTTTCAGCCCAATCACAGTATTGTCGAGCCAGTAATGTCCCTAATCGATACGCGTATACCTGAACCCAAACGCTTTATCTCCGGCGCGACCGGCGACTGGGAAGTCGTCATCGGCATGGAAGTCCATGCGCAGGTCACGTCAGAATCGAAGCTGTTTTCCGGCGCTTCCACCTCGTTCGGCGCAGAGCCTAATTCGAATGTTTCTCTGGTTGATGCTGCCATGCCGGGCATGCTGCCGGTCATCAATCTGGAATGCGTCAAGCAGGCGGTTCGCACGGGCATTGGGCTCAACGCTCAGATTAATTTGAAGTCGGTTTTCGATCGCAAGAATTATTTCTATCCCGATCTGCCGCAGGGCTATCAGATTTCGCAGTTCAAGCAGCCAATCGTTGGCGAAGGCAAGATCATGATTTCGGTCGGCCCGGACAATAAGGGCCAGTTCGAAGACGTGGAAATCGGCATCGAACGCCTGCATCTGGAACAGGATGCAGGCAAGTCCATGCACGACCAGCATCCGACCATGTCCTATGTGGACCTGAACCGTTCTGGCGTAGCCTTGATGGAAATCGTGTCGAAGCCGGACTTGCGTTCCTCCGATGAAGCACGCGCTTATCTGACCAAGTTGCGCACGATTGTCCGCTATCTCGGCACGTGCGACGGCAACATGGATGAAGGCTCGATGCGCGCCGACGTGAATGTCTCCGTGCGCCGTCCGGGCGGTGAATTCGGTACACGTTGCGAAATCAAGAACGTCAATTCGATCCGCTTCGTCGGTCAGGCAATTGAATATGAGGCTCGCCGCCAGATTGCCATTCTCGAGGACGGTGGCTCCATCGATCAGGAAACACGCCTGTTCGATCCGGTAAAGGGTGAAACCCGGTCCATGCGCTCCAAGGAAGAAGCGCATGACTATCGCTATTTCCCTGATCCGGACCTTCTGCCACTCGAGTTCGACCAGGCATTCGTGGATGCGCTGGCAGTGGACCTGCCGGAACTGCCGGACGTCAAGAAGCAGCGCCTCGTCGAGAAGCAGGGTATCTCGATCTATGATGCATCGATTCTCGTTACCGAGAAGGCTATTGCTGATTATTATGAAGCCGTTGCTGCCGGTCGTGACGGCAAGGCCGCAGCGAACTGGGTCATCAACGACCTCCTTGGCGCGCTGAACAAGGCTGGCAAGGACATTGAGGAATCACCGGTCAGCCCCGAACAGCTTGGTGCTGTCATCGACCTCATCAAGGAAGGCACGATTTCCGGCAAGATCGCCAAGGATCTTTTCGAGATCGTCTGGAATGAGGGTGGCGATCCGAAGAAACTCGTTGAAGAACGTGGCATGAAGCAGGTCACGGACACCGGTGCCATTGAGAAGGCTGTGGACGACGTCATTGCGGCCAATCCGGAAAAGGTGGAGCAGGCAAAAGCCAAGCCGACACTGGCCGGCTGGTTTGTCGGTCAGGTCATGAGGGCGACCGGCGGTAAAGCCAACCCGCAATCTGTCAATGAACTGGTCAAGGCCAAGCTCGGGATTGAAGAGTGATGTGGGTCAGAAGTGCGACGGAGGCTGATCTCAAGGCAGTGCACGAGCTGCTTGTCTCGACCTGGCACGCGACCTTTGATGACATCCTTGGGCGGGAAACGGTGGATGCCGTTACCGCCCAATGGCACAGCATTGGTGTTCTGAAGGCCAATCTGAAGAAGCCCTATTCTGAATTCATCGTTGCCGATAACGGCAATGGCGGCATTGACGGCATGGCTTTTGCCAGCCAGTCGGAAGAAGGCAAGGCTTCGCTGCATCAGCTTTATGTTCGTCCCGACACACAGGTTCAGGGTATCGGGACGATGCTTCTCGCTGAAATAGAGATGGCTTTTCCCGACGTTCGTACGATGAAGCTTGAAGTGATCGAGAGAAACGCCAAAGCTGTGAACTTCTACGAGCGCAAGGGCTATGCCAAAGTCGGCCGCAATGAAGATTGGGGTGATCCCAATTGCAAGGAGCCGGTGCTGGTGATGGAAAAGTCGCTCGAGAGCTGGAATATGTAAAGCATATCTCCCAAAGTGGAGACCGGTTTGGGGATTAAGACATGTGGGCATGTAGAAGCCTGAAGCGCGTCGCGTTTTGGGCTCATCATACTCTTGTGACAGCGGCAACTTGACCCTTGCCATGGCCGGTCGATAGGGCCATAAGCAAGAAAACCCGGTGGTTTCGGTCACCTGTGGCAATAATGGATCTGGAATAGGTCATGAAGAAATTTATTACGCAAGTTTTCACCTGGTGGAACGGCCAGACGCTCGGCACGCGGTTTCATACGTGGCGCAAGGGCGAGCGCGTCGGTGAAGACGAGTTCGGCAATATCTATTATCAGGGTGGCAAGGACTCCGAAGGTCGCACGCGTCGCTGGGTAATCTTCAATGGCTATGCGGAAGCAAGCGCTATTCCTCCCGGCTGGCATGGCTGGATGCATCATCGCGTCGACACGCCGCCTACCAAGGAAGACTACAAGCCACGTGACTGGCAGAAGCCGCACCTGCAGAACCTGACCGGTTCTCCGCTGGCTTACCGTCCGAAAGGCGCTATTGCTCGTCCGGGTACGGAACCTGCGGAGCGTCCGCGCGTGACCGGCGAATACGATGCCTGGACACCGGGCAACTGATAATCGGTTTTGATTTTTGTCCGGCGCGTTAATCCGCGCCGGATTTCTTATATGTCCGCCTTTTGACGCTATTGCAGAAAAGGTTTGAGGATAGACGGCTTGCTTCATGCCGATGGCTGTATTGCGGCTTGCGACAGGGCAACGAATCGTCACATTTCATGCTTAGGAATTGTTCCTGCTTAATTTAAACCCTTTGGATGCGGATTTCCGTTTTGACGAAGCAATCTCACGGCACGGCTGGCAACGGGAAAAACTCGATCAAAAGGGCTGTTCAAATCGCCCTGATTTCATTGATTGCGACCACCAGCAGCTTTCAGACAGCCATGGCCGAACGCATCACCAATCCGGTTGCTGAGTTCTCGGGTCTCGATAAAATCACCGGACGCATCACGACATTCGATGTCTATATCAATGAGACGGTCCAGTTTGGTGCGCTTCAGGTAACGCCGAAAGTCTGCTATTCGCGCACGGAGAATGAAGCGCCGCGCACGGATGGCTTCGTTGAAGTGGATGAAATCACGCTGGATCGAAAGATTCGCCGTATCTTTACTGGCTGGATGTTTGCCGATAGTCCGGGTCTCAATGCTGTCGAGCATCCGATCTATGACGTCTGGCTGAAGGACTGCAAGCAGAAGTCGGAAGTGCCGCCGCCGGATCAGCGCAACTAGTGTGGTGGATTTGAATCCGAAATTCGTTCGCAACCCCGCTCCAGAGTGATACGAATTTCGGATTCAAATCCACCACACTAGAGCGCATCCCGAAACGTGTGAAACGGTTTTCGGATAAGATGCGCGTTAGAAACGCGCGATTCCGTCGAGTGCGTTTTCCAGCAGTTTTTCATATTTTTTCCGTGGAACTTCCACAGCGCCGAATCTTTCGAGATGTGGCGTGGTGAACTGCGTGTCGAGAAGTACGAAGCCTCGGCTGACCAGATGCTGGACCAGATAGGCGAGGCAGACCTTTGAAGCATCTCGCTTGCGGGTGAACATGCTCTCACCAAAGAAGGCGCGTCCGAGTGTGACGCCATAAAGCCCACCGACGAGCTGTCCGTCATGCCAGGCTTCGACCGTGTGGCAATGTCCGATCTCGAACAATTCCTTATAGGCTTCGCGGATTGGACCGTTGATCCATGTACGCGCGCGTTCGCCGGTTCCGCTGGCACAACCTTCGATCACGCCATCAAAATCGCTGTCGAGCCTTATATCAAAAATGCCCTGGCGAATGGTTTTCTGGAGGCTTTTCGGTAGGTGGAAGCCATCGAGGGGTATGACACCGCGCCTCTCGGGACGAACCCAGAAGACTTCGGGATCGTCGGCTTCTTCAGCCATGGGAAATATTCCCGTGGCATAGGCCCGCAGGAGCAACTCCGGTTCGATTGAATAGTCGTCCGGGGACACTCCTGCGGTCATTTTCGTCAGGCGCTTTCGCCCTTGGTTTTCTTGGCCAGATATTTTTCCAGCCAATGAATGTCGTAATCGCCGTTGGCAATATCCTGATTTGCAATCAGGTCCTGGAAAAGCGGGAGAGTGGTTTTCACGCCATCGACCACGAACTCGTCCAGCGCGCGGCGCAGACGCATCATGCATTCGACGCGATTGCGACCATGCACGATGAGCTTGCCGATAAGGCTGTCATAGTAAGGCGGAATGCGATAGCCGGAATAAACGCCCGAATCCACGCGGATGCCGAGGCCACCCGGCGTATGATAATGCGTGATCAGCCCCGGCGAAGGCGCAAATGTCAGCGGATCTTCAGCGTTGATACGGCATTCAATGGCATGGCCAGAGAAGCGGATATCCTTCTGCTTTACCGACAGGCCGAGACCGGCTGCAACGCGAATCTGCTCGTGAACGAGATCGATGCCCGTGATGGCTTCCGTAATCGGATGTTCCACCTGAAGGCGCGTGTTCATTTCGATGAAATAGAATTCGCCGTCTTCATACAGGAACTCGATCGTTCCCGCACCGCGATAACCCAATTCCGCACAGGCGTTGGCGCAAACCATGCCGATCTTGTCGCGTGCTTCGGCGTTGAGCGCCGGTGAATTGGCTTCTTCCCAAACCTTCTGGTGGCGGCGCTGCAACGAGCAGTCGCGTTCGCCCAGATGGATGGCATTGCCTGCGCCATCGCCCATGACCTGAACTTCGATATGGCGCGGCTTTTCGAGATATTTCTCGATATAGACCGCATCGTCACCAAAGGCTGCACCGGCTTCCGTACGAGCCGTTGCAAGTGCCACCGAAAGATCGTCCTCGGTGCGGGCAACCTTCATGCCGCGTCCGCCACCACCGGCAGAAGCCTTGATGATGACCGGATAACCGATTTCCTTCGCGATGCGTGCAGCTTCGACGTCATCCGTCACGCCGCCGTCCGAGCCCGGAACGACTGGAATGCCAAGACGCTTTGCAGTGCGTTTGGCTTCAATCTTGTCGCCCATGATGCGGATATGCGAAGCGGTGGGGCCGATGAAGGTGATGCCGTGCGCTTCAAGAATTTCCGCGAACTTGGCATTCTCCGACAGGAAGCCGTAACCCGGATGGATTGCGTCGGCACCGGTGATCTCGCATGCAGCAACGATCTGATGGATGTTCAGATAGCTGTCGCGCGACGGCGGCGGTCCGATGCAGACGCTTTCGTCTGCCAGACGCACATGCATCGCGTCGGCGTCTGCCGTGGAGTGAACGGCGACGGTCTTGATGCCCAGTTCCTTACAAGCCCTGAGCACGCGAAGAGCGATTTCGCCACGATTGGCTATGAGTATCTTTTGAAACATTGCGCTTTGCTGCCCGTTCATTGAATAAGCCGTAATCTGTTGTCTTATTCGATTACGACGAGCGGCTCACCGAATTCAACCGGCTGAGCGTCTTCGATGAGGATGGCCTTGACCGTACCAGCGCGCGGGGCCGGAATCTGGTTCATGGTCTTCATGGCTTCGATGATGAGAAGCGTCTGACCTTCCTTTACCTGTGCGCCAACCTCGATGAAGTTGCGGGCGCCCGGAGCCGGAGCGAGATAGGCGGTGCCAACCATCGGCGACGGAACGGCGTTCTTCGACAGATCAGCCTTGGTTGGTTCGGCGGCTGCAGCAACTGGCGCAGCAGCAGTAACAACAGGGGCTGCGGCAGGCATAACTGTCGCTGCGGCCTGAACCGTGACCTTGCGCGAAACGCGGATACGCAGATCGCCGTGTTCCACTTCGATATCGGTAAGGTCGGTTTCGTTGAGGATGTCCGCCAGGTCGCGGATCGTTTCCTTGTCGATGACGGAATTTTTGCTGGACATATCAGGCCCCTTTAACGCTTTGCCCGTTGTTTTCTTCTTCTTTGGCAATTGCCGCAAGCGCGCGCAGACCGAGCAGATATCCTTCCGCGCCAAAGCCGCAAATAACGCCTTTGGCGACTGCGGATACATAGGAGTGATGCCGGAAAGCCTCACGCGCATGAATGTTCGAAAGATGCACTTCCACGACCGTTACCTTGGCCGAGCGGATTGCATCATGAATAGCAACCGAAGTGTGACTATAGGCGGCAGGATTGATGAGGACATAGGCGTTTTTGTCGCCAGCCTCCTGAATCCAGGTCACCAGATCGCCTTCATAATTGGACTGACGGAAATCGACATCAAGTGCGAGTTGTTCAGCCTCACGCTTGCAGTCCGCCTCGATATTATCGAGCGTTGCAACACCGTATATCCCCGGTTCTCGTTTACCGAGAAGGTTGAGATTGGGGCCGTTCAAAACAAAAACCGTTTTTGCCATATCCGTCCGCGACTGATAACGCGTTACCGCGAAATTTCGGTACACTTCGCATTTCATATAGAGGGCTTGGACGCAAGCCGAAACCCTCTAAATCATTGCAGATGTTTTGCCGTACCAGTTTTTCCCGCTATTCTTTGCAAAATAAGCAGGCAATACGGCAATTTCTCTTCTCGCAACATAAACATTGGATGCGACGGCATAAACTGTTTCACAAAAGTGACCAGTCAAGCCACGGCCGACCAGATTAATTTTTCGCTGCAGCGCGCGCTGCCGCGATTCTCTCGACAAGCCCATCAACACCGATCGCGCCGGGAACCAGTTCATCACCGATGATGTAGGATGGCGTTCCGGTAATGTTGAGCTGCTGTGCCAACTGATAGGTCTGCTGGAATGCGCCGGTGATGGCCGGATCCTTCATCTTGTCGCGTAGCTGTGCTTCATCGGCTCCCAGTTTCACGGCATCGGCGATAGCGGAATCTTCCGTTGCACGCTCCTGTGCACCCAGCAGCACTTCATGGAATTCAGCGTATTTTTCCGGCATCAGCGCTCTGAATGCCTGTGCCACAATATGCGCCTTGGCCGAATCCGGGCCGAGAATCGGGAATTCTTTCATGACAAACCGGACATTCTTGTCGGTTTTCAGGATCGCTTCCATGTCCGGCAGCGCCCGCTTGCAATAGCCGCAATTGTAATCGAAGAACTCATAGACCGTCACATCGCCGTCTGGATTACCGAAGACTGCATCATGCTTGGGATCATAAAGGGCGCTGCGATTGGCCGTCAGTACCTGCTTGATCTGTTCCTGCGCCGCATGCGCCTGCTTGGTTTCAAGTGCGCTTTGCACTTCCAGCATCAGTTCAGGATTCTGGATGAGATAGTTACGCACGACGTTTTCAATGGCCTGCTGGTTCATCACCACAGGAGGGGCCACAGGGGCCACAGCAGCAGGGCTTTCCACGGCGGCCGGAGCCTGTCGGGCAGTGCCTGCATAATAACCTAATGCAAGAGCGGCGATGCCTGCAACGCCGCTGGCAACTGTTATGGAAACTGCATTCTTCATTCCAAATTCCAATCTGTCTAGAATACTGGTTTCAGGCGCAAAATGCCGCCTTACTTGCTTTTCTTGGCATTAATGATGTCCTGCGCGCGAAGCCATTCGGGTGAACGGGGCTTCATCTGCTTTTGCGCACGGATGGCGAATATCTGGGCCTGCTGAAGCTTGCCAGAATAGTAGTTCATGTCGGCCGTTGCGAGGTCGGCGAGCGCCATGTCACCTTGCTGGCCATAAGCCTGCGCGAGATAACCGTAGCCACCTGGAAACTCCGGATCGGATGCTATGCCTGCCTTGATCTCCTTGATCGCCGTCGGCATGTTCGCCTTGGCACCGGTGAGCATAAGGGCGCGCCCATAGCTCATGCGAAGCAACGGCGATTTGCGTGAATCGAGCGAAACGGCCTTCTGGAAAGCCTTTGCTGCGCCTGCCGCATCATTGGCTTTCAGCAGGACTTCGCCGCGCATTTCCTGGAAATACGGGTTTTTTGGCTGTTCCTTGATAAGTGTATCAAACTTCGGCAGCGCAGCGCGGGCCGAACCATTCAGGAATGTTGTGATGGCATTGCCATAACGGGCAGGGAGCCCGCCGGGATTGCTGCGGAACATGCGCTGTAGCGCGCCCATATTGCCCGAATAGGCGGCAATTTTCGCACGCGCCATATCGTGCCGCATCTGCAATGCCGGAGAATCAGCTTTGTTGAAATACGGGCTCTTTCTCGCAAGTTCTTCCAGATTGGCAATTCGCTCACGCGGGAGTGGGTGGCTGATACGATACTGGTCGATCTGGGTGCCGGTAAGCGACAAGGCTGATGCGAAGCGCTCAAATGTATCGAGCATTCCCTTGGTCGACTGCCCGGTGGCGTTGAGATAGTTCACGGCCAGGCGATCGGCGGTCATTTCTTCGGTGCGCTGATAGTTGAGCACGCTACGCATGGCCACTTCGCTTGAGCCCATGGCGATGCCTGCGCCTGCGCCTGCTGCATTGCCGCTGCCGCTTGCAGCACCTGCAACACCGGCACCAACACCAAGTAACATACCGATGATTGCCATGTTGCGGGCACGGCTCAACTGCTCACGCAAACGCTCCTGATGCCCACCTGCGAGGTGCCCCGATTCGTGTGCGATCACGCCAATGATTTCATTGGGCGTTTCCGCCTGCATGATCGCGCCTGTATTGATGAAAATACGCCGTCCATCGACAAAGGCATTGAAGCTTTGCGAATTGACCAGAATAACGCGAACGCCGCGACCACCCAGACCTGCAGCCTTGAGGATCGGCGCAGCGTAATCGGCGACGAGTGCCTCGATCTCGGCGTCCCGCACGATGGGAACACCACCGCCGCGCGACTGCGCGAATGCGGGCAGGGCACTGGTAACGGCTATGGACATCGCGGCTGCCACCGCAACCGAACGGCGAACCAAACTATGGAAAGAAAATCTTCTGGGTGGGAATGGTGTAGTCATCGTCCCCATCGTGTTGTTCTTCCTTCTTCAAACCGGCACGAATCTTATAGCCTTTGCATTCAATCATCGATAGGCAGGCGAGAGATAATCTCCATCTCGGAATTTGGTCGTATTTTCTCGAAAGGTGCTGTTGCTTTACCAATCCGGCGATTATACGGCGGATGTAGAATGCGAAACTCGCAATTTTCTGGAGGTAAAGTTGGTCACTCTTTCCAGCCGCAGCGCGGTCGAGCCCTTCCACGCCATGGATGTTCTGGCAGAGGCTAATCGTCGTCGTGCAGCCGGCCATCCAATCATTTCCATGGCGGTAGGCCAGCCTGCCGACCCGGCACCGGAGATCGTTCGACAAGCTGCTGAACGCGCCTTGAAGGATGGTCGCATCGGTTACACCGACGCTTTGGGACTGATTGAACTGAGGGAGGCGATTGCTGCGCATTATGCCGATCATTACGGTGTTTCGGTTTCGCCGGAACGCATTGCGGTCACGACCGGCTCCTCCGCTGCCTTCAATCTGGCCTTTGTGGTCTATTTCGATCCGGGCGACAGGGTTGCTATTACACGCCCGGGCTATCCCGCCTATCGCAATATATTGACGGCACTAGGCCTCGATGTCGTGGAAATACCGACGGGCAATGGAACATCGGCGTCATTGACTGCCGACGCGCTTGCAGCGGCGCATGCTGAAAAGCCGTTGAAAGGCGTATTGTTTGCAAGTCCGGCCAATCCGACCGGGGCGGTCATCGACAAGCCGGAACTGAAGGCGATCATCGAAACAGCCCGAGATCTGGGCATCCGAGTCATTTCGGACGAAATCTATCACCGGCTTGCCTATGAAACGGACGATGTCACGGCGTTGGAGATTTCCGATGATGTGACGGTCATCAATTCATTCTCCAAATATTACTGCATGACCGGCTGGCGTATTGGCTGGATGGTTTTGCCTGAAAGCGATATCCGCGCAATCGAACGACTGAGCCAGAGCCTTTATATCTCTGCGCCGGAGCTTTCGCAGCGCGCTGCCATCGAAGCCTTCCATGCAACGACAGAACTTGAGCGGGTAAAGGATCGCTATCGCAAGAACAGGCGCATCCTGCTGGACCATCTTCCACGTATAGGTCTCAGCTTGGCCGCACCAATGGACGGTGCATTCTATGCCTATTGTGACGTTTCGCGCTTTACCAATGACAGCATGGAATTTGCTCGCCGAATGATTGCTGAAATCAATATTGCTGCGACGCCGGGGCGGGATTTCGACCCGCTGGACGGGCATCGCACGATGCGCTTTTCCTATGCTGGAAAGATTGAGGAAATGGAAGAAGCCGTCCGTCGCCTGGAAGGCTGGTTGCCACAACAGAAAGCCTGAACCGGCTCCTTCAAACCGTTTACAGTATTAAAAGATAAAGAAAAACCGGCGTTTCCGCCGGTTTTTTCATTTCAATCATGAAACGGGTCTCAGAAGAAACCCTTCTTCTGCCACCAGCCAGCGCGCTTGGGTTTCTGATCTTCGCTCTCGCTTGAAGTCACAACGGGCTCAGCGCTTTTCTGCGGCTCGGCAATCGTCGTCACTTCTGCTTCGACTGTAACCGTCTCTTCGACTTCAACCGCCGGTTTCGCAGCAGCTCTGCGAGTACGCCGCTTCGGCTTCTCGGTTTCCGCTTCAGGTTCGTCAGCGACCACTACCGGCTCGGCAGGAGCTTCTTCGGCTGCCTTCTTGCGGCTACGGGTCTTGCGAGCAGGCTTGGCAGGCTTTTCCTCGGCTTCAGCAGCGACGACGTCCTCAGCCGCTTCTTCAGTCTTCGCAGACTTGCGAGCGCGGGGCTTACGGGCAGGCTTGGCGGGCTTTTCCTCGACTGCTGCTTCGGTAACCGGAACTACAGCTTCAGCGACTTCAGCCGTTTGTTCCACCGCTGCCACTGCTTCGACAACAGCTTCCTTGGCCTTGACCGGCAGAACCGGCGTATAACCGATGAATTCCGGATCAGGAACCGTGCGTGCACGCGGTTCGTCGTCACGACGGTTCTTGCGTCCACCCCGGCGACCGCGGCGACGCTTCTTACGGCGATCTTCTTCGCTCAGCGAAGCATTAGA
>Ga0180219_1000856_pt1 | contig 21958 bp, 25 predicted proteins | sample eDN3rd30CBELigMG_FD_151338 | JGI IMG/M metagenome (GOLD analysis project Ga0180219, IMG submission 151338) | Enriched Miracle-Growth compost microbial communities from Emeryville, California, USA - eDNA 3rd pass 30_C BE-Lig MG (version 2)... ...
GGCGCAGCTTTCCGGGACTCTACCGCGCGATGATCGCGGCGGGCGAGCGCTCGGGCAGCCTACCGGCATTGACTGAGCGGCTGGCGCTGCTGCTGGAGCGGCAGGCGGCGATGCGCTCCAAGATGCTGACGGCACTGGCTTATCCCTCCGTGCTGGCGGTCTTCGCGGTGATCGTCGTTATCTCGCTGATGATCTTCGTGGTGCCGCTGGTAGTCGAGCAGTTCGATACGCTGGGGCAGCAATTGCCGCTGCTCACCCGGATCGTGATGGGCATTTCCAATTTCCTCGCGACATGGTGGTGGGCGCTGTTGATCCTGCTGGGCCTGTTGGGCGCGGCAGGCTGGCGCGCACTGCGCAATGAGGCTGTGCGGTTGCGGGTCGACGGTGCGTTACTGCATATGCCTTTCGTCGGCCGATTGCTGCGGGATCTGCATGCCGCCCGCATGGCGCGCACACTGGCGACCATGGTGGAGAGCCGCCTGCCGGTGATGGAGGGCCTCTCGCTCACCGTGCCGACAATCCACAACCGCGTGCTGCGTGCGGCGACGGCGGACATTGTCGAGGCCGTACGCGGCGGTGGCAGCCTCTCGGCCGCGATGCGCCGCGCGGACGTGTTCCCGCCGCTGCTCGTCTATCTTGCCGCCAGCGGCGAAAGCGCCGGTCAGCTCGACCTGATGCTGGAGCGCGCGGCCGATTATCTGGAGCGCGAGTTCGACGGGTTCACCGCCGCCGCGCTGGCCATGCTGGAGCCGCTCATCATCATCGTGATGGGTGGCATCGTGGCAATCATCATTCTCTCGATTCTGCTGCCGATCATGCAGTTGCAGAATCTCACAGGTGCCGGAGTCTAAGCCATGAAGATCGTCCATCCCGAAGATGCCTCCGGGCGGATCGCCCATCTTATCCGGCGGAGCCTTGCCGCGCGCAGGCGTTCCGCCGAACACGGCTTCACCTTTTCGAAGCGTTCCGCCGAACACGGCTTCACTTTGGTCGAACTGCTCGTCGTCATCGTCATCATCGGCCTGCTGGGCACGATCGTGGCGATCAACGTGTTCGGCGCGCTTGGCACCAGCAACGTCGCCAAGGCCAAGGCTGATATCGCCACGCTGGAATCGGCGCTCGACCAGTATCGGCTGGATAATCTCACTTATCCCAGCACGAGCGACGGGCTGACCGCGCTGCTTTCACCGCCGCCGGGGCTGGCGCAGCCCGAGCGTTACCGGCAGGGCGGCTACATCAAGAAGCTGCCCAATGATCCCTGGGGCCAACCATACCAATATACTGCGCCCGGCCGCAAAGGCGCGTTCGACATTTATTCGCTGGGGGCGGACAAGCAAACCGGTGGTGAGGGCGAAAACGCCGATCTCTATTCGAGCGAACTCTAGAGACGACACGCGGGCGAGCAGGACGGCGCGGATGGCTCCGGTGAGGCATTTTGAGGAAGGGGGGAGCGCCGCGGCGCTCCACTCTGGCCTTCGGGAGAACGGCTTCACGCTGCTCGAAATGCTGGTGGCGCTCGCCATTTTCAGCCTTGCCGCGCTGGCGCTGGTGCGGTTGCAGGCGGTTTCCGCGCGCACGGCCGTGGATCTGCGCGTGCGCACCATGGCGCAGATCGTGGCGCGCAATCTCATGATCGAGCGATTGACCGATCCGCAGGCTCCATCTTTGGGAGCGAGCAGCGGCGTCATCGAGAATGCCGGTCGCAAATGGCCCTGGGCGCAGCAGGTGGAGAAGGCGGATAACGACCGGCTGCTTGTCGTCACCGTCCGCGTCGATGGTGGCCCTGGGCAATCGCCGGCGGTGCTGACGTTCGGGCGGCCGGCGCAATGAAGGGGCGAGCGGCCTGCGTGCCAGCGAGGGATTTCTCCGAGCGTGGCGCCGCGTTTGGAGGGGGGGCAGCCGAACAGGGCTTCGAGTCTTCGAGACGTTCCGCCGAACACGGCTTCACCTTTTCGAAGCGTTCCGCCGAACACGGCTTCACTTTGGTCGAGCTGATGGTGGTGATCGTCATCATCGGGCTGCTTTCCGGAGCCGTGGTGTTGACAATGGCCGATCCACGCGGGCGGATCGCGGATGATGTCGATCGGTTCGCCGGCCGCACCCGCGCCGCGCGGGATAGCGCGATCATCTCCGGCAAGCCGGTCGCCTTGTGGATATCGTCCACTGCCTACGGGTTCGAGCGGCGGGAAAAAGGTGCATGGCAGCCGATAACCGAGGGGCCGCTGGCCACGCGCGACTGGGCGGGCGAAACGCGCGCGCAACTCGGCTCGGCCACGCAGATGCGCGCGGTGTTCGACAGCATCGGCCGTGCCGACCAGACCCTCCATGTGACGCTTGAGCGCGGCGAAAGCGCGGTCACGCTGCGCATGGACCTCGATGGCAAGGTGACGAGCGGTGGATAGGCGTGCAAATCGTCTGTCCGTTCTCGAACGCGACTTGGTATCCTCGAGACGTTCCGCCCAGCAGGGCTTCACGTTGATCGAAATGCTCGTGGCGGTGATGATCTTCGCGATGCTGGCCACCGCTGGGGTAATGCTGCTGCGCGGGAGCGTAGAAGGGCAAGCGGCGATCACCACGCATCTCGATGCTCTTGCGGATGTCCAGCGTGGCCTGGCGACGCTGGATGCCGACCTTTCGCAAGCCACGGTGCGGATCAGCCGCACGCAGGCCGGCACCTTTGCACCCGCCTTCTTCGGCCGCGCCGCGCAGGGCGACGAGCCGCTGATGCAATTCGTGCGCGATGGCTGGAGCAACCCCGGCACGCTGCGCCGCGCCAGCTTGCAGAAGATCGAATATTGGTGGCGCGCAGGGCGTATCGAGCGGGTCGGCTATCCGGCCGTGGATGGTGCGGCGCCGCCCGAACCGGCCATCTTGTTCGAGGATGTGAGTGCGCTGACGCTGCGCTATCGCGATCGGCAGGGCAATTGGCGCGAGCGTTGGGCGCCCGAGACGCCAGAGCAGATGCCGACCGCAATCGAGATCGTGCTGACGCGTGGGCGTGAGCCGCCATTGACCTTGCATTTCCTCGTCGGGACGGCGACCAACCAGCCGGACGATGGCACGGCGCTGCCGGAAGGGCTGGGCCGTGAGGGCTGAGCCGCATCTCCCCTCTTGCGGAAGGCCGGGTGAAACCGGCGCGGCGCTGATGACCGTGCTGCTCCTCATCGCGATCCTGTCGGTCGTGGCGGCGGTGGCGCTGGAGCGGTTGACTCTCGCCAGCCGGATGACGCGCAATATCGTCTCGGCCGATCAGGGGCGCGCCTATCTCCTCACCGCCGAGCGGATGGCGGGCACCCGCATCGCCGATCTGCTTGGCGTGCGGCCGGATCGCACCACGCTGGAGGGCGGCTGGCTGGGGAACGAGCAGATGATCGCGGTGCCGGGCGGCACGGTCGCCGCGCGGATCATCGACCGGGGGAATTGCTTCAACCTCAACAGTCTGGTGCGCCCCTCGGCAAGCGGCACGGCGCAGGGCGAGCAGACCCTCACCGCCCGTCCGGAGGGGATCGCGCAATTTGCGGGGCTGATGCGCCTGCTGGGCGCGGACTATAGCCTGGCCCTGCAAGTGGCGACATCGGCGGCGGACTGGATCGACAGCGATTCCGTGCCCGGCAATGGCGGCGCGGAGGACGATTATTATAGCGGCTTCGATCCGCCCTATCGCACCGCGAACACGTTGATGGCGGACCCGAGCGAGTTGTTGATGGTCAATGCGGTGACGCCCGACCTCTATCAGCGCATCCGCCCATGGATCTGCACGCTGCCGGACACGGATATGTCGCCAATCAACGTCAATACGCTGCTGCCGGGGCAGGCGGTGCTGCTCGCCATGCTCGCGCCGGAGGCACTGGGGCTGGATCAGGCACGGCAGGTGCTGGCGCAGCGCCCGGCCGCGGGTTATGGCAGCCTGCCGGTGTTCTGGGCACTGCCGGCGATGGCGCGTGCGCGCTCCGCCATCCCTGATGTGTCGGTCGCGCAGGTGCAGCAGAAATCGCGCTGGTTCGAGGTCGCGCTGCGCGCCGATCTGGGGGGAGACGACGTGGAGGAAACGGTGCTTTTCGATGCGAAGGACGGCCAGGTTCGCCTGACGCGCCGCAAATGGGGCGAGGGCGATAGCTGAGCGTGACCTATGATTATATCATCCTGCTTGCGCCGGAGCACGACGCGCCGCCGATCTGGTATCGGGTGGACGGCGACCATATCGTGCGACGCGGCAAGGGCACCGACTGGTTCCCACCCGCGCATGAGGAGGAGTCGGCGGCCGCGATCGGTCAGGCCTTGCTCGTGCTGCCGCCACACGCGACCACGCTGCACTGGATCGCCTGCCCCGGCATGACCGCGCGGCAGGGCGCCACGGCCGCCCGGTTGATGGCGCTGGAGGCGAGCATCGGCGATGGCGAAGGGCTTCACGCGGTGGTTGCCGCCAATGACGATGCCGAGGCGCCGCATCTCGTCGCCGTCACCAGCCAGAGCGCGATGGCGCACTGGATCGATTGGTGCCAGGCGCATGGTATCGGCCACGCCAGCATCGTGCCGGCCGCATTGTTGGTGCCCGCGCCGGAGGAGGGCTTCGCCCGCGCCACGGTGGGCCATGTGGAGATTGTGCGCGGTAGCGATACCGCCTTTGCCGGCGACGAGGCGATGGCGCCGCTCATCATCGGTGACATGCCGGTCATGACTGTGCCGGCCGAGACGATCGATACCGCGCTGCTGCGCGCGCTGGACGAGCCGCCGCTGGATTTGCGCCAGGGCCGCTTCGCGCGCCGCTCCGCCCGCCTGTTCGACCGCGCGCGTTGGACTCGCATCGCGATCATGCTCGGTGGGATCGTGCTGGCATCGCTGCTTATCTCGCTCATCGCCATCCTACGGCTGAACGCCGAGGCTTCCCGCCTCGATTCGCAGACCGTCGCGCTCGCGAGGACGGTCGACGCGACGGTCAGCGATCCGGTGGCGGCCGAAAGCCGCGTGGCCGGCTTGCTCGCTGCGCGGGGCGGGCGTGGCGGCTTCACCGGCACCATGGCCGGGTTGATGACCGGGATGCAGGCCAATCCCAATGTGGTGCTCACCAGCGTCAATCAAGGCGCGGATGGATCGCTGCGCGTCCAGTTCGCCGCTAACAAGGCCGAGGAGATCAACGAGGTGCTCATCGCCATTCAGCAAGCCGGCTGGCGGATCAGCGCTAATGCCGTGCAGCAGCGCGGCGCGCGGCTGGTCGCCGATATCATGGTGGTGCGCTGATGAAGGACGCGATGGGGATCTGGTGGCGCAACCATAGCGCGGGCGAACGGCGCCTGATGGCGGCGCTTGGCATCATCGCGCTCATCATCTTCTTGTGGCTGGGCGTGTGGCGGCCGGTTGCGAATGGGCTGGAGAGCGGCTGGGAGCGGCAGGGCGCGGCGCTGGATCGCTATGCGTCCGTGCGGGCCAAGGTCGCGGAACTGCGCCGCCAGCCGGCGCGCAAGCCGCAGGCCGATCGGTTGCCGATCGACCAGCGCATCGGCCAGAACGCGGCGGAGGCCGGGTTCACGCTTGAACGCGCGACGCAGCAGGGCGCGGGCCGCATGTCGGTCAACATCGCTTCCGCGCGCGCCGGGCCGCTGCTGGAGTGGATCGCCGGACTGGAACGGGAAGGAGTCGCGGTGCAGACGATCAGCCTCGTGCCCGGAGCGGCGGAAGGCACGGTCGCCATGCAAGCCGTCTTCCAGGAGGCGCAACCATGAGCGCCTGGCTGCGCAGCACGCGGGCGCGGGTCATGCTGGCGGTGATCCTGCTGGTCGGCTTGCTCGTCACCTGGCCTTTGCGGGCGGCTTTCTCCATTTTCGGCCTTGCCGACATGGGGGTCGCGGCGCGCTCGCTGCGTGGGCCGATCTGGTGGGGGGCGGCCGAGGAACTGCAGATTCGCGGCGTGCAGCTCGGCACGGTCAATGTGTTCCTCAACCCGGTCCAGCTTCTCATCGGCCGCGTACGCATCGACATGACCCGGCATGTCGGCGCGCCGGATGATATCAGCGGCGCCTTCACGGTGGGCTGGGGGCAGCGCGGGATCGACGATGTAACGGGGGCGGTCGCGCTCTCCGCTCCGCTGGCACCGTTGCCGGTCAGTCAGATCGAATTCGATGATATGACCGTTCATTTTGCCAATGGGCGCTGCGTCGTCGCGGAGGGGCGGGTGCGCGCGCGCGTGCCGGCGGTCATCCATGGACTGAGCCTCGCCAACGGCTTGAGCGGCAACGTGAAATGTGCCGGCGAGGCTGTCGAACTACCGCTGGCGAGCCAATCCGGGCTGGAGCGGTTGACGGTGCGGATCGGGTCCGACGGGCGTTATGAGGCGACGATGCGGGTCAAGACGGCTGATCCGCTGCTCGGCATTGCGCTCGGGGCGAACGGCTTCCGCACTGTGGGGGACGAGCAGATCCTGCGCACCGTCGGCCGGCTGTGACGACCCTTGCGGGTGATGCCGTTCGCATCCTGATCGGGAGCGGGCTGGGCGCGGTCATCGGCAGTTTTCTGGGCGCGCTTGTCATGCGCTGGCCGCGCGGCGACTCCATCGTCAGAGGCCGCTCGCGATGCGATGGCTGCGGGCGAATTTTGGGGATTGTCGATCTCATCCCGCTGCTTGGCGCGGTGATCCGCCGTGGGCGATGCCGGCAATGCGGCGCGCGGATCGACTGCGCTCATGCCATCATGGAAGTGGGCTGCGCCGCGATCGGCGGCATCGCGCTCTGGCTGCTGCCTCCCTTCGCGGCACTGGTGATCGCCATTGCCGGGTGGATGCTGCTGGCGCTGGCGGTGCTCGACGCGCGCCACTTCTGGCTGCCCGACCGGCTGACGCTGCCGCTGGCCGTGATCGGCCTGACGCTGGGCGACTGGGTGCTGCCCGCCCCATTTCAGGATCGCATGATCGGCGCTGCGCTGGGATATGGCCTGCTGTTCGCATTGGCCTGGGGCTATGAGCGCCTGCGCGGGCGGGAAGGGCTAGGGCTGGGTGACGCCAAGCTGCTCGGCGCTATTGGCGCATGGGTCGGCTGGCAGGTGCTGCCGCTGGTGCTGCTGGCCGCGAGCATGGCTGGGTTGCTCTGGGCGTTGATCGCAAGGCTGAGGGGGGAGGTGGTGGAAGGCCGCACCCGCTTGCCGTTGGGAACCTTCCTCTGCCTGGCCGTGCTCCCCGCGCTGATCCTCGCGCGGATGACTGGTCTGCTGATTTCATGAGGGATGGTGCCGGATGCAGGATTCGAACCCGCGACCTTCGGTTTACAAAACCGCTGCACTACCACTGTGCTAATCCGGCAATGACCGGCTTCCCTAGGGAGTGCGCCGATGCTGGTCAACGCGAAAGCGGGCGCTCTTGCGGTTCTATGATAGGCTTGCGGGAAGGATAGGCAGATCGTCAAGCGTTGCGATTGAATCGGGTGGCTGTTTTGCCCAGGCGCGCTGGCGATTGCGTGCCCAGGTGATCTGGCGCTTCTGATAGGCGGTGGTTCCGGTCAGGATCGCCGCATGAGTCTCTGCCGGTGAGGCATGGCCAGCCAGCATCTCGCCAATCTCCCGAACGCCCAGCGCGCGTAGAACCGGCCGATCCGCCGGCAAGTGGCGCGCCAGCAGAGTGGCTACTTCCTCGACCGCGCCGCCGGTGAGCATCTGGTCCAGCCGGCGATTTGCCCGCCGGGCCAGATCCTCGCGCGACAGCATGATGACTGTGGCGTGGATCGGCATCTGGCCCAGAATGCCGCCTGTTCGCCGGGTTTGCCAATGATGGAGGGGGTGGCCCGTCGAGCGCACGACCTCCAGCGCGCGTGCGACCCGCGCCGTATCACCGGGATTGAGCCGCGCGGCGGAGATGGCATCCTCTTGCGCCAGGGCTGCGTGGGCATCCGCCACCGGCAACGCGCGCACGGCCGCGCGGATGGCTGGATCAATATCGGGAATCGGAGCGATTCCGTGAAGGAGCGTATCGAGGTAAAGACCAGTGCCGCCGACGAGGATCGGGAGCAGACCTTGCGCATGCGCGCGCGCGATCTCGCTCCGGGCCTCACTGGCCCAGAAAGCGGCGGAGCAGGCCTGTGTGCCATCGATATGGCCAAACAGACGATGCGGCGCCTGCGCCACCTCATCAGGCGCGGGGCGCGCGGTGAGCACGGCGAGATCGGCATAAACCTGACTTGCATCCGCATTGATGACCACGCCGCCATGCACCTTTGCGAGACGTAGCGCGACTGCGCTCTTGCCGCTGGCGGTTGGCCCGGCAATAAGCGCGACCGGCGGCCTCTCCCGGTCGCTGGTATCGGATGAGAAAGCAGGATCAGGCATGGCAGGCGGCACAGACATGATCGCGACCTTAGTCGCGCATGACGGACTTGGGCAGGGGGATGTGAACGCGGCGCGCGATGCGCTGGCGCAAGCGGGCCTGGCCGTTGAAGCGCCGGCCTGGATCGACGCGGATGAGGCGGTGGATCTGCCCTTCACTGGTGACCGCGCTGCGGCGCGCGCGGCGCTCGAAGCGCTGGAATTGCCGGCGGACCTGTTCGTGCTTCAACGGGCCAACCGCGATTGCCGGCTGTTCATCGCCGACATGGATTCGACGATGATCACCGTCGAGTGCATCGATGAACTGGCCGATTATGCGGGCATCAAGGCCCAGATCGCCGCCGTAACCGAACGGGCGATGCGCGGTGAACTGGATTTTGCCGAGGCGCTGGCCGGGCGTGTGGCACTCCTCAAGGGGCTGGCCGAGAGCGTGATCGATCAATGTCGGCGGGAGCGGGTGACGATCATGGCCGGCGCGCAGCCGCTTGTCCGCACGCTCAAGGCCCGGGGCGCGCGCACCATCCTCGTCTCCGGCGGGTTCATCCCCTTTGCGCAGCCGGTGGGGCGGGAAATCGGCTTTGACGTGCAGATCGCCAATGTGCTGCACATGGCGGATGGCAAGCTGGCCGGCACGGTGGCGCAGCCGATCGTCGATGCCGCCCGCAAACGGGCCGAGTTGCTGGGCGCCATTACTGCGCTGGGGATTGCGCCCGCGCAATCCATCGCCATTGGCGACGGCGCCAACGATATTCCGATGATCGAGGCGGCCGGACTGGGGGTTGCCTATCACGCCAAGCCGAAAACCCGCGCCGCCGCCGATGCCGCCATCGAGCGCGGCGACCTTGGCGTGTTGCTCCATGCTCTCGGTATCGCGCGGGCCGACTGGGTGACGGATTGAGGCCAGTGAGCCGGGTGAGGCCGCATAAGTCACGCTGGCCCGTGCGATGGAGCGATAGCGTTCAATTCGGCACTTAACCGAATCTTAGGCGCGTCATGGGATTTTCTGCCCTTCGGTGGAGGAACACCCAGGGGAATAGCGTGCGCATCTTGGCACTGGCGTCACAGAAGGGCGGGTCGGGCAAGACCACCCTGTCCGGGCATCTCGCGGTTCAGGCGCAGCGCGCCGGGGCCGGGCCTGTCGTTCTGATCGACATTGATCCGCAGGGGTCGCTGGCCGATTGGTGGAACGAGCGGACGGATGATCTTCCGGCGTTCGCGCAGACCACGGTGGCGCGGTTGGCGCAGGACTTGGAGGCGCTCCGCCATCAGGGCTTCAAGCTGGCGGTGATCGATACGCCGCCGGCCATCACCATGGCGATCCAGAGCGTCATCAGCGTGGCGGAGCTGATCGTCATCCCTACGCGCCCCAGCCCGCATGATCTGCGCGCGGTCGGCGCGACGGTGGACCTATGCGAGCGCGCGGGCAAGCCGCTGATCTTCGTGGTCAACGCCGCTACGCCCAAGGCACGCATCACCTCGGAAGCCGCGATCGCGCTTTCCCAGCACGGCACGGTGGCGCCGATCACGGTTCATCACCGCACCGATTTCGCATCCTCGATGATCGACGGGCGCACCGTCATGGACTTCGATCCCAACAGCAAGTCCAGCAAGGAGATCGAGACTCTGTGGGGCTATATCGCCGACCGGCTGGAGCGGAACTTCCGCCGCACAGTGTTCTCGCCCACGCATCCCACCATGGTCGCGCGCACCACCAATGGCAGCGGCTTCGGCAGAAGGGTGGCGAACTGATGAACGGCTCCGAAAATCCCGTGCCCGAGCCACGCCCGGCCGCATCGCTGACCGGAGGCCTGCTCGCCCGCCGTGGCGGCGCGCGCCCGGCCATGCGGCGTCAGCCGATCCTGAACGGACTCGCGGCGGGCAGCCCGCATGACGATCTCGGATGGAATGACATGGGCGAGGGGGGGCAGGAGGCGCCCACCGTGGCGGAAACGATCTCGACCGCCGCGCCTGGGGTGGAAAGCAATCTGCCGGCCATGTCACCCCCCGTGTCGCCCATTGCCGAGCAGATCAGCATTCTCACCGAGCGATTGAAGGCGCCGGCCCGTGCGAAGGCGAAGACGGTATCGGCCAGGGCACGGCCCGCCACGCTTGCGGGCACGGGACGGAAGGCGGCGTTCACGCTGCGGATCGACACCGAGCGTCATTTGCGGCTGCGGCTGCTGAGCGCGATGACCAATCGCTCCGCGCAGCAACTGCTGACCGAGGCGCTCGACACGATGATTGCGGGAAATAGCGAACTGGGCGCGCTTGCCGAGCAGATCGAAGCCCGGCAGGACGCATCGTCAGGCAAGGGAAAGCCCCGGCCATGACGGTGCAGAGCCGCCCGCTTTCAACGATCCTGGCATCGGCTGTCATCCTTGGTTCCTCCATTGTGGGCTGCAGCGGCGCGGGGGTGGGGAGCCATCCGGTCGCATCCGTCACGCAGGTGCAGAAGCTGGCCCCGCGCGTCGAAAAGGCGTTGGCCGGGAAGGATTATGACCGCGCGCTCGAACAGGCGGAGCAACTGGTCGCGGCCATGCCGCAGGACGCTGGCTATCGGGTGCTCCTCGGCCGGGCTTATCTCGCCAATGGCCGCTACCTCTCGGCGCGAACGGCGTTTCAGGACGCCATGACGCTCGGCAATCGCGATGTCCGCACCATTGTCAGCCTATCACTGGCGAATGTCGGCCTGGGGGACGCCCATGCCGCGCGGGCCATGCTCGCCGATCATATCGAGGATTTGCCGGCGGCCGATTATGGCCTTGCCATGGCCATTGCCGGTAATGCCGAGGAAGGCGTGCGTGCGCTCGTGGAGGCTGTTCGCCAGCCCGAGGCGACAATCCAGACCCGTCAGAATCTGGCCTATGCACTGGCATTGGGCGGTGCCTGGGCGCAGGCGCGGTTGATTGCCGGGCAGGATCTTTCGGCCAGCGAGGCGGAAAAGCGCATGGGCGAATGGTCCCGCGCGGGCAATGAGCAGCAGCGCGTGATCGCCATGCTGGGCGTGTCGCCGCGCAGTGATGATGGCGGCTTGCCTGCCCGTCTGGCGCTCCAGGCCGAATCCGCGCCGGTCCAGCTTGCGACGGCCGATCTGGTTGCGCAGGCACGGGCTGATGCTGCTCTCGCTCTCGCTCCCGCTCCTGTGACGGAGCCTGACGCGGAAGCGCCGGTGCCGGCGCCGACCGCGGTGGAAGCCGCTTTCAGGCCTGTTCCCATGGAACCGACCATTGCTCCGGCGCCATCCGCCCCGCAGTTTGCGGAGGGGGCGCCTGCTTCACCCGATAAGCCGACCTTGGCCGCGATTTTCGCGCAAAAGGATGCCCCTGCCGTCAGTCAGGCAACGGATGAGGGGATGCGTGCGGTGGTGCGCGAAGCCTTTCGGCGTAATGATACGCCGCCCGTTGCGCCTGCCCCGCCCGCCGTCGCGACGCGTGCGGCGACTGTGCGCGAGAAGGCTGCCAGTGACTGGGTTGTCCAGATCGGCGCGTTCGATTCGGCAGCCGTCGCGCATGAAAAATGGCAACAGATCAGCCGAAAGAAGCCAATAATCGGCGCCTATCGGGAGGTGTTCAGCCAGGCGACCGTCAATGGCCGCCTGTTCCACCGCCTCGCTCTGCGCGGTTTCACGGATCGCAAGGCCGCCTGGGCGACGTGCCGCTCGCTGAGCGCGGCGGGCCAGCCCTGTTTCGTGCGGCTCGATGACACTGCCGCCACACGCACGGCGCGCGAGGTGGTGCGCAAGAACGGGCAGATCGCAGCGCGCTAACGGCAGGCATGGGCGGGACGGCCACTCGCTGGCCGGATCAGATAACGCCGGCCGGGAGAGACATAGGTTCGCCTCTCAGCGGACCACGCCGCCTTTCATGATCATCCGCGCCCGCCCCTGGACGGGCAGTTTGTCGAACGGCGTGTTCCCGGCCGCTGCGGCCATTTTACCGGAGTCGACGATCCACGGCACATCCGGGTCGATGAGGATGAGATCGGCAGGCGCGCCAGCGGTGAGTTGCCCGGCATCCAGCCCGAGCAGCCGGGCGGGATTGGCGGCCAGCAGCGCCATCATGCGCGGCTCGCTGATATGGCCTTCCCGCACGAGGTTGAGCGCCAGCGGCAGCAATGTCTCCGCGCCCGCGATGCCCGGCGCGGCATCCGCGAAGGGCAGGCGCTTGTCCTCCGGCCCGCGCGGATCATGGCCGGAGCAGAGCACATCCGCCGTGCCATCCGCCACGGCGGCGATGGCTGCCTGACGGTCCCGCTCGTCCCGCAGGGGTGGGGAGAGGCGGGCGAAGGTGCGGAAATCGCTCACGGCCTGATCGTTGAGGAACAGATAGGCCGGGCTGACGCCGCAGGTGACTGGCAACCCATCGGCCTTGGCGGCGCGGATGAGAGCGAAACCGGCAGCGGTGGTGACGAGGCGGACATGCAACCGCGCCCCGGCCTCGCGCGCCAGGGCGATATCGCGGGCGATGGCGATAGCCTCCGCGCAAGCAGGTGCGCTGGGCAGGCCGAGGCGGGTCGCCGTCTCGCCATCGGTCGCGACGGCGTGGGCGGTCAGCCCGCTATCCTCGCCATGGGTGACGACGGTGAGATCCAGCGCGGCGGCGTAGCGCAGCACATGCAACATCACGCCGGCATCGCTGATCCAGCGCCGGCCCGTTGCGATAGCCCGCGCACCAGCGGCTTTCATCATCGCCATTTCGGCGAGTTCGGTGCCCTCCAGCCCGCGTGTGGCGGCGCCGAGCGGATGCACCCAGAAATCCGGCTTGCCGGCGCGGGCGGCATGCTGGACCAATCCCGGATGATCGAGCACCGGTGTCTGGTCCGGCATTAGGGCCGCGCGGGTGATTCCCGAGAAATGGAAGGCGGGCTTGTCCGTCTTGAACACGCCCATGTCGATGATGCCGGGCGCGAGGATCATGCCGCGTGCGTCGATGTGTTTGGCGTCGGCAGGGATCTCGACCGCGCCGACCGCGGCGATAGTATCGCCCTCGACCAGCACGGCGCCCTCGGCAAGCGATGCCGCCCTGGGATCGCACAGCCGCGCGTTGACGATGGCGGTCAGGCCCATCCTTCGACTCCCCGCTGGCTGCGTGTCAGCACGTCGAGACAGGCCATGCGCACCGCGACCCCCATTTCCACCTGTTCCGTGATCGCGGAGCGAGCCGGGTCGTCCGCCACACCGCTCAATATCTCGATCCCCCGGTTCATCGGGCCGGGATGCATGACGATCGCGTCCGGCTTGGCGCGCTTCAGCCGCTCGGGCGTGAGGCCATAGAGCATATGATATTCGCGCGAGGAGGGCAGGAAGCCGCCCTCCATTCGCTCGTTCTGGATGCGCAGCATCATGACCACGTCCGCGCCATTGAGCGCGGCGTCGAAATCCGTGAACGGCGTCACCCGGTAGCGCTCGACAGCGGGGGGCATCAGTGTGGGCGGCGCGCAGACGCGCACCTGGCAGCCGAGCGCGGTGAGACAGAGCATGTTCGAGCGGGCGACGCGGCTGTGCAGAATGTCGCCGCAGATCGTCACGATCAGCCCTTCAAGCCCGCCCTTGCGGCGGCGGATGGTGAGCGCGTCCAGCAGGCCCTGTGTGGGGTGCTCGTGCCAGCCATCCCCGGCGTTGAGCACGGGGCAATCGACCTTGTCGGCGATGAGTTGCACCGCGCCGGAACTCATGTGGCGGATGACGATCACGTCCGCGCGCATCGAGTTGAGCGTGACCGCCGTGTCGATCAGCGTCTCGCCCTTCTTCACGCTGGATTGCGCGGCGTGCATGTTCACTACGTCCGCGCCCAGGCGTTTGCCGGCGATCTCGAAGGAAAGCAGCGTGCGGGTCGAGTTCTCGAAGAAGGCGTTGATCTGGGTGAGGCCGGTGAGGCTATCGTCATGCTTGCGGCTCTCCCCCCGGTTGAGGGCGACCCATCGCTCCGCCTCGTCCAGCAGAAAGCGGATTTCGTGCGGCGCCAGATTGGCGATGCCGAGGAGATGGCGGTGGGGGAAATTTGCCCTGCCGATGAGGCCGGTGTCGGGGGAAGCTGTGCTTGTCATTAAAGCCTGCCGATAGCGAAGCGGACGGGCAGACTCAAGGGCGCGTGACGAGTGAGAGCAGAATTGCGCCCTGGAGAGCCGTGATAGCGTAAAGGGCGACGGAAAAGCTGAGCTTCCTGGTCTTGTGGCGGAAATACCAGCGACCAAGCCAGGCACCCGCGACTCCGCCCAGCAGGGCGAGCAGCAGTAGATCGCGTTCCCGCACGCGCCACCGCCCTTCGAGCGCGCGCCTCTTGTCGACCCCGAAGGCCGCGAAAGCGGCGCCATTCATGGCGATAAGCAGGAGCCAGGCGAGCAGCCAGTTGGCCATTGGCGTTCATCGCCTCAAATCAGCGTTAATCCGTCAATCGCGCCTTGCAGAATCAGGGCGGCGGCGTGGGCATCGATCCGCTCCGCCCGTTTCGCGCGACTCATATCCTGCGCGATCATCGCCCGTTCGGCGGCGGCGGTGGACCAGCGCTCGTCCCACAGCAGGATCGGCAGGCCGAGCGCGGCGATATTGCGGGCGAAGGCGCGGGAGGCCTGGCTGCGCGGGCTTTCGCTGCCGTCCATGTTGAGCGGCAGGCCGATAACGAGGCCCCTGACCGATTGTGCGGTGGAGAACTCGCCCAGCGCCGCCTTGTCGCGTGTGAACTTGGTGCGCTTGTGCGTGTGCGCGGGGCTGGCGATGCTCCAGCCGGCATCGCACAGGGCGAGGCCGATGGTCTGCGTGCCCACGTCCAGTCCCAGCAAGCGACCGCCCTCGGGCAGCGCCGCGCGGAAGGCGGCCTTGTCGAGCGTGATTAGCGCGGCGTCTGCCATGCGACCAGTCGCCGTGCCGCGTCCGCGCGGATGTTCGCCCAGAAAAGCGGGTAATCGTAAACATGATAATTATTGCCCGGCAGCATGTAGGTGCCAAGGCGCGGGGCGCCGTCCAGCATCAGGAAACCGCGCCCCTCGCAGCGCGCACCCACCATGCCGGGCGCAACAAGCTGGGTGGAGAGCGCTTCGCCGTCGCCCATCAATGTGCCCAGGTTGGCGTCGGCCTGCGCGGCCGTGGCGCTGCCGCCGGTCAGCGGATTGGTGCAGAGCATCGCGGAGCCTTTGCGGGGTTGTCCGTCAAATCCGCGCTCACGGTCGAAACGGTTTTCTACGGCGGATGTGTCGGCGGGGGGGGCGAAGCTCTGCCAGCTCAGCAGGCAGCCGCTCTGGCCAGCGCCTGTGCAGGCGGGCAGCCCGAGCGCGGGCAGGTCATGGGCGACCGAAACCGGCCAGCCAATCGCATAGGCCGCGACGATCCGCTTCCGCAAGGCCGCGTCGCCGGCCGTGTCGTGGAGCAGTTGCAGCAGATGGCGGCTCCCCTGGCTATGCCCGGCAAGGATCAGCGGCCCGGTGGGGTTGGCGGCGAGGAAGGCGGCGAAGGCGGCCTTCACATCGGCATAAGCAAGATCGAGCGCGCGCGTGGCCTCCGCCTTGTCGGTCAGGAAGGCGCCGAACACGGCTTGCCGGTAGCGGGGCACCCACACGCCGCCGCTCGGCGCGAAGGCGCTCGCCTGCAAGCGCACGAAGCGGGCGGCCTGCGCGGCGGCGATCGGGTCGTTCAGCGGCGCGTTCCAGTGCAGCGTGTCGAACGCGCTGGTCGGGTGGATGAAGAAGATCGCGGCTTTCTCCGTCCCTTCGGGCAATGTCAGCGGGGTGGCATTGGCCGGCTGCCAGCGGGCCGGGTCGTCCCGGCGTCCGTCCGGGCGTCCGTCCGGGCGGCTGATCCACCCCTCGGCCCGCGCATAGATATCTGCCGGGAGCGCCTGCGGTTCGGAGAAGGTGACACGGGGTACCAGTGCGCTCTGCATCAGCTTCGCTCCGAAAAAGGAGAAGGCGATCATGCCGGCTATGGCCAGAGCGGTGAGAAACGCGATGACATAAAGGAATTTGCGAACCAAGAGGAGCGCGACTCCGTTCATTGAGGTTCCCGGCTCATGCCCGCTTGGCCGGGACAGGGCAAGCGCACAGCCGATTGGCGATGCGGCGCGGCCATGATAGGCCGGCGTATAATGAGATGCCCTTCATGGCGGAGCGCGTGGTCGATGGCGAGCGAACCGGACCAATTTGAGACGGACTGGCCGCTGCGGGCCTGGGTTCTTGTCCTGCTCGGCGGATTCATCGCGCTGGCGATCCAACAGTTAATGGATCTTCCCGATCGGCATTGGGAATGGGGACAGCGGCTGGTCGCGGCGACGATCCTCTTTCTGGGCGTGGGCGGCCTTGCCTTCGGCCTCGCATGGAAAAGGGGGCGACTCCTCCCGACCGCCCTCATGGCCCTGCTGTGCGGATTGATCGCGAGCGGCAGCTTCATCTGGAATGGCGTGCCGAACGATAGTTTCGGCTCGGATGGATGGCACCTGCTCTGCGGCGTGCTGGCGTCAGCTTTCCTCCTCACCTTGTTCTAGGCGGCGCATGATCGCGCGGCGCGTTGGCCTGAGCAATGGTCGCTCGCGGGTCTGCGCGCATGGCGGCGCGGGGCAATCCATTATCCCGATGTTCACGGCCATCTCTGGACCAATAGCCTGCTGCTGGGCTTGAGCGGCCTGTTCATGTTGTTCGCGCTGGGCATCGCGTATTTGCTTGCGGAGATGTTCTGGCTGGTGAAGCTGGATTTCCTGCGCGTGGCCCTGCGGCAGGACTGGTTCACGGCACTGCTGCTCGGCGCTGCTTTCGGTGCGGGGTTGGGGTTGCTGCGGGATCGCGGCGCGATCATCTCCGCGCTCCAGCGTGTCGCAATGCTGGTGCTGCGGGTGCTGGCGCCCGTCGTTGCGGCGGCGATCCTGGTTTTCCTCGCCGCGCTGCCGTTTACCGGTCTTGCTCCCCTGTGGAGCACGGGCGGCACGACGCCGATCATGCTGGCCGGCGCCCTGCTGGCGCTGTTCCTCGCCAATGCCGTGGTGGGCGACGATGCCAGGGACGAGTCGCGCTCGACCATCCTGGGCATCAGTGCCGCCGCGCTGGGTCTGCTCCTGCTGCCGATGATGGGGATCGCGGCTTTTTCCTCCGCCTTGCGCATCCAGCAATATGGCCTCAGCCCGGATCGATTGTGGGCGCTCACCTTCATCGCCGTGGCGGGACTCACCGCCATTGCCTACGCGGTCGCGATCATCGGCCGGCGCGGATGGTTCACGCGGTTGCGATGCGCGAATCTGCGGCTGGCCTTCGTGCTGGCGGGAATCGCGCTGTTGCTCTCTACACCGCTGCTCGGTTTCGAGCGGCTCGCCACGGCGCACCAGCTCTCGCGTTTGGCTAACGGGCGCATCTCGGCCGAAGCCTTCGATTATAAGGCGTTGTGGTTCGATTATGGTCCGCCCGGCCGGGCCGCGATCAGGCGGCTGGCCGCGACCTCCTCCAACCCGGTGGTGCGGTCCTATGCCGTCAAGACGAGCAAGCTGGAGACGCGCTGGGCGGAGGCGCCCAATGCCGCCGCACGGGATGGCGGCGCGCCGTTGATGAGCCGCCTCACCATCTTGCCCGCGCCGGTGCCGTTGGACGACGCATTGCGGCGGCGTCTTCTCGCTTATGATGCTTGCGGCATGGGCCGTGAGGCCTGTCTGCTCCGCTATGTGCCGGGGCAGGATTATGCGCTGGTCGTCCGTTCGCCCGGCGAAAATTGTAGCGGATGCAACGAGACGATCAGCCTGTTGAAGCGCGACGGCCATGGCTGGGCGACGGAAGCGGCCTATCTGGCGTCCGGGAATGAGGCGAAGGCCATGGCTCCCGCAATTCGGGCCGGTCGCATTGAGATGCGCCCCGTCCAGCGCCGCCAGCTCTTCATCGACGGCATGCCGATCGGCGATGCGATCGCACTGGAGAATGCCGCCGAGCCTTGATGGACCGGCGCGCCGATGCTAGCGCGCCGTCCATGAGCGTAGATCTGACAACCGTGAAGAAAATCGCCAGCCTGGCGCGCATCGCCGTGGGCGAGGCGGAGGCCGAGGCACTGGTGCCCGAACTCAATGGCATCCTCCACTGGGTGGAGCAGCTTGGCGAGGTGGACGTGACCGGCATCGAGCCGATGACCGCCGTCATCCCCAACACGCTGCGCCTGCGCGACGATGTCGTGACGGACGGCAATGTACGCGACAAGGTGCTCGCCAATGCCCCGCAGGCGGAGCATGGCTTCTTCGCCGTGCCGAAGGTGATCGAATAATGACCGTTCTTACCGATCTCACGGTCGCACAGATCCGCGACGGGTTCCGCGCCGGCGATTTCTCCGCCCGCGATGTGGCCGAGGCGTTCAATGCCAATGTCGCGGCGGCCAAGGCGCTCAATGCCTTCATTGTCGAGACGCCCGAACAGGCGCTGACGGCGGCCGATCAGGCAGACAAGGACCGCGCGGCTGGCGCGCTCAAGCCGCTCTCCGGCGTGCCGATCGGCATGAAGGACCTGTTCTGCACACAGGATGTGCAGACCACGGCGGCCAGTCACATGCTGGAAGGTTTCAAGCCGACCTATGAGAGCTTCGTCTCGCAGAAGTTGTGGGATGCGGGCGCCGGCATGCTCGGCAAGCTCAATCTCGACCAGTTCGCCATGGGGTCGTCCAACGAGACGAGCTATTTCGGCAATGTGATCTCGCCCTGGCGGCGGAATGATGGCGGCAACGCGGCGCTCGCGCCGGGCGGGTCCTCGGGTGGCAGTTCCGCGGCGATCGCGGCGCGGCTCTGCCCGGCGGCGACCGGGACGGACACCGGCGGTTCGATCCGCCAGCCAGCGGCCTTCACCGGCATCAGCGGCATCAAGCCGACCTATGGGCGTTGCTCGCGCTGGGGCGTCGTCGCCTTCGCCAGTTCGCTCGATCAGGCGGGGCCGATGGCGCGCGACGTGCGCGATTGCGCGATCATGCTGGAAAATATGGCCGGCTTCGATCCGCGCGATGCGACCTCGCTGGACCTACCGGTGCCACAGTGGGAATCGGGATTATCCAGCGATCTCAAAGGCAAGAGGGTCGGTATTCCCAAGGAATATCGCGTCGATGGCATGCCTGCCGAGATCGAGGCGCTGTGGAATCAGGGCATGGCCTGGCTCAAGGATGCCGGCGCCGAGATTGTTGAGGTATCGCTACCGCATACAAGTTACGCGCTGCCGACTTATTACATCATCGCGCCGGCCGAGGCTTCGTCCAACCTCGCGCGCTATGATGGCGTGCGCTACGGCCTGCGCGACCTGCCGGACGGTGCGAATCTGCAGGACATGTATGCCGCGACCCGCGCTGCCGGTTTCGGCCCGGAAGTGAAGCGCCGCATCATCATCGGCACCTATGTGCTCTCGGCGGGCTATTATGACGCCTATTTCACGCAGGCCTGCAAGGTGCGCGCACTGATCGCCCGCGATTTCGAGGAGGCCTTCAAGCGCTGCGACGTGCTGCTGACGCCGACGGCGCCAAGCGCGGCCTTCGCCCTGGGCGAGAAGCAGGCGGACCCGCTGGCCATGTATCTCAACGATGTGTTCACCGTGCCCGCGAGCCTCGCCGGCATCCCGGCCATGTCCGTGCCGGCCGGCCTCTCGAACGAGGGCTTGCCGCTCGGCCTGCAGATCATTGGCCCGGCGCTGGGCGAGCAGGCGGTGCTCAATGCCGGGCTGGCGATCGAGGAACGCGCCGGCTTCACGGCACGGGCGGAGAAGTGGTGGTAAGATGAGCAGCTATCGTATTCAGGGCGCAACCGGCGAGTGGGAGGTCGTGATCGGCCTTGAGGTCCATGCGCAGGTGGTCAGCAACGCCAAGCTTTTCTCCGGCGCGGCAACGGCGTTCGGCGCGGAGCCGAACACGCAGGTGAGCCTTGTCGACGCCGCCATGCCGGGCATGCTGCCGGTGCCGAACCGCGAGTGCATCCGCCAGGCGGTGCGCACGGGGCTTGCGATCAATGCGCAGATCAACCGGTGGAGCCGGTTCGACCGCAAAAATTATTTCTATGCGGATTTGCCGCAGGGCTACCAGATATCCCAGCTTTATCATCCGCTTGTGGGTGAAGGCTCTCTCGCTATCGAGGCAGATGAGAAAGCTGGAATTGCCGAGGACAAACAGATCGGCATCGAGCGCATCCATGTCGAGCAGGATGCGGGTAAGCTGATGCACGATCAGCATCCGACACGCTCCTATGTCGACCTCAACCGCTCGGGCGTGGCGCTGATGGAGATTGTCAGCCGGCCGGACATGCGCTCGCCCGCCGAGGCCGGCGCCTATCTGCGCAAGCTGCGCGCGATCCTGCGCTATGTCGGCTCATGTGACGGCAATATGGAGGAAGGCTCCATGCGCGCGGACGTCAACGTCTCCGTGCGCAAGCCCGGTGACGAGTTCGGCACCCGCACCGAGACGAAGAATGTGAACAGTGTCCGCTTCGTCATGCAGGCCATCGAATATGAGGCGCAGCGCCAGGTCGATGTGCTGGAGAGCGGCGGCCGGATCGTGCAGGAAACCCGGCTGTTCAACCCGGATAGCGGCACCACCCGTTCGATGCGCTCCAAGGAGGATGCGCATGATTATCGCTACTTCCCGGACCCCGACCTGCTGCCGCTGGAACTGGACGAGGCGTTCATCGAGGCGTGCCGGGCCTCGCTGCCCGAACTGCCGGATGCCAAGCGTCGCCGCTATCAGGACGATCTGGGCCTGTCGGCCTATAATGCCGATGTGCTGACGGCGGAGGCTGAGACGGCGCGCTGGTTCGAATCACTGCTGGCCGAAGGTGCGCGCATCCAGAAGAAGGGCGAGGCCGACGTCGCCAAGGCCAGCGCCAACTGGCTGCTCTCAGAGCTTTATGGTGCGCTCCACCGGCTCGGCAAGACGCTGGAGGAAAGCCCGGTCAGTCCTGAGCGTGGCGCGGAATTGCTTGCGCTGGTCGCGGATGGCACCATCTCCGGCAGTATCGCCAAGCAGGTGTTCGAGATCATGCTGGAGACGGGAGACGCCCCGGTGAAGATCGTCGAGGAGCGGGGCCTCAAGCAGACTACGGATACCGGCGCGATCGAGGCGGCGGTGGCCAAGGTGCTGGCGGACAATGCCGATAAGGTGGCGCAGTATAAGGGTGGCAAGGAGGCGTTGTTCGGCTTCTTTGTCGGCCAGACCATGAAGGCCATGCAAGGCAAGGCCAACCCGCAGATCGTCAACGAGCTTTTGAAAAAGGCGCTGGGCTGACCTTCCTGGGGCTGTGTGTCTGATCGTATCTGCGGCCCAATTGAGGGGCAGGGGTGCGCTGAGTGTTTGCGGGCGAGTGAGCTTCAAGGCTGGCCATCTGGCACTTCATCCGGGCCTTTTCCGGGGTGATCGATATCAGGTGCATCGGGCACGATTTCAGGCGGTTCCTGATATGGTTGCTCGGGCACCGGTTCCAGAGGTGGCGTTTCCGGCGGTGATTGCGGATTGATCGTATCGGGCGGCGGTATCTCGGGTTGCGTGGCCATCGGCTGATCCTTTCCTGTCGATTCCGGTAACGGATCGGCCTCTCGAATGTTCCGTGTTGACGTGTCACCTTCCGGGATTGCCCTTTTCCGCCTCATGCACTATGCCGCGCCGACCGGCGACCGATGCGGGCGTGGCGAAACTGGTAGACGCGCCAGATTTAGGTTCTGGTATCGCAAGATGTGGGGGTTC
>Ga0180219_1000857_pt1 | contig 21888 bp, 17 predicted proteins | sample eDN3rd30CBELigMG_FD_151338 | JGI IMG/M metagenome (GOLD analysis project Ga0180219, IMG submission 151338) | Enriched Miracle-Growth compost microbial communities from Emeryville, California, USA - eDNA 3rd pass 30_C BE-Lig MG (version 2)... ...
AAAAGGGTTGTCTAAATAAGGTGCTATAGACCTAAAAAAACGCGTCATTGCGAGAAAGTATGACGAAGCAATCTGCGTTTTTGACATCACCAGATTGCTTCGCCGTCGTTCCTCCTGCTCGCAATGACGGCGATGCTTGGCTTTTTTAGACAACCCCTACCTATTATGGCTTTACCAGTACTTGTTGTTCATCACGCAAATCCTTTTCCAGATCCGCATAGGGAACATCTTGTACACGCACATCTTGGTCGATGGCCAATGTAGCCGCTAGCGCTGCGCTCTGTCCTAATATCATAAACACCGGCTCCATCCGGATACTACCGAATGCGGTGTGTGAACTCGACATACATACCGGTACCAGCAAGTTCGTGCATTCTTCTTTTTTTGGAACAAGTGCACCATATGCAATCTGATAAGGTCCCTTTTTGGGCGATACACCAATATCTCCTTCGTTTTGGACGAAACCATCGGGTTTAATATACCGCTGTACATTATGCGAATCCAAGGCATAAGAACCCATACCCACTGGGTTGTTTATTTCGCGTTCGCCAAACACATCGTGCTCGGTCATCACATAATCGCCAATCATGCGACGTGCTTCACGTACATAAATTTGATGGGGCCAATAACCATTATCGGTAAATTCATCTTTTGCTAAGCCCCATTGTGCCATTTCTTTGCGTACCTCCTCCGGCACACGTGCATCGTTTGTTAAGAAATACATCAAACCTTTTTGATAATCTTCATGAGCCTTGATAATGGCTCGACGCTTTTCATAACTGGCATCCGGATAGGCATAATTCATACCGATGAAATCCGTACTAAAAGGACCGTGATTGTTCGTGTCTGTCTTCCTGTTCGGAATGGGATCAAATTTGTGGAAGGTTTCACGCCAACCTGAGGCAAATACCCTGGCCAACAATTCGTAATTATCCGGATTGTAATTGGCTGGTTTAACAAATGGTACGCGATTATCCGGATGATTGCTCAAGCACATCCGGAAGCAATAGGCTTGTACACGCTTATCAGCTTCGCCATATTCACCCGGATCTTCGGCCGATACGCCATATAGTAAACCGCTGGTGCTATCGCCAGGAATTTTATACGGACTGATATCCGACTTAAAGTAGTGCCCGTGATGCAATACCCCCGTTTGCACACCATTCCATTTTTCTCCATATTGGCTATTCGCTTCCCGGCCAACGATGTAGCTTACTCCTGCAGCAGCCATTAAATCACCTTCATAAGTGGCGTCAATAAACATTTTACCGCGAAAAACTTGCCCATCCAGCGTTTTAATTGAAACAATGCGCCCATCTTCCATCTCCACGCCTTGCTCTCTATCTAACCAAGCATCCCGGCGAACGTCCAAATCAAAAGCCTTTACATAATCCTCAAACACTTCTTCAGCCACATGCGGTTCAAAAATCCACATCGTACGCGCTCCCCCATCTATCGCTGGCGTACCTTGTCCTTTATTACCATATTCGGTATGCTTCTGCCAACGCCAAGCCGTACTATCTTGATACTTCATATACACACGGTGGTAAAAATCGCGTGCTAAGCCACCAATCACCCCTTTATTTCCCGTATCAGTAAATCCTAATCCCCCCGAAGAAAGTCCACCCAAATGTTTATCAGGCGATACCACAATGACTGATTTTCCCGATTTCTTTGCTTGCACAGCAGCCGTAATGGCAGCAGCTGTTCCACCGTAAACAATGATATCAGCTTCCTCGCCTATTTTCGCTTTCGGATTGCAGGCCGTGGTTGCGATTACGATACCTATTAGCAATATTACTTTTCTCATCATGCTATTCAATTGAACCATTATATTTCATTTAATTGTTTCTACTATAAACAAACGCTATTAATAACCCGGGTTTTGTTCACTTTCCATGGCTTTATTATACAAAATTTCCGAGTTGGGCAGTGGCCAAAGCATCACCTTATCGGCTACAGTAATCCCTTTAATGTCCAAAATACGTTGTTTGGCAATCCCCAACCGAACCAGATCAAGCCAACGCTTACCTTCGTACATCGTCTCATAACCGCGCTCTTCAATGACTTTGTCTAGAAAAGACGCCAAATTAAAATCGGCCAGTTTAAAATCTACTACCGACGGTGTTTTGGAAGGATAGCCGTAAGCCCTTCGATGAATTTGATTTAAACTCTCCAGTGCTGCCGCTGTTGGTGCACCATTCGCCCGGGCATCCGCTTCTGCGTGAAATAAAAGCAAATCCGCATAGCGATACCAAGGATAGTCATTCGCTGCTCCCGCTGTTGCCTCCGGATCGCGAAATTTACGAAATAAACACGAAGTAGGCCCTAAACCAATATCCACATTGTACAGTATATGTTCTTTTCGAAGGTCGTCATCATCCCATTGTTTGATAAAAGGATTCTGCTCCGTATCGGTATATTGCGCATATACACCGCCCGGGCCGTAATAATTGTACTCAGCCGTTTTACGATGCGCGTAGCTGACCAATCCAAAGCCCTGTTGGCGATTATACTTTAAGTAAAAAATTTCTTCAGCCGTGTTCACCACATCGGGGCCAAAAATCTTCTGAAAATCTTCGGGAACAGTAACTTCCACTAAGGCATATTTTCCAGAAGCAATGACTTCTGCAGATTTCGCGGCTGCTTTATCCCATTGTTGCAGGTACAGGTAAATTTCTGTTAACAAGGTTTTAGCTGCCCAAACGGTGGGCCTTCCAATATCCTGCGCTACATCAGGCAACCCGGCTTCTGCATCCAATGCATCTTGCAACACCAATTGAAGCACCTCATCTACCGATGCACGGGGCACATCGGCCACTTCCATATTTGCCTCTGTACGTATAGGTAATCCGCCAAAACAACGTACCAGACTAAAATACATCATAGACCGTAAATATTTCGATTCTGCAATAAATGCTGTTTTTTCGGCATCAGTTACTTCAGCAGCTTGGGGCGCATTAGCGATCACGATATTGGCATTTCGAATAGAACGGTACAAGCCATCCCAAACAGTCGAAACCCGGTTAATATTCGTATTATCCAACCCTTGGTAAGTACTAACCGGTGCCTGCGAGCCACGCGATTGTCCGTAATCAGGCAAACCTTCCAATTGGGCTGGATAATTCAGTCCAAATGCACCATCACCGCGCATCGGACCGTAAATAGCATTTACAGCGGCCCTGAGTTCTTGCGCAGTATTGTAAAAATTTTCTTCTGCCGAAGACTTTGGCTCTTCGGTCAACGCCTTAGAACACGAGGAAAACAACAGCCATCCGCATATTCCTATTATGAAGTATTTCATTGTTATCAATTTTTTAGTATTCAGATTAAAAACTTGCCCGGATACCCAAGGTAAATGTTTTAGCCGTTGGATATACATAATGGTCAATACCCAGCCGAATCGAATTCGAACTACCGTAAGCGTTCACTTCCGGATCATACCATGAATAATTGGTAAGGGTTAACAGATTCTGGGCACTGATATAAATCTGACCATCTGATAACCAGTTCAGCTTCCATGTATCAGCAGGAAGACGATAAGCGAACTGTACATTCTTTAATCTCAAAAAAGAACCATCTTCCACAAAACGGTCCGACATCTGTGCTTGTGAGTTGGTTTTAATCACCGGATATTTAGCGTCCGGAGTAGCCGGTGTCCAATGATTGGTATATACCTCTCGCAACATATTCAAAGCTTGGCCATAATCGTAGCCTTGCCCCTGCGCACTCAAATTGTAGATATCATTGCCTTGGCTCCCCTGGATAAAAAAGGAAAATTCAAAATTTTTATACGACATATTCGAGCTCAATCCGTAAGTGAAATCTGGATTCGGATTACCAATAATGCGTTTATCTCCCTGATCACGCGATCCATTCTCATTATAATCCATGTATTTGATATACCCATTTTCATCATATCCATCTTCTACATAGCCATAAAAAGAACCCAATGCATACCCTTCACGTAAAATATTGATATTATCCGATAAAGCCGCCCCAGTAACCTCACCCAAAATATCGTTTCCACCATACAGCTCCACGACCTTATTACGATTGAAAGCAATATTACCATTGAGTTGCCAATTGAAGGTGCCTTTGAATACTTGTGCTCCCAGATTCAGGTCAATCCCTTGATTCTGAATTTTTCCAATGTTTCGTACGGTAAATGTATAGCCTTGCGATGCGGGCAACGTAACATTATTGAGCAAATCACGCGTATTTTTGATATAGAAGTCGGCCGTCAACGTAAACCGATTATCCAACAAGCCCAGATCTATGCCGAAATCGGTTTGTGCGGTCGTTTCCCATTTCAATGGTCCAGCCAAGCGGTCGCTGGGCGAGTATGCCGGTGTTAATGCATCCGCAAATACCACCTGACTAGAAACTAACTGATTTAACGTATAATAAGGGTCTATTGCGGTATTACCTGTTTCTCCATAGCCAACACGTAGCTTCAGGTCGGAGATAGCAGCCATTTGTTTGATAAACGGCTCTTCCGAGAGTCGCCAAGCCAATGCTGCCGAGGGAAAATAACCCCATTTTTGTCCTTCACTATATCGGGAAGAACCATCTGTCCGAAAACTTACCGTAGCCAAGAAACGGTTATCAAACGCATAATTCACCCGTGCCAAATAAGACATCAGACTCCATTTTGAATACGAAGAACTCGGTATGCCTTGCGTAGCCGCCGCACCGATATCATAGGTTTCTTGGTTATCGCTGATAAAGCCTGAGCCCGATGTTTTGAAATCGGTTGCCGTATAGTCCTGATAAGTAAACCCTGCCAAAGCATTTAAACTATGCTTTCCAAAATCTTTTTGGAAATTCACCGTATTTTCGCTCAACACGCTATTTACACGTGGTGTTTCTATCGTCGCCGATCCTGTAGAATTCACAAACTTGGTAGTTGTATATTGATCAGTTCGGGTATCCGCATTTTCCACACCCATCAACGTTTTAAATACCAAGCCTTTCACCGGTTCATAACTCAGAGATGCATTCGCCAATACTTGATCTGATACCGACTGATCGGATTGTTCGTTCAAGAAGTTCAGTGGGTTCTTAATGACATTGGAGCCCCAGGTATACGCTTCGGTCAAATTGGTATAGCTACCGTCTTCATTATAGAGTCCCATGGTTGGATAACCAGATAAGGCGGCAGATATCAAGGAATTACCTCGATTTCCCTTCCCACTATCTTTTTTGTTTTGATTTATCCGGCTCAGGATACCACTTACATCAAAACGCAATTTACTACTGATGTCCGATCGCAGATTAATCCGTAGTGAATTACGTACATAATCGCTTCCCACAATAATACCATCCTGTTTCAAGTTACTTCCCGATACCGAGAACTTTGTCTTCTCTGAACCTCCACTGATCGTCACCGTATTGCTGATGATAGGTGCTGTACGAAATATCACATCTTGCCAATCGGTACCCTGACCGAAGGCCGCTACCTCTTCATCTGTAAAATGCGGTGCCAATCCATCATTCGTTGCCTGCTCATTGTAAAATAATGCATACTCATGTGCATTCATTAAATCCAATTTCTTGCGCAGCGATTGATTGCCCAGATAACCATCATAATCAACCTTCACCTTCCCTGCTTTTCCGCTCTTGGTCGTAATCAGCACCACTCCATTAGCCCCACGCGAACCGTAAATGGCCGTAGCAGATGCATCTTTCAATATTTCGATGGATTCGATATCGGCATTATTGAGCAATCCAGGCGAACCGGAGTAAGGGAAGCCATCCACCACATACAAAGGCTCATTGCTCCCTTTGATGGAATTTGCGCCCCGTATCCGTACACTGATCGCACTTCCCGGCGAACCGGTATTTTGCGCCACATACACGCCTGAAGCTCTCCCAGATAATGCTTGTAATACATTATTAGAGGGTAGCTGACTGATTTCATCCGCTTTGACGGAAGCAACCGAGCCCGTTAAATCACGTCTCCTGGCCGTACCATATCCTACCACCACCACTTCATCTAAATCGCTCACTGACGGGGTTAAAGTAGCGTTAATTACTGGACGATTATTGGTTGCCACTTGCAAAGTTTCATAACCTAACAAGCTGAAAACGAGGGTTTGGTTTCCAGCCGGGGCGTTACATTGGTAGTTTCCTTGATTATCGGTTGATGTACCTATGGTAGTACCTTTCACTAAAACAGTTACCCCCACTAATGGCTTACCATCTAGATCCATTACCCGACCACTAATCATCTGTTGCTGTACTACTAACGGTTTTTGGATGGGAATATTTACCTGCGTTGCTTGTGCCTTACTCGGCCGTATAACAATAATCTCATTCTTCATTGTCCACTCCAAAGCCAGTGGTGACAGTAAAGCATTCAAAGCTTCTGTCAACGTGGCATTGTCTAATGTGGCCTGTACTTCTTGATGAGCCAAATCCTTTCCCTTTAGAAAGAAGGCATGACCACTTTGCTGTTGTATGCGACGCATCGCATCCGACAGGGGCATTTTTTTGACGTGTAACGTAATGGATTGTGCCAAGCTATTGGCCGTGGCTTGAGAAACTACCCAAAGGGTCAAGAAAACGGTTAATTTCATCATTCGTAGCAATCGGTTCGTTAAGGGCCAATAGGAGCCTTTAACACATGCATAAAAATTCATATGTTTGTATAGATTAAGATGTTGTAATATTCATTGGTTAATCCCATGCTACCTGGTGGTAGCTATTGCGACATGTATCATTCCAGATGGTGTCTCCAGCACCATCTGGTTATAATGTCCTTGCTTTGTTGTATCAAGTTGGTTTCATAAATAGCGCATGATTAAGTTTAACAATTGGTAAAAGTTCGTCTATCATCACATTAATAGACGAGCAGCTTTTTTATATGGTTATCTTCTTGAATTTTAAACCGAACACCAGCCTCTTGCAAAACGGCTAATACATCTACCAAACGGCTCTTCCTACTCATTTCGCCATAAAAATAGGTGTCCGGAATTTTAGTTGGATAAACAATTTCTACATTATACCACCTACTGATCTGGTTCATCGCGTCGGTCATGCTCGTTTCATCAAAATAGAACAGGCCTTTTCTCCAACCAATAAAGGGCATGAGGTTTACTTTGTCCACCCGTACATGGCCTTTATTCCAAACACTCTGCTCACCCGGTTTTAACAACAGCTCATTGCCTACGGCTTCTTGTCCGGAAATATTCGGAATATTCACTTTGATCGCACCTGTAACCAAAGTTGTCTTCACCACATCTTCATTGCGATAAGCCGCTATATTGAATTGCGTACCCAACACTTGCACCGTTTGGTTTTTCGTTTTCACAAAGAAGCCCACACCTGTTTTGTGGGATTGACCGTTTTTATCAGACATGGCTGGTTTCACCTCAAAATAAGCCTCTCCCTCCAATTCCACTACCCGTTTATCTCCAGCAAATTGGAGTGGATACCGTAAACGACTTTCTGCATTGAGCCAAACCTTGGTGCCGTCAGATAGTGTAACCTGGTACTGGCCACCTTTCGGCGTAGCAATAGTGAGTAACTCGTCTGTATGATGTTCTGTCCAATCATCATCCACCACTTCCCCACCATCTACATACTTTAATGAAGTATTGACAACAATACCATCCTGCAGTGAATCGAGTGTTACCGTTTGTCCATCAGGTAACACCAGAGTCGCTTGGTTACCCCCAGGTGCGACATCTCCACCAAAAGCCATAGGTGCCTGCTGATACACATTTTTATTAGTCCAGAAATAAAAAGCCAGTGAAACGGTGCAGAGTATACACGCTACAGCAACAGCATAACGCCAGCTTTTCGGCCATCTCGGTATAGCATGGTCTTGATGGCCTATTTGCGCTCTTATGCGGTTACGCATACGCACCATCGAACCTTGCTCATCCATGCCATAGGCTTCATGAAATTGTTTTAATGCTTCCGATAGGGATTGACTATCTGTTATATCCATCAACAGCTGTCTATTAGCCAAATGGCTATCAGCCCAAGCTTCCAATTCCGTTCTTTCTAACTCACTTAGCTCTTCTTTTAAATGCTGATGAAGTAAATATGCAATCCGTTCGGTCATTTCTATAGCATTACAATTGGTCTGTTACTTGCATAGAAACAAGATTTTGTCTAAAACCTTACATAGAAAATAATTTTTTTCTTTCGCCACTCTTTTTACCTGTATCAGGTAACTGTTAAGTAGGTATAGAGTACCTATTAAGTAGGTCTCAAGCACCCCCCTAACCTTAGTTATATGTGGCTGACACCTACTTATTACCTGCTTCATGTTTACTTGAAATCTAAATAAAGGATAAGAACCCTAGCGGATTCGGCCACAACGTACAAAAGGGGTATTAAATTTTAAACATGATTACCGTATTAACCCCTACTTAACCCATACAATACCAGCAGGTATAACAATTTATGTTTATGCTTAAACACCAGACGTAAGGCTTCTGCTGCTCGTGATCGGCTGGTAAAAACAGCAGCTACACTCATACCTAATTGTTGAGCAATTTCTTCCGTATTAAAGTCTTCAAAATAGCTTAGTCGAAATACTTCTCGCTGTTTTGCCGGTAATTTCATCACCTCTTGATAAATCAATTGCATCAATTCGGCTTTCACTATTTGTACATGTATATTGGGATCGGGGTTTTCCAACAATGCAGCTACTTCATAATCAAAAAACTGTCGATGGTGTGTCGATTTAACTACATTCAGACAAGCATTTTTAGTGGTAATAAATAAAAAGGCTTTCACCTTTTCAATCGTTGCGAAAGAAGTACGATGTTCCCATACCTTCACAAAGCTATCTGATACAATCTCTTCGGCTACTTCTTGCGAAGACACCATAGACTTGGCAAAATAAAGCAACGATCGATTGTATTGAGAAAACAGCGCATCCAAAGCCTGTTCTTCTCCAGCCTGTAGTGCCTCGATGATATCTGCATATGGGTCTAAATGTCGGTTAGTTTGCATGTAGCGGTCGCTGCCTTTCCAGTCCGAATTTAGAAATAATAAAATGATATGTCAAACGATCATATCATAATTGGAAATTTTTCAAGAAATTTAACCGTCCCAAAGCTAAAGAACATGGATGATACTACGACTGCCCTACCCACTCGAATCGAATTGAAAAAAGCCACCAATGAAGCTGATTTCGTCCAAGCCAAATCGCTCTTTAGGGAATACATTCAATCCTTAAATTTTGAATTAACCTTTCAGGATGTCGACCGCGAGTTGCGTGAAATTGCCATAGCTTATCACCATCCAACCGGCGTGCTTTTACTCGCCTACGATGGTGATACTGCCGTTGCTTGCGTCGGTGTTAGAAGATACGATGCCCATACAGCCGAACTCAAACGTATGTTTGTTAAACCTGCCTATCGGGGGTTCCAACTTGGTCGGAAGCTGTTAGCAGTGGCCATCGAAGAGGCTCGTAGTTTAGGTTATCAATCACTGGTGCTCGATAGCATTGCCGATATGGATACGGCATTGCGGTTATATCGGTCGTTTGGTTTCCAAGAAATCGCTCCTTATCGCTTCAACCCCATTGCCGGAGCCGTTTACATGAAAAAAGTCCTTTAGCGAATGAACATACGTTAAATTACAACATTCGTGTGCTCGGCAGAAAAGGTGTGCTCGTTTTAAATGCCATCAGTACTATGCCAAATTTGTCACTGGTAAAGCATGATCTCCCTCAAGTACTCAACATTGTCCACTTCAACAAAGGATTCAAATACCAAGATTTTAATCCAGATATGGATGAAATTGCTGGCTGGATTATTGGTGGTTTAGTTGCTGGGAAAATATTGGCCAAAGTAGGGTTCTTTGCAGTTTTATTGAAATTCTGGAAAATCATTGCCGTAGCCGTTGTAGCCTTTGTTCGAATGTTTTGGTCTAAGATAACAGGGAAAAAAGTAAAAAACGCAGAAGAAGACCCATCGCTTCCAGAGCAACCGGCTTAAGGGAATATATTCCCAGTTAATATTTGGTATGGATATGCTAAACAATCCAGTAGTTTACTCTATTGCAGCATCTGCTCCATATAGCGTCCACAACTCGTCCAACGTTTTACCAGTGCGCTGTTTCCAGATGGTTTCTTCATACTGGCCTTTTCGCAACAGGTCGTCTAAAGTCTTGACCAGTTGCTCATCATACCGTTGTTCTATCCATACCAAGAAGCGTGCGGTAACCCGATAAGCGTCTGTGTAATGTTGATCTGGTTGATAGTTGGGGAGCGACCATCCTGCGCGATCATTATATAAACCGTAACGGTGGCGTACATAGTCAGCAATACCTTCTGAAAGCCATCCCGGGGCGCCAGCAGCATAAGACTGCACCAAGTGCATAACTTCATGTGTTACTACATCCAAATCGTTCGGGTTATTGCTCATATAAGAAGCGCCAAAAGTTGCAAAACCATTGAATACGTAAGCTACTCCATCGTAACTGGGTTCTATCCGGAAAGCGACTTCTTTTTGCGCATTCGGATTAAAGTCTTTCATCAAACGCGGATAGTTGGTAAAAAAGACCTCTGCCATACCTTGCTTAACAGTACTGTTAAACCCATTTGCTTTGTTAACAAATAGTAAGGTCAGGTCATTTTTAACAAGTGTATCTATTTGTGTAAACGGACGAACTACCTGATCAGCCGGTGGCACACTCCATAGCCTAAATTCAGCGGCCTGAAACATCTGCCCCGCATATAACCGTTTCACATGCCATCGATAGTACAAAAACTTCCGTATATTTTTGAAAGCATACCGTTTTGTCATGTTTCGCTGGGCAAACATTTCATAATCCTGTTTATCCAAAGGCACCCATGTGTTCCCATCATCAGACCCGCTAAACTGCCAGTCCATCGGATCACGGGCATCAAAGTCGTTACCTGAAGTAATTTGGTAAGCAGCAATCTGCACCGGTTTCGCAAATTGAAAGCGAATCAGTAGTCCGCCGTCACCTATATCACGCACCAAGTATTTCGTGTGTATATCCCCATCAATTAATTTACGCGATCCTTCGGTACCATCCGCTCCTTCATTATTCTCTAAATTAACCATCATGGATGCATCACCTGTCACATCCTTTTCAACCAGTACCTCTTCCTCAGCAGGTACTCCATTTTCATCATCTTCAACCACTGGAACCGATGATTCACTACATGAAAACAGGCTAAGCCCAATCAAGACGGTAGCTAAAAAAGAGAATAGAAAACGTTTCATTTCAGATTTATTTATGCGTTGCATGTACGCACGTGTAGATACCTTGCTAAGATAAGATCATTCTGATAAGAAACGTGTTAACAAAAATTAAATGGATTGTTAATATACTAAGTACATCGTATTGAGGGAATCGCTACATTTTACGTTTACTGTTCAACTACTTTCTGCAGGGTACTTAATATCTCTTGATAGGCTGCTTTATCCTCCAAAACCCCTTTTTCTTCATAATAGTAAGAACGATCGGATACATCACCGCCGAAAAATCGTTCTTCTAGATAAATATTCAATGATATGGCTGTTATGCGTCCTTTGGAACGTAGGATAAAATTCAATATCCTTCGCTCACCCGCTTTTGCAGAAAGAATCTTTTTATTCTTTTTATAGATTCGCGCCTGAATAAATCCGGCCTGTTTATCTACCGATTGAATAAAAAAATCATTCGCTTGCAGGTAGTCCATTGTTCGGTCAAAAGCCGTATCTTTCTCAACAGCCACTGCAATATTTTTAAACGATTGGTTTTTAGGTGCTAATTGCGCATAAGTAAAACTGATACAAAAACAAACGAGCAGGATGGTATATAAACATTTTCTCATCATATCTTGGTTGCATTTATCCTATTGGCTTAATCAGGTATAAGATACAAACTCAGATAAGAAGACTCAAAAATATTTGGCTATATAATCAAATAGTTACATCCATTGCATTACCAGCGGCCACCAGCACCACCGCCGCCGCTACTGCCGCCGCCAAAGCTGCCACTACTTCCACTACTGCTACTACTACCGCTGCCAGAAGAGCCACTACTTCCGCCAGAAGAAGAACTTCTTACCTTTTTCGCCAGTGTTACTTTTCCTAAAGAGATCCGATGGTTACAGAAAGCACATTCCTGTAATTCTTCACCTACGCCCGTGGCACGGTATGTAGCAGCCTTGATGGTTTTGATAAAAGGATTTTCAAAAGTATGGTAATGACAGGCAGGGCATTCCGAAAAGTTTTTTGCCCTCAAACCTGGCCATCCCACCGCCTTTACTTCATCAGTTGCTTTATTTTTCCACAGTTGGTAGCTGCGCGAGAGTTCCTGTTCCTCTTTCAATTGTCCGGCATCCAATAAATTGGTTCGCTTGTTTAATTCATCTCGGTCTAAACGATTCCAATTCCCTGTATTATCTGGCGGAACAAAGCGAACAGCCATGCGTTTTTTCTTTCTTAGAAATATAAAAAAACTTACCAGCGAAATGGGCGAAAGTAATAAGGGCAGTGCCATCCATTTGTGGTATTTGGCTAATGCATGGAGGCGGTTTTTTTCATCCCGATAGCTTTTGCGAACAAAATCCTTGCCTTCGTTATATTTTATCGCAATCGCCACACTGGCTGCGAAAGCTATATACCAAGGCACCCACTTCATTTGGAAGATAGCTTCCGGGGTATCCACCATGAAAAGCAAGACAAAAATGCCTATAAAAAGCGTAAAAATCAGGCAACCGCATCCACCTAGCAATGGCAACCAATTTTTTCCTATACGTTTTCGGCTTTTGTTATGGATGATTTTCTTTTCGGCCACATAAGCAATCCATTTAAGCAGCGCAAACATCAGTACAACGATGAGCAAGGAGCTTAAAAGTTCATACTGATATCGAAAAAAGAATGATTGCTTCCGCAGATCGGCCTTGAGTTCTGCTGCCTTTTCAGGCGACAGTAGCATTTCCCGGATGTGCTGCATGGCCGTCAACACTCCTTCATCATAATCTTCCTGCTTGAAATAGGGTACCATGTCTTTTTCACCCACACCTTTCAACACAACATCCGGTAAGATCGCCTCCATACCATAACCCGAAATAAAGCGATATGCATGCCGATCACGGGCTACAAAAAGTAACAAACCATTATTGTTTTCTTTCTTTCCAATGCCCCAGGCATTGAACAATTCGAGCGCAAACTCAAAATCATCCTCTCCTTTGAAATCTGCAATCACAGCTACCGCCACTTCCGCACTGGTTTGCCGCTCAATGTCTTTTGCTATGGAATCCAATTGAACTACTGCATAGCTGCTTAAAATACCATCTGGGTTGCTTACAAACTTATCTTGTCCATTTTGTTTGGGGTTGGGCAAATTATCAATTCCGTATTGGGCAAGACAGGCACATTGAAAGAGCAAAAAAACACACAGTAATGAAAAGCGTTTATTCATAAAACCTATAGGATGTCTGTAAAATCAACTGGCCAAGATAAAAAATTATTTGCAGTGACAATACGATCATGTTACTGCAAACGAAACAAGATGCTAAATATCCTTTTCGTCAATTCTGTAAGTTTCTTGCAAATTTTCTTAGATTTATACTGCTAAGTATGGTATGAAGATTGCAAATTAGAAACGCATTTAAACGTATGTATATAACCAAATCACTGCTGCTTGCCCTCATTCTTTCTTTCATGGTATTATTTACGCATGCACAAGATCGTCCAAATATCATTGTTTTTTTAGTAGATGATATGGGCTGGCAAGACACCTCCGTGCCATTTTGGAATAAAAAAACGCCGCTCAACAGACGGTACCATACCCCAAACATGGAACGTTTGGCCCGCGAAGGGATGAAGTTTACCAATGCCTATGCACAAGCAGTATGTACTCCAAGTCGGATCAGCTTCATGACCGGTTTAAATGCAGCACATCATGGGGTAACCAATTGGACATCACCTGTCGCTAACCAAAATACCGATGCGGCCGACCAGCAGTTTGATCCTGCTCCTTGGAACATCAATGGTTTGAGTACACAACCCGGTGTTCCTCATACCGTATATGCTACACCATTTCCGCAATTGCTCAAAGATGCCGGTTATTTTACCATCCATGTTGGAAAAGCACACTTTGGGTCGGCCGGTACACCTGGGGCCAATCCGTATAACTTAGGTTTCATCGTGAACATTGCCGGTCATGCTGCCGGCCATCCCCAAAGCTACCTAGGGCAAGAGAACTACGGCAATATACCAGGAAAATCCAGCTGGCAGGCCGTCCCCGATTTGGAAGAGTACCACGGCACCGACACCTTCCTAACCGAGGCTTTGACACTTGAAGCCATGAAAGCACTTGAAAAACCCATTCATGATAAACAGCCCTTTTATTTAAACATGGCTCATTATGCAGTGCATGTACCCCTCAAAAAAGACAAGCGTTTCTATCAAAGATATATCGATGCCGGCTTGGATGAGACCGAAGCACAATACGCCGCTTTGCTCGAGGGTATGGATAAAAGTTTGGGCGACTTAATGGACTTTCTCGAAGCAAAACAGGTGGCAGACCATACCATTATCATCTTCATGAGCGATAACGGCGGACTCAGTATCACGCCACCCAGAAGCGGTGTAGCACATACTCAAAACTTACCACTCAAAGCAGGGAAAGGATCTGTTTATGAAGGTGGTATACGCGAACCAATGCTAGTTAAATGGCCCGGAACGGTGAAAGCCGGAACAACAACCGATCAATATATACTGATAGAAGATTTCTTTCCCACTATCTTGGAGATGGCTGGAGTGACGCAGGCGCATATGCTGCAACAGGTTGATGGAAAAAGCTTTGTTCCGCTATTGCAAAACCCCACACAGGTAGACAGTACGCGTGCATTGATTTGGCATTATCCTAATAAATGGCGAAAACCCGATGGGCCAGGTATCAATTACAAGAGCGCAATTCGCCGGGGAAATTGGAAGTTAATATACCATATGCGGGATAGCAGTTTTGAACTTTACAATCTCCACGATGATATAGGCGAGCTTCATAATCTTGCCCAGCAATATCCTGACAGGGTAAAACAATTGGCCCTCCTTTTGGGCCAACGGTTAAAAGAATACAAAGCGCCAATGCCCATCGTAAAAGAAACAGGCACTGCCGTACCCTTTCCCGATGAAGTAGGTGCTTATCGCTCTCATGATTAAGGTTTACTTTAACAACGATCATTCATTGGCCATTCCCCTGTCTTAACCGTATTTCCCGAATTACCGCAACAATTTAATTCAAATTGCGGTGCTTTCCCAATGGCTGCATACCAGTTCATTAAAACGTCAAAAATGCCTGTCAATTTTTTTTAGTACCTTTGTACCAATGAGAAAAAAAGAAATATACCATATTACGTATACCTTATTTTATCGCATCAGAAAAACAACCATCACCAATACCCTGAAAATCCCTCCATGCTGTTTTTAAACCATTCAGGTTTTTAACGCATCAGATGTATTCGTTTTCTTGAACAATGTGCATGCTATAGCATTCCTTATACTATGGTATAACTACATTTTTTATCCATTGCATCTCCCTTCATTATTCTATACAATCATAAAAATCCACTTCATTATGGAAACAAACAGGCCCGTAAAAATAAAGGTCGAAGATTTGGTCTTAATTTTCGGAAAAAATAAAGAAAAAGCCTTGCAGATGCTCAACGCAGGCAAAACCAAAAAGGAAGTTTTGACAGATACCCACTGCACGGTGGGTGTAAACCGGGCAAATTTTGAAATATATGAAGGTGAATTCTTTGTAATTATGGGACTTTCCGGAAGCGGTAAATCCACTTTATTGCGGTGTTTAAACCGTCTGATTGAACCTACAGCCGGCAACGTTTACATTAATGGCGACAATATTACACGCAAAAACCATCAGGAATTACTAGATGTACGCCGCACCGAAATGAGCATGGTGTTTCAGAAATTCGGCCTATTGCCACACCGAAGCATCCTAGAAAATGTCGCCTTTGGTTTAGAACTCCGCGGAGAAGACAAAGAAAGCCGGGAGAACAAAGCACAAGCAGCCATCGATACGGTAGGTTTACACGGCTTTGAACATCAGGTTCCTGCCCAGCTTTCGGGAGGAATGCAGCAGCGGGTGGGTTTGGCCCGTGCCCTAACAAACGATCCAGAAGTATTACTTATGGACGAAGCCTTTTCGGCGCTCGATCCACTGATCAAAACCGAAATGCAAGATGAACTGCTCGGTTTGCAGAATACGCTTAAAAAAACCGTCGTATTCGTTACGCACGATCTGGATGAGGCTATTAAGTTGGGCGACCGTATTATGATTATGAAAGATGGTATCATCGAACAAATAGGCACCGCTGAGGAAATTCTGACCAATCCAGCTACCGCTTACGTCGAAGCCTTTGTAAAGAAGGTGGACCGCAAAACCATTATCACCGCTGGTACACTGATGCATGAAAAACCTACGGTAGTCCGTCTCGGAAAAGATGGCCCCGAAGGCACGCTACGCAAAATGCGTAGTACCGGATTGGATGTATTGCCTGTTGTAAATGATCAAAATACATTTTTAGGCTTTGTATGGGTAACCGATGCGGTACAAAGTGCAAAAATAAAGGAAAAGACCGTAGCCAACATTCTTTTAAGCAATGTACCTGCCGTAACCACCGAAGTGACTGTAGAAGAGATGCTACCCCTCATCACCGCTACTCGATCGCCGATTGCAGTCATCGATCGCGACAGCAAACAACTTTTGGGAATCGTTACCCAAAATTCGCTCGTTATTGAAGCGACCCGATTTGACGAACAGGATATCACTCAATTGAAAGAATCTGCGAACAACAATTAATCTCATGGAAAAAACAATAGACATCGGGCAATATGTAGCTGTGGCCGTGAAGTGGCTCATGGCCAATCTGCGCCCCCTATTTGACTTTATTAAAACTACTGGAAACGCTGGTATTGAAAGCATCGAATGGATACTGGTAAGCATTCCTTTTTACATCACCATTACCCTTTTCACCCTAGTAGCCTGGAAATTTGCCGGTAAGCGTATTGCGGTATTTACATTAGCCGGTCTGGCGTTGATTTATTTGATGGGCTTTTGGGAAGAAACCATGCAAACTTTGGCATTGATTATTTCCTCCACAATCATAGCGCTCATGATCGCCGTGCCGCTCGGTATTTGGTCAGCCAAGAACCAAACGGCTCAGCGCATCATCCGGCCGTTACTTGATCTGATGCAAACCATGCCAGCCTTTGTATACCTCATTCCGGCTGTGCTTTTCTTTAGCATTGGCAAATTACCCGGTGCTTTTGCCACGATTATTTTTGCCATGCCACCCGCTGTGCGGCTCACCGCATTGGGTATTCAACAGGTTCCAGGTGATATATTGGAAGCTGCCCGTTCTCTGGGGGCTACTCAAAGACAAATCTTATTTAAAGTGGAGCTCCCTTTAGCACTCAAAACCATCCTCACAGGCATTAATCAAACCATCTTGCTCTCGCTATCCATGGTCGTGATTGCCGGTATGATTGCCGCTGGTGGTTTAGGCGAGAAAGTACTGGAAGGCATCAACAACCTGGATATTGGGCTCGGTTTTGAAAGTGGTCTATCGGTCGTCATCTTAGCCATTATTTTGGACCGCATTACACAAGCCTTTGGCAATAAGATGAGTAGATGAGAGATGTGAGATATGAGATATGAGATATGAGATATGTGAGAAATAAGTAGCAAGACACAAGATAAAAAGTAAAAAACGACTACAAGTGGATGCATTCGTTGCAAACTACACATATACTCATAACTGGTAACGCGCAACAGACAACTCACAACTAATAAAAGTCTTGATATTTGATACCCTATAGATATGAGATATAAAATAATAGCTATGAGAACATACAAACTAATCATTTTCAGCATACTATGTTGTGCGTTATCCGGTTGTAGTGATCGAATCACCAAACGGATTAGTATGGGTATGGTAGAAGGTTGGGCAGAAGGCAATGCCATGACCTTGGTTACCCAAGCATTTTTTGCCCAAAAAGGATATCATGTTGTTACACACAAAGCCGCGCCCAATCTGCTGTTAGCTTCGATGGACAATGGCGATACGGATGTTTTTATGAATGTTTGGCTTCCCACCACACATGGCGACAAAATAAAACCGTTTAAAAACATATCCAGTGCAGGCATGAATTACCAAGGAGCACAATTGGGACTGGTAGTTCCTGCTTATGTCGATATCAATTCTATTGAGGAATTGAACGCCAATCGCACTAAATTTGGTGGAAAAATCATCGGAATTGAACGTGGTTCGGGTATGGCTACTTATACCGATACGGTGATCATGGATTACGATTTACAATACAAACAGTTAAATTCGTCGATGATTGCTATGGCTTCTGAACTACAAAAGGCCGTTAACGAAAAACGGTGGATTGTGGTAACCGCTTGGCAACCTCATTGGCTATTTGGCCGCTTTCATCTCAAGTTTCTCGAAGATCCCAAGAAAGTTTACGGAGATGCCGAGCACATCGAAACCTTTGTTAGAAAAGATTTCGATCAGGATTTTCCAGCATTGTACCATTATTTTCAACAGGCGTTCTTTGAAAAAGACGTCCTGAACGACTTGCTTACCAAAATGGAAGACAGCAAAAATAAAAAAGAAACTGCTAAAAAATGGGTAGAAGAACACCAGGAGCTGTTCAACTCCTGGTGGGGCGAAGATATTACTTCGTAAATTTGGTACCTACTTCTTTACCTTGCACAATATCCAAGATGACATTATCTTTTTTACCGTTGGCGATGTAGGTTGGTATATTCATCAATGCCGTCTTTTTGGCAATGCGCAATTTAGACTGCATGCCGCCCCGGCCTTCCGCTTCGCCCTTAGTACTCTTCTGTACAAATTGTTCTACAGCTTCGTCGACCGAAACGTGGCTAATCAGCTGGCTGTCTACATCCGAGGGATGACCATTGAAAAAACCATCGGTATCCGTCAAGATGATCAATAAATCGGCGTGAATCAATTCAGCAACCAAGCTGGCCAGTTCGTCATTATCCGTAAAGGTAGACATGGATAATGACACCGCGTCGTCCTCATTGGCTATGGGTATCACCCCTTCACGCAGCAAGCCTTCATAACAATTAATCATATTTTCGCGATGCATGCCCGGATCAAAATCGCGCTTGGTAGCCAGTACCTGTGCACAACGCATACCGTATGATTGAAACAAGGTATAATAATGGCGCATCAATCGAGGTTGACCAATAGCCGAAAATACTTGTCGGCGCACAATTTTATCATCTGTATGCAACTTGTGCCGCATCACCTCTTTACCAGCGATTACAGAGCCTGATGACACGAGTACAGAAAGTATACCCTGTTCATACAGATAAGCGATCTGCTCTACCAATTTATTTAACACGGTACTCACAATACGGTTGTCTTTATTGGTAATCACATTCGTGCCCACCTTAATGACCACCCGTTTGATCGGTTTGCCATCTTTATGCATGGTCAAACTCCTTACCCAGCTCAACTGCCCGGTTGAAGGCCGCATATGCCGCTTCTTTAATCAGTTCTTTCACATTGTTATCTTCCAACCAATCCAGCGCGGCACGTGTGGTTCCGCCTTTTGAAGCCACCCGAGCCATCCATTCGGTGGGATCCAAATCGGCCGATTCAAAGAGCTTTACCGCTCCTGCAAAAGTTTGGTGTACCAACATACGCGCCTCATCCATCGGGAAGCCCATCTGGATCGCTGCTTCCAGCATCGATTGCATAAAATAAAAAATATAAGCAGGTCCGCTACCCGAGATACCGGTCGATGCATCGATTTCTTTTTCCGTTTCCAGGTAAATGGACCGACCCGTTGTATCCAAGAGTTGCTCAATAGTTGCCAGTTCCAAACGCGAAACAGCGTCCGTTGCAGTAAAGGACGTCATTCCCAAACCTACCTGAGCTGGTAAATTCGGCATGGCACGAACCACCTTATCAATGCCTAATCCTTGTTGGATCACCTTCATGGTTACTCCTGCCATAATGGATACAAACACCTGCTGTTCATTGACCAAGGGTTTCATTTGGGCCATCAAATCTGGCGCATGGTTCGGTTTTACGGCTATTAAAACCACATCTGCTTGAGGTAAACATGCCTCCAAATCAGCGCAGGCCGCTAATAACGGGTGTTTTTTTAGTTCGGAAAGCCGTTCTTCCGACTTGTCCAAGATCATCAGATCTTTTTCTTTTAATAATGTTGATTTTGCCATAGCTTCCGCGTATGTGAAGCCCATATTCCCCCCACCTATTACCAGTACCTTCATAGTTCTGTAATTTTGTTTATTGATTAAAATAAACGGAGACGTTCTCCGCCTTTTCAATCAAATAGGTGCAATCATCATGCAAACCAGCCAACAATCCAGAAAAATTTTAAAATTATTAGAAGTTTATAAAGGTTATTCGTTGTTCTCTAATTTCGATATAGCCTATCTCCCTCTAAAGTCCAAATATGGCTTTTTGATAATATAAAACGATATTTTTGATTGGAACTGCAAATGTGTCATCCGTACACCCATATCTCAATATATGGCAGGATTTACTGACATATTTACATTATAGTTTTCTTTTCCACTTTGCGCTCCATACCCTTTTATAATGGATTCAAAAAAGCATTTATAGCTATCGCTCATCGGATAATCCTTCCGACGGATGAATACCGTCATGCATTTGGCAAAGCGTTTATTAGGTAAGGGAAAGGTTATCAGGTTACGATAGGCATAGTGGTTCTTGATCAGTTCAATCGGTAACAAGGTGAGTCCGATTCCACTTTCCACCGTATTGATGATACCATCTAAAGTATCTATTTCCACAAATTTTATCTGTTTCGTACCAGCATCTTTCAGCGTCTCCTGTAACAACTCCCGATAGGCGCAGCCCTTACTGAACACGACCAGTTTCAGTCTTTTTGCATGCATCTGCAAACGCTCCAAGGAAGGGTATATGGATGAAGCAACCAAACACAACTCCTCCATTACAATGGGTTGAAACGTCAGATCCGGATGATCTACTTCGCCAGCCACAAAGGCACCGTCCAACTTAAAGGCCAACACCTCTTTAATGAGGTCACCCGTTGTAGCTGTCTTCAACTTAAAATCGATATCCGGATGCTCGGCAGTAAATCTCTGCAAGATACCAGGTGCCCGAAGTGCCGCCGTAGAATGGATACAACCAATCTTAATTAATCCCTGAGGTTGGGCATCGCCCATATAAACAGCTGCCTTAAAGTCTTCAATGGCCGTTATAGTCTCTTTAGCTATTTTCAAAAACTTGAGCCCAGCATCCGTAGCTTGCACACGACGGGTAGTACGGTGTAGCAATTTCGTACCCAGCTGTTCTTCTAAATACTTTATCCTGGCAGACACATTGGATTGCACCGTATTTCCAAGGGCTGCCGCTTTTGTAATGCTCTCGTATTCGGCAGTCGAAACAAAGAGTTTTAGGTCATTGATATTCATGGTAAGCCAATTTCGATATACTAATTAATCATTAAAAATGATATATATTTATCAAAATTAATCGTTTTTAACAACATAAAAGTACAGCTATTTTTGTATCATCCAAAACAAAATGACAAACATGGCCCAGCAACAACAGCAAGCTTACATCGTTCCCGCTTTAACTGGCTTCGCCACCCTACTGATTGGTATTGGCATGGGGCGGTATGGCTACCCACCCCTTATTCCGGCCTTGATTAGCCAAGAGTGGTTCACAGTGAGTCAAGCTGATTATCTGGGGGCTGCCAACCTGACCGGTTATATTTTAGGTTCCGTATGTGGTGCCCATTTTAGTCGTTATGTTCCTGCTGTTACCTTAATCAAGACCTGTTTATTTGTAACCGCGCTGACCTTCGTGGGTTGTGC
>Ga0180219_1000860_pt1 | contig 21826 bp, 21 predicted proteins | sample eDN3rd30CBELigMG_FD_151338 | JGI IMG/M metagenome (GOLD analysis project Ga0180219, IMG submission 151338) | Enriched Miracle-Growth compost microbial communities from Emeryville, California, USA - eDNA 3rd pass 30_C BE-Lig MG (version 2)... ...
ATCAACAATGCCGGCATCATCCGCCCGCGCCGCATCACCGAGATGAGCGAGGAGGATTTCGACATCGTCCTCGCGGTCAATCTGAAGGGCTATTTCGCGACGATCCGTGCCGGCGCCGAACATCTGAAGAAACAGGGCGGGGCGATCGTCAATTTCGCCTCGCCGTCGGGCTTTGGCCATTATGGCATGGCCAATTACAGCGCCGCGAAGGAGGGTGTCGTCGGCATGACCCGCACCGTCGCGCGCGAACTTGCCGAGTTCGGCGTGCGCGCCAATGTCGTCCGCCCGATCTCCGGGCCCAGCAATATGAACATTCCAGAGGTGTACGAGACTTTGGGCTATGCGATGAACACGCTGAAGATTCCGGCGCTGTCGAATCACTGGATCGGCAACAGCGGCCCCGACGGCCGCCCGTGGAACGTCGCGGCGGTGACTGCCTGGCTTTGCTCCGACCTGTCGGAAAATCTCAACGGGCGTGAACTCTATATCAATGGCGGCCACGTCGCGCTGGTCCAGGAGCCCGAGTTCGTGCGCAGCCAGTTCGCGGTCGAAGGCTGGACCTTCGAAGGATTGTGCGACGAAGGAACCACCCGTGCGCTCACCTGGGACATCCGCAACCGCTTTACCGGAAAATAGGGGGAAGGTGATCCGGGGCGGTCAGACTCGGATCACCACTTTTCCGAAATGTCGACGGGATGCGAGATAGGCGAAAGCCTTGCGCGCTTCTCCGAAATCGAAAATGCGGTCGATCACCGGCGCGAAATGCGCGGCCGCGCAGCCGATCAGCCCGACGAGATCGGCGCGCGAACCGACCGAGATGCCGCGTATGCTTCCCATCGTGCGCATCAGCGGGAGCGGGCTGACGAGGCTCGCCGGATCGTCGAGCAGCCCGACCAGCGCGATCTCGCCCTCGGGCGCGAGCGCGGCCATCGAGCGGGGCAGGGTTCCCGCCCCGCCGACCTCGACGATGCGGTCGACGCCGCGTCCGCCGGTCAGCTCGCGGACGCGCGCATCCCATTCGGGGTGGGCGCGATAGTCGATCACGTCGTCGATACCGAGATCGCGCAGCCGCCGGGCCTTCGCTTCGCTGGAGGTCGTCGCGATGACCCGGCATTGCCTTGCCCGCGCGATCTGGAGCGCGAAGAGCGAGACGCCGCCCGTCCCCATGACCAGCACGCAATGCTCCGCGCCGAGCGCCGCGCCGCGGTCCAGCGCGGCCCAGGCGGTGACGCCCGCGCAGGGCAGCGTCGCCGCTTGCTCGAAACTCATCCCGTCGGGGAGCGGCACCACGGCACGGGCGGGCACTGCCACCTGTTCGGCCAGTACGCCGTCGACCGCCCCGCCTAGGTCGGTTGCGATGGCGGCGGGGTCGAACGGTCCGTCTATCCAGCCCGGCCGAAAGGGAATGACGACACGCGCTCCCGGTGCCAGCCCGGTTACCGACGCGCCGCAGGCGATGACCTCGCCCGCGCCGTCCGACAGCGGGATGAGTCCCGGCCTGGGGCCATAGGGCGAGGGACCCATGGCGATCATCAGATCGCGCGCGTTGAGCGCGGCGGCGCGGATTCTCACCAGCACCTCGTCCGCGCCGACCGGCGGCGGCGATGCTTCCTCCATCGCCAGATGATCGAGCGATCCGTGATCGCGCAGGCGATAGAGCTTCATGCGCCGCGTGCCGTCAGGCGCCGGCGAGGATGTCGACGTTGATGCCGATGCGCTCCTCGGGGATGGTCAGCGGCCGTTCGTAGGAACAATCGCTCGCATCGCGGGCGACCGTGCCGCTCTGCGCCAGCATCGCGCGCGCTTCGGGGCTGATCTGCGTCTCGACCGGCTGGCCGCCCCAGTCGGGCACACATTTGCGCGCGGCAATCCGCCATTCGCCGTCGCGTTTTTCCATCCGGTCGACATAGCGCCCACCGCCGATCGTCAGATTCCGGCCGTTGCGGTCGAGCGCGGCGAACAGCCAATAGGTTTCGGCGTGGGCGATGTTGCCGTCGAGTTCGCAGCTATGGTTGGTGATGATGTGCTGGTGCGTCGACTGGGCGGTGGTGTGATAATGATGAACCCAGGCCCAGAATGCCTCCGGTCCCGCGACGACGAAGCCGTGGTCGTCGATCGCGTCGGGGTGATAGGCGGACAGGAACAGGTCGCGGTCCATCCGGTCGACCCCGCGGCAATAGCGGGTGACGACCTCGCGAATCTTCTGCTTGTCGTAGAGCTCGCGGACCATCGTCTCCAGCGTCGGTTCCATCGCGCGCGCCTTCAGTTCGGCAACTGACCCAGCGCATGCTGCGCCGCGACCCAGCCGAAGATGAAGGAGGGCGAGATGCTCGCCCCCGCGCCGGGATAGGTCTTGCCCATCACCGAAGCGGTCGAATTGCCCGTCGCATAGAGACCCGGGATGACCGACCCGTCCTCGCGCAGCGCGCGGGCATATTCGTCGGTCAATATGCCGCCGAAGGTGCCGACATCGCCGGGAAAGACCTCGATCGAATAGAAGGGGGGTGTCTCGATCGGCCCCAGCGTCGGGCTCGGCTTGTGGGTGCGGTCGGCATAGACGAGGTCATAGGCCTTGTCGCCGCGCTTGAAATCCAGATCCTTGCCGGTCGCCGCGAAACCGTTGAAGCGCGCGACGGTCGCCTCGAGCCCGTCGGGATCGACGCCGATCTTCGCCGCGAGTTCGCGCAGCGTCGGTGCGGACTTCAGGAAGCCGCTGTCGTGCCAGACTTTCGGCACCGCGCCCATGCGGAAGCCCCAGCTATACTTCCTGAAGTAGGAGGCATCCATGATCGCATGCGCGGGCACCGCACCATGCGCATAGAAATCCTGGCCGTTCGCCATATAAGATTGCGCCTCGTCAACGAAGCGGCGGCCGGCCCCGTCGACCAGGATGCAGTGCGGCTTCGGCAGGTCGGGGACGTTCATCAGCGGCGGGCCGTCGGGCGGGACCGACGTGGGAATCCACACCGCCTGATCGGTCAGGTCGACCGCGGCGCCATGCGCGCGGGCAATCTCGATCATCTCGCCGGTGTCGCCGGGATTGGCATTGGTCCATTCGATCGACGACGGCTGCGGGCCGTATTTCCTGCGCAGTTCGGCATTGCGGGCAAAGCCGCCGGCGTTGATCAGGACGCCGTCGCGCGCCTCGATCCGCCAGGGCTTCCCGTCCTTTTCGGTAATCACGCCGACAATGCGTCCCTGCTCCTCGACCAGGTCGGTGACGCCCATTTCAGTACGGATGTCGACATGATGGTCGAGCGCCATCTTGAGCATGCGTCCCTGGATGGCGGCGCCCGAGCCGACCTGGTGGATGCCCAGAATCTTGTTGCGGATCATCCGAAGGCCGATCTTCATCATCGCGAACTTACCGGCCCAAGTGACCTTGAGCAGCGTCAGATGCTTCGCCTCGGATCGTTTGGCGGGAACGCCGAATTCGCCGCGACGCAGCTTCGGATACCATTCCTTGCCCAGCTTCTTGATGTTGAAGATCTGGACGCCGAGCGAACGGCCCTCGGCAAGTCCGCCGGGCAGGTCGTCATGATAGTCGGACCAGCCGCCATAGCGCACGAAGGGCATGCCCTTGGATTCCAGATATTCGACCATCCGCGGCCCCATGCGCAGGAACATCTCCTTGCGCGCGGGCGAGGTTGAAGGACCGACGTCGCCGACTGCCGAGTCCATATAGGTGCGCGCCTTCTCCGCGCTGTCCCCGATCCCTTCGCGGCTCTGCAGCGGATGGTTCGGAATCCAGAAGACCCCGCCCGACAGCGCGGTCGATCCGCCGACGCGGTCGGTCTTTTCGAGGATGAGGGGCGTCTTGCCGGCATCCGCCGCCGCGATCGCGGCGAGCATCGATCCACCGCCGCTGCCGACGATGACGAAATCGGCGCTCTCGTCCCAGTCTTGGCTCATGCGCCATATCCATTCTCGATGAAATCATCGAGGCTGCGGTGGAAATTGATTACTGCGATCTCCTGCCGCGGATTGGGCTTGGCGCCCTTGAAGGCCTTCGACTTCATGCCCTTCTGGACTTCCGCCATATTCTGATAGTCCTGGGTCAGGATCAGGCCCCAGAAGTCGACGTCGCCATGGTCCTGGCTCCATTCCTGTTCGACCTTGGGCGCCTCGCCCGCGGGATAGCGTTGCAGCGAATAGACGTCCCAGATGCACTTGTCGGGATTCGTGCCGAGCGGACGCGCGCGATAGCCGAGCAGGCCGGTCGGACCCATCAGCATGACCTGGTTGGGGAACAGATGCCAGTCGACACCTGCGGCATACATTTGTTCGGGCGTGATGCTGGGCCATTGCAGGCCCTGCGACACCGCATTTTCATGAATGAACTGGCCGAATTTGGCGAGCACCTCCATCGGCGGCGTGCCCGGCGGCACTTCCTGCTCGACCCGCCGCGCGGCATAGACCGTCTGCACCGACGACCCCGCATTCAGTGTCGCGGCCATGTCTTCCATATAGTCGCGAATGCCGGGGCGGATGTCTTCGGTCGGCTGGCCGCCGGTCAGGCGCGGCGAGCGCGATCCCATCGGCATCGATTCCCAATAGCCGAAGTGCGAATGGCGCCCGCGTGCGTAGCTTTGCGTCCAATCGTCGAAATAACGCAGCATCTGATTGTGCGTCGTCTGGACATGATAGCCTTCGTTGAAGGCCTCGATCGCGACTTTCCAGTTGCAGTCGAAGATCGTCGACTTGCGCCAGTGATAGTTCATGCCGCCGATGTCGTAAGGATCGAGATAGGCCTTCGCCGGGGCGAGATGCTCCTCGAGGCTGATGCTGTCGGGGTCCAGATTGATATAGACCCAGCCGCTCCAGCGCCCGAGTTTGACGGGCACGAGGTCGAGATCGTCGTCGGTCAGGGATTCGGCGGGCCATTCGTGACGGTCGACGACTTTCGCGATGGTGCCGTCGAGCTTCCACGACCAGCCGTGATATTTGCAGAAGAGGCGGGCGGCGTGGCCGCAGCCTTCGGTGATCGTCCGGCCGCGGTGCGGGCAGACATTGTAATAGGCCTTGATCTCGTCGGGGGCGACGCGGATCACGATGATCGACTGGTCGACGATGTCATAGGTGTAGAAATCGCCGACATTGGGGATTTCCTCTTCGCGGCAGGCCATCTGCCAGACGCGATACCACAGTTTTTCGGCTTCGATCTTCGCGAATTCGGGCGAGATATAATGGTCGGCTCCGACGACATAGCCCGCGCCGTCCTGCTGCAGTCCGTCCTTGGTCTGAACGTTCATGACTTTCCTCTCCTTGGCCCATTCGGTGTACTGATTGGGCTGGCCTTTGCAACGTCATTGGCGCGTCGCTCCATTTATTTATCGTCTAACTAGGTAACATGACTCTTGGCAAGGGGCGAGTCTTGTTTCGCGCGCTTGCGCGCTGGCCGTTTTCGGGGCAAAAGGCAGAAAATCCAAAAAGGAATTTAACTTGTCTAACGCTTTTGTCGCAATTCCCGTCGGCAATCGTAGCAATGCGGAGGCCGTCCGGGTTCCCAAGACTGCGGAACTCGTCGCGCGGCAGATACGCAACGCCATCATTCGCGGCGAACTGGTCGACGGCGACACGCTGCCGGCCGAATCGCATCTCATCGCCGAATTCGAAGTATCGCGACCGACGATTCGCGAGGCTGTTCGCATTCTCGAATCCGAAGGACTCGTGACGGTGGCGCGCGGCGCACGGGGCGGGGCGCGGGTCAGTTCGCCCAATTACGAGATGGTCGCGCGGGCGGCCGGCATCACCTTGCAGTCGCAAGGGGTCACGATCGGCGACCTTTACGAGATGCGGACGTTGATCGAGCCGCCGGCGGCTCGGCTGGTCGCGGAGCGCAACAGCGAAAAAGCGGTGCCCATCCTGCGCGCCATGATCGAGGACGAACTGAAGAATATCAAGGATCGCTTCGGCATTACGCCCAAGATCGCCGAATTTCACCGTGTCATGATCGAACTTGCCGGCAACAGGACGCTGATCATGTTCTCGAACGCGCTTGCCGGCCTCGTCGACGAGCATCTGAGCCTCGCCCAGCGGCGTAACACGATCGATCCCGAATTTTCGATGCGGCAGCTACGCTATGGCCTCAAGTCGCATTCGAAGCTGGCCGATCTGATCGAAGCGAAGGACGGGCCTGGCGCCGAGGCGCATTGGAAGGAGCATATGATCGCGGCCGGTAAGGTGTGGATGGAGAAGGTCGGGCCCAATTCCATGGTCGACCTCATCGACTGAAATTTCGCACATATCGCTCTCGACAGAAGCAGTATAATTATATAACGAATTGTACTGATAATTATGTCTGTGTCAGGGAGTGTGCCGGATGGCCGACAAGCAATTGGTGGCGGATTCCGCGGTTCTGCTGGAAGTCTACAAGCGGGCCGCGCTGCTGAAGGCGAATGATGAACGCGCCCGCAAGGTGATTCTCTCGGGTCAGATCGCGATGGTCTACTACAGCTATCGCGGGCAGGAGATCATCCCGTCGGTGATGGGCGAAGTGCTGCGCGACGACGACACGATCTGTACCATCTATCGCGGTATCCACGACATGCTCGGCAAGGGCTTTCCGTTGCGCGAGCTGTGGGCCGAGCTTGCCGGCCGCACGACCGGGTCGTGCAAGGGCAAGGGTGGACCGATGCACCTGACCTATCCGGCCAAGGGGGTGATGGTCACGACGGGCATCGTCGGATCGTCGGCGCCGATCGCCAACGGCCTTGCCTGGGCGGCGCAACTCGACGGCAGCGACCGTGTGTCGATCTGTACGTTCGGGGACGGGGCATCGAACATCGGCGCGGTGCACGAGGCGATGAATCTGGCGGCGGTGTGGAAGCTGCCGACGATCTTCGTCTGCCAGAACAACCTTTTCGCCGAGCATACCAAGTTCGAAAAGATGACCGGGGGTCAGAATATCGCGGCACGCGCCGACGGTTACGGCATTCCGGGCGTCCGCGTCGACGGCAACGATCCCGAAGCCATGTACTCGGCCTTCGCCGAAGCGGTGGCGCGTGCGCGGGCGGGTGAGGGGCCGACCTTGCTCGAATGCATGACCTTCCGTTTCTTCGGGCATAATTTCGGTGACGATGACAGCTATATTCCCAAGGAACAGAAGGCAGCGGCGATGGAGGCCGATCCGGTTCCGCGGCTGCGCGCGCGGCTGATCGCCGATGGCGTCGCTACCGAGGCGGAGCTGGCGGCGGTCGAGGCAGAGATCGAGGCGCGGATCGACGACGCGGTCGAGCATGCACTCGCATCCCCCTGGCCCGAGCCGGACGACCTGCGCTTCGACGTCTTCGCGAAGGAGATTGCGGCATGAGCGCGACGGCGGAAAAGGCGGCAAAGCCCAAGGTCACGATCATCGAGGCGATCGCCAAGGCCTATCACGATGCCTTCGCCGACGATCCGAAGGTCATCACGCTCGGCGAGGATCTCGCCGATCCCGAGGGCGGTGGTATCGCCAAGATCACGAAGGGATTGTCGACCAGCTTCGGCGATGACCGCGTGCGCTCGACGCCGATCTCCGAACAGGCGATCATGGGCGCCGCGATCGGCGCCAGCCTCGCCGGCTACAAACCGGTTGCCGAGATCATGCTGATGAACTTCACCACGGTGGCGATGGACATGATCGTCAATCACGCCGCGAAGCTGCGTTTCATGTCGGGCGGGCAGACGAGCGTCCCGATCGTCATTCGCACCATGACGGGTCTCGGCTTCGGTTCGGGCGGCCAGCATTGCGACTATCTGGAAGCCTGGTTCGCGCACACGCCGGGGATCAAGGTCTGCGCCGCGTCGACCCCGGAGGATGCCTATGGCCTGTTGCGTGCGGCGATCGAGGACCCCGATCCGGTGATCTTCATCGAGAATCTGCCGACCTATCGTGTCCCGATGGCATTCGAACTGCCGGCGAGCGACCACCGTGTCCCGCTCGGCAAGGCGGCGGTGCAGCGTGAGGGCAGCGACGTCACCGTCGTCAGCTATGCGCGCATGGCGGTGCAGGCGCGAGCCGCGGCCGAGCAGGCGACGGCCGAGGGCATTTCGGTCGAGGTGGTCGACCTGCGCACCATCGCGCCGTGGGACCGCGAGACGGTGCTCGCCTCGGCGCGCAAGACCGGGCGCGTGATCGTCGTCCACGAAGCGGTGAAGGAGCACGGCGCCGGTGCCGAAATCGCCGCGGTGATCAACGAGGAACTGTTCGGCGGCCTCAAGAAGCCGGTGAAGCGGCTGGGCGGCGCGTTCAGCGCGGTCCCCTATTCGCGGCCGCTCGAAAACGCCTATGCGCCCGATGCCGATCGCATCCTCGCCGCCATCAAGGATATCGTCAGTTAAGGAGAAGCCCTCGTGGCTGTGCAAGTGACCGTGCCGAAGATCGGCTTTTCGATGAACGAGGGCATGTTGGCCGAATGGCTCGTGGAGGATGGCGCCGAGGTGAGCGAGGGCCAGCCGCTCTATGCGCTGGAAGCCGACAAGTCGACGAACGAGGTCGAGAGTCCCGCGAGCGGCAAGATCAGGATCATCGGCGAAGTCGGCGAAACCTATGAAGTCGGCGCTGTGATCGCGGAGATCGGCTGAGCGAATGACCGACCGGGAGGCGACCGCGAAGGCCTATGCCGAGGTAGTGAACGGCCGGCGCAGCATCAGGGGATATAAGCGCGATCCGGTGCCGAAGGTGCTGATTCGCGAGATTCTGGCCCTTGCGATGCGCTCGCCTTCGTCGCTCAACACCCAGCCGTGGAATTTCTATGTCGTGACCGGCGAACCGCTCGAACGGATTCGCGCCGAGAACACGCGGCGCAATCTCGAACGCATTCCGTCGACGCGCGAGTTCCGTGGCATGGAAAATTACGAGGGCGTCCATCGCGAGCGACAGGTCGGGATCGCCAAGCAGTTGTTCGGCGCGATGGGGATCGCGCGGGACGACAAGCCGAAGCGTACCGACTGGGTGCTTCGCGGCTTCCGTCAGTTCGATGCGCCCGCCTGCATCGTCGTCACCTATGACCGGGTGCTGGTCGGCAGCGACATCGCGCCCTTCGATTGCGGCGCGGTCGCGACGGCGATCGTCAACGCCGCCTGGTCGCGCGGCCTCGGCTGCGTGATCAACAGTCAGGGGATCATGCATTCGGCGGTCGTGCGCGCGGAAGCGGGGATCGCCGACGACCAGACGATCATGATCTGCATCGCGATCGGCTGGCCCGACGACGGCTTTCCCGCCAATCGCGTCGTATCGACGCGCAAGACGCTCGACGAAGCGGCGACCTTCGTCGGGTTCGACGACTAACCGACCGTCGCCCCGCCCCCCACCGGCGCGGCATCGATGTTGACGAACAGCATTTTCGCAGGCCCCGGCCCAGGATTGCGCCAGCCGTGCAGGACGCCGCGGTCGACGATCAGGTCGCCGGGTTCGAGCTTGGTCTCGCCCGTTTCGGTCACCAAGGTGATCCGCCCCGACAGCAATATGCCATAGTCGAGCGTGTTCGTCGCATGCATCCCCGGCCCGACGAGATTCGCGTCGGCGGCGAATTCCACGATCAGGAACTTGGTTGCGCCGCGCGCGAAGGCGAAGGAAAAGGCGCTCGCCATATCGGCTTGGCCGCTGTTGTCGGCCGGCGAGGCGTCGCTCTGCCACAATAGGGTTACGCGAGTACCGCCGCCTTCGGTAACCGCGCCGCCGGCGTCGTCGAACAGGATGCAGGAGCGTCCATCGGAGCCGAGGGAGGTGACGATGCGGCGATGGGCTCCGTCACGCACGCCGTCACACGCCGAGTGCGCCGAAGCTGTCGAGATCGACCATCGCCATCGCGAAGCGCGTTGCCGCGGCGGTGTTGTTCGCCTCGGTCTGGAAATGCGAGCCGTTGAGCATCCAGATGAGCAGGCCCCAGACGACATCGCGGCGATAGGCGGCCCAGGCGTCGTCGAACGAGGGAGGATCGACGCCCTCGGCCCGCAGGCAGCTCAGATAATGGGCGAGCAGCGCACCTTCCCAGCGTCGCCGGTCGACGAGGTCGAGTCCGGCGATCAGAAAATAGCTGACGTCGATCGACCAGGCGCCGAGCCGCGGCTGCGCATCGAGGAAACCCGGCGTTCCGTCCGCGTCGACATAGAGGTTGCCGAGGTGCATGTCGCCATGGTTGATCACGCGCGCCTGCGCCTTCTGCGCCTGCCGCATCGCGGCGTGGGCGGCGCGGATGCGCGGCGGGTCGAGCAGCATGCGCGGCATCGCCGCCCCGCGCGGGGCGGTCGCATAGGCCTCGAAATGCCTGGGCGTCAGCAGCAGGGTGAAATAATGGTCCATCGCCGCCTCGCCGGTGCCGGGCACCCAGGCGAAGGCGCGGTCGAGTTCGGGCGCATCCCACCAGCGCGCGTGGAGCTTCGCAAGGCCGGCGAGAAACCCCCTGGCGAGGTCGAAATCGATCGGCTGCTGCAGCGACAGGAAGCGCACGTCGCGCAGACACAGATCCTCGAGAATGACGAGCGCCCGGCCGTCGTCGTCCATCGCCGCGCACAGGCAGTCGGGAACGTTGAGCCCGGCCGTCGGCATCAGGTCGTGATAGGCATGATATTCGTTGACGTGCATCTTGCGCATCGCCGGGCTGTGCGGTTCGAACCCGGCTTTCATCAGCATGGTCGGCGGCAGGTCGGGATGGTCGCCGCGCACCGCGAGACGGATTTTGGTGCAGGCGCCGTGGAGCACGTCGACGGGTTCGACATGCGCGATGCCGACACCCGGAAAGCGCGAGGCAAGTGCTTCCTCCAGCCAGTCCGCGGTGATCCCCGCAAGAGTCTCGGGAACCCTAATCCGCATCGGCGAGGATCAGTTCGCCCGCGCGCGAGGCCATGGCCATCGCGGGCGCATTGGTGTTTCCCGATACGAGCGATGGCATGACGGAGATATCGACGACGCGCAGCCCCTTCACCCCGCGCACGCGCAGCCGCGTATCGACGACCGATGCATCGTCGGTCCCCATGCGGCAGGTCCCGGCGGCGTGATAGCCCGCGCCGCCGATGCGATGATAGGCGTCGATGATCTCGTCGTCGGTCTCGATGCCCGCGCTCGGGTCGATCTCCCCGACGACGAAGGGCGCGAGGGCGGGCTGGGTGAACATCGCGCGGATGAAGCGGAACAGCGCCACCGATACGCGCCGGTCATAGTCGGTCGCGAGATAATTGGGGTCGATGATCGCGGGTGTGGCGCTATCGGGTCCGCCGATCAATATGCTGCCCTGGCTTTCGGGACGCATCACATAGCCGCCGCACATCGCGCCCGGAAAGCCGTGCAGCGACAGGCCCGGGGTGCTCGTGTCGATCGACATCGGCCCCATGCCGAGCTGCGCGTCGGGCCGTCCGCTGCCCGGTTCGGTGCGGATGAAGCCGCCGACCTCGAAGGCCGCCGAGGTCAGCGGTCCCGATTTGAAGAGGAAATAGCGCAGCGCGCTGAGGTAGAGGCCCGCGCCCTGGAAGGCGGCATTCTCGCTGCCTTCGCGCAGGCGATATTGCGCCCGCAGCAGGCGGTGCTCGCGCATGTTGCGGCCGACGCCGGGAGCGTCGTGCAGCACTTCGACCCCCACGCCCTTAAGATGATCGGCGGGGCCGATGCCCGAGCGCTGGAGCAGGAGGGGAGAGTTGAGCGCCCCGGCGCTGAGGATCACTTCGCGCGCGGCGATATCGCGCTCGCCCTCGGCATTGCGGATGCGAACGCCGGTGATGCGCCGGCCTTCGTGCGTCAGCCGCAGCACGTCGGTGTCGGTGATCACGGTCAGGTTCGGGCGCTGCATGGCGGGGCGCAGGAAGACCTTGGCGGCGCTTTGCCGCTTGCCCTTCCAGATGTTGCGCGGCTGATAGCCGAAACCCGCGCCGTCGATCGAATTGAGGTCGTCGACGGTGGGCACGTCCATTTCGGCCGCGGCGGCGATCATCGCTTCCAGCACCGGCAGCTTCGTCGGGTGGATGGTGATGTTGAGCGGGCCGCCGGTGCCGCGCATGTCGGATGCGCCGAGCTCGTGATTTTCGAGCGCCTTGAAATGCGGCTTCAGGTCCGCCCAGCGCCAGCCGTCGCAATTCCACTCGTCATAGTCGCTCGGCTGGCCGCGGACATAGACCATGCCATTCAGCGAACTCGATCCGCCGAGCGTCTTGCCGCGCACCCAATATTCGGGCTCATTATGGCCGCCGGTCTTCTTCGCGACATAGACATGGGTCAGCTTCGAATCCGTCAGCGTCCTGCCGAAACCGCGGGGCATGTCGATCAACGGACTGGAATCGACCGGGCCGCTTTCGATCACCAGGACCTTGTTGGCGGCGTTGCGGCTCAGCCTCTCGGCAAGGACGCAGCCCGACGAGCCGGCGCCCACGACGATATAGTCGAACGGCCCCATCGCGTCAGATCTCGACCATGTCGAATTCGGATTTCAGCGAGCCGCAATCGGGGCATTTCCAGTCGTCGGGAATATCCTCCCACGCGGTGCCGGGGGCAATGCCGCCCTCGGGATCGCCGACTTCCTGCTCATAGATCCAGCCGCAATTCATGCACATCCATTTCTTCATGGCGCGGTGCCTCCGGTCAGCGGTCGAATTTCACCCACAGATGTTCGGGCACCCGGAGCAGATGCCCCTTGATCGCGGGCGCCGGCTTGTCGGGATCGAGCCGCAGGTTCGGCAGCCTGTCGAGGATCGCGTTCAGGGCGCGTGTCATTTCGACGCGAGCGAGATGCTGCCCGATGCATAGATGCGGCCCGCTCGCGAACGCGATGTGGCGCGTGCTGCGGGAGCGGAAGATATCGAACTCGTCCGGGTTCTCGAATTTGCGCGGATCGCGATTCGCCGAGGCGAGGACGGTATTGATATAGGTGCCCTTCCGGATCGGCATGCCTTCGATCTCGGTATCCTGCGCGGCGTAGCGGAAGGTCGACGTGACCGGTCCCTCCCAGCGCAGCGCCTCGTCGATCGCCTGCGGAATCAGGTTGCGATCGGCGGCCACCGCCGCGAGTTGCTCGGGATGCGTCAGCAGTCCGGTCAGCAGCACGCTGGTGCCGCGATAGGTGGTGTCGCCGCCCGCGTTCATCAATTGGCGCAGGAAGGAGATGAGCACATCGTCGGGCAGACGCTCGCCGTCGACTTCGACGGTGGCGAGATGGCTGATCAGGTCGGTTCCCGGATTCTGACGCTTCTCGACGAGCAGTCCGCCGAAGAAGGTGCCGAGCTTGGCGCTCGCCTCGGGGCCCTGCGGCGCCCCGATCGAGGACAGGATCTGCGCGATCGCGAGCTTGTGAAAGATCGGCGCCTGCGACGGTTCGAGCTCGACCTGCGCATAGATGACCTGGAAGGGATAGTGATGGGTGAATTCCTCGATCAGATCGGCTTCGCCGCGGTCGATGAAGGTACTCATCAGGCGGTTGACGACGGGATCGACCACCGACTCGCCCCATTGCGCGACCACCTGCGGCAGAAAGGCCTTTTGAAAGATCTTGCGGAAACGGGTGTGGATCGGCGCGTCCATCACGGTGATCGTGTTGCCGAAGGAACGACCGAGATTATTCTCGAAGGCCTCCTTGTTCCGAAAGATGTCGGGCTGGGTGAGTACCTTCATCACCGCGTCGTACCCGAGCACCATCACCTGCGGCAGATGGCCCATCTGCACGTCGGGCACGTCGGTGAACTGCTTGCGATAGCTGCCGTCGACGACCGGTCCCTGCGCCCGCAGCTCGTGGATGCGCGGATAGGGATCGGGGCAGTCGCCGGTCGACAGTTTCTCGACCAGGAAGGGGTCGAAACTCTTGTCCTCCAGATCTTCGAGGCGCGGCATGACGGTCATGATTTCCACTCCAGCCCGAGCGCGGCGACGACCGCCTTGGAGATCGGCAGGATCGGGTCGTCCTTCGGATCGCGCGCGTTGAACATGCGGTTGTGGCACACGGCCACGGCGAGCTTCTGATCGGGGTCGGCCCAGCCGAGCGAGCCTCCGGCGCCGGGGTGCCAGATCGCCCGCGGGCTGCTGACGCGATGTCCGCCGAGCCAGTAGCCGCCGACGCTGATCGGGATCGGGATGCCGAACATCACCGGATCGGGCTCGTCGCCATTGTCGCGGATGTTCGAAAAGCTCGCGACGCGGTCGGCCGCAAGCAGCCGCACGCCGTCTAGCGCGCCACCGCCGGCGAGCATGGCCCAGAAGCGCGCCTCGTCGCGGGCATTGAAGATGCCGCCGACACCGGCAATGCAGGCGCGCCGCACGTCGGGGCGCTCGAACACCGGCGGGACGAGATCGACGGCGGCCGGCATCGAGCGGGCATAGAGCGTCGCCGCGGGCGGCGGCGGATCGTTCTCGTTGCGGTTCGACATGACGGCAATCCGGTCCTCGACCGCGTCGGGGATGCCGATCCAGAGGTCGGCGAGGCCGAGCGGCGCGGCGATCTCGTCGAGGACATATTGGCGAAAGTCGCGGCCGACCGGATCGCTCCTGCGGACGATCTCGCCGACGATCCAGCCAAAGGTCATCGACTGATAGAGCGTTTTCTCGCCCGGCGGCGCAAGCGGCTCCATCGCCGCGATCGCGCCGGTCATATAAGCCCAGTCGCACATTGTCTCGGGCGTCACGCCCTCGGGCATCAGCGGCACGCCGGCGCGATGCGTGAGCGCATGGCGCACCGTCGCCTTGCCTTTGTCGTTCGCGGCGAATTCCGGCCAGTAGTCGGCGATCGGCGCGTCATAATCGACATGGCCGCGCTCGGCCTGGATGTGGAGCGCCGTCGCGGCGACCGCCTTCGTCACCGAATAGACGTTGTAGAGGGTATCGGCGGCTGCCTGGCGCCCCGAAGCCGGGTCGGCGAGTCCGTCCCACACGTCGATGACCTTGCGCCCGTCGTGATAGGCGACGACATGCACCGCCTCTTCGTCGCCCGCGTCGATCGCCGCACGGACCGCCGTGCGGACGGCCTTGTCGTCGACGGCCATCAGACCGCCCATTTCAGATAGAGCTTGTCGACGCCGTTGACGCTGCCCGCCGCAAAGACCGGCGGCCGGTCGGGGTCGATCTCGAAGTCGGGAATTTCGGGCAGCCATTCCTCGAGGAAGATGATGAGTTCGCGCCGCGCGAGCACATTGCCGGGGCATATGTGCGGCCCGGACCCGAAGGCGGCGTGCTTGATCTCCGATGGCTTTCGGTGGAAATCGACCACCGTGGGGTCGGCGTTGATCCTGTCGTCCAGCCCATAGAGGCATTTGGGCATCTGGACCATGTCGCCCTTCTTGAAGCGAATCCCCTTATAGTCATAATCCCGGGTCAATTGCCGCGCGGTGTTCGGCAGCCCGTAACGGCGCAGGAATTCCTCGCACGCGGTCTGGATCAGCTTCGGGTCCTCGATCAGTTCGCGGCGATGGCCGGGGTTCTTCGCAAGGAAATGAGCGACGAAACCGATCTGCGAGGCGACCGTGTCGAGCCCGCCGACCAGCACCAGCAGCGACATCGCCATGATCTCGTGCGGAGTCAGCGGCCGTTCTTCGACCTCGCCGTTCACGATCATGCCCAGCAGGTCGTCGCGCCGGTTCGCCTTGCGGTCCTCGATATGGCCCATCAGATAGCCGGCGAGTTCCATCTGCGTCTTCGTCTTGAGTTCGACGTCGTTGCTGCGCACCGCGATTTCGGCGCGCGGCAACAGGAAGGCGCGATCGTCCAGCGGTAGGCCCATCATGGTCAGAAAGACGTTGATCGGCAGTACTTTTGCGAACTCGTCGATGAACTCGCATTCGCCGCGCGGCTTCAGCGCCGCGACGAGCGCTTGCGCCGTTTCGCGCGCGACCTCCGAATATTGGCGCACCTTCTTGGGCATGAAACCGCCCATGAGCAGCCGGCGATAAGGGGTATGCTCGGGCGGGTCGAGCGAAAGCGGGATCGACTTCACCCGGTCGGGGTTCAGCGGAATGTCGAATTCATTGTGGCTGAAATGCTCGTAGTCGACCTGCATCACCTGAATGTCGGCGGCGCGCGTGGCGATCCAGTAGCCGCCGTAATGCGGCGTCCAGACGATGTCGGGCCCCTTGTGCAGCTCGGCCCAGGCAAGCTGGATATCCTCGGCCTTGCCCGCCAGGCTATAGAAATCGAAATCGACTACCAGTTCCGGCGGAACATTGTCCGGGACCGCGACCGTCTGCGGCATCGTCTCTCTCCTCAGCCCATCGGCACCATTTTGTGCCTTGAATCCTATCCACTCGGTCCCGCCGTCGCGGTCGGAACCGGGCAAGGCGGGCTCTGCCGAACGGAGCGGGAGCGCGCGGTTGCCGGGTCGGTCGATACCGATTCCTCCCGATCGCACGCAGCACGCCGGACGGCGGGTTCATCGCATGTCTGACGTTTGGACATAATTTGTCAATAAGTATTCAATGCCTTTGGCGATCAGGGGATCGGCATGGCTCGCGCCGAGCGTCCATCTGGCCTTGAGGGTGCGCCTTTCGGGACTCATAATCAAGTGACTTAGTTAGCTGATTATTACGATTTCGATTGACTCTTGGGGCCCGCCGCATTTCAGAAGGGGCGACGATAAATCATATAGAGGATTGAGGATGGAACTGGGGTTCGGTGCCGAATATGATTCGTTCCGCCAGGAGGTGCGGGACTTCATCGTCGCGCATTGGCCGCCCGCCGACGGCGACCTGAAATCGCGCGCGAACGAGCGCGCGTTCGTCGTCGCGGCGATCGAGCGCGGCTATATGCACCGGGCGATCCCCAGGCGTTTCGGCGGCAGCGAGCAGGAGCCCGACATCGCCAAGGCCGAAATCATTCGCGAGGAACTGACCAAGGCGCGCGCGCCTGCGGGCCGCATCCCCGGAAACGGGCTGGTCGTCCCCACGCTTCTCGAATGGGGAACCGAGGAACAGAAGGCGCGCTTCATCGCCCCGACTCTGCGCGGGGACATCGTCTGGGCCCAGGGCTTCTCGGAACCCAATGCCGGTTCCGACCTTGCCGCGCTCCGCACCCGCGCCGAGTTGATCGGCGATAAATGGATCATCAACGGGCAGAAGATCTGGACCACCCACGCGCATAAGGCGACGCATATGTTCTGCCTCGTCCGCACCGAACCCGACGCGCCGAAGCATGGCGGCATCTCCTATCTGCTCGTCGACATTCGCCAGCCGGGCGTCACCGTCCGGCCGCTGATCCAGATGACCCGGCAAAAGGAGTTCAACGAGGTCTTCTTCGACAATGCCGAAACGCCCGCCGACATGCTGGTCGGAGAGCGGGGGAAGGGCTGGAACGTCACCCGCTCGACGCTCAAGCACGAACGCTCCGGCATCGCGACGATGACCTGGAGCCTGTCGATGTTCCGCGATCTGGTGAAACTGGCAAAAGAGGTCGAACGGAACGGTGAGCCGGCGATCAGGGACCCCCGCATCCGCGAGGAACTGGCCGCGATCGAAGGGGAGTTGATGTCGCTGACCTATTCGACCTATCGGGCGACGTCGCACGATATCCACGGGCGCGACATCGGCTGGTTCCAGACGATGCCCAAGCTCTACATGACAGAGCTCGCGGGCCGGATAGCGAAGCTGGCGCGCGACATCGTCGAGGATGATTTCACCGACATGGGTGGCGCGCGGCTCAAATGGATCGAGCGCTTCATGATCTCGCTGTCGATGTCGATCGCCGGCGGCACATCGAACATCCAGCGCAACATCATCGCGGAACGGAGCCTCGGCCTGCCGCGCGACCGCGTGCAAGGAGCGGGCGCATGAATTTCCTCCTCTCCGAAGACCAGCTCGCCTTTCTCTCGGCGATCGAGGATCTGTTGCGCGACCGCTGCGACGCGCTGCGCGTCCACAAGATTTTCGACATTGAGGGCGACGCACAGTTCGACGCCGAATTGTGGGCGGGGCTGGTCGAAATGGGGGTTCCCGCCATTTTCGTGCCGGAAGCCCATGGCGGGCTCGGGCTAGCGATGGTCGACCTCGCCATCGTTTCCGAACTCTTCGGCACCTATGCCGCGCCCGTGCCGTGGCTCGGCCATGCGCTCGCTACCGTCGCGATCGTGCTGGGCGGCAGCGAAGCCCAGAAGGCGCGGTGGCTTCCCCGGCTCGCATCGGGAGAGGTGCTGGCCACGGTCGCCTTCGCCGAGGGCAAGAGCGTCTGGTTCCCCGGCGAGTGGCAACTTGCGGGCGCCGACGGCAGCCTGACGGGCGTCAAGACGCTCGTCCCCAATGCGGCCGAGGCGGACCTGATGGTCGTCGGCGTCGCCGAGGGGCTGGCGCTGGTCGAGAAGGGCGCCGCCTATCGCACCGAGCGCGCCGACAGCGGCGACCGCACGCGTCCCGTCGATACGGTCCTGTTCGAGGGAGCCACCGCCGAGCTGCTGGCGGACGGCCTGGCGGCGCGCGACCGGCTCTCCGATGCGGCGGCGGTGCTGCTCGCCGCCGATGCCTTCGGCGGCGCCGAGCATTGCGTGAAGATGTCGGTCGATTATGCCAGGGTGCGCGAACAATATGGCCAGCCGATCGCCGCGTTCCAGGGACTGCGCTATCAACTCGTCGCAATGGCGCTTGCGACCGAACCGGCGCGGGGTCTCTACTGGTATGCCGCCCACTCTTGGGACGCGTTGCCGGACAAGGCCGCGCATGCCGCCGCGCAGGCCAAGGCGCATCTGACCGATACCTATCTTCAGGTCACGCGCGACACGGTCGAGGCGCATGGGGGTATCGGCTTCACCTGGGAACATGATACGCACATCTATATGAAGCGCGCGATGCTCGATTGGGTGTGGATGGGTTCGCCGAGCCGGCATCGGCTGCGCGCCGCCGATTTCGCGGGCTGGTAGATGGCCGCGGCGGCAGAGGTCGTCCTTTATGCCGAGGAGGGCGGCGTCGCGTGCGTCACGCTCAACCGCCCCGGCCGCCTCAACGCGTCGAACGGCGATCTGTCGCGCGCCTTGACCGCCGCCTTGGCGCGCGCGGGTGCCGATCCTGCGGTGCGGGTGATCCTGCTTATGGGCGCCGGGCGCGCGTTCTGCGCCGGGGCCGATCTGCAAGTTCTCGACGAATTGTCGGACGATCCGTCGGCGCCCAACTCGGGCTCGGGCGGGCTGCGCTATGACGGGCTGATGCGATTGCCGAAGCCGGTCGTCGCCGCGATCCACGGCCCCTGCGCCGGGATCGGCCTCGCACTTGCCTGTGCGGCCGATATCCGCATCGCCGCCGACGATGCGGTCTTCGTCGCTCCCTTCGCGAAGCTCGGCCTGTGCGCCGAGGGCGGCCTCGCCTGGTCGCTGTCGCGGCTGATGGGACCGGGAAACGCCGCCGAGATGCTGATGAGCGCGCGGCGCGTGGGGGCCGAGGAGGCTTTGGCCAAGGGGCTCGTCTCGCGCCTGTTGCCGCGCGACGGATTCGCGGCGGCGGCGCGCGCCTATGCGTCGGATCTGGCGCAGGGCGCGCCTGCCAGCTTCGCGATGATGAAGCACCAGCTTCGCCACGCGGATGGCGGCGATTTCGAGGCCGCGCGCGCCAGCGCCGCGGATTGGACGCGCAAGACGCTCGACGCGCCCGATTTCAAGGAGGCGCTGGCGGCGAAGCGCGAGGGGCGGGCACCTCGCTTCGAACCGGTCACCGCGGTCTTCGCGCCCCCCATCAGCAAGACCTGATGCCTATTCGAGCCGCAGCAGATGGGCGGTTTCATAGCGCAGCAGCCCGTCGTAATCGCCGCTGCGCACGCGATTCGTGAAGTCGGGGTTGCTGATCATCATCCGCCCGACCGCCATCAGATCGAAATCGCCGCGCGCGAAGCGCCGCAACGCGTCGTCCAGCCCGTGCGGCGGCCCGTCGATCGTTCTCGCCGGTTGCGCCCCCGCACCTTCCGCCCCCGCTGCGACCGCCCGCAGTGCCGCCATCGCGTCCTTCTCGAGCACTGCCCTGGCGATGCCCAGCGAGCCGACCATCATCGCAGCCTTGCCCGTCAACCGCTTCACCCAGCCCGACAGGCTGAGGTCAGAGCCCTCGAATTCGGCTTCCCAGAAGCGGCGCGTCGAACAATCGAACAGGTTCACGCCGGCCTCGGCAAGCGGCTCGACGAAATCGGCGAGCTCGTCTGCCGTCCGGGCGAAGCGCGCGCGATAATCCTGCTGTTTCCATTGCGAGATACGGAGCATGATGGGGAAGTCGGGCGCGGTCGCGGCGCGGCATGCCGCAACGACTTCGGTTGCGAAGCGCACGCGGTTCGCGATGCCGCCGCCATAGCCGTCGGTTCGGCGATTGAGGCGCGACCAGAGGAATTCGTCGATCAGATAGCCATGGGCGCCATGGATATTGATCCCGTCGCAACCGATCTCCATCGCGGTGCGCGCGCCCATGGCATAAGCGGCGATGCAGGCGTCGATCTCGTCGGTCGTCATCGGCTCGGCCACTTCGACCGGATCGGGCGGGGTAACCGCCGGATCGAGCAGTCCGGGCATATAGAGTCCCGATGGCCCCATCGATTTCATATGATGGTTGACCATCGCGAGCTTCGGGTCGGCGGCGGGATAGGGCGAGCGCATCAGTCCTGCATGCCATAGCTGGGGCATGAAGGCGCCGCCGGCCGCGTGCACGGCCTCGGCGACCTTCGCCCACGCTTCGGCGCCCCGTCCGTGGATCGTCGAGCTCGTGTGCATGTGCATGGCGGTCGGATGGTCGACCGCCGTCGCTTCGCCGATGATCAGCGCGGCGCCGCCCGCGGCCCGGCGCGCATAATAGGGCGCATAGGCTGGCGACAAAACGCCGTCCTGTGCCGAACTGCGTCCCATCGGGGCCATGACGAAACGATTGTCCAGCGTCAGCCGGCCGACGCGAAAGGGCGTGAACAGCGGCGACGCGTCGACCGGCTGATGGACGACGGAAACGGCGACCTTTTCCATGGCATTCCCCGCTTGCTCGGACTGGCGCCATTAAATAGTATACTGATCTAGCGTTGTGACAAGGGGTGGAATGATGCCGGATGCAGGCCTGGAAGACCGGATCGCGCGAATCGAAGCGCAACTCGCGATTCAGCAACTGGCGGCGCGTTATGCCCGCGCGGTCGACAGCCGCAATCTCGCCGACCTCGGCGGGCTTTTTTCACCCCAAACCAACTTCGGCGAGCATGGCAGCGGTGAAGATGGAGCGCGGGCCTTCTACGACCGGGTGCTCGCCGGCTTCTATCGCAGCTTCCACCAGATCGTCGGGCACGTCATCACGGACATCGACGCCGACAGCGCGCGCGGTACCGTCTATTGCCGCGCGGAGCACGAGGATGGCGACCACTGGATCGTCAACCTGATGGTCTATTTCGATCGCTACACGCGCGTCGGCGGGCGCTGGTATTTCCTCGGGCGCCGCCCGCGCTTCCTGTTCGTCGGCGACCCGCGCAGCGCGCCGCGGTCGATCGATTTCAACCGGTGGCCCGGCCGTGAGGATCGTTTCGCCTGCGAATTGCCGCAATCGGACGAGAGCTGGTCCACCTTCTGGGAGCAGCACCCCGACGACAGAGATAAGGTGACCAGCCTTCCCTGATTCTCAGCGCGCCGACCACCCGCCATCGACGGGGATGACGAGCCCCGTGGCGCAGGCGCCATCGGGCGCCGCGGCCCAGGCGACCGCGTCGGCGATCTCGTTGGGCGAGACCATGCGCTGCGATGGGTGAAATTCGCGCACCAGCGACGCGCGCACCTCGTCCGGCATCGTGCGCGCGATATTGGGGGTCAGCGTCAGGCCGGGGGCGATGACGTTCACGCGAATGCCACGGTCGGCGTAAAGCACCGCGGCGGCCTCGCTGAGATGCACGACGCCGGCCTTCGCAGCGTGATAGGCATAGGAGGCATAGCGCGTCACGCGGATACCCGCGAGCGAG
>Ga0180219_1000861_pt1 | contig 21815 bp, 24 predicted proteins | sample eDN3rd30CBELigMG_FD_151338 | JGI IMG/M metagenome (GOLD analysis project Ga0180219, IMG submission 151338) | Enriched Miracle-Growth compost microbial communities from Emeryville, California, USA - eDNA 3rd pass 30_C BE-Lig MG (version 2)... ...
TCGGGCGTCGTCGAGGTATCCCCGGTGCACGAACCGCTGCACGAGGCCGTCGACCGTCTCGGCGTCGAGGGCACGCTCGGCGATGACCGCACGTGCTTCACGCACCGAGAGCGACCGCGCGCGCAGCTTCTTCAGGAGGTTGCGTTCGGCGATCTCGAGCTCGATCTGGGTGCAGTCGTCGATGGCATCCTCGTCGAACTCGTCTGCCTCCTCTGCGTCGACGAGCCAGCTCGTGTGCCAGGTGGGCTCGTCGGGTTGCGATGATCTCGATACACCCGCGCTGCGCGCGGGCACTCGATCACCGGAGGGTGGGACGCTCGCACCGCGCGCGGGCACTCGATCACCGGAGGGTGAGGTGCTCGCACCGCGCGCGGGCACTCGATCACCGGAGGGTGGGACGCTCGCACCGCGCGCGGGAACTCGATCACCGGAGGGTGAGGCGCCTCCGAAGAGCGGGATGACGGGGGCCAGGTGCTCGGACTCCCCCGAGCCCTGGCTCCCGTTCTGCCTCGACATCAGGCCGGGCGACGGGCGGCCAGCTCGTCGGCCGCAGGCTCCGCGGCCGCCTTGGGCTGTCCGATGCCGAGCTTGACCTTGATCTTGCTCTCGATGTCGGCGGCCATGTCCGGGTTCTTGAGCAGGAAGTTACGGGCGTTCTCCTTGCCCTGGCCGAGCTGCTCGCCGTCGTAGGTGTACCACGCGCCGGACTTCTTGACGATGCCGTGCTCCACACCGAAGTCGATCAGCGACCCCTCGCGCGAGATGCCGACACCATAGAGGATGTCGAACTCGGCCTGCTTGAACGGCGGCGCCATCTTGTTCTTGACGACCTTCACGCGGGTGCGGTTGCCCACGGCATCCGTCCCGTCTTTGAGGGTCTCGATGCGACGGATGTCCAGGCGCACCGACGCGTAGAACTTGAGCGCCTTGCCGCCGGCGGTGGTCTCGGGCGAGCCGAAGAACACGCCGATCTTCTCGCGCAGCTGGTTGATGAAGATCATCGTGGTGTTGGTCTGGTTGAGGCCACCGGTGAGCTTGCGCAGCGCCTGCGACATGAGGCGTGCCTGCAGACCCACGTGCGAGTCGCCCATCTCGCCCTCGATCTCGGCCTTCGGCACGAGCGCGGCGACGGAGTCGATGACGACGAGGTCGACGGCGCCCGAGCGGACGAGCATGTCCGCGATCTCGAGGGCCTGCTCCCCCGTGTCCGGCTGGGAGACGAGCAGCTGGTCGATGTCGACGCCGAGCTTCTGCGCGTACTCGGGGTCGAGCGCGTGCTCGGCGTCGATGAACGCGGCGATGCCACCGGCGCGCTGCGCGTTGGCGATCGCGTGCAGCGTCAGCGTCGTCTTACCCGAGGACTCGGGTCCATAGATCTCGATGATGCGGCCCCGCGGCAGGCCGCCGATGCCGAGCGCGACATCGAGGGCGATGGAGCCGGTGGGGATGACCGCGACCGGGGCACGCTCGTCGCTGCCCAGTCGCATGACCGAGCCCTTTCCGAACTGACGGTCGATCTGGGCGAGGGCCGTTTCGAGGGCCTTCTCGCGGTCGGCGGGTGAGGGCATGACGTTCTCCTTGTGCTCTGCCGTCGGCGGCTGCGCCGCGTCGGGGTATCCGTCGCCTGTAGGCTGTCGCGCTCGGTCCCGGCGGGTCCGATGCTGCGACAAGGCGTGTGGTGTCCTTCGACGTCATCCACGTTACGAAGAGCCTCCGACATCGGTCGGCGACCTGCTCCGCTCTGTGGAGGGATTCCGAAGAACACCAGCTGTGCAGGAGCCTATGCCTCTCGAACACGTGTTCGATGAAAGACACGCGGAGACATCGCGGTGTGTCGTCAGCGCCGCGGCTCGCGCTGGCCGACGCCGTGGCGGCGGGCGAGGGGCACGTCGGTCTCCTCGCACAGTGCGAGCCACACGTCGCGCGCATCTACGCCGTCATCCAGCGCCTGCATCGCGGTGCGATACCCGAGCGGGCCGAGGACGAGGTCGTTCACCAGGGCGCTGCCGCGCGCACCGAATTCCGCGTCGACGGCGCGCCGGAACTCACTGAGACGCATCGGCGCCGATCAGTGCAGCGACAGCTCGGGCTCGAGCGACGCGAGGTCGTCGGGCACGACGTCGGAGAAGACCTGCAGGCCCTCGAGCACGGAGATGCGGTCGCCGACCTCGCGCATGATGCTGGAGATGGGCACATCCAGGGCTTCGGCCACGGCCGCGAGGATCTCGCTGGAGGCCTCCTTCTGGCCACGCTCCACCTCGCTGAGGTATCCGAGCGCGACGCTGGCGCGACCAGCCACCTGCCGGAGGGTCCTGCCCTTCTGCAGTCGCAGATCACGAAGGACATCGCCGATCTCTTGACGAACCAGGATCATGTCGGGCCCCCTCCTCTGCGCCTTCTCGCCGTCCCCGGAGGGACCACAGTACATCACTTGACCGCCACACTATCCCCGAGCGCTGAGGAATGGGTGGGAATCACTGAGGTGTAACCGAGGCGAAACCTCGCGCATTCCCGGCTGTCACAGAACGTCGAGAACAAGACGCAGCGCGCGAGCCGCCGCCTCCGCACGGATCTCCTCCCGCGTTCCGCTCAGCCGGAGCGACTCGCCCCGCTCGCCGAGCGGCGTGGACACCGCGAGGTGAACCGTGCCCACCGGCTGCCCGTCCGGGGACAGCGGACCGGCGATGCCGGTGGTCGCGATCCCCACGTCGGCGGGGACGTCGTCCTGACCGAGACTGCGGCGCACGCCGTCGGCCATCTGGCGCGCCACGCGCGGATGCACCGGGCCGTGCGCCTCCAGCAGGGTGGCATCCACACCGAGCAGGGACTGCTTGACGTCCGTCGCATACGCGACGATCCCGCCCCGGACGACGGCAGACGCACCCGAGACGGCCACGAGGGACGCCACCACCAGCCCGCCGGTGAGCGACTCCGCCACGCCGACGGTCCAGCCGATCTCCTTCAGCCGGGTGATGAGCCGCTCGGCGTCGGAGCGGGGGCCGGTCGCGGCGAGGGTCTTCTCGAGGTCGTCCGGAAGATCGGGCGTCGCCGTCATGCCTGACCCTTCCGCTGTGCGCGCGCGCCGCGCACCTCGCTCACCACATAGTCCAGGCCGCTGGCCACGGTCAGGATCACCGCGATCCACATCGCGACGGCGTTGACGACGTGGATCCACTCGCCCACGACCGTCCACAGCGGCAGCAGCGCCAGCGAGAGCGCGATCGCCTGAGCGACCGTCTTCACCTTCCCCATCCACGCGGCCGCGAGCACGTGGTCACTCGCGACGACGAGCCGGTACACGGTGATGCCGACCTCACGCAGCAGCACGAGGATGGTGACCCACCAGGGCAGCTCGGCAAGGATCGACAGACCGACGAACGCGCAGCCGGTGAGCGCCTTGTCCGCGATCGGATCGAGCAGTTTGCCGAGATCGGTGACGATGTCGTGCGTGCGTGCCAGGTAGCCGTCGATGCCGTCGGTCGCGATCGCCACGATGAACAGCACCGCCGCCCACCAGCGCAGTGCGCCGTCCTGGCCGCCGTCGGCCAGGAGCATCCAGAGGAAGATCGGCGCGCACAGGATGCGCACGACCGTGATCGCGTTGGGCAGCTGCCGGGGGATGGCCACGGGTCAGAGCCTATCCGGCCTCAGTCGCGACCGGTGAGACCCCACGCGTCCTCGGAGCCCTCGGGATCGTCGACGACTTCGTACCCGTCGAACTGCGCGTCCACCGCGTCGGGTCCGTACGGGTCGGCGGCACCGGTCTCGGCCGGCGGCTCCTCGCCGCGCAGCCGGGCGAGCACGGCCGGCAGCTGATCGGGGGTAACCAGGACGTCACGTGCCTTGGACCCCTCGGAGGGACCGACGATCTCCCGCGACTCGAGAAGGTCCATGAGCCGTCCGGCCTTGGCGAAGCCGACGCGCAGCTTGCGCTGCAGCATCGACGTCGACCCGAACTGCGTCGAGATGATCTGCTCGGCCGCCGCCAGCAGAAGGTCGAGATCGTCGCCGATGTCGGCGTCGACCTCCTTGCGCTCGACGACCGCTTCGACGTCCTTGCGGTACTCCGGCATCGCCTGGCCCTTGACGTGCGAGACGACCTTCTCGATCTCGAGTTCGGAGACCCACGCACCCTGCACGCGGATCGCCTTGGACGCACCCATGGGCAGGAACAGGCCGTCGCCCTGTCCGATGAGCCGGTCGGCGCCCGGCTGGTCGAGGATGACGCGGGAGTCCGTGACGCTCGTGACCGCGAAGGCGAGGCGGGACGGCACGTTGGCCTTGATCAGACCGGTCACGACGTCGACCGACGGACGCTGCGTGGCGAGCACGAGGTGGATGCCGGAGGCGCGCGCCAGCTGAGTGATGCGCACGATCGAATCCTCGACGTCGCGCGGGGCGACCATCATGAGGTCGGCGAGCTCGTCGACGACCACCAGCAGGTAGGGATAGGGCTTGAGTACCCGTTCGCTGCCGGCGGGCAGCTGGATCTGACCGGTGACGACGGCCTTGTTGAAGTCGTCGATGTGGCGGAAACCGAACGACGCGAGGTCGTCGTACCGCATGTCCATCTCCTTGACGACCCACTGCAGCGCTTCGGCGGCCTTCTTCGGATTCGTGATGATCGGCGTGATCAGGTGCGGGACACCGGCGTAGCTGGTCAGCTCGACGCGCTTGGGGTCGATGAGGACCATGCGCACCTCGGTGGGCTTGGCACGCATCAGCAGACTCGTGATCATCGAGTTCACGAAGCTGGACTTTCCCGAGCCCGTGGAGCCCGCGACCAGGAGGTGCGGCATCTTCGCGAGGTTCGCGACGACGTATCCGCCGCCGACGTCCTTGCCCACGCCGATGGTCATCGGGTGCGTGGACGAGGTCGACGCCTGCGAGCGCAGCACGTCGCCGAGGGTGACGATCTCGCGATCGGTGTTCGGGATCTCCACGCCGATGGCGCTCTTGCCGGGGATCGGCGCCAGAATGCGCACCTCGTTGGAGGCGACCGCATAGGCGATGTTGTTCGTCAGCGCGGTGATCCGCTCGACCTTCACGCCCGAGCCGAGCTCGATCTCGTACTGCGTCACGGTCGGGCCGCGCGAGAAGCCGGTCACCCTGGCATCGATCGAGAACTGCTCGAACACGCCCATGATGGCGCGCACCATCTGGTCGTTCGCCTCGGAGCGCGCCTTGTGCGGCGAGCCGGCGGCGAGATGGTCGGCCGACGGAAGCCGGTAGGGCGCTGCGGGCGGGTGCCCGACGCTGTCGCCGCCGAGGCCGGACAACCCGGGCAGCAGACCGTCGTCGGTGATCTCCTGGGTGTCCTCACGGATGGCGGTGTCGGCCTTGCGGGCCGCCTTCTTCGCGCCGGCCAGGACATCGGGCGCGATGATCTCGGTGGGCGCATCGGGCGAGACCGGCGGCTCCACGGCCTGGGCGAACCCGCCGTGGCCGCTCCCGGCGGCCGCATCGAGGAGGGCGGTCAGGTCGTCGGAGCCGAGATGCCCGTCATCCGGGTCTTCCTCGCGGCCGGACTTGTTCCGCCGCCACCAGGGCAGACCGGCATCCTTCTCGTCGTCCTTGCTCCCCGCTGCCCCTGGTGCGAACGCGACCGTCGACGCGTCGGCGGATGGCTCCGGACGCTCCGCGCCGAACATCCAGGCGTAGAGGTCGCCCAGTCGCCGGCCGATGCGATTCGGCGGGGTCTTGGTGATGATCAGGATGCTGAGCAGCGTCAGCAGGCCCAGCACGATGCCGGCGCCGATGTCGGTGAGGAGCATCGCCAGCGGCTCGCCGACCATCCAGCCGAACAGGCCGCCCGCCTCGCTGAGCGCGGGCAGGCCGTCCTTGGGCTGCGGGCGCGCACCGCCGATGTGGCAGAACCCGGCGATCGTGAGGATGAACAGGCCGAAGCCGATGCCGATGCGCCCGTTGTCGTGAACCGAGGCGGGATGCCGGAAGAGCCAGCCCGCGAGGATCAGCAGCAGCACCGGGAGGATGAACGCGACGCGTCCGACAAGCGCACCGACCGAGTAGGCGCTGATCGTGGTGCCGACTTCGGTGCCGATGAGGAACCATTCGACGATGCCACCGACGATCGCCAGCAGCACGAGCAGGAACGGGAAGCCGTCGCGGCGCTGATCCTTCTCCAGCGTCTCGGGCCCGAAGGTGCGGAACATCCCGCCGACGGCGTGCGCGACGCCGAGCCAGGCGCGCACGGCGACCGGCGGCCGTTCGGCGTCGTCCACGTAGCGCTTGGGCGCCGGTTCCGGCTTCTTCGCGCGCGACGAAGCCGAGCCCCCAGTGCGCGCGCGTGGGCTCGCGGTCGGATTGCTGCTCCTGGCCATTACTCCACGGTACGTCGGAGGTCGGACACTTCCCCGGATTGACGCGGCCGTTCGGCCCCTTCGACAGGCTCAGGGACCCGGTGGGCGCTCAGGGAGCATCGACAGGCTCGGGACCGGGTCGGGGCGGTCAGGCCTCGATGACGAGCGGGACGATCATGGGGCGGCGGCGCAGCGCCTGGTTCACCCAGCGGCCGATCGTACGGCGCACGACCTGCGACAGCGCGTGCGTGTCGCGCACGCCCGACTGCGCGGCCTCGGTGAGCGCGGCGGCGATCTTCGGCTTGACCGACTCGAACACCGCATCGTCCTCGGCGAAGCCGCGGGCGTGGATCTCGGGACCGGTGATGATGCGGCCGGTCGCGGCATCCACCACGACGATCACGGAGATGAAGCCCTCCTCACCCAGGATGCGGCGGTCCTTGAGGTCGGCATCGGTGATCTCGCCGACGGTCGACCCGTCGACATACACGAAGCCGAGGTCGAGCTGGCCGGTGACACGGGCGACGCCGTCCTTGAGGTCGATGACCGTCCCGTTCTCGGCGAGGATCGTGTTCTCGGCGGGGATGCCGGTGTCCTGCGCGAGCTTGGCGTTGGCCAGCAGCATGCGGTACTCGCCGTGCACCGGCAGCACGTTGCGCGGCTTGAGGATGTTGTAGCAGTACAGCAGCTCCCCCGCGGCGGCGTGGCCGGACACGTGCACCTTGGCGTTGGCCTTGTGCACGACGTTCGCGCCGAGCTTCGTGAGCCCGTCGATCACGCGGTAGACCGCGTTCTCGTTGCCCGGGATGAGGCTGGAGGCGAGGATGACGGTGTCACCCTCCCCCGGCTCGATGGCGTGATCGAGATTCGCCATGCGGCTGAGCACGGCCATCGGCTCGCCCTGCGAACCGGTCGACATGTAGACGATGCGGTCGTCGGGCAGGTCCTTGGCCTTCTTGTAGTCGATCAGGACGCCGTCGGGCACGTTGAGGTAGCCGAGATCCTCCGCGATCGTCATGTTGCGGACCATGCTGCGCCCGAGGAAAGCGACGCGGCGGCCGTGCGCGTGTGCGGCGTCGATGACCTGCTGCACGCGGTGCACGTGGCTGGAGAAGCTGGCGACGATCACACGGCGCGGCGCCTTGCCGATGACCTGGTCCAGCACGGGCCCGATGGAGCGCTCCAGCGGGGTGAAACCGGGCACGTCGGCGTTGGTGGAGTCGACGAGGAACAGATCCACGCCCTCCTCCCCGAGCCGCGCGAATGCGCGGAGGTCGGTGAGCCGGCCGTCCAGCGGCAGCTGGTCCATCTTGAAGTCGCCGGTGGCGAGGACGGTGCCGGCCGGCGTGCGGATCGCGACGGCGAGCGCATCGGGGATGGAGTGGTTGACCGCCACGAACTCGAGCTCGAAGGGCCCGGTGTTCTCGCGCTGGCCCTCGGCCACCGTCAGCGTGAACGGCTTGATCCGGTGCTCCTTGAGCTTCGCCTCGACGAGCGCGAGCGTGAGGGTCGAGCCGATCAGCGGGATCTCGCGATTGAGCTTGAGCAGGTAGGGCACGGCCCCGATGTGGTCTTCGTGGCCGTGCGTGAGCACGACGCCGACGACATCGTCGAGGCGATCCTTGATGGGCTCGAAATCGGGCAGGATCAGGTCGACGCCGGGCTGGTGCTCCTCGGGGAACAGCACGCCGCAGTCGACGATCAGCAGCTTGCCGCCGTACTCGAAGACGGTCATGTTGCGGCCGACCTCTCCGAGGCCGCCGAGGGGCGTGACCCGGAGGGTGCCGGGTTCGAGAATGGGAGGGTCGTACACAGTGATAGTCATCAGCGGGTAGTGCCGTGAACCTTCGGTAGGGCGCCGCCTGCGGCGGCGTTGCGGTCGGGACGGAAGTTGGAGAAGTCGGCGCCTTCGACGTCGGTGACGAGCGCCAGCTCGTCCTCGATGAGGGCGGCCTCCCACTCCTCCGGGCCCACCAGCGGCAGACGCACGCGGGGGCTGGAGATGCGGCCGAGGCCGTGCAGGATGTACTTCGCGCTCACGGTGCCGGGCACGTGCGTCATGACGGCGCGAACGAGCGGCTCCAGCTTCTTGTGGGCGGCGGTCGCGGCCGTCAGGTCTCCGCGGTTGACGGCATCGATGATGACGCGGTACGGGGCGGCCGCGATGTTCGCGGTGACGCCGATGAGGCCGGTCGCACCGATCGACAAGTGCGGCAGCGCGTTCGCGTCGTCGCCGGAGAAGTACATCAGGTCGGTCTGGTTGAGGACCCGGCTGACCTCGCTGAAGTCGCCCTTGGCGTCCTTCACCGCGAGGATGTTCGGGTGCTTGGCCAGGCGCAGGATCGTCTCGTACTTGATCGGGACGCCGGTGCGCCCGGGAATGTCGTAGAGGATCACCGGCAGGTCGGTCGCGTCGGCGACGAGACGGAAATGCGTGAGGATGCCGGCCTGCGTCGGCTTGTTGTAGTACGGCGTGACGATCATGATGCCGTCGGCACCGGCCTTCTCGCTGGCCTTGTAGAGCTCGATCGCGTGCGCGGTCTCGTTGGAACCGCCGCCGGTGATGATCTTCGCGCGCCCCGAGGCGACCGATTTGCCGACCTCCACGAGCCGGAGCTTCTCCGCATCGGTGAGGGTGGAGGTCTCGCCCGTGGTCCCGGTGACGACGATGCCGTCCGCGCCGGCGGTGATGACATCGTCGATGTGCTTCTCGACGGCGGGCCAATCGACCTCACCGTCGGCCGCCATCGGAGTGACGAGCGCGACGAGAACCTGACCGAAGGGGTTGCTCGTGTGCGTCATGGGTTCAAGGCTATCGGCTCAGCGGCCCGTCTTGGCCAGCCGGGCCGCCAGCCTGGTCGGCAGCAGCCGGGCGGCACCGACGAGGAGCTTGTATCGCAGCGACGGGATCGAGACGGCCACGCCGCGCGCCGCGTCGCGCAGCCCTGCCCGGACGACATCCTGGGCGTCGAGCCAGAGGAAGGAGGGCACTCCCTCACGGCCCGGCGCAAGCCCCATCCGCGCGTGGAAGTTCGTGTGTGTGAAGCCCGGGCACACCGCCGTCACCGTCACCCCGCGCGGCGTATAGGTCGCGTTGGCCCAGCGGCTGAACGAGACCACCCAGCTCTTGACGGCGCCGTATGTGCCGCGCGGCAGGAATGCCGCGACGGACGCGATGTTGATGATGCGACCGTGACCCCGATCGAGCATGGCGCCCAGTGCGGCGTGGCTGAGCCGCATGGTCGCGCGCACGTGCAGATCGAGGTGTCGCTGCTCGTCGGCGATGTCGTTGCGCTCGAAGCGCAGGTCGAGTCCGATGCCCGCGTTGTTCACCAGGATCTCGATGGGACGGGTGGGGTCGGCGACCCGTGCCGCGACGGTGTCCAGGTCGGCGGGTTCGACGAGGTCGGCGGCAAGCACCTCCACCTCGACCCGGTGCTCGCGGCGCAGCCGCGCGGCGATGTCGTCGAGTGCCGCGCGATCTCGCGCGACCAGCACCAGATCGGCACCGCGCTGGGCCAGCTGCCCGGCGAACTCCGCACCCAGCCCCGAACTCGCGCCCGTGATCAACGCCGTTTTCGCCATCCCTCCACGCTACTGCGCCCACCGCGCGCGGCGCGGGGTCAGGGGCGGGTGAGGGTCAGGAAGCGGTAGCGGATGCCGGTGCGCGAGGTCAGCCAGTCCCCCTGCGCCTCAGCGTGCCAGCCGTCGCGCGCCGGCGCATGTGTGTCTCCCTCGACGTCCAGGTCGAGTTCGGTGACCTCGAGCACATCCGCGCGCGCGACGGCCTCCCGGTAGAGCTGTCCCCCGCCGATGATCCAGACCGTCTCGGCATCCTCGCTCGACGCGAGACGCAGCGCGTCGTCGAGGGAGGCCGCGCGCTCCGCGCCACTGGCATCCCACGCCTCATCGCGCGTCACGACGATGTTGCGGCGCCCGGGGAGGGGGCGGAACCGCTCGGGAAACGACTCCCAGGTGCGACGGCCCATCACGACGGGCGCACCGAGCGTGACCTCCTTGAAGTGCGCGAGGTCCTCGGGGACGTGCCAGGGCATCCCGCCGGCGGCACCGATGACGCCGCCGTGCGCCTCGGCCCAGATCAGGCCGAGCCGGGTCATACCGCGACCGCGGCGCGGATCGCGGGATGGTGCCGGTAGTCCTCCACCACGATGTCCTCGTACGTGTAGTCGAAGATCGAGTCGGGCGTGCGGGCGAACGACAGCCGCGGTGAGGGGTATGGGTCGCGCGAGAGCTGCTCGCGCACCTGCTCGACGTGGTTGTCGTAGATGTGGCAGTCGCCGCCGGTCCAGACGAAGTCGCCGGGCTCGAGCCCGGTCTGCTGGGCGATCATGAGCGTCAGCAGCGCGTAGGAGGCGATGTTGAACGGCACGCCGAGGAACATGTCCGCGCTGCGCTGGTAGAGCTGGCAGGACAGTTTGCCGTCGGCGACGTAGAACTGGAACATCGCGTGACACGGCGCGAGCGCCATGTCCGGAATGGATGCCGGGTTCCACGCCGAGACCAGCAGCCGACGCGAGTCGGGGTTGCGCCGGATCTCGTCGATCACCTGGGCGATCTGGTCGATGTGCTCCCCCGACGGCGTCGGCCAGGACCGCCACTGCACGCCGTAGACCGGCCCCAGTTCCCCATCGGCATCCGCCCACTCGTCCCAGATCGTGACGCCGTGCTCCTGCAGCCAGCGCACGTTCGATTCGCCGCGCAGGAACCACAGCAGTTCGTACACCACGGATTTGAGGTGCACGCGCTTCGTCGTGATCAGCGGGAACCCCTGCGCCAGATCGAAGCGGATCTGCCGCCCGAACACGCTCGTGGTCCCGGTTCCGGTGCGGTCGTCCTTGTGCGTGCCGTCACGGAGCACCTCGCGCAGCAGGTCCTCATACGGAGTGGGGATGGTCACGGTGTCAGGTTACCCGCCTTGCACATAGGTGGAGGCGTTAGTGTGAAGGGTTGTGACCCTCGTCGACGCCATCCTGCTGCTCACTGCGCTGCTCGCGGTGACCGTCGGCGTCGGCGCTTTCCTGCGCTGGCAGCAGAGCCGTCCTCGTCGGCACAACCCCGACGAGGTCGTCGAGCCGTCCCGGCTCGGCGCCACCGAACTGGGCGCGCAGGCGACCCTCCTGCAGTTCAGCACCGAGATGTGCTCACGCTGCCCGGGCGTGCATCGCACCCTCGGCACGATCGCCGCGGAGCGCGACGGCGTGGTCCACCTGGATGTCGACCTGACGCACCGTCCCGATATCGCCAACCACTTCCACGTGCTGCAGACCCCCACGACGCTCATCCTGGACCGCCACGGCGTCGTCCAGACGCGCTTCGGCGGCACCCCCGCCCGCCGCGTGATCGAGCTCGAGCTCGAGCGGGTGACCGCGGGCGCTTCCTCCGTCTGACCGGGGTCTGGCCGGGTGAGGATGCACGGCCTAGGCTCGAGGCGAGGCGCACACGGCGCCGCAGCCTGAGCGAGGAGGACCCATGAGCGTCACGAGCGAAGCGACCACCAGCTGGAAGGGCACCCTCTTCGACGGCGACGGCGAGATCGCGCTGGAGAGCTCCAATCAGGGACCCTTCCGAGTGGACTGGAAGGCGCGCAGCGAAGGCTCCACCTCGGTCACCACGCCCGAGGAGCTCATCGCGGCAGCGCACTCGTCCTGCTACAGCATGGCCCTCTCGAATGCGCTTGCCGAGAACGGCACCCCGCCGGAGAGCATCGAGACGACGGCATCGGTCACCTTCATCCCCGGCACCGGCATCACCGGGTCGCACCTGAACGTCAACGCGGTGGTCCCCGGTCTGTCCGCGGAGGACTTCGCCCGCATCGCCGACCAGGCCAAGACCGGGTGCCCGGTCTCCGCGGCGCTGGCGGCCATCGAGATCACCCTCGAGGCGACGCTTGCCTGACGGCCCCGCCGCAGGTCGCGTCGTCGTCGCCGGCGGCTCCGGACTCATCGGCACCGCGCTGATCGCGTCGCTGCGCGCCGATGGCGTCCCGGTCACCCGGCTCGTCCGCCGCGCCCCCGAAGGACCGGATGAGGTCGCCTGGGATCCGGCGCGGTACCGGCTCGATCCCGCAGTGCTCGCCGGCGCGCGCGCCGTCGTGTGCCTGAACGGAGCCAGCATCGGGCGCTTTCCGTGGACGAAGCGGTATCAGCACGACCTGCTCTGGTCGCGGATCGCCCCCACGCAGGCCATCGCGGCCGCTGTCCGTGCCCTGGGTGATGATGCACCGGCCTTCGCGGCCGCATCGGCCGTCGGCTATTACCCGTCCGTGCCGGGGGTGCCGATGACCGAGACCGCGCCACGCGGCGAGACGTTCCTCGCCGACCTCTGCGGCGAGTGGGAGAACGCCGCCCTCGGCGCCGGTGAGCGTGCCCGCGTCGCGCTCCTGCGCACGGCGCCCGTCGTCCACGCCGACGGCGTGCTCAAGCCGTTGCTGCTGCTCACCCGCCTGGGCGTGTCCGGGCCGATCGGCCGCGGCACGCAGGCATGGCCGTGGATCTCGCTGCCCGATGAGATCCGCGCGATCCGGCACATTCTCGACGGTCAGCTGTCCGGCCCGGTCAACCTGAGTGGGCCGGTACGCGCCACCGCCAACGACCTCGGCTTCGCGCTCGCTCTGCGGATGAACCGCCCGTACCTGCTCCGCGCCCCCGCGTGGGCGATGCGCCTGGTCCTCGGCCGCGACGCGGTCGAGGCGCTGCTGACTGCAGACACGCACGTCGTGCCGGAGAAGCTCACGACATCCGGGTTCGTCTTCGAACACCCCACGGTGGAGGATGCCGTCGCCGACGCCGTCGCGGCTGTTGCCGCCTGATCAGGCGGCGCTCTTCTCCAGCGCGATGGCCGTGCGCATGGCCTGCCGGGCACGCGACCGGTCCCCGGCGCCGTCGTAGGCGAGGCTCAGGCGGAACCATGCCCGCCAATCGTCCGGGTGCTCCTCCACGTCGGAGCGGTAGGCCGGGAACAGCGCCTCGGCCTGGTCGCGCAGCGGCTTGCCGCTCGCGGTCGTGTCGATCTGCTCGGCCGGCAGGCCGCCCTCGCGCTCGAGACGTTTGCCCAGCGCCGATGCTCGCACACCGAAGGCCAACTCACGCCACAGCGCCCACACCGCCACCAGCGGCAGGATGACCAATGCGACACCCATGATCACGCCGACCGGCTCACCGGAGACGAGCAGAAACCAGGCCCGCTGACCGACGAGCACGATGTACACCGCCAGCAGCACCGCCATGACGGCGACGCCGAACCGCACACTCATGCGCCGGTGACGCGCGCGACCTGGCCGGGCACGTCTCCCTCCGGAGTGCGCGGCTCCGGTGCCGGAGCCGCGGCGGGGCGCACTCCGATGTCGATGAAACTGTCCAGGCCGATCGTGACGCCTCGGGCGTCGCGTGCAGCAACGAGCGCGACGCGGATGCCGGGGGCATACGCCTTCGCCGAGTCGACCGTGTCGTGCACGATCGTGAGCGTCTCCCCCGGACCCGAGAGGATCGTCTCCTGCCGTGCGACGACACCGGGACGGCGCAGCGAGTGGATCGGAACGCTCGCGACCTGCTGCCCGCGGGCGCGCTGGTCGACGTGCGGGGATTCCACCGGGCCCACCTCGCTGCGCGCGGCAGCGATGAGCTCCGCGGTGCGCACCGCCGTGCCGCTGGGCGAGTCGATCTTCGTCTCTCGGTGTGTCTCGATGATCTCGATCGAGGGGAAGAAAGGGGCGGATGCCGCGGCCAGCGCACTGCCGATGACCGAGCCGAGCGAGAAGTTGGGGATGAACACGGCGCCGGTCCCTGCGGCTTCCACCAGCGGACGGACGAGCGCGATGCGCTCGGCAGACCAGCCGGACGTGCCCACAAGGACGTTGATGCCCCGCTCGATCGCGGCGCGCACGACGTCGATCGATACCCCGGGGGTGGACGCATCGACCACGAGATCGGCACCGTCCATCTCAGAGAGGTCGCTTGCCGAACCCAGCACCGCGACGACCTCGAAGTCGTCAGTGGCGTCGATCACCCCTCGGATGATGCTCCCGAGCTTGCCGGAGCCCCCGACCAGGGCCACTCGCGTCGTCGTCATGCCTCCCAGCCTACGGGGCTACGCTCAATGCCATGGTCGGTCTCGAGCCTCTCTCCGCCGACGATCCCCGTGCCGTCGCGCTGCTGTCGGAGTACTTCGCGGTGCGTGCGGAGACGTTCCCGGGCGGGACGTATCAGCCCGTCTACCCGGACGCCGGTGTGTTCACACCGCCGGCCGGGGTGTTCCTCGTCGTCCGCGACGACGAGGACGTCGATGTCGGATGCGGCGGGATCCGCCGCATTGCGGACTCGGACGCCGGCATCCGGTACGAGGTGAAGCATCTGTTCCTCAGGCCGCAGACCCGAGGACGCGGCTGGGGACGCCTCCTGTTGAACGCACTGGAAGACCAGGCGCGTCGATGGCAGGCCGCCGAGATCGTGCTGGACACCCACCACAGCCTGGAGGCGGCCGGCGGACTTTACGCACGGAGCGGCTTCGTGCCGATCGACCCGTACAACGACAACCCCAACGCGACACGCTGGTACGGCAAGTCGCTCTAGGTTCAGACGGGCGGAACCTCGGGCAGCCCCGTGCGCAGTTCCATCGGCAGGTGCGCCAGATCGTTGTGCGACACCATCGTCCAGGGACGCCCCGGACGCTGGGCGAGCACGGTGAGACCGCAGTGCGCCTGGTTGATCGTCAGCCACCGCCAGTCGGGGGCTTCGAGCACCTCGCGCACGAACCAGGCGATGACGAAGTTGTGCGTGATGAGCAGTTCGTGGCCGTTGGGCTTGCGCCCCAGGAACTCCGACACGGCATCCGACATCTGCGCACTCCCGGCATCCGCGTCGGCATCGGTATAGGAGCCGAAAAACGGCTCGTACACCGCAGGAGTCGCCGGGGTCATCCCGGTCGGCAGGCAGTCGAACAGCAGGGATGACGGCTCCGGATTGATCGCCGGCAGCCGGTCGGCGACCGCGCGCGCCGTCTCCGCCGCACGCTCCAGCGGCGAGTGCCACACGGCGTCCAGGTGCACGCCCGAGAGCCGGTCGGCGAGGAGCTCCGCCTGACGACGACCGCGCGGTGACAGCGGGCCGTCCTCGAGGCCGTGCTCGGCGTCCAGATGCTCACCGTGGCGGACGAGGTACAGGTAGTGCGTCACGTCGCGAGCTCACTTCACATCGGCGGGGGGTTGCCTTCCACCCTACGTCAGCGATCCGGATGTCAGTGAGCGGATGCTCACTCGGCGGCGCGGGCGATCTCGGCGAGCTGTGTGCGGCTGAGCCGTGCGCCGACACCCTGCATCAGCTCGTCCACGTGTTCCACGGCATAGGCGTTCACGATCGGCGCCGTCACGACGCGCTGCGACAGCAGCCAGGCGATCGCCACGGCCGCCGGCGGGATCGACAGCTCGGCGCCGATCCGGTCCAGCGCGCGCAGCGTGCGGGTGCCGCGTCGGTTCATCGCCGCGGCGAGCTGGAGGCCGCGCACGGACTGTCCCACGCCGGCGCGGGAACGATGGACACCGGCGAGGTAGCCGTGCTCGAGCGCCTGGGAGGGTGTCACCGCGATGCCCTGCGCGCCGGCGACCAGCTGCAGGTCCCGGTCGAAGTCGGTGCGCCGGAGGATGTTGTACGGCACGTCGAGCACGGTCAGCCGCGGGTAGCCGGCGGAGGCCAGGATGCGCGCCTCGACCAGCTGCGCCGCCGACTGGCCGAAGCCGCCGAGTGCACGGACCTTGCCGCTCTCGACGAGCCACTCGGCCGTCGCGAGGGTGTCTTCCAGTGCCGTGGCCGTATCGATCGTGGCATCCAGGTACAGCACGTCGATGCGATCGGTCTGCAGCCGGACGAGGGAGGCCTCGACCGACCGGATGAGACTGACCGGACCGAGACCCGGGTTCTCCGACCCGGCTCCGACGCGCACGCCGAGCACGATGTCGTCGCGCACGACGCGGCTGCGCAGCCACTGCCCGATGATGTACTCGCTGCGCCCGGACGCATAGCTGTCTGACGTGTTCAGCGCGTTGCCGCCGCGCTCTCGATAGCTGTCGAGGATGCGGTGCGAGGCGCTCGGGTCGACGTGCCACCCGAACTCGGCCCCACCCAGGATCAGCGGGAACACCCGGACCCCGGTCTCGCCCAGCGGCACGCGCACGGCATCGCCGACGGCGGGCCCCTGGACCGGAATGGGTGCGGAGGGGTGGCTCTGCGCGGTGTCGCCGAAGTTCGGCTGCGTCGCAGCCGGAACGGAGGCGTGCTCGGTCGAATGCGCGGTGCCGACGCCGAAGAAGCCCATATGCGCACCCCCTCACGGATGTCCTACGTTGGAGAATCCGTGTCGCCACGCACCCCCCGATGCGTACTTCGAGAGTAGGGCAGTCCTCCGACACGACCGTTCGTCAGAGCCGCGCCGCGGCGAAAATCAGATAACGCTTTCGTCACGAATGGCGCTGGGAGCGCTCCCCGTCCCCCGAACGGTGGACACGAACGCGGATGCCCGCCCCTCCGAGGAGGGACGGGCATCCGAGTCAGTCAGGACGGTTCCTGAGCCTGTCGACGGGTCAGGCCTCGACGGGAGCCTCGACGGGAGCGTCCGTAGACTCCTCCGCCGCGGACTCTTCGAGCACCGGCTCCAGCGACAGCTTGCCGCGGTCGTCGATCTTGGTGATGCGCACGAGCAGCTTCTGGCCCACGGAGAGGACGTCGCCGACATCCTCCACACGCTTGCCGCCGGCGAGCTTGCGGACCTCGCTGACGTGCAGCAGTCCGTCCTTGCCGGGCAGCAGCGAGATGAACGCGCCGAACGTCGCGATCTTCACAACCGTGCCGAGGAACTGCTCGCCGACCTCCGGGTTGGTGGGGTTGGCGATCGCGTTGACCTGGGCACGGGCGGCCTCGGCCGAGGGGCCGTCGGTCGCGCCGATGTAGACGGTGCCGTCCTCCTCGATGGAGATCTGCGCGCCGGTCTCGTCCTGGATCGCGTTGATCGTCTTGCCCTTCGGGCCGATCAGCTCACCGATCTTGTCGACCGGGATCTGCACGCTGATCACACGCGGTGCGGTCGGAGCCATCTCGTCCGGGCCGTCGATGGCGGCGTTCAGAACGTTCAGGATCGTCAGGCGGGCTTCCTTGGCCTGGGTCAGCGCGGCCGAGAGCACCGACGACGGGATGCCGTCGAGCTTCGTGTCGAGCTGGATCGCGGTGACGAACTCGCTCGTCCCGGCGACCTTGAAGTCCATGTCGCCGAGCGCGTCCTCGGCGCCCAGGATGTCCGTCAGTGCCGCGTAGCGCGTCTGGCCGTCGACCTGGTCGGAGACCAGGCCCATCGCGATACCGGCGACGGGAGCGCGCAGCGGCACACCCGCGTTCAGCAGCGACAGAGTCGAGGCGCAGACCGAGCCCATCGACGTCGAGCCGTTGGAGCCGAGAGCCTCGGACACCTGGCGGATCGCGTACGGGAACTCCTCACGGCTGGGCAGCACCGGCACGAGGGCGCGCTCGGCCAGGAAGCCGTGCCCGATCTCGCGACGCTTCGGGCTGCCGACGCGACCGGTCTCACCGGTCGAGTAGGGCGGGAAGTTGTAGTGGTGCATGTAGCGCTTGCTCGTGACCGGCGACAGCGAGTCGATCTGCTGCTCCATCTTGAGCATGTTCAGCGTGGTGACGCCCAGGATCTGGGTCTCGCCGCGCTGGAAGATCGCGGACCCGTGCACGCGCGGGATGACCTGCACCTCGGCGTCCAGCGGACGGATGTCCGCCAGGCCGCGGCCGTCCATGCGCACACCCTCGGCGAGGATGCGACCGCGGACGATCGTCTTGGTCACCGACTTGTACGCGGCGGAGAACTCGGTCGCTGCGACGGCGGGCAGCTCGCCCGACTCGATCGCCGCGGTGAGCTCGGCCTTCACGGCATCCTTCAGCTCATCGTCGGCGTTCTGACGCGCGACCTTCTCGGCGATCTGGTAGATCGGCACGAGCTTGTCGTAGGCACGACCCGCAACGAAGTCGTAGGTCTGCTGGCTGTAGGGCAGGAAGACCGGGAACTCCTTGATCTCCTTGGCAGCGGTCTTCGCGACGCTGTTCTGCGCCTCGACGAGCTGCTTGAGGAACGGCTTGGCCGCCTCGAGACCCTGCGCGACGATCTCCTCGCTGGGCTTGACGGCACCGGCCTTGATGAGGTTCCAGCTGTGCTCGGTGGCCTCGGCCTCGACCATCATGATCGCGACGTCGCCGTCGTCGAGCACGCGGCCCGCGACGATGAGGTCGAACACGGCCTCCTCGAGCTGGGTGACAGTCGGGAACGCGACCCACTGGTCGGCGTGCTCGCCATGACCGGGGATGAGCGCCAGGCGCACACCGGCGATCGGGCCGGAGAACGGCAGACCGGAGATCTGCGTCGACAGGGACGCCGCATTGATGGCCAGCGCGTCGTAGAACTCGCCCGGGGCGATGGAGAGGACGGTGACGACGATCTGGACCTCGTTGCGCAGGCCATCGACGAACGACGGACGCAGCGGACGGTCGATCAGACGGCAGACCAGGATCGCCTCGGTGGACGGGCGGCCCTCGCGACGGAAGAACGAGCCGGGGATCTTGCCGGCGGCGTAGGAACGCTCCTCGACGTCGACGGTCAGCGGGAAGAAGTCGAAGCCCTCACGAGGGTGCTTGCCGGCGCTGGTGGCCGACAGCAGCATCGTCTCCTCGTCGAGGTAGGCGGCGACGGCGCCCTGCGCCTGCTGGGCGAGGCGTCCGGTCTCGAACCGGACAGTACGGGTGCCGAAGCGGCCGTTGTCCAAAACGGCTTCGGCGGCGGTGATTTCAGGACCTTCCAAGAGGTCTCTCCTTCTTTGTTTAGACTCGCACGCGCGTTTCGCGCACGAGGTCGTACGAAGGAGCGGAGCAGGCAGATATGGGCGCGCGGACGTGACACGAGGGCACGGCCGCGAGAACCGCCTGCGCTGGTCACCAGTAGAAATCCACCCGGCGCGACGCGACGAGGAGACCACCACAGGGGACCAGCTTCCTGCCGGGCCCGCTCCATGAGCTCAGTATGAAATTGAGCGGATGCCGAAACGGCAACCCCCGCAACCCTACCAGTCGGACCTGGGGATACGTAGGGTGGAGGCATGAGCACCGACGACAAGACCGCGAACGCGGCATCCGACGAGATGAAGCGCAAGTTCAAGGAGGCGCTCGAGAAGAAGAATGCGCAGCACCGCGACGGCGAGGCGCATCTGGACGGCGACTCCTCGATTCACGGCACCCACGGCGCCGTCACCAAGCGGGAGTTCCGCCGCAAGAGCGGCTGAACGCCCGCGTTCAGGAGAGGACATTCCATGGCTGACGGACGCGTCCCCCGCTCCCCGAGCGGTCCCGCGGACTCGAGTGATGACCCCGGCGTCATCGACGACGAGGTCACCCCGTACGAGGTCGCCGAGATGCAGGGGGGGATCCGACTCGCCCTCGAAGAGTTCGAAGGGGGCATCGAGGGCTGACCCCGATGCCCCTACTCGCCTGCCAGCCCGCCGAGCAGGTGGCTGCCCGGAGCGGAGCCAGACCCGCCGAGGAGGCGCTGGAAGCCGTCGAGATAGCTCTCCGGGGCGAACGGGTCACCGCTCCGGGCCGGCTCACGCCGCATGATCGCCTCGGCGAGCTCCTTCGCGCCGCGCTCGACGCGCGCGCTCAGCGGCGCCACCTGGTCGGCGGCGCTCCCCCAGTCGCTGGAGGCCGCGAACACGCCGGTCGAGACCGGCTCCGCGTGCAGGTAGGTGAACAGTGGCCGGATCGCGTAGTCGATCGCCAGCGAGTGCCGCGCGGTGCCCGCGTTGGCGCCGATGAGAACCGGCATCCCGGTGAGCGCGTCGGGGTCGAGCACATCGATGAACGACTTGAACAGACCTGAGTAGCTCGTCGAGAAGATCGGGGTGACCGCGATCACCGCATCGGCGGACACGACCGTGTTGATGGCCGACTCCAGCTCGGGCGGCGCGAACCCGGTGAGCAGGTTGTTCGTGATGTCGTGCGCCAGATCGCGCAGCTCGATCGTGTCGACGGAGGCGTGGATGCCGGCACCGTCCTCTCCCCCGGTCTGGCGAAGGGCGGCCTGTGTCGCGGCGGCGAGGCGGTCGGCCAGCATGCGCGTGGACGAGGGGTTGGACAGTCCGGCCGAGATCACGGCGATGCGGCGGTCGCTCATCGCGCACCTCCGATCCCGAAGGCTGCGCCGGCGGACGCGGGTGCGTCCTGGTACGGCGACGGGCCGGACAGGTTGTCACCGCGGTTCGCGCGCGGCGTCGCCTGACGAGACGGTCCGTCACCGTAGGCCGCCCTCACGAGCGACGCGTGGGTGGGCGCGGCGGGGACGGATGCCGGGCGGTTCTGGGCGAACTCCTTGCGCAGGACCGGGACCACCTCGCCGCCGAGGAAGTCGAGCTGCTCGAGCACGGTCTTCAGCGGCAGTCCGGCGTGATCCATCAGGAACAGCTGGCGCTGGTAGTCGCCGAAGATCTCACGCATGCCGGCGTAGCGGTCGATCACCTGCTGCGGGGACCCGACGGTCAGCGGCGTCATCTCGGAGAAGTCCTCCAGGCTCGGGCCGTGGCCGTACACCGGCGCGTTGTCGAAGTACGGGCGGAACTGCGCCACGGCATCCTGCGAGTTGCGTGCCATGAACGCCTGGCCGCCGAGGCCCACGATGGCCGTCTCCGGTGCGCCGTGCCCGTAGTGCTCCCAGCGCTGGCGGTAGAGGCCGATCAGGCGCTGATAGTGCTCGGCGGGCCAGAAGATGTTGTTCGCGAAGAAGCCGTCGCCGTAGTACGCGGCCTGCTCGGCGATCTCGGGCGTGCGGATCGAGCCGTGCCAGACGAACGGCGCGACGCCGTCGAGCGGGCGCGGCGTCGCGGTGAATCCCTGCAGCGGCGTGCGGAACTTCCCCTCCCAGTCCACGACGTCCTCGCGCCACAGCTTGTGCAGCAGTGCGTAGTTCTCGATCGCGAGCGGCAGCCCCTGGCGGATGTCCTTGCCGAACCACGGGTACACCGGGCCGGTGTTCCCCCGGCCGAGCATGAGGTCGACGCGTCCGCCGGAGACGTGCTGCAGCATCGCGAAGTCCTCGGCGATCTTCACCGGATCGTTGGTGGTGATGAGCGTCGTCGCGGTGGACAGGATGAGCCGGTCGGTCTGTGCGGCGATATAGGCGAGCGTCGTGGTCGGCGACGACGACCAGAACGGCGGGTTGTGGTGCTCGCCGACGGCGAAGACGTCGAGTCCGACCTGTTCGGCGTGCGTGGCGATCGCGATCGTCGCCTGAATGCGCTCCGCCTCGCTGGGGGTGTGCCCGGTGGTCGGGTCCTGGGTGACGTCGCTGACGGTGAAGATGCCGAACTGCATGTCGCTTGCCGGCTCGACGGTGGTCTCGTTCACGGTGGTGTCACTTCCCGGATGCGGCGGGCATCCATTTCATGCA
>Ga0180219_1000865_pt1 | contig 21722 bp, 19 predicted proteins | sample eDN3rd30CBELigMG_FD_151338 | JGI IMG/M metagenome (GOLD analysis project Ga0180219, IMG submission 151338) | Enriched Miracle-Growth compost microbial communities from Emeryville, California, USA - eDNA 3rd pass 30_C BE-Lig MG (version 2)... ...
CACCATTTTCCTTGAAAATCGGGTGGACCCCAAAGGCACGCAGCGTGGCCTTGGATCGTCACGTGTCAGCCGCTGGCTATAGTTTCAGCCGCGGTGCAAGGGGACACCCACTTTGCGCCGCATGAGCCGGTCGGGCACGGTATGACGGACCGGTCTTGCTTCTTGCTACTGTTGTTCCTGCTCCTTGCCAGCGGGGGAATCGCTCCACGGACAAAGTGCTTTGATCCGGTGACTCTCCATAGCCGTCATATGCACACGTGACCGGGAAGGTCGATCAATCCGTTCGCTTGGAACAATCCACTCACTCATTCGAAATAAGTTGAGCGACCTCGGAAGGTCTCTGCATTTTTTCGTTGGCAAGGCAAAAACCCCATGCTAACGGCCGCCCTCCAGACGGAGAACAGCGCAACGGACGCTGTCTTTCGTCAGAGTGGACGCATAGCTCAGTTGGTAGAGCAGCTGACTCTTAATCAGCGGGTCCTAGGTTCGAGCCCTAGTGCGTCCACCACTTTTCACCAACAAAACCAAGCATTTAGTAAATGCCCAACATCGCCGGGCAAGCCGCTCGCATTTACATGCTAGCGCTATGCTAGCGGCGCAGCGAACGCGCTAGCATGGGCGAGCACCCCTCATGGCAGCACCCCACACCGGCTAGGGTGCAGGGCGCTGGCAGCATCAGGCTGAGGAAGCCCGTCCCCGCTGCTACGGCCTCGTCTTGAGCTGGAAACCTCCAAATGCCAATATAAGGCTAAGGGGAATCGAAAATGAGTGGATGCTTATCAGATATACTGACTGGCCTAGGACTACTCCTGACGCTGATGGGCGCGATCTGGACTGCAAAATCAGTTATATTGAAGCCGAAAGAGGCCGCCCACATCGGTGTCGCGCGGTATAGCTCAGGAAATCTCGATGAGGATATCAAGCTCCCGTCCGTACAAAACTTGCTCGCATCCTCGCGAGGCGCAAGGAATGGGCTGCTGCTGATAACACTTGGAACCCTTTTACAATTGGTTCCCGTTGGCGTCCGACTTGTAATAGGCTGACAGTATAGCGGCGGGATGCCGCTGAACTTGCCGCTCCCGCCACGCTAGTAGCCACGCTGGTTCACCGACAGGCTGCATACGCGGCACCCCATGTCCCGTCAGCTTCCCACCGGCGTAGAGAGGCGACAAGCTCAACCATGTCACCCTCATCCAGCGTTCCACCCTCGACGTCGGGAAGCACTTCCTGCTCAACCCAAGCGTCGAACGAACCAAAGAGAACGGTGAAGGGTGATGGTCTCGGCTTCTCGGCATCCTCCAGCTTCACCAGTCGTTTCTGCAAAGCCCGGAGCGACATGTGGTTATCGCAATCCGAATCGCTGACGCAGACCGTCCGGTGCTGATCGCGAAACCTCCACAGGCAGCGATGCAGGCACAGTCACGATAGGTTCGGGAGTGACCACAGGTGCAGACACGGGTGCGGCAGGGTGCGAGCGTCCTATGGCGGCATAGATGGCGGGCGCAGCTTGCGTGAGGTGTTCAACTTCCAGACGCGCCAGCGCTGCATCGACCGCCATCTGCTCCTGCATGGTAGCAAAGTGACGCGGTGCCAGCATGGCGCGGATCTCGGCCTGCTGTTCGCTCTCAATGCGGCGGCGCTCCGCCAGCGATATGTCAGCTTTCATATGTCACCTTCAGTTGGCGCAGCACTTCAAACATGCCGGCGCGGATTTCCGGGTCGTCGCAGTCGCGCATGACGGAGCAAGCTGTGGTCACAATGATGCGGCGCAGTTCGCCCCGCTCCTGATCGTTCATGCCAGCGATGTAATCGCGGAACGGGTGCCAGCGCTCTGTGCGCAGAATGTCGTTATGGCTGAGCGGCACGACATAGATCGGCTTGGCGAACTGGTCTGCCAAGCTTACCGCCCAATCCACCGCTGCCTGATAGTTGGCGATTGGCTCTAGGGGCAGATCACGCGGGCGCCACACGCCGGGTTCGTCACCAGCACCGAGCAGCGAAATATGGACGAACAGGTCATCCGGTTCAGGTTGCTCCGTGATGACCACATTGCGGGCGGTCTGTATCCTCATGGCCGGTGCCCCCATGCGTCAATCTGGGCGGAAGCCGGTTCCATCGCCGACTTTTCCAACCGACGTGCAAATAATTCCGTTTTACGCTCGGGCATGGCTCGCCTCCTCAAGAGCAGCGATCCGCGCCTCAAGCTCCTCGGTGGCACGCACCTCCGCGAGCGATTTGATGCTGTCGATGATGAGCCGCCCCACATCGGGCGCGACTGCGCCAGCGGCAACGGCGTCCAGCACCTGGGCGACCTGCCCGCTGATCGGCAGGGTCGCGTCAAATTCGAAGTTCACCTTCTCAGCTTGAGCCTTCACCGAGGGCAGCACCTTCGACAGAACGATGCTCGCCGCGTTCGTATCGCCCTCAAGAGCGCGACCGACCAGCATGGCGACTATGTTGCGCATCTCGTCGAGCGCCGCCTGCGTAGCCAGCAGCCGCTTGTCGGGCACGCCCGCCGGTCGCCCCTTCGGGTTGGGCGAAGCGCATCCCGGCGTCCATGACGGATTGCCCGGACCGCGCGCGGGCTTTTCGGGCGGTGGCGGAGGTGGCTTCCAGTCGGTGCCCCAAGGGGGCGGAATGGTGGCAGTCATCGAACTATCCTGATTTGATTGGATCAAACGGCGAACGACTTTTCAGCCGCCGCCTTTGCTGCGCGAAGTTGCTGCACTTTTGCTTGTTTCTCCCCGACAGCCTTTTCCATCTCCTTGAAGATGAGGGGACCACGCTGACCGAGCAGTTCCAATCCCGCCTTGTCAAGATAGGTGGACGGAGCATAGACCCAGCGCGAGCCGTCATCCAACTCGTACGGCCGCCACGGCACCCGACCCGTGACGTGCATCCGTGCGATGGTTGCGTGCAGCGGCCCGCCGGGGTTGCCCAGCACGATCATGCGCGTCGGGACGCCAGCCGGGCCGCGAAGGTTGGCCTGGAGCATGTTGATGTGGCGCAGGGTCGTGAAATTGGTGATCTCATCGACCGCCAACAGGTTCGCCTCCTGCCCCTGCCACTTCGCCACGTCCTTCGCGCTTGACAGGTTGCCCAGCGTAACCACCGCGCCGTTCGGGCAGCGGATGACGAAGTCGGCACGGTTGGAGTTGACCCCGCCGGGGAAGGCGTCGCGGAACAGCGCCTCAAGCTCGTCCCAAAGGTTGGCGAGGCTCTTGTAGGTTGCGCGCAGGATCAACACGCGCGCCCGGTCCTCATACTGGACGCAGTGCCGCAGGACGAGCAGCGCCAGTGCGGTCGTCTTACCGGAGCCGCGCCCGCCCAGCATAGCAAGGTTGAGATGCTCCGGGACCGCGAGCACGCGATCCTGCCACGGCGTCGGGGTAGTCAGCTTAGGCGTGTGCATGGCCGGGGCCGTCCCGATCATTCTCGCCGGGCGAGGAGTTCCGCTCCCGTGACCGGGCGGGAGGGCATGAGACACCCTCCCGCTCTTCGATGAGCCGCGCGTAGGTGCGCTCGTCCATCGCGCCGGGCAGGTTGATCTGCACCGCGACCTTGGGCGCGGCGTCGGTCTGGCCCGTCTCGCGATAGCCGTGGCGGCACTTGAGCAGGAACATGGCGGCGGCGATCTGGCCCTTCCGGGCCGCTGCCAGCAGGCTATGCACAAGCTCCTGTTCGAGCGCCGCCAGCCCCTCGCTCAGGGCCTCCTCAACTTCCGGCTGGCGCTTGCGGCACTCGCGCAGCACGCGGCCCGACATGCCCAGCGCGGCGGCGATGCCGTTGATGGGGTGCCCGCCGCGCGCCATGTCGCGCACGATGGCGAGGCCCGGCGCGTTGATGGTCACCGTCCCGTGCCTTGCGTCGCGCGTGGTGAGCGGCATCTTGTTCATGGTACGTTCTATAGCGCACCTGCCCGCGCCAGACCGTCCTTTTCACCGTCTTGGGTGTCAGTTTCGGCGGCAGGACAGGTGCAAAAACAGTGGCTTGCGTGGCAATGCCGACTGATTACTGGTTAGCAGGTCCGGCGCCATGCGGCGGCGGACAGGCTGCGGCCCTTTTTACTCGGCACGAGGGCGGGTTTCGGGGTGTTCGCCATGCTACAGCGGCGCGCGCGGGCGTTCCTCCCCATTCTTCCAACCGTTCCCGCCAGAGGGAACGTCCAAACCCGCGCAAATCGGCAGTTACTACTACCGTTCCTCCCGTTCCCCCCAAAAAGGAGGAAAGGCGGCAAGTAGAGGCAAGCTCTTGGGGCCGATGGCAGCACGGGGGAACGGGCGGGAACGGGCAACGGCAGGCCGGAAATTCTCCCGCCAGCCAAAGGTTAGCCGTTCCCCCACCACGCTGCCGGGCGTTCCTCCCGACCAATTAAAACGGCACCGACACAACACGCAGGATGCCGTCGTCGCCGCGCAAAACCGACAGCTCGCGCTCGCGTTCGGCCTTGCTGCCCCTCGCATAGCACCACTGAGGTCGTGGACCGCCGAAGCGCAACTTGGCCCGATCCCAGCCGAGGATACGCATGGCCTCCCCCAGCCGGGCGTTGTGGTCCTGCGTCTGCTGGCCGGCCGGAATGCCGAGCAGATCCCAGACATCGACGGCGCGCAGCTTGCCGGTCTGATCGCCAAGATACCTGCCGAGGGTGAGCACGAACGGATCCTCGACGTGCCGCGCCTCCTGCTGTGCAGCGGCGTCGGCCCACAATGCCCGGTCGAGCCGGATGCTCTCGCCGATCGCCTCCCGCGCCGCCGCTTCCGCCCAAAGCTGGTCACGGTCGCGGCGCAGCCCTTCCAGGTCGAACGTCCCTACGCGAACCGGCCAAAAGCGCCTGTTGCCGGTGACATCCTTGAGGTAGCGGTCGCTATTCGTCGTGCCGACAATTATGCTCTGGCGCGGCACCTCGCGCACCAGCCTGCCATAGGCTGCGCGGGCACGATCAACCCGGCGCGACAACAGCGCCTTGAGATGTTCGACGTCACCCTTGCGCATGCCACTAAGCTCGGCGGCCTCCACGATCCACCGCCCGCTCAGCCGCTCAATCGTCACCTTGCTGTCCACGTTGAGCGGCATGTCGTCGGTGAACCAGTAATCGTGTACGGCCAGTACCGTCAGCGCGGACGACTTGTCCTTGCCCTGCTCGCTCTCAAGGACGACCATCTCATCGAACTTGCAGCCCGGTTCGCGCACCCGGCGCACGGCAGCAATCAGCATCAGCGACCCGACGGCGCGCGAATACGGCGTGTCTTCCGCGCCACCGTACACGCTGAGCCAAGTGTCGAGCCGGGACGTCCCGTCCCATGCCAGGTTCGTCAGATAATCGCGCACCGGGTGAAAGGCGTTCCGCCGAGCGGCGTCCGATACCACGTCCCAGAAGAATTCCTTGCCGGGCCGGAAGCCGAAGCGCTCCTCGGTAAGCAGCCACAGGCGCGTCATCGCGGTGTCCTCAAGCACAGGCCCGATTTCGGGCTGTCCGTCCACCAGAAGGCGATCCTGAAACTCGTCGTAGCTGACCGTGACGCCCAGCCGGGCGAGCGCGAGCCGGATATTGTGCTGGTTGGCAAACGGCGCGCCCTTCTCCCCACGCTGGAAATCGGCCTCTTCGAGCGCGAGCGCCATGCGCGCCCGTTCTATCTGACGGGCGGCGTAGCGTTCGGCGTTCGCGCGCTTGTCGAGAACGCTGGCGGAGATGCCAAGGTCAGGATCGGTGAGGACCGCCATGATCGTTCCATCCGGCACACCGCACCGGACAAGCTGACAGGTCGCATCGAACAACCACGCCGACCGGCTGTCGTCCCCTTCCTTCGGGTTGTCGGGATCGCGCCCGTGGGCCAGAATCACGCGCACCCTGTCAGGAACGGCCCACTGGTCCAGCTCGTCGAGCGAGGTCAGGCGCGCACCAATGGTCGGCGGCAGTGCGCTGGCACCTGCCTCGGCCTCGCCGGGCAGCTCGGCATGGGGCAGCGCTTCCGGCGCGATGGCGCTCGACTCGTCACGCAGGACAGTCGCCAGCGCGCCGGTCTTGCTGTTGCGCGTGAAAGGCACACGCGCCACCCGGTCGATATTATGGCAATGATCCGCGCCCAGCCTATTTGCCAGCTCGCGATTAATCGCCTCGGCCTCGTTGGGAGGGACGCGCCGGGTCAGCCGCCAAAATGCCCACAGCCCCCGACCGGATGCGATCAGGATCGGCGGGCGCGGCAGGCCGCTGGCTTCCAGCGCGGCCATCCGGGCAGCGCGCCATTCGTCCAGCCCGGCGGGATCGGTCAGCCCCTTCGGCGGGTCGAGGTCAACCCATGCCCAGCGCGAACCGAGGCAATCGGCCTTGGTCGGCTTGCCCACCGATGCGTCGCGCCTGTCCGCCAATGCGAAATATATGTCGTCGCCGGGATGGGCGGCGATGAAGGCCCGCGCCGCCTCGGTCGTCGGTAGCGGCGGATGCAGACAGCGCCCGGCGCGGAAGGCCATCACCGAAGGCGGTCCGAAATGGCGCGCGACGAACTCGGCGGCGGCGTCCGCATCGACCGGCAGGAAATCTACATCGGCCATGCGCGCAACCTCCTCTCGGCTGCCCGGCGCACCGTATGGGTGACGTCGAACGGAAGGAAGTCCATCAGCAGCAGCGGGTTGGCGCAGCGCTCCCGGATCGGATTGGGAAACAGCAGCCCGCGACATTCGCAATCCATGTCATGGACCACCTCCGCATAGTCCAGCGCCCGCTTGGCGGCATATTCCACAGCCCAACGGCAGTTGCTGATTTCCGGCCGCGCCCAAAGCGGGGTAAGGTCAATCCGGTCCTGGGGCTTGGTCGGTCCCGCAATCCAGCCCGCGCCTTCACCCGGCGCGGGCATCATATATTCAGCCACGCGCGCCTCCATCGGACAGAAGCCATGCGTCGAGGTCATCGCGATGGTAGCGAATGACGCGGGCGTTCACCTTGTGGTAGCGCGGCCCGGTGCCCTTGCCGCGCATATCCTCCAACCCGCGCACCGTCAGGCGCAGATAGGCGGCAGCGTCATCGGGGGCGAGCCACGGGGTGGCGACGGGCGGATTGGCCCGCAGGTAATCGGTCACAATCTCAGCGACGTGACCGGCGATATGGTTCCATGATTCATCGACAAGAGACACGGCAAAGCACTCCAGCAGAAAGGCCAACGATGTGGGCTATGGCTCCAGCGAAGATGCTTCGCCGGAATGCTCCCTTTCTGCCGGTGCAGACCGAACCCCCGCAGGAAATTCTATCCGTCAACCGTGCGCGGCGCGGGCGCGCCTGCGTCTGACTTCACATTTATTACGCCACGCTGCGCGCGGCAAGGGGTCAGGCAGGGTTAGGCGTTAAAACTGACAAACTGCACATCCCCGATGGTGTAGCCCGGCTCTTACCCGGCCGATTTGCCGTCCGCCTGCGCCATAATATGCGTGGAAATCCGCTCCTGCTCGGCCAGCAGCCGGGGCCACATGCGGTCGCGGTCGCCATAGCCCATCGTCACGTCCTGCGTCTTGTGGTTCAGCAGACGCTTCAACGTGCGCTCCGACACGTCCAGCACCTCGGCCGCGATGACATAGGACTGGCGAAGCTGCTTGCCCCATTTCGCCAGTTCGGTGCGATCCTCCTTCCATTCGGCGATATGGCCGCTGGCGCTGTCGGGCGAAGGAAACACGAAGGTCGCCGACTGACGCGGCGCCACCTTGCGGCCTGCCTTGCGGACCCGGATGAGTGACGCCAGCATGGGCCGCGACAAGGGGATGGCGAAGGCGCGATCCGGTCCGCCCTTCGGCTCGGGGATACGCAGCGCGCGGCGGCGCACGTCAAGGTCTGCCCAACGCGCCTTGCTCAGCGCGTCGGGCCGCGAGCCGGACAGCAGGGTGAACAGGTGAAACTCGCGCCGCACCATATTCTTGAGATCGGCAAGCTGCGCGAACCAATCGCCCAGCTCGGCATCGTCCATGCCGCTGCTGTCGCGCTTTTCCGGGTTCCAGGTGACGACCTGGCTCCACGCAACCACGGGCAACGTCCGGTCGAGCTTCGCCTGTGCGTAGCGATAGAGCCGCCGGAATGCCCGCCCGAAATGGTTGGCGGCATAGGGTCCGTTCTCGCGGGTGATCTCATGGTGCCGCTCCTCGACCAGCCGGGGATGGTCGGCAAACTTCCGCAGCGGCACGCCCAGCCACCCCTTCATCAGGCGATTGATCGTCTTTTCATATCCATCGACGGTGCGCGGGCGCGATCCCTTCCGGGGAAGCTCGAAGTCGCGCATATGTTCCCACGCCTCGCCCAGCGTCCATTCCTTGCGCCGGGCCTCGAACCTGCCGGCCACCTGTAGCGCGCCCATCTCGGCCTTCGCCTTCGCGCGGGCCTGCTTCACCGAGAGGTCGGGGAACCTGCCCAGCGTGACGCGCTTCGTGCGGCGACGCCCCAGCTCATCCTTAACATCGCACTGCGCGGCGTAGGTCTTCGCGCGCTTGCCCACGATCAGGAAGAAGCCGGGCAGCTCGTCCCGCACGGCATATTGGCCGCTCGTGGCGAACGGCAGTTTCTCGATCATCCGGTCAGATAGTTCGGGCATTTTAAGACGGCTCCCAAGACGGTTGCAGAGGAGCCAGGGTTGGCGTGGCCAGCCCCGGCCACGCCTCGTCATTCCCACTATGTGCATGAAAGACAATCGTTTTCTGCCGCATCGCGTGGTCTGGCGCGGCCCGACGATTGTTCACCATTCGTTCTCTTAATCAGCGGGTCCTAGGTTCGAGCCCTAGTGCGTCCACCACCTTCTCTCGATAGGCTATCTGCAATTTTTGAGCCTGTTCCTTGCGAGGATCATGCTCCAGACGTCGCGATTCCCGTTTACGGCGACGCTTGTTGAAACGCGGTCACGCCGCTGCGCCAGCCCCTCTCAGCGCCAATGGTCGCCGAGCAGATCGCGGTTGCGATTGATGTTGAGGATGATGCCGAAGCACAGCATCACTGTGAGCATCGACGATCCGCCATAGGACATGAAGGGGAGGGGGATGCCGACGACCGGAGCCAGGCCCATCACCATCATCAGGTTGATCGCGATATAGAAGAAAATCGTCGTCGTGAGGCCGGCCACGACGAGGCGGGCGAAACAATCCTCCACCTGCTGGGCCACGCGCATGCCCCAACGCAGCAGCAGGAACAGTGCGATGAGCAGACCGACGCCGCCGACCATGCCCCACTCCTCTGCCATGGTGGCGAAGACAAAATCGGTGTGGCCTTCCGGCAGATAATCGAGATGGCTCTGCGTGCCATTGAGGAACCCCTTGCCGAAGAGACCGCCCGAACCGATTGCGATCTTGGATTGGCTGATATGATAGCCCGCGCCGAGCGGGTCGCTCTCCGGATCGAGGAATATCAGCACGCGCTTCTGCTGATATTCGTGGAGGAAGCTGAACGCGATCGGCACGATTGCCGCGCCGGCCAGCGCGGAGCCGACAAAGAGTCGCATCGGCAATCCGGCGAGGAACATGACGGTCACGCCGCCCAGGCCGATCATGCTGGCGGTGCCGAGATCGGGCTGAACCAGCACGAGGAGCACCGGCACGCCGATCAGCGCCAGTGCCGGCCAGATCGCGGTGAAGGTGCGTGTGTAGGCGGGCGGCAACACCGCATAGAAACGGGCGACCGCGAGGACGATGGCAACCTTCATGAACTCGGATGGCTGAAGCTGCATGAAACCCAGATTGATCCACCGCTGGCTGCCACCGGCAATGCCGCCCACCAGCTCGACGACGATGAGCGCGACAAGCACTGCCCCATAGACGGGAAAGGCGCTCATGCGGATCAGCGAGAAGGGCAGGCGGGAGATGATTTCCGCCATGACGAGGAAGATCGCGAAGCGAGCGATCTGCATGCCTGCCCATGGCATGATATGCCCGCCGGCAGCGCTGTAGAGCACGATACCGCCGAAACAGGCTACGGCGGTCAACAGGCCGTAGAGCCGCCAGGGCATGCGTGCGATGCCTTCCGGGACGAGGCCCTGGTTCATGGCTCGCCGCGCGCGCGCTGGGTGGTGTGCGGCTCATCCGCGTCGGTCGCGTCCTGTTCGCGCGCCTCATCGGGATCGGCCGCGGTCGGCTCGGTCGTGTTGGCCGGCGCGCTGGCATTAGGCGCCTCGTCCGTCAGAAATGCCGGAGCTGCGGCGAGTCCCTTGGCGATCCGCAACTCGTTGAGTTGCCGCTCCAGCCTGGCCTGCGGTGTGCCGCCCCAGCCCTTTTCCAAGCCCGCCAGTTTCTCCAGCGCTTTGTCTGGCTCATACAGGTAGGTCAGGCAATCGGCCGCGATCATGGGCGTATCCTGCACATAATTGATGTGGCCGCCATGTTCGATGATGCAGGAAATGGCGTAGCGCGGATTATCATGCGGCGCGAACCCCTGGAACAATGCGTGGTCACGCAGCTTGAACGGCAGCGAGGCATTGCTGCGCACGCCGCTCCGCCGCTCGGCCATGGTGATACGCCGCACCTGCGCGGTGCCGGTCTTGCCCGCCATCAGCACGTTCGGCACGGACATGCGCGCGGCCCGCCCGGTGCCGCCGCCGTTTACCACGTCGCGCATCGCGTTGCGGATGACGGTGAGGTGATCGAGCGGCACGCCCAGCGGTGTGCCGGCATGGCGCTTCCCATCGGCAATGAAGTGGGGGACCAGTTCCGTTCCCATCGCCAACCGCGCCGCCATCACGCACATCTGCGTGGGATTGACCAGCATATAGCCCTGCCCGATGGTCGCATTGACCGTGTCGTAAGGCTGCCAATCCTGGTTGTATTTCTTCTTCTTCCAGCTTGGGTCCGGCACCGTGCCATAGCTCTGGTTGGGGAATGGCAGGTCGAAGCGCTGCCCCAGCCCCAGCCGGCGCGCCATGGCGGCAATGGCCTCCATGCCGATCTTCTGGGCGAAGTGGTAGAAATAGATATCGCAGCTCTGCGCGATCGCGCCGTGCATGTTGATGTGGCCGTGGCCGCGCCGCGACCAGCAGTGGAACAGCGTATTGCCCACCCGAAGCGCGCCTGAGCAGAGCGTGGTTTCCGCCGGGTCCAGCCCCGCTTCGAGGAAGGCAAGAGCGACCATCGGCTTCACGGTGGAACCGGGCGGGTAAAGCGCGGTCAGCGTCTTGTTGCGCAGCGGCACGCGCTCGTCCTCCGAAAGCATCTGCCATTCAAGATGCGAGATGCCGTCGGAAAAGCTGTTGGGGTCGAAACTGGGCATGGAGGCGGAGGTGAGGATGTCGCCGGTCTGGCAGTCCATCACCACCACCGATCCGCTCTGCGTGCCCAGCCGGCGCCCGGCAAATTCCTGCAAGCCAGCGTCGATCGTCAGCTTGGCCGAGCGGCCTGGCGTGTCCGGCCGTGTCGCCAGATCGCGCACGATCCGCCCGCGGGCGGTCACTTCCACCCGGCGCGCGCCCGGTTTGCCGGTGAGGAGGGAATTGAGCGATTTCTCAAGACCTTGCTTGCCCATCTTGAACCCCGGCGTGATGAGAAGCGGGTCCTTGGTCTTCTGATAATCCTCGGCCGATGGCGCGCCGACATAGCCGATGAGATGGCCCACCGAAGGCCCGGCCGGATAAAAGCGCGAAAAGCCCTGTGCCGGCGCCACGCCGGGGAGTTCGGCCAGACGCACCGAGACTGCGGCATATTGCTCGTAGCTCAAATCGTCCGCCACCTGAACGGGCAGGAACCCGGCGGCCTTGTCGAGATCCTCATTGATGCGGTCGACACGATTGGGATCGAGATTGAGGATCTGGGTAAGGCTGGCGAGAACCTGCTCGCGATTCTGCAACCGGTCGGGAATGATGTCGACGCGGAAATTGGTGCGGTTGGATGCGAGCGGCAGGCCCTTGCGGTCGACGATCCAGCCACGCCGGGGCGGTGTGATGGTCAGATTGACGCGGTTGCTCTCCGAGAGCAGCTGATATTTCTCGTTCTCGGCAATGGCGATCCAGCCCATCCGCGCCACGAGCAGCCCGCCTACCGTATATTGCGCCGCACTCAGGAAGAAGGCGCGACGGGAAAAGGTGAACGACTGGCTGGCCGGTGTAACGATTTTCTTGCGAAACGAGATCACGGCAGGCGCCACCGGTCGAGTGCGGCACAGAGTCGCACGATGAGAGGGAAGAACCCAATGCTATAAGCAAGTTGCGGGAGAATCTGAACCAGCGATCCGCCGTGCCCTGCAAGATGCACCGCCAGCCAGCTTCCGGCCAGCGCAAAAGCAAGGGCGAGCGTGGCGATGAACCAGCCATGCCAGTAATCCCGCCAGAAGTGCCGCTGGTTCTCCAGGTCGAGCGCTAGCAGGATCACCGTCCACAATAAGACGGCACTACCGATGGGCTGGCCGCTCATCACGTCATCGAACAGGCCGAGCGGCACGCCGGCCCACAATGGCCAGATATCCGGCCTCAGCACGCGCCATGCGAGGAAGACCATCAGGCCGAAGGGCGGGAGCAGTGGCGCTTGCGCGATGATGGGCAGCAACGGCGCGATGGCCGAGCCGAGTAGCACCGAGGCAATCGGCGTGCCACGGATGTGCAGCGCGGTGCGCGGGCGGCCGATCCGCGATTCGTAACGGCGGGTCATGGCGCGCCGGCGTCGGCCGCCTGCGCCTGCGCGGCGCTTTCACGCGCGGCCTCGACCGGGCGGAATGGCGTCTGCACCACCACCAGTTCGATGCGCGAGGGGTTGGCGAGGGGGATGGCGATCGCCTTGTCGCCTTCCAGCCGGGCCACCACCGCGACGGGGATATTGGGCCGATAAAGTCCGCCGATGCCGGAGGTCACAACCACGTCGCCTGGTCGGAAAGGATTGCGCTCGGTATTGAGCGCGCGGATTTCCACCGTGCCATCCCCCCGGCCGGAACTGATGCCGGGGATATTGTCGCTCGTCCGCCGCACGGGCACGACATTGCCCTCGTCGATCAGCAGCAGCACGTCGGCCGTGTGCGGGCCGGAGCGGACCACACGGCCGACCAGTCCCTCGGGCGCGCGCACCGGCATGCCGGGCTGCACCCCTTGCGCATGACCTACGTCGAGCCGGGCGAGCCGCGCCGCGCTGGTGCTGGTGGAGGAAATGAGGTGCCCCGCCGCAGCGATACCAGTGTCGGTCTCGGTGAGCCGCAGCAGGCGCTTGAGGCGCGCATTCTCCTGCCGGATCGCGTCCGCCTCGATCAGCCGGGTGCGGTTGGCCTCCACCTGCCGGCGCAATGCAGCATTTTGCGATCCCGCGTTGATATAGGCCGTCACTGCTTCATCGAAGTTGCCGATGCCGACCACCAGCGCGCGCAGATTAGCGGAAACCGGTCGAGTGATCTCCGCGCCGGCCGAGCGCAAGGCCGAGAAGCCGGTGGGGTCGATAATCGAGATGACGAGCAGCAGCAGGCCCACGAGCGCGCCGATGATGGCGATCACATAGCTCGCAAACAGTCCATATTGCGCTTTCCGATCGAAGCCGGGGCGCCGTTTGCCGGGTGGCGCCATCGTGCAGCGCCCTTGCTCAGGCGGTCTGGAGCACGCCGCGGAAGACCGGGTCCTCCATCGCGCGCCCCGTGCCAATCGCGACGCAGGTCAGCGGGTCTTCAGCCACGGTCACGGGCAGGCCAGTCTCGTCGCGTAGTTCCTCGTCCAGCCCCTTGAGCAGCGCGCCGCCGCCGGTGAGCACGATACCCTGGTCGACAATGTCCGCCGCCAGTTCCGGAGCGGTGTTCTCCAGCGCGATCCGCACGCCCTCGACAATGGTGCCGATCGGCTCGGCCAGCGCGTCGGCAATCTGGCCCTGATTGATCGCGATTTCCTTGGGCACGCCATTCACCAGGTCGCGGCCCTTGATGTGGATGGTGGCGCCCACGCCGTCTGCCGGCTTCTGGGCGATGCCATATTCCTTCTTGATTCGTTCGGCCGTCGCTTCGCCGATCAGCAGATTATGGTGGCGACGGACGTAGGAGACGATCGCCTCGTCCATCTTGTCACCGCCCACGCGCACGCTGGTCGTGTAGGCAAGGCCGCGCAGCGAGAGCACGGCGACTTCTGTGGTGCCGCCACCGATATCGACCACCATCGAGCCGATCGGCTCGGTCACGGGCATGTCAGCGCCGATCGCCGCGGCCATCGGCTCCTCGATCAGGAACACCTGGCTTGCGCCGGCATTGCTGGCCGCGTCACGAATGGCGCGGCGCTCGACGCTGGTGGAGCCGGAGGGCACGCAGATCACGATCTCGGGGAAGCGGGGGAAACGGCGATGGCCATGCACCTTGCTGATGAACCATTTGATCATCTGCTCGGCGATGTCGATATCCGCGATCACGCCGTCACGCAGCGGGCGGATGGCCTCGATCGAATCGGGCGTCTTGCCCATCATCAGCTTGGCGTCCTCGCCCACGGCCTTGACGCGCTTGACGCCGTTGAGCGTCTCCACGGCGACCACGGACGGCTCATTGAGGACGATACCGTGACCGCGCACATAGACGACCGTGTTCGCTGTCCCCAGGTCGATCGCCATGTCGCGGGAGGTAAACTTGAACCAGTTTGAGAAAAACGCCATGGACGGTCCTGTTCTTGCCAGCGACGGGATGAGTAACCTTATGGGATTGTGCCCCTGCGTGTCGACGGCCGTGCAAGAAAATATCTCGCTTCGGCTCGCGCAGGGCGTTCGCTTGGTCTAGTCCCCTGAATATGTCAATACGCCGCCTCCCCGAGACATTGGTGAATCGAATCGCTGCCGGCGAGGTGGTCGAGCGGCCGGCCAGCGCGCTCAAGGAGCTTATGGAGAATGCGCTGGATGCCGGCGCAGGCGCGATTGCCGTCACATTGCGCGGTGGCGGGCTGGACGGCATCACCGTTACGGACGATGGCCACGGCATCTCGCACGAAGAAATGCCGCTGGCGCTGGAGCGCCATGCCACGTCCAAGCTGCCGGACGAGGCGATCGAAAGGGTCAGGACGCTCGGTTTTCGCGGCGAGGCGCTGCCCTCCATCGCCAGCGTCTCCCGCTTCACCCTGTCGAGCCGCCCCCGCGGGGCCGATGGATGGCGGTTGCGCTGCGACAATGGCGTGACCGGCGCACCGGAGCCATGCGCCATGCCGTTCGGCACGCGGGTCGAGGTCGAGGGGTTGTTCGAGCGCGTGCCGGCCCGCCGCAAGTTCCTGCGCAGCGCGCGTGCCGAATATGCCGCCTGTCTCGACATCGTCCGCCGCCTCGCCATGGCGCGCGCCGATGTCGGCTTCGTGCTGGAACATGACGGGCGCCGCGTGATCTCGCTGCCGGCGGGGCAGGAGCGGGAGGACCGCGTTGCCCAGCTCATCGACCGCGAGCTGGCGGACAATCATGTCGTAATCGAGCTGGAGCGCGAGGGCGTCTCGCTGGCCGGTATCGCCTCACTCCCTACCTTTCATCGCGGCAGCGCCGATCACCAGTATCTGCTGGTCAACGGCCGGCCGGTGAAGGATCGGCTGCTGGTCGGCGCAGTGCGCGGCGCCTATGCCGATTTCATCGCGCGGGATCGTCACCCTGTGCTAGCGTTGTTCCTCACCGTCCCGCTGGAGGACGTCGATGTGAACGTCCACCCCGCCAAGACAGAAGTGCGGTTTCGCGATCCTGCTTTCATCCGCGGCATGATCGTCAGCGGCCTGCGCCGCGCGCTCGACGCCGCCGGCATGCGTGTCGTCAACCGGGCGGAGGCCAGTTCGACTGACCTCTGGCAGCGCGAGACGGCACCGACTTTCCCCCTCCCGCTGGAAGAACGAAGCTGGTCTGCCTCCCCATCCTCCGGCGGCGGCGCCTATGGCGGCGCGCCTTTGCTGGCGGACGGGCAGGTGCGCTTCGCCGGCTTCGTGCCTTCCGCTCGCGACGATATAGGTGCGCGCGAGGCCGTGCCCGCCGAGCGCGACTATCCGCTCGGCACCGCGCGCGGGCAGGTAGCGCGCACCTATATCGTCGCCGAGGCGGAGGATGGACTGGTGCTGGTCGACCAGCACGCCGCGCACGAGCGTCTGGTGCTGGAGCGGATGCGCAAGGCGCTGGCGGACGGTGCCGTGGCCCGGCAGGCGCTGCTGCTGCCCGAGGTGGTCGAACTGGACGAACCCGCCTGCGACCGCATCGAGGCGCGCCTGCCCGAACTGGCCGAACTCGGTCTGGAAATCGAACGCTTCGGCCCGGCCGCCGTGCTCGTCCGCGCCGCGCCGGCGATGCTCGGCCTCACCGATATCCCCGGCCTCGTGCGCGATCTGGCCGACGATCTCGCCGCACTGGGCGACGCAACCTCACTCAAGGGCCGGCTCGATCTCGTCGCCGCGACCATGGCCTGCCACGGCTCCGTCCGCGCCGGCCGCGTGCTCTCCGTGCCGGAGATGAACGCGCTGCTCCGCGAGATGGAGGTGACGCCCCATTCCGGCCAGTGCAACCACGGCCGCCCCACCTGGATCAAGCTCGCTCACGGCGACATCGAGAAGCTGTTCGGCCGGCATTGATCCGGCCTTGGCGGAACTTATTTCGGCCGTCGCCGCTGCATCACGATGGAGACGAGGCTCAGCACCTCCTTGTCATCCTGATTGAACAGCTTGGTGCGCCATTTGATGATGCCCATCTCGCGCCGCGAGCGGGAGGCGATCTTGTCGATCAGTTCGCTCGTACCGCGCAGCGTGTCGCCCGGAAACACCGGATGGCGCCAGCGCAGTTCATCGACGCCCATGGCGCCCAGCGTCTGCTCCTGCCAGCCCGCCATCTGCTGCCAGCGCTCCACCATGGCGCTCATCATCATCGCGCAGCTGTGCCAGCCGCTCGCCGCGACCCTGCCGAAATGGGTCTGCGCGGCGGCTGCATCGTCGAGATGGAAGGGTTGCGGATCATAGCGCCGGGCGAAGGCCAGCACTTCCTCGCGATCCACCGCGATCGGCCCGAACGTGTCGATCAGGCCGATCTCCAGATCTTCCCAATAATAGCTCGTCATCGCCGCCCTCCGCGCCGCCTCAACTGTGCAGGAAGTGCATCACGTCGCCATCCTGCACGACATAGCCCTTGCCTTCGGCGCGCAGCTTGCCGCCTTCGCGCGCACGGGCCTCGCCGCCGAGCGAGATGAAATCGTCATAGGCAATCGTTTCGGCGCGGATGAAGCCCTTCTGGAAATCGCTGTGAATCTCGCCGGCTGCCTCGGGCGCGTGGGCGCCCTTGTGCACCGTCCACGCCCGCGCTTCCTTGGGGCCGACGGTGAAGAAGGTGATGAGGTGCAGCAGTTCGTAGCCTGCGCGGATCACGCGGGCGAGGCCGGTTTCATGCAGACCCATCGCCTCAAGGAACTCCGCACGCTCGGCCTCGTCCATGCCGACCAGATCAGCCTCGATGGCGGCCGAGACGGTCACTGCCTGCGCGCCTTCCGCCTTGGCCTTCTCGAACACGCGGGCGCTGAAGGCATTGCCTTCCGCCGCGCTTTCTTCCTCGACATTGCAGACATAGAGCACCGGCTTGGAGGTGAGGAGCTGCGCCTGCGCGAAGATGCGCGCTTCCTCCTCGTCGTGCGGCTCCACCAGCCGCGCCGGCTTGCCCTCGCGCAGCAGGTCAAGCGCACGGCCGAGCACGGCGGCGGCGATCTTGCTTTCCTTGTCGCCACCGGTCGCCTTCTTCTGGAAGGCGGGGACGCGCTTCTCCAGGCTTTCGAGATCGGCCAGCATCAGTTCGGTTTCGACCGTCTCGGCATCCGCGATCGGGTCCACCCGATTGTCGACATGCTGGATGTCGTCATTCTCGAAGCAGCGGAGCACATGGACGATGGCATCCACCTCGCGGATATTGCCGAGGAACTGGTTGCCCAACCCTTCGCCCTTGGAGGCGCCGCGCACCAGCCCGGCGATGTCGACAAAAGCGAGTTGGGTGGGGATAATTTTCTGGCTGCCGGCGATGGTGGCGAGTTTGTCCAGCCGCGCATCCGGCACCGCGACCTGCCCGACATTCGGCTCGATGGTGCAGAAAGGGTAATTGGCTGCCTGCGCCGCCTGCGTTTCGGTCAGCGCATTGAAGAGAGTGGATTTGCCGACATTGGGCAGGCCGACGATCCCGCATTTGAAACCCATGATTGCTCAATCCGTGCGATGCTGTTGGAGAATGCGCCCCGATAGGCGCTCGGCGCCCGGTGCGCCAGTCCCTTGGGCAGGGTGGGGATATTGGAGGCAGGAGAGGCCCCTTGGCAACCGCTGCGGATCGGCCGTTCCAAAACGGGTGAAATCTACCCACGCCTCATCGTCCGAATAAACGAAAGCCTCCCCCAGCATACCGCAGGGGAGGCTTCCGCAATTCACCAGTCTGATCGGGCGTCAGGCGCCGATCGGCTGTGCGTCCGTGCGGGTGATGACCACGGTCGAGGAGCGCGGTTCCTCGCCCGAAACCGGCCAGTTCCCGGTGGGATGCTGGATGTTGACGAAGAAGGTCTTGAGGTCCGGCGTATAGGCGAGGCCGGTGATCTCGCATCCCTCTGGCCCGACGAGGAAGCGCTTGGACTGCTTGCTCGTCTGGTCGATATAGAACATCGCATTGTGGCCGAAGGCCTGGTCGATGCTCGTGCCGGAGACACCGGAATTGCCGGGCACGCTATGGTCCGTCTCCACCCAGAGGCGACCCTGCGGATCGATCCGCAGGCCGTCCGGGCTGGAGAAGGTATCGCCCTTGATATCGCCCACGAGATTGTCGCCGCCCGATGCCAATGCCGGGTCGCCCGCGAGCAGGAAGATTTCCCAGGTGAAGCTAGTAGCCAGCGGCGAATCACCGCTCTCGCGGAACTTGAGGATATGTCCGTGCAAGTTGGTTACGCGTGGGTTGGCGGCATCCGTCACCTTGCGGCCGCTATTGTTGGTCAGCGTGACGAAGATGGCGCTATTGTCCGGCGCGACCGTGATCCACTCCGGCCGATCCATGATCGTGCCGCCGGCCACGCGCGCGGCGGATTGGCAGCGCACCAGCACATCCGCCTGGCTGGCAAAGCTGACGGCTGTCGGTTCCGGGGGCGTCGTGCTTTGGCTGACATTGCCGGGATCGGAGGCGGTAGCGGTCAGGCCATTCTGGCCCTGAATCAGCGCAATCCAGTCACCCGTGCCATTTGCGTTGAAGCGGGCGACATAGAGCGTGCCATAGTCGAGCAGCTCCTTGTTGGCCGCCCGATTGGTATCGCTATAGGCGTCCTGCGGCACGAATTTGTAGATGCAGCCCGGCGTGCTGTCATCACCCATGTAGAAGGCGACGCGGCGGTCACTATTCGCCATGTGCGCGACATTCTCATGGTTGAAGCGGCCCATGGCGGTGCGCTTGGTCGGCTGGGCCAACTCCTGGAACGGGTCGATCTCGACCACCCAGCCATAGTTGGTGGAGGGCTGCGCCGGGTCCAGATAATTGTCCGTCGTCTCCTCGCAGGTGAGATAAGTGCCCCAGGGCGTGCGGCCGCTCGAACAATTGTTGAGCATGCCCTTGATCGTGCCGGAGAGCAGGCCGGCCGCCGGGCCACCCGCACGGTAGCTGCTGTTGCCGGTGTAGCGCTTGTTATATTGCGAGCCGGCCTTCACGCTCCATTTGCCGGCCGCGTCCGCCCCGATCTCGACCACGGCGATGCCCACCGCGGAAAGGGCGAGCGCCTTCTGGTCGGCTGTCGCCGTGGCGGCGTCGTAGCTGCCGCTCATCAGGATGTTGAAATCCGGCAGCTCGAAATTGATGGCGAGCAGGCCGCCCTCGTTGGGATCGGTGCCGTCCAGCTCGAAATATTCCATGCCGTCATGGTTGCCACCAGCCCATTTCTCGGCCTGGGCGGGAGTGGGGAAGCTGCCGGCATAACCGGTGACGCCGCTCTCGACCGCGTCGCCGGCCTTGAGCAGCACATCGACCTTGTAGCCCTCGGGCACGGTCACTGTGTCGTTCTGGTTGGCGGCGACCGAGGTGAACTTGACCTCATAGCTGGCGCCGGGGGTCGGTGTGGGGCTGGGCGTCGGGCTGGGCGAGGGGGTTGGCGTCGGGATCGTCACCGGGCCGTCGCCATCGTCGTCGCAGCCCGCGAGCATCGCCGCGACAGGCAGGATGGAGAGGCCGAGCAGGCCATTCTTCAGGATGGTGCGGCGCGAAGGATTGGCGGAAACGATCGCTTCCAGACTGTCCGTCGCGTCAACATCGGTCGTTGCGGCAAGGCGATAGGGTGCGCGGGCCGCATCGGTCAGGTGTGACATGGAGTTCCCCTCTTTTGGTAACGGAGACGCGGGCGGAGGTGCCGGTCCCTCTGGGGGCGCCTGATCGCAGTAGACCATGTCAGGCGCGTTGCGGGGCAGCGTCAGCGCGATGACGATTGAATGACCGCCCTGTGACGCTGCACAAGGGGAGTATCTCACGGCCCCGCATCTTTTCCTCTTATCCAGAGGGAAAAGGGGACGAGGACGATCTCTTCGACAGCTTAGCCTCCCGCGAACCCGTCAGGTCGTGACGCCAAGGCCACAAGCACATTGCTTCCATTTGAATGGGATAGCCTCTAGACCCCCGGCCATGCCTGCCATTCACGATCACCCGACCCCATTGCGCCGCACGCTTCAAGGGCTGGCCCTCGCTGCATTGCCGCTCCTCGCCGCTTGCGCCTCCACCAACTACCGGCCGGTCAGCGATACGCCGGTGCGGATCGGCAAGCCCTACAAGATACGGGGCGTCACTTATGTGCCGGCGGCGAACCCGGCCTATGACGAGCTTGGCTATGCAAGCTGGTATGGCTCCGAATCGGGTAATATGACAGCCAATGGCGAGCGATTCCGGTCCGGTGCGATCACGGCTGCACACCGCACCTTGCCGTTGCCGACCTATGTGGAGGTGACAGCGCTCGATACCGGGCGGACGGTGCTGGTGCGCATCAACGATCGCGGGCCGTTCGCATCCGGGCGGATCATCGATCTGTCGCAGGGGGCAGCGACGTTGCTCGGTATCCGTCGCCAGGGTGTCGCCGCTGTTCGTGTGCACCGCGTCGATCCGCCTGAGAAGGATCGCAAGCGCCTGCGCAAAGGCAAGCCCGCGGTGCAGCGCCCTACCGTGTCGCAAGCGACGCTCACCAGCTGGCGCGCCCAATTGTCGGGACGGTGAAGGGGGCGGCATTACAGGATGGCCCATGTGAATGCCGGAATATTGACAGGCGAAAAAGGGTTCATTTCATCGCGAAAAGCGCGGATTTTCGCGGATTGGTCTCGGGGCGACCTTCAGAGGCACCGTGCAGAGAAGGGCGACTTCTCATGACGTCGGAAGATGGCGGACTTCAGCCCCGGAGGTGAAGAGTTGGCCTGCGCAGTCACCAGAATTGATGAGCGATCACTAATCCGCCGTCCGTAACGCCACTTCGCTCATGAAGCGCGCATCGTCTCCCTGCGCCAGCCAACGAACTTCGGCCGAAAGCGCCCCGAGCATTGCGGCGAGGTCATCCATCTCGTTTTTCGCATAATTGCCGAGCACATAGCCCGTGACCCGATCCTTGTGACCGGGATGGCCGATGCCGATGCGCACGCGGCGGAAATCCGGGCCGATATGCGCGTCCGTCGAGCGTAGCCCATTGTGGCCGGCCGTGCCGCCGCCGCGCTTCACCTTCACCCGCATGGGCGCAAGGTCCAACTCGTCGTGAAAGACCGTCACGTCCTCAGGCGCGAGCTTGTAGAAATCGAGCGCGGCGCGGACCGCGCGCCCGCTATTGTTCATGTAGGTGAGGGGCTTGAGCAGCAGGATCT
>Ga0180219_1000866_pt1 | contig 21720 bp, 15 predicted proteins | sample eDN3rd30CBELigMG_FD_151338 | JGI IMG/M metagenome (GOLD analysis project Ga0180219, IMG submission 151338) | Enriched Miracle-Growth compost microbial communities from Emeryville, California, USA - eDNA 3rd pass 30_C BE-Lig MG (version 2)... ...
GGGAGCCACGGGAGTCAGCGGAGCCCGGACCGACCGGGGTGCCCGTCAGCGGGTCGAGCGCGCCGACGCGGGCGCGGGCGCGGCGGGCCGCGGCGACGATCGCGATGACGGCGGCGATCGTGAGCATGATGGCCGCGTTCGCGGTGCGGTTCGCGAGCATGGGGACGATGCCGGAGTCGTCGGGCGCGAGATCCATGACGATGAGGAACGCCCCGATCGCGATGCCGGAGCCGATCGCCATGAGGATGCCGCGGGTGCTCGGCCGCACCGCGCCCTTCTCCGGCACGAAGCCGACGAAGACGATGGCGATGAGCCCCACCCCGAGGCCGATCCAGCCGAGCAGCCCGATCGACTCGCCGTAGCCGACCGCGACGATGAGCGGCACGACGGCGGAGACGAGCGCGGTGAGGGGCGACAGGATGCTCATGGGGCCGATCGCGAGACAGGCGTAGAGCAGTCCGATGGCGGCCGCCCCGCAGACGCCCGAGAGCGCGCCGTAGCCGACGGCCTCCCAGCTCCACCGGCCCGGCACGACGGAGCCGAGGATCGTGAACACTCCGATGCCGACCGCCGCCGCGAGCCCGGTCGCGAGGATCGCGCCGAGCCGCTTCGCGGCGAGCCCGCCGAGGAAGTCGGCGGCGCCGAAGATCAAGGCGCTGCCGAGTCCGACGACGACCGTGAGCATCGATCGAGCCTAGTCGCGCGCGGGGCCTCAGTCGGTGTCGGGCAGCGCGGTGCGCTCGCCGGCGCGGCGCGGCGAGTGGCGCGGGATGAAGAACGCGACGGTGGCGCTGAGCAGCACCACGACGAGACCGATCGCGTAGGAGGTCCGGAACGCCGCTTCGGTCGGCAGCTCCGTGCCGCCATAGGAGAGGGTCATGGTCGCGAGCAGCGTGCCGATGAGGGCCGCGGCGACGGTCGTGCCGATCGAGCGCATGAGGCTGTTGAGGCCGTTGGCGGCGGCCGATTCGGTCGGGGGGACCGATCGCAGGATGAGGGTCGGGGTCGCGGCGAACGAGACGCTCACGCCGACGCCGGCGATCGTGCTCGCGATGAGGGCGGGCCAGATCGTCGAGAAGTCGATGAGGATGACGCTGTAGGCGATCGCGACGATGATGCCGCCGGAGACGAGCATCGCCTTCGGCCCGACGAGCACGATGAGGCGGCCGGCGACCGGCGCGAGGATGAGCATCATGAGGCCGAAGGGCAGCATGCCGAGGCTCGCGATGAAGAGGGAGTAGCCGAGCCCGACCCCCGACTCGCTCGGCAGCTCGAGGTACTGGGGGATGAGGATGTTGAAGGAGAACATCCCGAAGGACAGCAGCATCGATGCGATGTTCGTCAGCAGCACGGGACGGCGGGCGGCCACCCGGAGGTCGACGAGGGGGTTGCGGTCGCGCAGCTCGTACCAGCCCCAGGCGAGCAGGATGAGGACGCCGCCGAGGCCCGTGCCGATCGTCGCGGGCGATGCCCAGCCCCACTCGTTGCCGCGCGAGAGCGCGAGCAGCAGGCCGACGACGCCGGCCGCGAGGCCGATGGCGCCGAGCCAGTCGAAGCGTCCGGGCGTGCGCAGCACGCTGACGGGGACGACGCCGAGGATGAACGCGAAGCAGATCGCGCCGAGCGCCCCCGACATCCAGAACAGCAGATGCCAGTCGAGATGCTCCGCGACGATGGCGCTGAGCGGCAGGCCGATCGCGCCGCCGATCCCCATCGTCGCGCTCATGAGCGCGATGCCGCCGGGCAGCCGCCGCTCGGGGAGGACGTCGCGCATGATCGAGATGCCGAGCGGGAGGATGCCCATGCCGACGCCTTGGAGCCCGCGTCCGATGATGACGCCGGTGATGTCGGGCACGGTCGCGGCGATGACGCTGCCGAGGGTCATGATCGCGAGCGTCGCGAGCGCGATGCGCCGCTTGCCGAACATGTCGCCGAGCCGGCCCGCGATGGGGGTCGCGACGGCGGCCGTCAGCAGCGTGATGGTGACGACCCAGGCGGTGTCGGCGCGCGGCGCGTCGAGGAGGTCGGGCAGCTCCGCCTGGATGGGCACGATGACGGTCTGCATGAACGACGCGGTGAGACCGCCGAGCGAGAGCGCCGCGGTGATCGCCCGTGGGCTCGGCGAGCGTCGCAGCCGCGCCCGCTCGCGTTCGTCGCCCAAGTCCCGATCCGTCCCGTCAGAGGTCAACCCTAGACTCGCCGCATGCCCGTCGCCGACGCTCGCGTAGAACCCCTCGCGATCCTGCAACGCGTTTGGGGCTACCCCGCATTCCGCGGCGACCAGGCGGAGATCGTCGACACGGTCGTCGCCGGCGGGGACGCGCTCGTGCTCATGCCGACGGGTGGCGGCAAGTCGCTGTGCTACCAGGTGCCGGCGCTCGTGCGGGACGGCACCGGCATCGTCGTCTCGCCGCTCATCGCGCTCATGCAGGACCAGGTCGACGCGCTCGCGGCGCTCGGGGTGCGCGCGGCCTTCCTCAACTCGACGCAGGACCAGGCAGAACGCCATGCGGTCGAGCGGGCGTACCGGGCGGGCGAGGTGGATCTCCTCTATCTGGCCCCGGAGCGGCTCTCCGTGCCGGGGACGGCGGAGCTGCTCGACTCGGCGCCGATCGCGCTCTTCGCGATCGACGAGGCGCACTGCGTCGCGCAGTGGGGTCACGACTTCCGGCCCGACTACCTCGGCCTCTCGGTCCTGCACGAGCGCTGGCCGGCGGTGCCGCGAATCGCGCTCACCGCGACGGCGACGGCGGCGACGCGGGCGGAGATCGTGGAGCGCCTGGGGCTGCGGGGGGCGCGGCAGTTCGTCGCGAGCTTCGACCGGCCGAACATCCGCTACCGGATCGAGCCGAAGGATCAGCCGCTCAAGCAGCTGCTGCGGCTCATCCGCGAGGAGCATCCGGGCGACTCGGGCATCGTCTACTGCCTCTCGAGGAACTCCGTGGAGCGGACGGCGGAGGCGCTCGTCGCGGCGGGGGTCGATGCGATGCCGTACCACGCGGGCCTCGACCAGGCGGTGCGACGACGCAACCAGGAGCGCTTCTTGCGCGGGGACGGCGTCGTGATCGTTGCGACGATCGCGTTCGGGATGGGGATCGACAAGCCCGACGTGCGCTTCGTCGCGCATCTCGACCTGCCGAAGTCGGTCGAGGGCTACTACCAGGAGACGGGGCGGGCGGGTCGCGACGGCCTCCCGTCGACGGCGTGGATGGCGTACGGGCTCCAGGACGTCGTGCAGCAGCGGCGCCTCATCGAGCAGTCGGAGGGCAGCGCCGCGCACCGCCGGAGCCTCGCCGCCCACCTCGACGCGATGCTGGCCCTCTGCGAGACCGTCGACTGCCGCCGCGCCCGACTGCTCCACTACTTCGGGGAGGACTATGCGGCTCAGGCGGGAGGGTGCGGCAATTGCGACATCTGCCTCGAGCCGCCGGAGGCCTGGGACGGCACCCTCGCGGCGCAGAAGCTGCTGTCGACGATCGTGCGCCTCGACCGGGAGCGCGGGCAGCGCTACGGCGCGGGTCAGCTCATCGACATCCTGCTCGGCCGCGAGACGGAGCGCATCAGGCAGCTCGACCACGTGTCGCTGTCGACCTTCGGCATCGGCACCGAGCTGTCCGAGGCCGAGTGGCGCGGCGTCGTGCGGCAGTCGCTCGCGCAGGGGCTCGTCGGCGTCCGCGACGAGTACGGCACGCTGCAGCTCGCGGAGGAGGGTGCCGCGGTGCTGCGCGGCGAGCGTCCCGTCATGCTGCGCAAGGACGTCGTAAGGCCGCGGTCGTCGGGCGGGTCGAGGGCGAAGCGGGGCGCGCTCCCGGCCGGCGTGCCGCCGGAGGCGCTCGCGCTCTTCGAGTCGCTGCGCACCTGGCGTTCTGCGATGGCGAAGGAGCAGAACGTGCCCGCCTACGTCGTCTTCGCCGATGCGACGCTGCGCGGCATCGCGACGTCGAGGCCGGCGACGCTCGACGAGCTCGCCCTCGTCTCGGGCGTCGGGGCGAAGAAGCTCGAGACCTACGGCGACGCGGTGCTCGGGCTCGTCGCGGCGGCGGCAGCCTGAGCGTTATCCACCCGTTATCGAATGCGCTCGCGCCGTCGATGCGGACGGGCATATCCTGCAATGCTGCTCAGTCGAGCAGACAGCCTGATCGAGAAAGGAGGGCTCCGCGGTGATCAAGAATCCAGCCCCGGCCACAGCAGTCCGTGATGCATCCGACCGCCGAGCCCGCCGCTTCACGCTCGCAGGCGCACGCGTCGCATGACGTCCTGACGGACTGACCGTCCAGACTCCGCGGCTCGCCGCGGGTGTCGTCCCGCCATCCCCCGACGCGCTCCGCGTCGGTGCTCCGGCACCTCCGGCGCGCCATCGATCCATCCCTTCGATCTATCCCTTCGACCCATCCCTTCGACGACTCACGAGGAATCAGAATGTCCACGACACTCACGACCCATCCGCCCGATACCCGGCAGCAGGAGCTCAAGCAGCTCGAGACCGCGCTGCCGCGTCTCGGGTTCTTCGAGCGGATCGCGCTGCGCATCGCCCTGCGTGCGGTGCTCCGGCTCGAGCGTCTCGACCGCGAGGCCCTGCTGCGCCGCCACCACCTCGTGCTCGACAACGAGCGCAGGAGGATGGCGGCCGAGCGCGCCGCGATCCTCCAGCAGCCGCTGCGATGAGCGCGCTGCGCCGGAGCTCCGGTGACCCGCGACGAACCGCCGTGCACCACGCACCGCGATTCGGACAATGCGGGTCACCGGAACTCCGGACGACTTGTCCGTCAGGCACAGCGAACAGCCTGTTCACCTGTCAGATGCCTACGATGAGAGCATGACGACGCAGACTGCATCGAAGGCGAAGAACGCGCAGGCCGCACCGAAGGCGACGCCGGCGCAGAACGCGACGAACGCCGCCCCCGACGTCGATGTCGACGTCGATGTCGCAGCGCTCGGCGAGCTGCTGCTCGGGCGCTGGGCGGACGTGCGGCGCGAGGCCCGGCGCATCTCGGTCGACCCGATCATCCGGCGCGTGCCGGGCGAGCCGCTGCGCGAGCACCGCGACCGCGTCGTCAAGGCGCTCCATCGCCTCGTCGAGCTCGGCGTCACGGGCCGCGCGTTCCCGAAGCGCATCGGCGGCGCGGAGGATCCGGGTGCGAACATCTCCGGCTTCGAGGAGCTCGTCCTCGGCGACCCGAGCGTCGCGATCAAGGGCGGCGTGCAGTGGGGGCTGTTCGGCTCGGCGATCCTGCTCCTCGGCACCGACAAGCACCACGACGCGTGGCTCGAGGACGTCATGACGCTGCGCGTGCCCGGCGCGTTCGCGATGACCGAGACGGGGCACGGCTCCGACGTCGCCTCGATCGGCACGACCGCGACCTATGACCCGGAGACGGAGGAGTTCGTCATCCACACGCCGTTCCGCGGCGCGTGGAAGGACTACCTGGGCAACGCGGGCGAGACCGGCACCGCCGCGGTCGTCTTCGCCCAGCTCATCACCCAGGGCGTGAACCACGGCGTGCACGCCTTCTACGTGCCGATCCGCGACCCCGAGACGAAGCAGTTCCTGCCCGGCATCGGCGGCGAGGACGACGGCGTCAAGGGCGGCCTCAACGGCGTCGACAACGGCCGGCTGCACTTCGACCACGTCCGGGTCCCGCGCTTCAACCTCCTCGACCGCTACGGCGCCGTCGCGCCGGGCGGCGAGTACTCCTCGCCGATCGCGAGCCCCGGCCGCCGCTTCTTCACGATGCTCGGCGCGCTCGTCCAGGGCCGTGTCTCGCTCGACGGCTCCGCGACCGCCGTCGCGAAGCTCGCGCTCGTCATCGCGATCAGGTACGGCGACGTCCGCCGCCAGTTCTCGCCGGAGCGCGGCAGCGCCGAGACGGTGCTCCTCGACTACGGGCGTCACCAGCGCCGCCTGCTCCCGCGGCTCGCCGAGGTGTACGCGATGAACTTCGCGCACGAGGAGCTCATGCGCAAGTACCACGAGGTCTTCAGCGGCGAGGCCGACACCGACGAGGACCGCCAGGACCTCGAGACGCTCGCCGCCGCCCTCAAGCCGCTCAGCACCTGGGCCGCGCTCGACATCCTGCAGGAGAGCCGCGAGGCGTGCGGCGGTCAGGGCTTCATGGCCGACAACCGCATCGCGCCGCTGCGCGCCGACATGGACATCTGGGTGACGTTCGAGGGCGACAACAACGTCCTGCTCCAGCTCGTCGGCAAGCGCCTGCTCACCGAGTACGCGCGCCGCATGTCCAAGCGCGACGCCGCGACGATCCGCGCCTACGTCGCCGATCAGGTCGAGGAGGTCGTCGTCGGCCGCACGGGTCTGCGCCAGCTCGGCCAGGACATCCGCGACTTCGGCTCGACGGCCCGCCGCGTCGGCTGGGTGCGCGACACCGACTCGCAGCGCCAGCTGCTCACCGACCGCGTGGAGACGATGGTCGCCGAGCTCGCGCAGGCGCTGCGCGCCGGCAAGCGGATGAGCGCGGAGGACGCGGCGGCGCTCTTCAGCCGCCACCAGAATGACCTCATCCTCGCCGCCCGCGCGCACGCCGAGCTGCTCCAGTGGGAGGCCTTCACGGAGGCGCTCGAGTCGGCGGAGCTCGATGCGGACACGACGCAGGTGCTCACGTGGCTGCGCGACCTCTTCGGCCTCGGGCTCATCGAGCGCAGCATCGGCTGGTACCTGATGAACGGCAAGATCTCCGCGAACCGCGCCCGCGCGATCACCGAGTACATCGACACCCGGCTGCTGCCTCGCATCCGGGCGCACGCGGTCGACCTCGTCGACGCGTTCGAGTTCTCCGACGAGCTCATCGGCGCCGGGATCGCGACGGGCGACGAGCGGGCGCGTCAGGACGAGGCGCGCGCCTATTACGCCGCGCGCGCCGCCGATGCGCGCGAGTAGGACGCCCGGGAACCGCTAGCGTTGCGGCATGACCGCTCCGCAGTTCGCATACGGCCAGCCGTACCAGTCCCCCTATCCGACCGACCCCTTCGACGCTCCCGTCCGCGGGATCTCGTTCGGCGGGGCGCTCGCCCGCTTCTTCCGGAAGTACGCGCGCTTCAGCGGACGGGCGAGCCTGTCCGAGTTCTGGTGGATGTTCCTGTGGAACGTGCTGCTCGGCGTCGTGCTCGGGGTCATCCTCGTGGCCGTCATAGTCCCGGCGAGCATCGACCTCGCCCGCTCCGACGCATTCAACACGGAGACCGCGGCGGCGTCCGCCGCGGCGAACGCCGCGGTCTGGGGACTCATCGGCCGGTTCGCGATCATCTGGGTCATCGTCGTGCTCATCGAGCTCGCGCTCCTCATCCCCGCGCTCGCGCTCGTCGTGCGCCGGCTCCACGACTCGAACAAGTCGGGCCACCTCGCCTGGCTGCTGCTCATCCCTTCGGTCGGGCATCTCATCGTGCTGATCCTGTGCCTCATGCCGAGCGACGCGTGGGGGCAGCGCTTCGACCGCCCGCTGGCGCAGGCCTAGCGACCCGCGGGTCGAGTAGCGACGCAGGCCGTATCGAGACCCTGTCCGCGGGTCGAGTAGGCCGCAGGCCGTATCGAGACCCTGTCCGCGGGTCGAGTAGGCCGCAGGCCGTATCGAGACCTACGCCCGCCGGCGCCGGGAGAACGCGATCGTCCCGGCTCCCGCGAGCAGCAGGAGCGCGCCGATCACGGTTGCCGCGGGCGTGTCCGAGGAACCGGTGTCCGGCAGGCCCGTGACTTCGATCGCGGCCGAGGCGAGCACGACGGCGCCGAGCGCCGCGGTGATCGTGTGCATTTCCGCCGACGCGCTGGCCGGCACGGCGAACGCGAAGGAGAAGCTGCCGCTCGCGTTCGAGGTCGCCGTGCCGAGCGTCACGGGGGCGGAGTTGAAGACGATCGTGTAGACGGTGTCCGGGGGGAAGCCCGCGCCGGTCGCGGTGACCTGGTCGCCGACGGCGGTCGTCGTCCGGCTGAGCACGAGGCTCGGCGTGAACTGGACCTCGACGGATCCGATGTCGATGATGCCGCCCGAGATGCGCGCCGACCCGCGCTGGTCGGTCGCGGGCGCGCCGGTGATCGCGGGGTCGCCGGCGTTGATGACCGGGCTCGTCGCGTTCGGGAGGTGGTTCGGGGTGGTGCCGCCGTTGAGCCCGAGCGCGCCGAGGTCCGGGTCGATCGGCGTCGTGGCGTCGAAGAGGTTGCCATCGCCCGCCGCGATCGCGTCGAGCGTCGCGGCGTCGGCCGGGTCGACGGTGCCGATGACGCTCCAGTCGATCGCGCGCGACAGCGAGGGGTCGATGTCGAAGAACACGTCGGGGGCGAGCGCGCTGGTGCCCGTGTTGCCGGCGACGATCGTGTGCGACAGTGTGAACGAGCCCGCCCCGGCGCAGCCGCAGCCGCTGACCCCGAGCACGGGCGCCGAGGACACGGTGTTGCCGGTCAGCGTCGAGTGCTCGATCACGACGGTCGCGTCCTCGAACATCGCGCTGACGGTCGGATAGGTCGTGTCGAGACCGCCGGAGAACGTCGAGTTCGTCACGCGCACGGTCCCCGTGAACGCGAGGATCGCGAGCTGCTCGGCGACGCTGCTGCCCGACACCGTCGAATCGCGCACGTCGATCGTGCCGGTGCCCTGGTTGAAGAGCACCATGCCCGACTCGTTGTCGGCGAGGAGCGTGTTCGTGATCGTCGCCGACGCGGTGTCCGCCGCGTTGATCCACAGCGCCTGGCAGCCGGCGCGCTCGATGGTGACCCGGTCCGCGGTCAGCATCGCGTCGTCCGTCAGGAACGCTTCGATCCCGCAGTCGGCGCTGTCGAGCACCGTGACGTTCTGCAGCGTCGGGGTCCCGAACGAGAAGATTCCGGCGAGCCCGACCTCGCTGTCGTGGATCGTCGTCGTCGACATGGAGAACGCGGTGTCGGCGATGTCGAAGGCGACATCGAACGCGCCCGCGGTCGCGACCACGGCGCTGATCGTCACGGTCGGGCTGTTCGCGGGGTCCGCGGGCGAGCCGAAGGAGCTGACGATGGGGCCGCTCTCGTAGAAGTCGAAGGTGGCTCCGTCGATCGAGAGCGATGCGTCGCCGGTCACCTCGAATCCGGCGGACGACTTCGAAACCGCGGAGATCGTGTGGCCGGCGCCGTCGATCGTGAGCGCGCCGGCGGTCAGCGGCGGGAGGCTCGCGGTGAGGGGGTCGAGGAGGAAGTCGGCCCCTATCCGCGCGGTGACGGGATCGGTCGGGTTCGCGACGGCATAGTCGATCGCGTCGGCCAGGTCCTCCTCGTTGTAGACGTCGAAGTCGGCCGCATGGGCGGGCGCCGCGACGACGAGCGCAGCTCCGAGCGCAAGCGCGAATCCTGCGAGCGCAGCGACACCCCCGCGCAAGACGAACCCACTTCGGCGCATGCCGACCCCCGATCGTGTGCCCGACAGTCTAGGAGTCGATGCCCACCGACCGCGAGGGTGCTTGCGGATCAGCGCGGAAGGCGAGGCGCGCTCACCTGACGGCGATCGCGTTCGCCGGGGAGCCGATCCCCCGCGGGACCGGCAGCGGCGCGCTCGTGAGGAGGAACTCGTGGACGCCGTCGGCGGCGCAGTCACGGGCGAGCGGGCCGGTGCGCCAGAGCTCGCCGAGCATCATGCCGAGGCCCCCGATGAGCACCTGGTGCATGAAGCCGAACGGCGACGTCTCGGGCTCGATCGGCCAGACCTCCGCGGCGACCCCGTCGCTCGCGATCGCCGCGACGCCCAGATCCCAGAGGTACTCGGCGACCGCCTCGTCGTGCGCGAGGCCCGTCGCCGTGATGCGCTCGCCGTCGGCCTGCTGCTCGCGGATCGCGCGCGGCTGCTCGACGTACCACTCGAGGTACCCGGTGTGGAAGACGAGCACGTCGCCCGGGCGGATCTCGACCCCGGCCCGCCGGCGCGCCTCCTCGAGGTCGTCCGCCGTGATGGCGACCGCCTCCCCCGGCCCGCCGCGTTCCGCGACGCGCGCCGAGACGTCGAGGAGGACGCCCCGGGTCACGATGCCGCGGGCGGCGACGTGATCGATCGTGTTGCGTCCGCCGCGGACCTCGCGGGTCGTGCGGCCGTTCCAGTAGCGGTCGAACGCGACGCCGACGTGGCCGAGCGAGTCCCACTGGCTCGCAGACTGCAGGTAGTAGTTGTCGAGCTTGTCGTCGAGGCCGAGGCTCGGCTCCTCCTCGGTCGCGCCGAGGTGCCCCTCCGTGACGTGCTCGGTGCGGCCGCGGCCGAAGAACGCCGGCTCGATCGTGCCGAGTGGGATGTCGAAGGGGTAGACGCGCCCGGTCCGGACGGCTCGGGCGCCCTCGATCGCCTTCTCGGGCGTGAGGAGGTTCATGAGGCCGAGGTCGTCGTCATCGCCCCACAGCCCCCAGGCGATGGGCGCACCGTCCTCGGTGCGCGACAGGTCGCGGTATCTCGGTAGTCCGGTCATCGCGTTCTCCACTCCGGATCGCTCGTTCAACCTACGCGAGATGGGCGCCGTGTGCGCAGATGGGTGCGCCGGGCGACCCATCTGCGCACACGGCGCCCATCTCGCGAGGGCAAGGGGGCGGTCAGGGGAGTCGGGCGCGGAGGCGGGGGAGGATCTCCTCGCCGTAGTGGCGCAGGAAGCGCTCCTGGTCGTCCCCGGGGCCGTGGAAGACGAGGTGGCGGAAGCCCATGGCGGCGTACTCGAGGATGCGCTCGACGTGCTCGTCCGGGTCGTCGCTGACGATGAAGCGCGACGCGGTCCGCTCGGTGGGCAGGGCGCTCGCGAGGCGCTGCATCTCGACCGGGTCCTCGACCCCCATCTTCTCCTCCGGGGTCAGCGCGAGCGCGCCCCAGAATCGGGTGTCCTCCATCGCGCGGTCCCGATCGTGGTCGAAGGAGACCTTGACCTCGATGAGCGTGTCGACGGCGTCGGCCGAGCGGCCCTCCCGCTCGAGCCCCTCGACGAGCGCCGGCAGCAGCGTCTCGGTGTACAGCTCGCGCGCCTTGCCGCTCGTCGTGATGAAGCCGTCGGCGATCCGGCCCGCGAGGCGCGTCGCGGCAGGACCCGCGGCACCGATGTAGATCGGGACGCGGGAGGCCGGGAGGTCGTAGATCGTCGCATTGTGCGTCTGGTAGAACTGCCCGTCGAAGCTGACCCGCTCCTCGGACCAGAGCCGGTCGATGAGCTCGAGGGACTCCTTGAGCCGCGCGAAGCGCTCCTTCTGCTCGGGCCACGGGATGCCGAGCGTCGCCTCGTTGAGCGCCTCGCCCGTGCCGACGCCGAGGATGACGCGGCCCTCGTAGAGCTCGCCGAGCGTCGCGAAGGCCTGCGCGATGACGCCCGGGTGGTAGCGGAACGTCGGGGTGAGGACACTCGTGCCCATCAGGATCCGGCTCGTACGCGCGCCGAGGGCGCCGAGCCACGGCAGGCTCGCGGGCGCGTGGCCGCCGTCGTGGTTCCACGGCTGCAGATGGTCCGAGACGAAGACGGAGTCGAAGCCGACCTCCTCCGCGAGCACCGCGTAGTCGAGCAGTCGGCTCGGGCCGAACTGCTCGGCGCTCGCCTTGTACCCGAACCTGAACGGAACACTCATGCGCGACTCCCTATCTCGTTCCTGCACCATGTTTGCACCGCTGCACTGTGTTCACACACCGTGCACGGGGGCAAAGGCCGTGCGCGAGTGCTCGAAGTCGCCCGAGTCGAAGCGGGCGCCGCGCTCGCGGAAGGCCGGCACCGAGTCCGGCCAGAGCAGCGTGAGGCGGCCCGAGCGCTCGTCGACGTACCAGCTGCGGCAGCCGCCGGTCAGCCAGACGGTCGATGCGGCCGCCGCGTCGATGCGCGCGGTGTACTCCGCCTCGGCCTGGGCGCTCGGGCGCAGCGGCGCCCCGCCCGAGGCGTCGCGGTGGTCGAGGGCCGCGAGCACGTAGTCGAGCTGCGCCTCGATCATGAGGATCGAGGAGTTGTGGCCGAGGCTCGCGTTCGGCCCGTCGAGCACGAAGAGGCTCGGGAATCCACTCACCATCGTCGACGCGACGCTCGTCATCCCGGTCGCCCAGTGCTCGTCGAGCGTCTCGCCGTCCTCGCCTGCGACGAGCCGCGCGTACGGCTGCCGGGTGGAGTGGAACCCCGTCGCCAGCACGACGGCGTCGACCGGGTGCTCCGCCCCGCTCGCCGCGACGAGCACCCCGCCCTCGTCCTCGGCCCCCGAGCGAGCGGAGCGCCCTTCGACTCGCTTCGCTGGATGAGGGGCCGTCGAAGGGCGCACCTCGACCAGCGCACTCGCCTCGAGCTCGATCCCGCCGCTCGCGATCGCGGGGTACCAGTCGTCGGAGAAGACGGCGCGCTTGCAGCCGATCTCGTAGGCGGGCATGAGCGCCGCGCGCAGCGCGGGGTCGTGCACCTGGGCGTAGAGGTGCGCGAGCGCTCGCGCCTGCGCCCAGTCGAGCGCGTCGAGGTCGCCGAGCCTCTGCGGGATCATCGCCTCGCCCGCGAGATAGGCCTCCTGCCGGACGGCGTCGATGAGTGCCGGGTCGTCGGCGAACTGCTCCCGCTCGACGTCCGCGTACTCGCGGTCGGCGCGCGGCAGCACCCAGGCGGGGGTGCGCTGGAAGACGGTCACGCGGGAGCGCTTCGCGAGCTCGGGCGCGATCTGCACGGCGGAGGCGCCGGAGCCGATGACGGCGACGCGCCTGCCGTCGAGGTCGATCGAGTCGTCCCAGCGGGCGGTGTGGATGACCGGCCCGGAGAACGCCATGAGCCCCGGCACGTCGAGGATCCTCGGCTCGGTGAGGCGCCCGGCCGCGAGCACGAGTGCCCGCGCCTCGATCGTCTCGTGGGGGGTGCTGAGCCGCCACACCTCGGCCGCCTCATCCCACACCGCCGACTCGAGCGCTGCGCCGAGCCGCACCCGGTCGCGGATCCCGAAGGCGGTCGCCGCCCGCTCGAGGTACTCGCGGATCTCCGCACCGGGGGCGAACACGCGGGTCCATTCCGGATTCGGCATGAACGAGTACGAGTAGAGGTGGCTCGGGATGTCGCAGGCGACGCCGGGGTAGACGTTGTCCCGCCAGGTGCCGCCGATCGCGTTCTGGCGCTCGAGGACGACGAAATCGCTGCGCCCGGCCCGCTCGAGCGCGATCGCGGCCCCGATGCCGGCGAAGCCGGCTCCGATGATCGCGACGTCGACGCGCCGCGCGCCCCGCGGCGCGGTGCTCACACCCGCTCCCCGAGGGAGGCCACGGGCCGAGTCGAGGGGTCGACGACGCCGTACGTCGTCGTCCGCTCGCGGAAGCCGCGCATGAGGCGGCGCGCGATCGCCTCGCCCTGCGCGAGCGGGAGTTCGGCGCCGTGCTCGATCCCCGCCTCGGGGCGCACCCGGCCGTCGAGCAGGCTCCCGCCGAGGTCGTCGCCGCCGGAGCGCAGCAGTACGGCCGCGTCGTCGACGCCGACGCGCGTCCACGGGATCTGGATGTGGCGCACGAGCGTGCCGAGCATGAGCCGCGAGACGGCGACCATCGCGCGGTGCTCGTCGCGCGGCGAGCGGCCCGGGACGAGCGGCGCGCCCCGGCCTGGCATCGGGATCGGCACGAACTCGGTGAAGCCGCCCGTGTCGCGTTGGATCGCTGCGAGCCGCTCGAGGTGCGCCACGCGGTCGGCGGCCGTCTCGACGTGGCCGTAGAAGATGACGGAGGTCGAGCGCAGGCCCGCCGCGTGCGCGGCGCGGACGATCTCCTCCCAGCGCTCGACGTCGAGGTCGCCGGGGGCGACGCGCACGCGGATCGAGTCGTCGAGGACCTTGACGCCCGTGCCGGGGAAGGTGTCGACGCCGGCGTCGCGCATCGCGTCGAGCGCGCCGGGCAGGCCGAGGCCCCCGCGCACCGCGAGGTCGTCGATGTCCTGGGGGCGCAGCGCGTGGATGTGCAGCTCGGGCGCGGCCGTGCGGATCGCGCGGACGACGTCGAGGTAGGCGGTCGCCGGGACGTCCGGGGGGAGGAGCCCCTGGATGCAGATCTCGCTCGCGCCGAGTTCGGCGGCATCCCGGGCGATCTCGGCGACGTCGTCGAGCGAGAACGCCCCCTTCGACGGTTCCTGAGCGAGCGAAGCGAGTCGAAGGGCGCCCCGCTCGCTCAGGGGCCCGGTCGGGGCGCACGGAGGGCGGAGATTCGAGGTCGTGAGGTTGCGGTTGACGACCATCGTGACGACCTCGCCGACGGTGTACCGGCGGGCGTCGTCGGCGCGGGCGGTCAGCGCATCGAGTTCCTCGCCGGTCGCGAGCAGGAGGCGCTCCCAGTCCTCGTCGGGGAGCTCGCCCGCGAGGGCATTCGGCTGAGACGAGGGCCGTTCGGCCCGAGGAGCCCTCCCCTCGGCCGAAAGCCCTCCGCTCGACGCAGCAGCACCCGCCGGCGCCGGCGCGGCGAGCCCGTCGGGCCCCGCGAGCGCGGCGACCGCCGCGTGCAGGCCGGGGTCGATCCACTCGTCGGCCGCGAGCAGATACTCCGGATGCGCGGTCAGGCGCTCGCGCAGCTCGAAGCCCGCGGCCGCGGTCAGCCGCGCCAGCTCGTCCACCTCGGGCCAGGGCCGCTCCGGGTTGACGTGGTCGGCGGTCAGCGGTGAGACGCCGCCCCAGTCGTCGGCGCCCGCGCGGACGAGCAGCGCGAACTCCTCCGGGTCGGACAGGTTCGGCGGCACCTGGATGCGGGCGTTCGCGCCGAGCACGACGCGCGCCGTCGCGACGGCGGCGAGGTACTCCTCGAGCTCCGCGTCGTGCACGCCGCGCATCGGCGTGCGGGGCTTGGCGCGGAAGTTCTGCACGATCGTCTCCTGCAGGTGCCCGCCCTCGGCCCGGATGTCGCGCAGCGCCACGATCGACTCGGCGCGGTCCCGCATCGTCTCCCCGATGCCGACGAGGATCCCGCTCGTGAACGGCACCCTGGCGGTCCCCGCGTCGCGCAGCACGCGCAGCCGCAGCGACGGCTCCTTGTCGGGGGAGCCGAAGTGCACCTGGCCGGGCTCGGACCAGAGGCGCTCGGAGGTCGTCTCGAGCATCATGCCCATCGACGGCGCGACGGGCCGCAGCGCCCGCAGCTCCTCAAGCGACATGACGCCGGGGTTCAGATGGGGGAGCATCCCCGTCTCGTCGAGCACGAGCCGCGCCATCGCGCCGACGTAGTCGAGAGTCGAGGCGTAGCCGTGCTCATCGAGCCAGGCGCGTGCCTCGGGCCAGCGCTCCTCGGGGCGGTCACCGAGGGTGAAGAGCGCCTCCTTGCAGCCGAGGCGCGCGCCCTGCACGGCGAGGCCGAGCACCTGCTCGGGCGACATGTAGGCGGGCTTGCCGAGCTTCGCGAGCTGGCCGGGGGTGTCGAAGAAGGTGCAGTAGTGGCAGCGGTCCCGGCACAGCGTCGTGAGCGGGATGAAGACCTTGCGCGAGTAGGTCATGATGCCCGGGCGGCCCGCGGCGGCGAGGCCCTCGTCGCGCAGCGCGGAGGCCCGCTCGAGCAGCGCGTCGAGCTCGGCTCCTCGAGCGCCGAGGAGCGCCTCGACCTCGTCGACGTTCATCGACTCACGATAACCCCGTGGGATGGCGTTCTGTTCCGGCCCTTCGACTCGCTGCGCTCGCTCAGGGGGCCGCGGGGGGAGCTGCGCTCGCTCAGGGAGGCGCAAGGGGGCTGCGCTCGCTCAGGGGCCGCGGTGGAGGAGCTGCGCCGGTTGAGGGGGCCGCGGCTAGGGGGCTACTTGCGGTTCATCTCGGCGAAGAGGGCGACGGAGGCGTCGAGGGCCTCGTCGTAGCCCATCTCGGCGAAGCGGTAGAACGCGGGCCTGCCGGTCGCCGCGATCGCACCGGCGCGCGCCGCCTTCGTCAGCCACGCCTCGGCGGCCGCGATGAGCGAGCCGGCGGGCTGGATCTCGTTGATGAGGCCGACCTCGCGCGCGCGCTCGGGGGTGAAGGCCTCGCCGGAGCCGACGTTCTCCATCGCCCACCGGGCGCCGATGCGCTGGATGATCGGGACCTGCGCGACCATCGGCCAGATGCCGATGCTCACCTCGCGGGTGCCGATGAGCACGTCCGGCAGCGACACGGCGTAGTCGACGGCCGCGACGATCGAGGCGCCAGAGGCGACGGCGTTGCCGTTGACGGCGGCGACGATCGGGGTGCCGAGCGTCGGCAGCAGCTTGAGGAGCCCGGCGAGCGCGGTCGCGAACTCGACGGGGTCGCCGCCGGCCTGGATCGCGGGGATGTCGAGGCCGCTGCAGAAGACGTCGCCGGCGCCCGTGATGATGATGCCGGTCACCTCGGGGTCGGCGTCGGCCGCGAGGAGCTCCGCGGTGATGGCGGCGATGACGTCGGGGTTGAGGAGGTTGCCCTCGGACCCGGACGGGTTGGAGATGGTGACGGTCTCGATACGCCCTGACGGGCCACTCGACCCCCGGGTCGCGTTCTCGCTCATGCCGCCACCGTAGCCCCGGGGCGGATGGAGCGCGCGATCTCCTCGAAGCGGGCGGCGAGCTCGGCGGCGTCCTTCGCGGTGAACGCGACGTAGAAGTCGGGGCGCACGAGCAGGTGCCGGATGCCGTGCGCGGCGAACCAGTCGGTGTAGGTGCCCTCGATGTCGACGACGTCGGCGCCGGCGTCCTGCGCGCCGATCGTCAGCGCGGTGCCGCCGACCTCGGCGAGCACGGCGCGCTGCGCGTCGGTGATGTCGCCGGCGGCCTCCGGCGCGCTGAGCAGGTACCAGCCGTAGCGGCCGACCGCGTCGTCGAAGCGGCCGGTGCGTCCCTGGTAGGCGACGCGGCCCTGGATGGAGGAGTGGCCGGCGAGCTCGTCCTCGACGATCCAGGTGCCGGCGCCGAGGCGGGCCTCGTGCGTCGGCAGGGGGCCGGTCTTCGACTGCTCGGCGTATTCGGCCTTCATCCGCACGTCGCGTTCGGCCGCCTCGTCGGGGTCGGAGATGCAGATGACCTTGCCGAGGTTGACGGAGAAGTCGATGTAGTAGCGGGCGTGGTCGCGGCGCTCGTGCGACCACTCGTCGATGAGCCGCATGCCGGTGCGGCCCTGCAGCAGCAGGTCGAGGCGCCAGATGAGGTTGACGACGTCGCGGAAGCCGGCGCACATGCCTTCGCCGGCGAACGGCGGCATGAGGTGCGCGGCGTCGCCGACGATGAAGGCCCGGTCGGCGTACCACTTCTCGAGGTACTTCGCCTCGAATCGGGTGACGGCGGCGCGCTCGAGCTCGGCATTGTCGGGGCGGATGCCCCAGGGCTCGAGGAGCTTCCAGACGTTCTCCTCCGCGCCGAAGGTCGCGGGGTCTTCGCCGGGCAGCAGCATCCACTCCCAGCGCCGGCGCCCGGGTCCGCCGGGCACGACGGTCGTGGGGCGCTTCGGGTCGCAGACCTGGAAGTGCGCGGTGAAGTAGCTCGGGTACTCGTTGGGGATGGTGTCGACGATGAGCCAGGTGTAGAGGAAGCCGAGGTCGGTGAGCTCGAGGCCGACGGCTTTGCGGATGAAGCTGTTCGCGCCGTCGGCGCCGATCGCGTACTTCGCGTGGATCCGCCCGACTTCGCCGCCTTCGACGAACTCGACGACGAACTGGTCTTTGACGATCTCGCGGTAGTCGAGGGTAACGCCGTCGTCGTCCTGCTCGAACGCGACCGTCTCGCGCCCGTAGTGGAGGTGCACGTTGGGCAGGGTGCGGGCGAGGGTGAGGAGGCGACGCTCGAGCTCGGGCTGGTTGAACCAGTAGGTGTTGTGGAAGCCGTTGGGCGCCTTGGTGAGCCAGTCGGGCTCGAGCAGGATCTCGTAGTCGGCGTTGACCCAGTAGTAGTGGTCGGCGTGGTGCTCGATGCCGGGGTCGTCGTAGACGTTGATGCCGAGGATGCCGAGGACGCGGGCGATCTCGTAGTCGTGGGTGACGGCGCGGGGGCGGCCGTATTGGGTGTGCCACCGTTCGACGCCGTGGACGGTGTAGCCCTTGCGTCCGAGGAGGATCGCGGCGAGGAGGCCGACCGGTCCGAGGCCGTTGATGACGACGTCGGCTTCGTGCACGGACGTCGGCTGTGGTTCTTGCGCCATTGGAAGCTCCGGTTCAAAAAAATGAATGGTGGTTCATATTTGATTGCGCGTTCATACTTGAACACGATGGCTACTTTGTCAAGCGTCCAGAAGCCCCCGAGCCTCCGCGAGCGGAAGGCGGCGGCGACCCGACGCCGGCTCCTCGATGCGGCGCGCGACCTCATGTCCGAGGGCGGGCCGGAGAACGTCACGATCGGCGGCCTCACCGCGCACGCCGAGATCGGCATCGGCACCTTCTACAACTACTTCGAGTCCCGCGACGCGATCATCGACGCCGTCATCTTCGACATCGTCGAGACGCTCGGCCAGCGCCTCGACCTCATGTCCGCCGGCATCGAGGACGCAGCCGAGGTCTACTCCTTCTCCGTCCGGCACATGATGCACACGGCGTTCTCCGACCCCGTCTGGGGATGGTTCCTCGTCCGCCTCGGCACCGCGCACGACGGGCTCGTGCAGACGCTCGGCCCGCGGGCCTCGCGCGACCTCCAGTACGGGGTCGACACCGGCCGGTTCGCGGTCGAGGACGTCGCGCTCGCGAGCGCCATGACCTTCGGCTCGCTGCTGTCGGCGATGCGGATCTACCTCGAGGACGAGAGCCGGCCGGAGGATCCGAGCAGCGCGTACGCGGAGCACCTGCTGCGGATGGCCGGGATCCCCGTCGAGGAGGCGCACGAGATCGCGCGTCGCCCGCTGCCTGAGCTGCCGAGCGTGCCCGACGTGCCCCTCGAGATCACCCCGCGCAGCGCGGCCGGCGCGGCGGAGCGCTAGCGGTATCGGGCGACGCGCGCGGCGAGGCGATCCTCGTCGGGCGTCGCGGAGAGCTCGCCGACCGCGTCCGCGATGGCGGAGCCGATGCGACGGCAGAACGCGATGGGCTCGTCGGCCGCGTCGTCGTGCTCCGGCACGATCTGGTCGACGATCCCCGCGGCGAGCAGGTCGGTCGCGGTCATGCCGAGCGCGGCGGCCATCTCGGGCGCGCGCGACGGGTCGCGCCAGAGGATCGCGGCCGCGCCCTCGGGGGGCAGCGGCGCGAGCCACGCGTTGCGGGCGCACAGCACGCGGTCCGCGGGCAGCGAGGCGAGCGCGCCGCCGCCGGTGCCCTGGCCGAGGATGACCGACACGGTCGGGGAGGCGAGCTGCATGAGGTCGGCGAGGCTGCGGGCGATCTCGCCGGGCAGCCCGCGCTCCTCGGCCTCGCGGGTCAGCTCGGCGCCGGGGGTGTCGATGATCGAGACGAGCGGGAGGCCGAGGTCGCGCGACAGCCGCACGCCGCGCTGCAGCTGACGCAGCGCCGCGGGTCCGAACGCCCGGCCGGGGTGCCCCTCGCGCCGGTCGTGGCCGACGACGACGCACGCGGCGTCGCCGAACCGCGCGAGCGCGAGCAGCAGGCCGTGGTCGGCCTCGCCGCGGCCGGTGCCGTTGAGCGGGAGGACGCCGGTCGCGGCGGCGTCGAGGAGCGCGCGCAGTCCCGGGCGCCGCGGGTCGCGGCTGCGCGCGACGGCGTCGACTGCGGCGACGAGCGGCTGCGCCTCGGTCGCCGCGGGCGTCGCGGGGGCCGCCGCGCGCGGTGCCATGAGCACGTCGAGGGCGAGGCCGACGATGCGCGGGAGGGTGCGCGGCGGCACGATCGCGTCGACGAGCCCGTGCGCGTAGAGGTTCTCGGCGAGCTGCACGCCCTCGGGGAACGGCTGGCCGGTGAGCGCCTCGGCGGCGCGGGGGCCGAGGAAGCCGAGGAGCGCGCCGGGCTCGGCGACGGACACGTGGCCGAGCGAGCCCCACGAGGACATCACCCCGCCGGTCGTCGGGTGGCGCAGGTAGACGAGGTAGGGCAGGCGCGCGGCCTTGTGCCGGGCGATCGCGGCGGAGATGCCGGCCATCGCGACGAACGCGGCGGTGCCCTCCTGGATGCGGGTGCCGCCGGAGGCGGGGCCGGCGAGCAGCGGCAGTCGCTCGGCGGTCGCGCGTTCGATCGCGGCGATGAGCCGGGCGGCGGCGTCGCGGCCGATCGAGCCGCCGAGGAAGGCGAACTCGCTCGCGACGAGCGCGACGCGGTGCCGGCCGACGAGGCCCTCGCCGGTGAGCACGGACTCGTCGACGCCGGAGCGTTCGCGCGCGGCGGCGAGCTCGGCCTCGTACTCGGGCGAGCGCGGCCAGGATGCGAGCGGCTCGTCCCAGGAGACGAACGAGCCGTCCTCGCAGATGAGGTCGAGGAGCTCGCGGGCGCCGAGGTGCTCGCTCACGACGCGGGCGCCTCGGCGAGCCAGGCGCGGATCGCGTCGCCATCGGCGCCGTAGACGGGAGGCGCCTGGTGTCCGCCGCGGGTGGTCTCGGTCTCGGCGCCGTCGTCGGCGGCGAAGAACCGCAACGGCGGTCCGGGCAGCTCTATCGATCCGAGCGTGGCGTGGTCGACGTCGATGACGAGGCCCTGGGAGCGCACCTGCGGCGAGGTGTAGACCTCGTCGAGGGAGCGCACGATGCCGCAGGGGATGCCGGCGGCCTCGAGCCTGGGCACGAGGTCGGCCGGGGTCTGATCGGCGAAGGCGCGCTCGACGAGCGCGATCGTCTCGTCGCGCCGCGCGACCCGCTCGGGGTTCGTCGAAAAGCCCGCGAGCGCCGGGTCGATGCCGAACTCGGCGCAGAACCGGTGCCACAGGCCCTCGCTGCCGACGCTGATCTGCACCGCGCCGCCCTTGCAGCGGAAGAGCCCGTACGGCGCGATCGACGGGTGGTGGTTGCCCTGGGGCTTCGGCACCTCGCCGGCGACCGTGTAGCGGGTGCCCTGGAAGGCGTGCACGCCGACGATCGAGGACAGCAGGGAGGCGCGCACGACCTGCCCGCGTCCCGTGACATGGCGTTCGTTGAGGGCCGCGGTCACGCCGAGCGCGCCGTGGATGCCGGCGAGCAGGTCACCGATCGGCACCCCGGTCTTCTGCATGTCGTGCTCGCTCGCACCGGTCAGCGACATGAGGCCGCCCTCGCCTTGGGCGATCTGGTCGTAGCCGGCGCGGCCGCCCTCGGGCCCGTCGTGGCCGAAGCCGGTCAGCGACAGGATCACCAGGCGCGGGTTGCGGGCCAGGAGCGTCGTCGTCGCGAGCCCGAGCCGGTCCATGACGCCCGTGCGGAAGTTCTCCACGAGCACATCAGCACGGTCGATGAGGGCCAGCAGCACGTCATGGTCGGCCGGGTCCTTCAAATCCAGCACGATCGATTCCTTGTTCCGGTTGCAGGACAGGAAGTACGTCGACTCCTTCGCCCCCTCGGGCCCCACGAACGGCGGACCCCAGCCGCGGGTGTCGTCCCCGCCACCGGGCGCCTCGACCTTGATCACCCGCGCCCCCAGATCCCCGAGCATCATCGCCGCGTGCGGACCCGCGAGCGCCCGGCTCAGGTCGACGACGAGGACGCCATCGAGAGGACCGGTCACGACCGCGCCGCCCGCACGAGCGCGCGGCCGTAGTCGTTGCCGTTGGGCGTGCGCATGACGGTGTGGATGTGGAACGGCTGCGGCTCGGTGTTCGAGAGGAACACGCCCGTGTGGTGGTCGAGCTCGACGATGATCACTGGGCTCTGCACCCGGAGGTAGTAGGGCTCGTCGGCGCCGGTGCCGCCCATCCAGGAGAACCACGTGTCGGCGAGCTGCGCGCGCACCTCGGCCATCCGGCGGCGTGCGGGGCCGTCGGGGAGGATCG
>Ga0180219_1000872_pt1 | contig 21597 bp, 13 predicted proteins | sample eDN3rd30CBELigMG_FD_151338 | JGI IMG/M metagenome (GOLD analysis project Ga0180219, IMG submission 151338) | Enriched Miracle-Growth compost microbial communities from Emeryville, California, USA - eDNA 3rd pass 30_C BE-Lig MG (version 2)... ...
ACCAAAACGAAAATGATCGATTTTTTATATGTCATCTTTTTTAAATTTCAACCACAAAGCAATTGATATTTTTAAGAGAAGCAACCCGCACTGTCCTGCACATCATATTAAAAAAGCAAATTATCGCCGGTAAATGCATGTCTAGCTTATTAAAGTAATCTCGTCGGCAATAGCAAGAATCTACGCAATCGATTCCGATAAACAACAAATAAAAAAGGGGCTATCTAGTAGAATGCCCCCTTTTTGCTAACCAATGCAAACAAACCAAAAATTTCACACCCTACTTGTTACCAATCAAGTTTTACCAGTGCCACAGCCTGACGTTTTAATTGCAAAGGCACCTTAGTTTTTCCTGCTATTATTGGAATTTTATCTGTGCTTACACATTTCAGCTGTCCGGCCTGCTCAAGAGCCACCACCTCTTCGCTAGTAGGTTTCTGGGGGGATCCCATTTTTTTCCAAGCCTCATAAGCATTGCTATTTTCATCATCGATCAGGTACACACAGCATGTCACGCTTTCTACAGGAATGCCTGATAAATTTACTTGTACGGGTTCCACAGGCCCGGTTTTGTCTATATCATGATAATTCCAGACCATCACAGCTGCAGATGTGGTATCTCTAGAAGCCAATACACCAATATCCGTCTTTGGGCCTCGGATACTGGAGTCGAGCACAGTATTCAGGCTGTACATGCGATCGCTTTCTGACCAAACCCGATCACCGGTCATCATGCCAAACATCCGGAAAACATTCAGAACAGGCTTATCAATGCCATTGGTAGCCAGATCTCGAAAGCCGTAGAACCAGGGTTGATTCTCAAATTCGAAAGACCACGAAACCACGCCTCGCAGATTGATCTTAAATTGATCGGCCAACATATACTTTCTTGCAAACGAAGCGGCCGTATAGCTTGAATACATCGTTCCATTTCGATATGCATTTTCAGGATTTGTTGCCATGCCACAAGCTGCACACCCTTCTGGATCAGATTCGCCTACAATGAGTGGTAGCTGTTGTGTTTTTGCATAGGCAGCCGCTATCCGAAACCCATTGGCAATATCCTGCAGTTGGGGAGCCATGTTCATGACAACTTTCCCGTCAACTAGCTTAGGGGAGCCTTTAGCGTGGAACAGCAGTGCATCAAGAGGGGCACCTATTTGTCCGGTAGCATCATTGGTTCCTGAAATACAATGCTCGATAAAGCTATGCATCCATTCTGTGGCATTTTTACTTCTAGTGCCCGCTATATTGATGCCCCCAATCTTGGCCGTTGGCAAAGCCCGTTTCAGTCCATCGGCAGCGTAGTCATACAGCTTGAAGAACTCCGCTCTACTTCCTTTCCAATAGGCTCCATTGGGTTCATTCCAAACTTCCCAATACCAGCTTTCGACTTCCTTTTTCCCATATCGTTCAACAACATGTTTTGCCCATTGGTAAACCAGCTCTCGCCATTTATCATAATCTTTGGGCGGATAGGCCCAGCCTGTTATAATATCGCTATACGGGTCACCTGGTTTCCAATGATGTCTATAAGGCTTCGGATTGTTTGACGAGAGATCTTCAGGCATAAAACCAATTTGGACCAAAGGTTTCATTTGCCTTGCTATATAGGTATCAAAAATACGATCCAGAATAGTCCAATCGTAAACAGGCTTTCCCTTGGTATCTTCCGTATATGCATTGGTAGAACCCCATTTTAAAGCGGCCGTGCCATTACCACTTACTAATAAGTTATGTGTGCGCACAAATACAGGTACTGGGCTCAGGTCTGCCAGTTCAGAAAGCAGTTTCTTCCCATCTTTCATGTAGGTATAGTTTGGCTCATCGTATCCAAACCATGCCCATACAGGTTTCATAGCCCCTATCTTTTGATCCAGATCAACATGGATTTTGGTAACTGACACTGCTTGTGCATTGGTGGTTTTAATGCCCAATAAGAAAAGCAATATCAGACAGATTTTCGGAACGGCAACCCCTGCAAAAGAGGCCACATAACTCAGTAAAACAATTTTCTTTTCCATTTTTATTAATTTGAAATGGTGCATTCAATCTACTATTATTGTATGCCCTCTGTTATCCCCAATTTCATTCAAACAGTGATCATTCTCCTATTTAATGAACCTCGGCAGCTCCTTGTGTAAGTTTATTGACCAGATTGGATATCACGGTCAGATCGAAAGGTTTTGCCAAGCAATAATCAAAACCAAATTCGCTGCACAGCGCTTCGATGTGTGGGTTACAGCTTAAAATAATAATGGGTAACCTTGGGTGGGCGTGCCTGATTTCGGTAAAGGCTGCACGGCATTCCGCACCCTTTAACTTGAAATCCATAATCACCAGATCAGGACTAAATCTTGCAATGCGGCCTAACAAATTGTCATAATCGGGATAAGCATAAACCTGGTAACCTTCCATTGTAAGGGCAGTTTCCAAAATATCGCGTATGCCTGGATCTATTTCCTGCAAGATTATTTTCTTCATGACCGTTGTTTAATGATCCCGGATATTATAAATGGTATTTCCGTTACAAAAGAAATAAAAAAAATTAAAATATAGGCTTGGAAAAAAAATATCAAATGGGCTGGATCACTCTATCGCCATTGGCAACAATAGATCAAGCATTGTTGCCATATGGTTAAGGTATAGGCTGTACTTTTTTTCGATTCTTAGTGTCTACATGGCAAGCAGGTTATTGATCTTTTGGCCGGTAAGAAAGCATCCAATCCACACCGAATTTATCGGTTAGCATGCCAAAGGTGTCGCCCCAAAACTCAACCCGTCCCACCCATACAGTTATCTGCTCCTAGTAATACTACATCACCATGGATCAGGCTGGAATGCATAATGAGGTCTTTTTTATCTGGTGGCAGTTGATTGCCCGCCACAGATTCACCTATAGGCATCAGCGACAGCTCGCCACCCAGACATTGTTGGTAAAAAGTCATGGCTTCACGGCATTCTTTTTCGAAAAATAAATAGGCATTGATACTTTTCATCATGGATAAATTTTTTGAAGTCCGTTATATACGGATTGGCTGTTCTATCAATTCAGTTATATGTTCGTACCAAAATCCGACAATAATAAAGGTAGATACAACCATATGAAAGAGCAGGTGCATTTTACGGCTTTTTGAGGGGGGAATTGCGACATTGATTTATTAAATTTGTTATTGGAAAGTACATGAAAAACAAACAAGTTTATGAAAATTGATCCAATTATTGCAGTAAAAGATGTGGAAGCCAGCTCCAAGTGGTATCAGACCGTATTGGGCTGTAGAAGTAGCCACGGAGGGGAAAAATTCGAAGTTTTAACCGCTATAGATGGAGAAATTTTATTGTGTCTTCATAAATGGGGTGAACACGGGCACCCAACGATGATGAATCCGAATATAACGGCTGGAAACGGGCTAATTCTTTATTTCAGAACAGACAAGATGGAAAAAATACGTCAAAATGTTGAAAATATGGGCCATGAGGTGGTGGAAGATATCCATATCAATCCAAATTCAATGAAAAGAGAATTTTCCCTTACCGACCCGGATGGATATTATTTAACCATTACGGAGTTCCATCAATACGAGGGCTAAGCACATTCATCGTCATCAGGGCTTCCCAAATGCAGCCATTTCAAATATTCCATCTGCCCATTCGGCATTATTATTATTATGCACATTGATTACCTTATGAACGTTTAATCGGATATACCTGAAGGGAGAAGGGTCTGTTATTTTCAAAATCTGGAATCCCACCTGCCAGTTGTTCAGGTGATCGACAATTGTTTTAAATGTTTTGCCATCCTGACTCGCTTCAATCGTAAACTTATAAGCTGTCTCCGAACCACCTGTGAGCTTGGTCGATAGGTTGATCTCGGCTATCTTTGCTTTTTTCTGCATATCGATTGTGAGCGAATAAGGTAAACGGACCCCTTTGAAAAAACCAGAAGAGTTCATGTCTGCACCATCGGTTACATTAGAAACGCCTCCATTGCCCGCATCTGCACGGGTAGTGGTAATAGGTTTCCCTAGCGTGAGGTTCCGGCCTGCCTGAATAGGGATAAGCCCATATTTTTCATGGTACTCTATCTTACTATAATATTCCATAGATGCATAACCGGCATTGAAATGGACAGCCAATAGTCGGGCATAATTACCATCAGGATCTTTATGTTTATATTGTGCTCCCCAATGGTATCCATGCATACCATAAGTGATGCGCTCTGAACCATAACGGGCAACAGCATTTGCTTGGGTGCCAAATGTAGAGTTGTTGCCCAGCTCCTTTAACTGTGTCCAAACCCCAGCGAGGTCTGTTGCCGAAGCATACATGGCTTGGCTGGGGTACCATCCCGATGCTTTTGAACTAAAGAAATAATATGCTCCATCTTTTTTGGTGATGTAGGGCGTTTCGCGATGTTGCCCTTTGAAAATGGTATTGACCAATCGGATGGGTTTTGACCAGGATTTATCCAATTGGTAGATATGTACATCTTGGTTCATATGGGTTGCAGATAAAATGTAAGCAGTTTGATCATCATCAACAAACATGGATTGGTCTCTCGAATCGAAACCCAATGGCCTATCACAAAAAGTAACTTCAAGAGTACCTTGGGGTGTTATTTGTCCGATGTACAGCTTTGCAGCCACATAGCCTCCCTGATCTTCATAATGTGCTACAATCACCACCTTTTCCGTCTCTTGATTATAAACCATGCCTACGCCTTCAAAATTAGCATTTGGATAAAAATCTAATTCACGCTCCGTCCATTGATCAAACCCATTTGGAGAAACTTTTTCATAGATTGCTCGGCCTTTGCTAGTCTTTCCATTTATGGTCTTTTCTATCTGCCTCACTTCATACGAATAATATTGATGAGCTATTTGGAAGCCTCTAGGCCTTTTGATATGATTCTTACCATTGCTATTGTCATAAATAAAGCCCGTACCTATCGGAGTAAATGTAGTTGCTTGATCTGAAACAGCCTTAGCCATTTGCTGTTCTCCTTGATAGGCCTCTACATGATAAGTATAGGTTTTCCCCACTGCGAGGTCGTAGTCATCAAATACATCGCCTAACGACTGTCCGATCAGTTTTCCATCCCGATAAACTTTATACAACTCAGCGTCTTTGCGTTGTTCCCAGTGTACCTTCACATGACGCGCATCGCGCTCACCTGCCAATTTGAATACGGTTGCCGTTACCGCCCAATTATTGATCGCAAAATCGGTCGTTGTTACTTTACTCGCCTCATTTCCTAGATAAGCAATGGCATTGATCCGAGTCGTTTTATCTATCGGAATAGGTGAGGCATATCGTTTACTATTTTTATCTGGCCGACTGCCATCTAACGTATAATAAATCGCTGCTGTTGGGTCTTTATGGGTCAGTTTAATTGTCTGAGGCTCCCAATAATCGCCACCTATAGGTGAAGCAACCGGCATCGAAATATTAGACCCAATTTGTTCGACTGCAAGCAGGCTGATGTGTGCCTGAGCGTAACCACCTGTTTTTTGTGTTACCGAAACTTCATTTAATCCTATCTTTACTTTGCCAGGTAAATGGGGTGGTTGATTAACAACCGTACCCAACATGGCAACAACTTCTTGTGCCGCAGCTTGCTGGGATCCTGAACATATCAAGCAAAAGATTAAAATTGAAAGGTAAGTCGTTCTCACTAGGTATGGGGTAATTTCCATGAATGCATTATTTGTTTATATACGAGTACCGGCCAAAATTTTAAACAGATAGGCCGAGAGCACAAATAAAGAAACATTCTAAGGAAATATAGGGGGGTTAATTTGTAATTTATAGGGGTTTATATGGTTAAAATGATTGTATTTACATGCTTTTCTGATAGAAGCGACTGAAATTGGAGGTATAGATGGAGTACGAACTGAAATAACAGGATTGTACAGGACACAAGTTACCTGTTATATGTATATATTTGTTGTTACCAATACTAACCACTTAACAGGTTGCCGAACGCACGTCTCTTGTTACTGGGTGCCGTATAAACGATGATGCATTGGATAGAGAAAAACAATTATTAACTTATTGGAAGCTGCTTACCACCAATAACGACACAAATGCCTTTGAGCAAATGTTCCATTTAACCCATGCCAAATTCATGCGGTTCTGTAGGCAATATATCAACGAAAAAGAAATGGCAGAAGAAATCGTCTCAGATGTTTTTGTTGATATCTGGCTGAAACGGAATGCCCTACAACATGTCATGAAACCCGAAGTATACATGATGGTCTGCATTAAAAACCGTGCACTGAACCAAGGTAAAAAAAACACTTATATGCAACTCGTGCCCATTGACGAGGAAACGGAAACGATTACCGATGGGTATCAGCCCGATGAAGAGATGGAACGTAAAGAGCTTTTTATGCAGCTGGACCGTGCTGTTGCTTCGCTTCCGCAGCAATGCCGGCTTATTTTTAAGCTCACTAAAGAAGAAGGAATGAAATGTGCCGAAGTAGCTGAAATATTGAACATTTCGGTACGTACGGTACATGCACAGGTTTATCGGGCTATGACTAAATTGAACGCCATCATGCTGGCCCACCAAACACCTCGTTCAGCTGCAACCATTCGGAACATTGCTTCGACGATCATCATGCTGTTATTTATCCATTAACACGAACCAAACTGCACTTTTCTTTATCTCAAATAGCATGGATGAGTGCTACTGCAGCAAGGCTAATGCTGAATCAACACCTGATCCAGCGATACCCAGTTGCCGGTACTCCCATAAAGATTTTTCCTTTTGTCCGACCAGTTACCTCGTCCGCCCATGACCGAGATGGTCAGGACGTAATTATCTTTTGCCAATATCGGACTTAAGAACTTAAGTCTTGAAACGGGGTATTTGCAATACATATCGACAATAGTGGTTAGCAGCTCCTCTCCTTTACTATTTTGAAGGTTAACTCGGGCATAGCCCCCATCAGGTCGAGCTAAACCAACGAAACCAACTTGTGTTCCGCGGAAATGAACTGAAAAAGAGGCGCCCCTAGTATCCGAGCTTTGTACTGAAAGGGTGTCCTGCTGCCAGCTTCCCCTATATTGAATGGCCTTCTTGTCGGAGCTTCGAATGATTTTATTGGGCAGGGATGCCGCAACAACTTCTCCTGTCGACATATGGATAGACCAAGCATCCCCATAAGTGGGAATGGATAGCGATGTACCCAAAATGCGCAATGGTTGCCAAACATAAGTTGCCGCAGAAGCCTGTTTAGGAAAAGACCAACGGTCGCCCATAAACAGGTAGGCCGTATCTTTTATACCCGCTACGGGCAAAACGAAGGTTGTTTGCGAGTTCCAGGTCAGGGTACCTTCAGGGGCAAAAAAGCCTCTTTTTGTCCACGGCCCCTTCAACGAAGTTGCCGTATAATAGACATTGTCATTACGTTCCCAACTGGTTAAATCAGATACCAGCCAATAGTACAGACCTCCTTTCTTGAAAACCGCAGGTGATTCGCTGCCCGACCAATGATTGTCTATTACCTGTTCTGTTATACTTTTATAATCATCGCCCAGTTTATACATCATCCCTCCATGTATGAGTATATAGCCCGAGCCGTCTGCATCTTGGAAACTGCCCATATCCCATTTGCGTATGGGGTTGCCGTTGAAAAGCAGAGGTCCGTGAAAGGTATATGGCCCGGTAATTTGTTTGGCCGTTGCATAACCGATAAACTGGTCCTGATACCCCAGGGTATCTACGTGCATGTACATGACGTATTCGCCCGTTGTGGGGCATTTCATCACCTTGGGGCGCTCGCCTATCCGGTTAGGTCCCAATTTGCCCGAAGGTTGAACAGGCAAGGCCATCCGTTCAAATTTCCAATTACAGAGATCTGTAGACGAATAGCACGCGAATCCATGGAAGACATTTGCCGAATCTGTTTTGTATTCGCCAAAAAGATAATAGGTACCACCATCGTGAACAATATTTGCTCCATGGGCACTGACAACATGGCCCTGGTTATCAAACCAGGGAGTTCCAGAATAGATAGCTTCATAATGGCCCGCTTGCTGGGCCATTGAAATAGGTGAATGGGCCAGAAAAAATAGGCTAGCGATCAATAAAGTCAGTCTGTTCATTTAATATCCACATTTTGTACGTTCTGATGTATATGGGCCTGCCCATTTATGCTTTTGGCTGCCACCTTTTTAAGGGAAACCCCATTTACGGGGAGCTCTTTTTCTCCCAATATCCGGGAGATAAATTGAACATCTTTGGCCTGAATATTTTCCAAATAGATGTCTTTGATGGGCGTAAGTACCCGTTTCAGAGTAGGCACAAGTGTGCGCCATTGGTAAAGTACATCGGTCTCAATGCCCAATATACCTAGGTCTATCTTACCAGCTCGCAAGTTGGTTGCATAGATGTGCCGTACATATCCGCCATGGCGTTCATTGGTCTTGATAAACAGCAAATGGTTCAGCTTCGCACCATCTACAACAGTACAACCATCTACCAGCACATTTTCAATACCCCCCGATAGTTCGCTACCGATAGCGACCAACTGATGCCCGTTTTTTACGGTACAGTTGCGGATAACAATATTCCTGGAAGGCGTATGCAAACGCCAGGCATCTGAAATCCGGCCTGATTTGATAGCAATGGCATCGTCGCCTTGATCGAACACACAATTTTCGATCAACACATTTTGACTCATTTCGGGGTCTACCCCATCATTATTGTGTCCGTGGGCATATACCTGTACATTCCGGATCACCACCTCCTTGGATAGGTAGGGATGAATGGTCCAAAACGGGCTGTTCGTAATTTTAATACCTTCTAAAAGGATGTGTTCGCTCCGATTAAATTGGATAAACTGCGGACGCAAATGGGCACTGTCGTTTACCATTTGCCTCTTTTCAACAGGTACATGGTCCCATGTCTGGTTATACAACCATTTGAGGCTTTCCATATGGGCTCTGGGCCGTGCAAACCAAGTTTTCCAAACATCCATCTGGGCCTTAATTTCACCCTCGCCGGTAATAGCAATGTTTTTACATTGGTAAGCATAAATCAGGGGCGAATAATTATAGCACTCCATTCCTTCCCAAGAGCTGTGTACAGCGGGCAGGTAATCGGCAGGATCTGCAGAAAACAATAGTACGGCACCTTTCTCCAGGTGAAGATCAACGTTGCTTTTTAGATGGATCTTCTCGGTTAGCCATTCGCCGGCCGGAACCACTACCCTACCGCCACCGAGCTGATTGGCCGCTGTAATGGCCGAGGCAATGGCTTGGCTAGTTGCTGTTTTATTACCTTGTATAGCTCCATAAGCTGTAATGTTTAGCTTTTTGCATGAACTAAAGTCGGGAACTTCAATTTGAAACGTCCCAAATGGCGCTTTCGTAGAAAGTGTTTCTATACGAACTGTTTGAGCTATGGTTAAAAAAACCATGCCCGATAAAAAGAAAGTGAGCAATAATTGCTTATAGATCATGATGCTGGATATGGTTTTATAATGAAAATACGTAGATTCAAAAGAAAAGCCTTTCTGTTAAAATTTTATCCTGTACCGTTATTTTATTTGGTAGCAAGGGTACTTACTGGAGCAGCGTTTCTGGAAGTACACTGTATGCTGGTTTTAGTCCACCCAAGTCGATACGGATTTCATCAATGATCACTCCCGGATCAACAACATAAATTTTTAAGCGATGTTTCCCCGCCTTAATAAAAGGTAACTCGATGGTTTGTTCAGCCCGATTTCTCAGCACATTTTGCTTCCATGTAGCACTTCGACCAAAAGTTTGTATATCGACTAGTTTTAATGGGCCATCGTCTACCGAGACGGCATATCGAACGCCAAAGTTATTATTAATGGCATGGGTAGGTAGTGCCATAACTAAAACCTTGGGGTTAGCCGAAGTGAACGTATAAAAATCATAGGCAACAAAAGCGTGGTTCTGGATGGAATCCGGATGTGTCGATACATTTCCCGCTAACCGCAAAGGCATGGCCTGTATAGCCTGTTGGGTGTACCCCAGTCCTTGAACGGTGGTCCATTGCATAGCCTGTTGATGGCTTTGCTCCGAAAAATGGCCAGCATGCATCACAACTGCTCCGTTATTTTCAATGAAGCCTGAATAATGGGATAATGCAGATATGGTAGTGCCGTTTGCCGATATAGAAAGAGGTATTTGCCTACCGCCAGCCATAAACGTAACACGACCGGCAGCTTTTTCTTGTTTACCTAGCTGGCTCCAGTCTACATCTACCCAAAGACGAATTTGGTTCTTCCCCGGAGCGGGCAGAAGCTGCCCATTCATTTTAGATAAACGAATCCACGAATGGGACGTTGTTGCCGACCAGTTGATGGTTTGGTTCTTTTTCAAGAAAATATCGACAAAATAACGTTGTTTATTAAAAGCATCAAAAGGAGGTAATGACAGGGAAATAGCCTTGGCCAGTGAGGCTGTATCATGAGCGATGAAGCCTTCTGGTACCATTCCCCAAGCATCTGTACCATCGATGGAGATAGCAGGTATAACGGGTTCTTGGTATACGGCCAGCTTTCTTGGATTCATCGTCATGATATGCCGCCATTTACCATTTGCCAGTTGGGTGTTGTAGTAGGTTGTCTCGCGCACAATACGATCGTAGGCCGCTTTCGATTGTTGGGCATATGTATAAGCACTGAGTCTATTTTGCTTTGCATAAAAATAGCTTTTATCGCGGTATAAAAACTTCTTATTGATTTGTGAAGCGCCCACAACCGGATAATAGACCAACTCGTAGAAAGCCGCTGCTACCGTGGTATCTAATTGCGCACGTAACTGATTGACCGCCAATTCCAGTGTATCATAGCGATCAATACGTCTTTGGGCCTCATCTCCATAGTAAAAATGATTAAAGTCGGTATAGGTTGTCTGGGTGTTGGGTTCTGTTTGGCTCCAACCCATAAATTCGGGTTTGCGTTCGAAAGCCAGTTGCTCATATTCCCATAAAATGGACTGTATTTGCTGGGCTTTTTCCTTACCGAAAATGGAGCTTACCCATTGCAATAGATGTTGTTGGGTATACTGACTATCTTGAAATGGTTTCGGATCATACGCCATGTCTAAAAATTGTTGAATATTGTACTCTTGTGGTTTGATGTCGCCCACATTGAGCACCCATAAGGTTTGTGCACCGGTTTCATAAGCCTTCATCATTTCTTCCCTCATCAACGATGGATGAGTGGATGGCAACCAAAGGTAATCGTGCGGCCGCCCCCAGTAAGAGGCGTGATAGTATACGCCCGCACCACCTTTGCGTTTTTGTTCTTGTTCGTTATTTAACCGGTGGATGTAACCGTAATTATCATCTGGCCATACCAACGTTACGTCGTCCGGCACTTTTAAGCCATGATCGTAGATTTCTAATACTTCTTTATAGGGTGTGAGCGCTTGCGGTATGCTCGTCACATCCGGATGGATATACTTGGCCAGCAAGTTCCGCTCTTCGTGGATAATCCCCTCTACCAAGGGGGCGGCCGTTTTCAGGTCTTTTACACCTTCCATTTGGCCATCGTGCACGCCGCGCATCCCCAAAGAATAAATGGCCTCAATACCCTTGCTTTCTTTCACGCGATCTTCCCAATATGAAAGAATCTTATTTTTATTGGTGAGGTAATTAAAATGTCCCATTGTTTTCACATCCCATTCGCTCACATTGTTCCGGAGCATGGGTTCTGCATGCGAAGAACCAATTACAATCTGATAATTTGCCGCCATTTTCGGATTGCCGGGATAGTGAAAGAATGCTTGGGTACTGGGGTGCATGGCAGGCCAGATGAGGTTTGCCTTTAAACGGAGCAACAGCTCAAATACCTTGGCATATGTTTTAGGGCCGATATCGCCTGTTTCCGGTTCAAAAGTTTTTGCCGCCCAAGGTTGCAAACCCCAATCTTCGTCGTTAATAAAAATACCCCGATATTTAACTGCTGGTGATGGAGATAGATAAGTTTCTTGCTGCAAGGTTAAGTTGTTGCGCTTTTTTATGGGAGCATCAGCCCACCAGTACCAAGGCGATACGCCAATCTTTTCGGAAAGGGTAAATACCCCATAAGCGGTACCGCGTGCATCGCTCCCGGCAATGACCAATGCCTTAGAAATACGTTTGGTTGGCTGCGAGAGAACGGTTAGGCCAAAACGCTCCCATTGGCCTTTCAGTTTTTCCATAAAAGCAACTTCCTTGCCCAATAGCTTTGTTACCCATGCCGATTGCACGGCACCGATGACGATCACATTTCCTTTTGCTTGCGCCACATTGGTTAGCACTGGCGGTCTATAGGAGGTAACCCGTTCTATATCTGCGGCCAAGAGATTTGCTGCAATGGAATCCAGTTTTGGTGCTTGCTTATCGTAAAGAATCGAAGCTTTGGCCATCTCAGTGAAAATGGGGAAGGTATTTTCCTGTGCATCGGCACATTGTGCGCAGCACAATACAAAAACAAGTAGGCAATAGCTCTTTTTTAATTCCATGGTGCGTTATGTTTCATCGATTTTAGATTCCTGGCGACGGTTGCCTTTGCATCCCAATTAATAATCTGGATTTTGTGGATAACCTTCCGTATCGCGATCGATCACTGATTGCGGGATGGGACGTAAATAATATTTATCGGTCACACCCGAAGGGTTAGCCATTTTGGTTAAAATGTTATGTTCAAAAGCCCGATCAAGCTTATGTGTCCGTTTCAGATCTAACCAACGTTTGTACTCGCCGACCTGCTCTCGCGCGCGCTCGTCTAAAATAAAATCGAGCGTTACATCGCCAGAAGAAATGGTCAGGCTTTGCCCCTGTTTTGCTGCGCGCTGGCGAATGGCATTCAGCTTACTAGCCGCTTGACTGGATTGATTCAGTTTGAAGTAAGCCTCGGCAGCGATTAAGTAAGTCTCTGCCAAACGGAATATAAAGACGTCTTTGGTGCTGGCGTAAGCAAATTCATTGTTGTAAGGCAAACCGGCATCGGGGGCATAGAATTTGTTCACCATGGGGAATTTCTCTAAGCCACCCACGTTGTTAAAAGCCTGCTTCCATTGATCGAACCGAATGATTTCCACATGTGGATGAGCTGCTTTCAACGCCAATTCATCAGCAGTGGTAAACGGCTGGTCGGGATAAGGGAAGTAATACCGAAGATCGCCCACTTTGATATCACCGTCGTTCTTTGTGGCATATAGCTCACTTATAAATGTTGCGTCATATCGGGCATCTTTGGTGGTATTATAGAGCGTATATAAAAACTGGGTAGGCATAAAATCTGATCTTCTTCGGTTGTATTCTGATACGGCGCTTACCTCATCAAAACCCTTTTCCCGCCAATAACGCCAACCCAACATGATGTTCTGTGCATTGCCGTTATAACCGGGTTGAGGACCATATTGAACGGCGAAAATAATTTCATTATTCAATTCGTTACCCGGTTTAAACACATCCGCGAAGGAAGAAAGTAAACGATAATACGGACTGCTGATGAGGGTTTCGGCCAGTTGGGCCGATTTTTCAAAATCCGCACTGCTACCAAAGGATTTGTATCCTTTAGTTAGGTACAGTAGCGACAATAAATGCTGTGCTGCCCCCTGGGTAATCCGTCCAGGTTCTACCTGACCAGGATCCGCCTCCAGGTTAGGTAAAAGGGTATTGAGTTCTGAAATCATGAAATCATATACTTCCTGTTCCGTATTGGGCGAAAAATGTGTAACAGGTGTGGTGAACTCTTCCTGAACAATGGGTACATTACCAAAATTCTCGACTAATAAATAGTAGAAAAAAGTACGGATAAAACGGACTTCGGCCACTCGTTGATTACGCAGGTTCTCTGCTAAATCTGGAATATCATGAGCTCTTGCAATGGCTGCATTACAATGTTGTATACCAGTATATGCCGCTGAGAAAAAAGTATTTACCGGTCCATTGTCGGCTGTTAATGACTTGTATTCATTCAATTGGATAGCCGGTACATCGTTTGCCTGTCCGCTCACTAGTTCAATTTCTCCACGTGTGGTCACATCAGTCCCCCATTCAAATAAGCTCGGGTTAATGCTGTAAATGCCTCGTAGAGATGCGTAACAGGCGTTAACCAATGATTCATAACCGGCGGCATCAATGTAGTAATTTTCGGCAGTGATACCGCTCGGGTTTTCTTCCTCTAAAAATTTTTTACAGGAAATTGCAGATGTTGCCAGTATCATGGCTAATATATAGTTCAATATCTTTTTCATGGTCATATCGCTTAAAGACTTAAGTTAATTCCGAAAAGGTAGCTAGCCGTACTAATGGCCGTTCCATAGGTGTTTTGTTTGGTCCACTCTGGGTCGTACCCCTTGTATTTAGTAAATAAAACCGGATTCACAGCCGTTGCATAAATGCGTAGGCTATTTAATCCGAGCTTCTTTAGCAGCGTACTTGGGAATGTGTAACCCAAAGTAATGTTGCTTATGCGCACAAAGTTGGCTTTCTGATAGTAAGCCATATTGACATACGAGCCCGGATTACCTGGACGGAAATGCGTTTGCGACGGGTTGGTTGGTGTCCAATAAGCTACATCTACCTGATTGTATATTTGATTATAGTTCATAAAAGAACCGTCAAATACACTGTTGAATTGCTCTCCTTGACGTGTATAAACCATGACATATAAATCGACGTTACCATAACGAAACGTGTTGGAAATAGAACCAGTCCAATCGGGAACTTGCTTGCCAATGATCTGCCGGTCGTCTGCATTGATCACTCCGTTGTTGTCAATATCTTTTACCCGGACCTGTCCGGGTGTTTGGTTGTACTTTGCAGCCAGATCAGCCTCTTCTTGTTGCCAAATTCCATCAAAAACATAATTGTAGTTAACCTGTACTGGTTGTCCGATAAAGAGGGTGTTCCCCACATCGTCCTTTTTACCATTGGCGGTTTCTAAGATTTCATTCTTATTGGCGTCAAAAACAAAATCAGTTTTCCATGAAAATTTACCTGCTTGAATATTTATGGTACTCAAGCCTATTTCAATCCCTTTGTTGCGGAGTTTCCCCAGGTTATCTTTAACAGAGCTCCAGCCTGAAGGTGCCGGTAGGTTACGGTCCAATAGGATGTTGTCTATTGTTCGATTATATAAATCGACTGTTCCATAAACACGGTTTTTCAACAGGGCAAAATCCAATCCGAGGTTAATTTCATGGGTAGTTTCCCACGTCAATGCTTTGTTGGCCAATCGGTTTGGAGCATAGCCTTGAACCAATGAATTGCCAAAGAAATAGGTAGACGATCCAAGCGTAGCTTGGGTAGAGTAAGCATCTACCCGGTCATTTCCAGAAGCGCCATAGCTTAATCTCAATTTCAGATCGTTAATGGCAGATAGGTTCCTCACAAAATTCTCTTCAGATAGACGCCAAGCAAAAGAGGCAGAGGGGAAAAAGCCCCATTTGTTACCGGTTGCCAAACGAGACGAACCATCCCATGTGCCCGACGCGGTTAGCAAATATTTATCCCGATAACTGTAGTTAACCCGTGCCCGGGCAGATGCCAAGGTATATTTAACAAAGTTCGAACGTACCGTAGGCCCTTTGAACGTACCATTAAAATCGGTATTAGTGGCCGAGCCTACATTGTACCATAAAGAGTTGTAGGGTAAATTGTACACATCAATTCCGTTAGATTCTAGCCGGTCTTTTTGCATGCTTTGTATTACAGTTGCCGTCAGTTTGTGCACGTCATTGAACGTTCTTTCATAAGTAGCCTGGTTATCCCACAACCAATTGAATTGTTCGGTATTGCCATAATCTTTCACTTGGCTATACCCACCTGCTCCAGCGCCTTCTTTGGATAGGGCACCGATGTACCAAGCGTTTCGTTCGGTGTTGATGTTGGGCGAGAAAGTAGTTTTCAGGGTAAGATGCTCAATGGGTTGTACTTGGATATAGAGCTGGCCAAAGGCTCTTAACGATCGGCCATCACGGATGTCGTTCTCTTGGTCGAACAACGGGTTAACCACACCATCTCCACCCAATACACGGAAAACCCGTTCGCCATTGTCATCGTAGGGCGATACGGTTGGTGGTAAACGATAGGCTGATCGCAACGACTCGTAACTACCTTGATTTTGCAGGTTCTGGCTGGCATAAAAGCTGATGCCAGCCTTCCATTTATCGTTTATCTGTCGGTCTACGTTACCCCTAAATGAATACCGTTTAAAGTCTTCGGGGCTCACATTTCCTTCTTCCTGAAGGATACCAGCGCCCAAAGAGAACTGGGTTTTATCATCACCACCGCTCACGGTAACATTGTGATTCATTTGCAACCCATTTTTCAACAATAGCGCTGGCCAGTCTGTAAATTTACCCGCATCAATGTTGGCCCATTGTTCAGGTGTAAAAAATGCAGCATTGTTCCGCGAAGTATCCCGCCCCGTGGCCAGAAACTGTTCGGTACGGTAGGCGACGTATGCTGGACCATCCATCATATCGGGCAAATGTGTTGGCTTTCGGATACCCATATATCCATCATAAGAAATGGTGGTTTTTCCTGCTTTCCCTCTTTTAGTAGTGACAATAACAACACCCTTTGCACCCCGTGATCCGTAGATAGCCGTGGCGGAGGCATCTTTCAAAATGTCAATCTTTTCAATATCAGCTGGATTCAAATCATTTAAGCCCGAAGAGGTTGGTATCCCATCAATCACGAATAACGGAGAATTTGACCCACCAAAAGAGCTGATTCCCCGTATATTGATGCTATAGCCCGAACCTGGTTTGCCTACATTTTTTACAACAACTGCTCCAGGTGTTTGTCCTTGCAAAGCGCCGGTAGCATCGGGTGTAGCGGCCCTAGCGATTGTGGTTGAGCTAACAGACGCAATGGCTCCAGTTACATCGGCCTTCCGTTGTGTGCCATATCCGACCACCACCACCTCGTTTAAATCTTGCCCTGCAGTAGTTAATTGGATGGTGAGGGTTGTTTTTCCATCAACCGGTACTTCTACGGTATTATAGCCCAAATAAGATACCATCAAAATAGCGTCAGCCGGTGCTTCCAATGAAAACACTCCTTCATTGTTGGTAGAAACCTCACGATTTTGTCCTTTTACTTTGATGGTAGCACCCGCTAGGGGTTGGCCCAATTCGTCTACCACCTTTCCGCTAATTTTTATCGCCGCTGCACCGGTTTCTTTCGGAACAATGGCTAACAGGTTGTTCGGGAGCTCGCGCAAGGTAAAGGGTGTATTTTCCAGCAATCCGCGCACAAATACCCGTACATCTTTGTCTACAACAGAAACATTTTTGTATTTCTCCAACGGAATGTTCCGCTCGCTGAATACAAATCGATAGCTGCTGTTTTTCTCAATTTCTGAAATGATTTTCTTAAAATCAGTCTTTCCTAATTGCAAGGTAACCTTGGTTTGGGAGAAGCCAGTTGCAAATAGATGCAGATTGAAATAGAGGATCAATGCAGCGGTTAATTTCATAATGAGTATGGGCTTTTTCAGGTAATAAAACCTTGAAACACCATGTGGGTGTCTAAAAAAATTCATAACTTTATCTTCTTAAGGATGATTAAATGCAGACTCCCGTCCAAAGCAGTCTGCGTTCATTAATTAAAGATCGCCTAGGCAAAGGCGGGGTGCTTCAGTGCTCCGCCTTGCTTGTTTAATTTGGTTTCTGTTGTGTGTTGCTCATAAATGATTTGTATTAATGGTTAGTACTATGGTTATTTACTCAATCACAATCTTTTTGTCTTGTATTTTGTAAGAAAACGGCTCTACCAAGCTCAATGCCTGGAGCACGTCGGTAATAGATTCTTTTTCAAAATGCCCCGTAAATCTGAGTAATTCTAGGTCACGGTTCCGAAAATCGATCTGCACACCATAAGCCCTTTCCAATATGTTAGAAATGGTAGCAAATGTTTCTTCTTTGAACACCACTTGGTTATACATCCAAGAGGTCTCAATGATGGAGGTATCGCTTCTCTGGAAATGAGTAATCTGAGCCAAGGCATCATTATCCAACGAGACCTCTATTGTATTTTCAGAAGAAACTTGATTTTTTACAATGAGTTTTTCCGAAGGTTTTAACGTAATCCGATCCGTCGGCCGATCTTTTAAAGTTACTTGAATGGCACCAGTCAATAGTGTTGCCTCACTAAATTTATCGTCTGGATAAGATTTCAGATTAAACGTCGTTCCGAGTACTTTCACATCCATTTTATCGGTATGAATGACAAAAGGATATTGAGCGTTTTGAGCTACATCAAAGTATGCCTCGCCTATCAAAGTTACTTTTCTGCTTTTCCCTTGAAAGGTTTTAGGATAATATAGTTTACTGGCTGCATTCAATACGACCTTGGTACCATCGGGTAAAACGAGTGTTCGCTTACTGGCGGGTTTTGTGTAGGCTATTTGGTTCACAGGCATTTCCCTTTGATGCCAGAGCAGTACACCGAGTGCGCATAGGGCTCCTACAATGACGCCTGCAATTTTCCAGTAAATAGCCCTCTTGCTGGGGGTCGCATTTGCTGGGTATAGGGGTGTTTCGTTTTGATATGCAATCTTTTGTTGTACTTTTTTAAATGCCGATTCATTAGCCGTTAAATCCGTCTGATGACGAGAGAGGTAAGTCTTAAATAAGTCGTATCGGTCTTGAAATGGCTTGTACTGACATAGTATTTTCAATTCATCGGCTTCCTCCGCTTCGAGTTCGTCTAAAAATTCTTTTATGATCAGTTCTAAAAGTCTATCCTGCGACATGGTTAATTCATTGCCTTTATGGATAGGACAGATTTTTGAACAACATTACCTACAAGGAAAAGAAAAAATTTAAAAGATTCTAATTTTTATTATTCAAATTCATATCGGTTTCTAGGCACTCATTACTCCCACTTAAACGGCAGGTACCAGTTATCGGGGTTACTGAAATCTACAGTAACCGTCCCTTTCTCGTCCATTAACTTATTCAATAGTGCTCCGCCCGTTCCGGGAGCTTCTTTTTCCCATCGACGAGCAATACGTATGAGATCAGGCCACCGATAGCCTTCGAAAGCCAGTTCCAACCCCATTTCATCTAGTAGCTTTTCTTCTAAGAAACGGGCATAGCCCTCATGGTCTTTTACTGCACGGTAATAAGGGTCGGGATTGGTCATATCGAAATATTGAGCCGAATCGGCTGGGGTGATGACCATTGGGTTGAGGCTAACTCTTCTTCGCACACCTTGATTACGATACCAATCGCTACGAAAACGAGGGTAATCGCCTTCCCGGGCATCAAAATTATATGGGTAGGGTTCATCCAACGTATGCATAATGTCGGTTACGTCCCGGCCATCAACACCGGGTGTTGGATCATACGCCGTCTTAATCCCAAAATTTGCTAAGCCATAAGCCAGTTTATGCTGATTATCGCGGTTAGCCGCTTCTGCAAAACGTAAATGCAGCGCTGCGGCGCGATACAACACCCATTTGCCCGTTGTTTCAAAGGGTAGTGATGCATCGTAATTGCCTGTAAATTTCCGAATAACTGGCTCGCCAGTTAACATGCTGTAAGAACTACCTTCCCCCCGAATATCAAAAGGTGTTAGCCCACGCATCTGGGCATTCCAACGGGTTATGATCGCCGTAGAAGGTTTTACCAAATACTGGCCCTCACCTGTTTGCTCAAATAACCTGATCAATGGGTTCTTGGGTAAAAATTTTTGATCAAAAGGCATCATCCAGATGGTTTCATAATTGGCTTCCCGGTCTGAATAGGGCAACAAGAAAATATTTTTCCAATTGCTACCACTGGTATTATCCGTAAAAATTCCAATCCGATTGGTGTTGTAAAAATCTGCTCCACCTGTATTGTCTTTGGCCCCCAGTTCCATCACCTTCCGATAAGCAGAAGCGGCTTTGGTATAATCACCATGCCAAAGGTACAAATCGCCTAACACCACATTCTTTTGTATAAACATTTTGGCTGTACTGTAATTATCGACGGTGGTTAACAAGGTTGTCCCTTCGGGATATTCGGACAAGAAAGGTAATTTCTCTGTAAATTGCACCAAGCTATCAAGTAAAGAATCGAAATCGATTTTCTGGAACAGGGCTTCATTATGTACATCATCTACCGTAGAGATCGGTTGGGTTACATAGGGTATTTTGCCATAATGGATACCCAGTTGCAAATAGAGCCATGACCGGAGCGTACCTATATCGGAATATCGGGTTACGTATTCGTCTTCCTTTAAGCGTCCATCTTTACGCATTTGATTAAAATTGTAAAGCGCATCATTGCAGTTTACAATAAGTTCGTAAAACGGCCTCGGATTGATGTAAGGATTATCGGCCTGCTCTTGGTGCTGATTCAACTGCTTCAGGTAAGCATCACTGTTATGGGTCACGTCTAATAAGTCGCCACGCAATTCATTTAACAGAATATAGCGGTCTGCTACAGTTAACAATTTGCCATAAATACCGATAATCACCGCATCAGCATCATAAACATTCCGATACATTTCCGACGCATCCACTACTTCTTCTGGTGGTAAGTCGAACATTTTTTTACAGCCCTGTGCTGTAGTTAAAATCAGAAGTAAAACAAGAAAGGGTATATTCAATAAACGTTTCATCTGCTTTTTATTTTTGTTAACCTGCGGCTATTAAAGCCCTAATCGTATTCCTAATTGTGTACTGATAAACTGGGGTTCTAGCCAATTATCTACTCCTTGACCGAACAGCCCACTCATGGCACTGAATTCCGGATCATAACCTTTGTACCTAGTGAAGGTGAGCAAGTTATTGGCCGTAGCAAACAAGGTGGCGTTCTTAATCAGCTTATCTGTAAACGGCAGCTGATAGGTCAGGCTAATGGTTCTCAGTCTCAGGTATGAGCCGTCTTCTATCCAACGATCAGAGAAACGCGCATTTCCCATGGGATCGCCCCAAGTGGCCTTGGGTATATGGGTTGCTTGACCATCGGCCCGCCATCGGTTCATTACGGTGATGGTTTGGTTATTGTAGTCGCCTTGCGTCTCTAGATACGCCCGTTGGGCGTTATAGATATCGTTACCATAACTAAAAGTGCATAGAACATCCAGCGCCCAGCGGTTCCAAGCTAAACGACTGCTGATAGCCCCTGTAAAATCGGGATTGGGATTACCAATCACTTGTCTATCTTGCTCATCAATCACATGCACACCGGCAGTTTGATCTTCTGGACTATCTGCATGGTTAACAAAGTACACGTCACCAGCGGTGAATGGAGATAGCGTAGCACCGGTACGGACATATTGATTGGCTTCTGCGGCAGCGGCGGCAGTAGTGAACACACCATTGGTCTGATAACCATAAAATAAGTTCGCTGCCTGCCCAACCTGGGTCATATAGGTTGCATGGCCATAGTTGGTTAACAAGGCATTGGCAGGTAGTTTGGTAATCTTATTACGGTAAAAACTGATGTTAAACCCGATATCCCATTTCCATTGACGATCGGTCATGCGGGCATCAACTGCCAATTCGAGGCCTTTGGTTTGCATGGCTCCGCCATTGGTTAACATATATTCTACACCTGTAGCAGCCGGAATATATTGCCAATACAGCATATCATTGGTTCGATTGGAAAAGGCAT
>Ga0180219_1000873_pt1 | contig 21583 bp, 13 predicted proteins | sample eDN3rd30CBELigMG_FD_151338 | JGI IMG/M metagenome (GOLD analysis project Ga0180219, IMG submission 151338) | Enriched Miracle-Growth compost microbial communities from Emeryville, California, USA - eDNA 3rd pass 30_C BE-Lig MG (version 2)... ...
CCGAGGAACTGGGCGTCGACGTCGCGGCGATGATGAATGTCGAGAATTTCTTCGCCGGCGGCCGCGCGCGGGCGCCGTGGACGCTGTCGATCGCCGACGCGGGCGGATCGCGGCAGGTCGAATCGGCGCCGCTCGACAGCAGCTATGGGTTGCTGCGGACGCGCTCGGTCGACGTGCGCGCGCAGGAGGACGGCAAGGCGTTCGTGTGGAGCGGTCCGGCGACCTTCAACCTGTCGGGCCCGGTTGCGGACATGACGCGCCAGCTGGGTAACAGTTTTGCCTTGCGGCTGGACTGGCGGATCGACGCCGCGGGGACGGCGCCGGTGACGCTCGCGCTCGGCGGCGCGGCGCTCGATATCGGCGCGATGGTCAGCGCCGCGCCGGTGGGCGACGTCTCGACGCTGAAAGTGCCGCTGCGCTGCTTCGCCGACGCGGGCGCCAATCTGGCGCGCGTCGACTATGCGGTGTCGGTGACGGCCGACAAGGGCTTCGCGGCGACGCTGCTCGGCGCCAGGGTCGAGGCGGTGGGCGAGAATCTGCCCTGTCCGGCGAAGGCGGAATAGGAATCGTGCGGGGCAATCAGGCCCCGCACGATTCGCGCACGATCAGGTTGGTCGGCAGATATTCGGGCGGCTGTTCCGAATCCGAATCCATGATCTGCGACACCAGCCGCCGCCCGGCCTCGGCGGTGTCCTGCTGGATCGTGGTCAGCGCGGGCGTGCTGAGCCGCGCGAGCAGCATGTCGTCGTAGCCGACCACCGAGACGTCCCTGGGCACCGCGCGGCCGCCCTTGCGCAGCGCGCGGATCGCGCCGAGCGCGATGAGGTCGCTGGTCGCGACGATGCCGTCGATTTCCTGACCGCGTGCCAATAGCTTGGCGGTCGCACTTTCCGCCGATTCGAAGCCGAAGTCGACGCGGATATCGAGCGCCGGGTCGAAGGCCACGCTGCTCGCCTCGAGCGCCTCGAGATAGCCCTGGCGGCGCTGCATCGCCTCCGGGTCGCTGCTGCCGAGGAAGGCGATCCGTCGGCGGCCGAGGCGGAGGAGGTGGAGCGTCGCGCGGCGGCCGCCGAGCAGATTGTCCGAGCCGACCGAGCGATATTTCTGCCCCGGCAGATGCGCGCCCCAGACGACGAAATTGCCGTTCGAGTCGGCGAGCCGGTTGAATTCGTCGTGGAGCATCGACTGGCCGAGGAAGATCACGCCCTTGGCGCGGCTGGTCGTCGTCACCGCGACGAGATCGTCGAAATCGCGCGGTGCGGTGTGGCTGACGGTGAAGTCGCAGTCGCGCGCGCGCGCCGCCTCGCCGATACTCGCCAGCAGTTCGAGGAAGAAGGGGTGCGAGAGCGGCAGCGGCCGGCCCTGCATGTGCGGGGTGACGACGACGATCGAGCCTTCGGACCCGAGCGGCGCCGCGGGCATCGAACTGCGGAAGGGGTAGTTGTTCTCGCGCGCCAGCGCCCAGATGCGCTTCTTGGTCTTCAGGCTGATGAGCGGATGGTCGTTGAGCGCGCGCGACACGGTCGAGATCGAGACTCCCGCCATCTTTGCGAGGTCTTCCAATCTGGTATTGCTGTGGGTCATGAACAGGTCATCCGTGTCTGACGTGGGCGAGCGTTAGCCGCGCGGGGGAGGGCAATGCAAGATTTGCAGAGCGGCGAGGGGGTGGTGCTGCGGGGCGAGCCGCCGCGCGCGGGTGCGGCGGACGGCTTTCGCCTGTGGAGCATGTGCTTTGCGCTGTTCGGCATCCAGATCGTCTGGGGGCTGCAGAATGCGAACACGAGCCGTATCTTCCAGGCGCTCGGCGCCGATGTCGCCGAACTGCCCCTGCTGTGGATCGCGGGGCCGATCACCGGACTGATCGTCCAGCCGATCATCGGACATCTGAGCGACCATTCGCGCTCGCGCCACGGCAAGCGCCGGCCCTTCCTGGTCGCGGGCGGGCTGCTGTCGGCGCTCGCGCTGGTCCTGATGCCCAATGCCGCGACGCTGTGGGCGGCGATCGCGGCGCTGTGGTTGCTCACCGCGTCGAACAATATCGCGATGGATCCCTCGCGCGCGCTGGTCGCCGACAATCTGCCGCACGCACAGCGGGCGCGCGGCTATGCGGTGCAGGTCTTCTTCATCGGCACCGGCGCGGTCTTCGCCTCGTCGCTGCCATGGGTGCTGGTCAACTGGTTCGGCGTGTCGGGGATCGGCGAGGCGGGCAGTTTGCCGCCGTCGGTGCGCTATGCCTTCTACATCGGGGCCGCCTGCCTGCTCGCCTCGATGCTGTGGACCGTGCTGACCACACGCGAGCGGCCCGCCGACAGCCCTTTCCGGCACGCGGCGCACGAGGGTGAGATGGGCGAGCCGCCGGTGCTGCGCCGGGCCTGGGCGCTCGCCGCCGGGGGCGCGGGGCTGCTGGTCGTCGCGCTCGCGCGGGACTGGCAATGGGAGGTCCCGCTGCTCGCCGGGGCCGCGCTGCTGGTCGGGGCGGCCGAGATCGCGGTGGCGCGGCGCCGCGCGCGCGGCGACGGGGCGCTGGGGATGCTCCAGATCGTCGAGGATTTCCGCCGCATGCCCCGCGCGCTGCGCCAGCTTGCGCTGGTGCAATTCTTCACCTGGTTCGCGCTGTTCGCGATGTGGATCTATGCCGCGCCGGCGGTGGCACGCGCGCATTACGGCACCGGCGACGCGGCGTCGGCGCCGTTCAACGCCGCCGCCGACTGGGTCGGCATCCTGTTCGCCGGCTACAATGCCGTCGCCGCGCTCGCGGCGCTGGCGCTGCCGGGGATCGCGGCGCGGATCGGCGAGCGGACGACCTATGCGCTGTGCCTGCTGTGCGGCGCGGCGGGGATGGCGGGGTTCGTGATTCTGCCCGATCCGGGCCTGCTGTGGCTCGCCGCGCTCGGCATCGGGCTCGCCTGGGCGGCAGTGCTGTCGCTGCCCTATGCGATCATCGTCGGGGCGGTCGCGCCCGAAAAGGTCGGCGTTTACCTGGGCATCCACAATATCTTCCTTGTCGTGCCGCAGCTCGTCGCGGCGGTGTGCCTGGGGCCGGCGATCCGCCATCTGTTCGGCGGCGAGCCGGGGCCCGCGCTCGGGCTGGCCGGCGGGCTGCTCGTGCTGGCCGCCGGGGCGGCGCTGTTCATCGGGCCGCGCGCGGACGGTGGCGAAAGCGCCGCGTAGCGGGAGGTTCGACTGCATGTGCAAATATTTGCATATATATTGCCGCTCTGCAATCGTATTCAGGCAATAGATTGCGCAGATTCGCAGTCTCTTTTTGCGGAAATTCCAAATGGAATCGAAAAATTGATATTAAAATCAATATGATGATTACATCATGAAAACGGGCTTGCTTATCCTGCAATAATACGCAAAAACGTGCAAACAGTTGGCGCGGCGATGAAGCCGCCCATGCTGCGCGAACGAGAAGCCCGATCAATGGGCGATCAGGGAAGGGGAGAGCCATGACGCTCAAGGGATTCGGAATCGGTGCGCGGTTGCGCGGTGGGGTGTCGCTGGCGGTGCTGGCGGGCGCGGGATTGCTGGTAGCGGCGCCGGCCGCGGCGCAGGATGCCGCCGCGCCGGCGGACGAGAGTGTCGGCAGCAGCGATATCGTCGTGGTCGGTGTGCGCAGCGCGCTGCAGACGGCGCAGGAGCGCAAGAAGAATGCCGAGACCGTCGTCGATTCGATCGACGCGACCGATATCGGCGCCTTCCCCGACAATTCGGTGTCGAGCGCGCTGCAGCGCGTGCCGGGCATCACCGTGTCGCGGCTCCAGTCCACCGACGACAGCACCCACCCGTCGGGCGAGCCCGCCGGCGTGCTGATCCGCGGCCTGACCTTCGTGCGCACCGAGGTCAACGGGCGCGACAGCTTTTCGGCCGATAGCTATCGCGGGCTGAATTTCAACGACATCTCGCCCGAGCTGATGGCGCGCATCGACGCCTACAAGAACCAGACCGCCGACATGATCGAGGGCGGGATCGCGGGCACCGTCGACCTGCGCACGCGGCTGCCGTTCGACGAGCCGGGGCTGGTCGTCACCGCCAACGCCAAGGCGACCTACGGCGACCGGTCGGACAAGTGGAACGGCGAATTCTCGGCGCTGATCAGCAAGACCTTCGACACGCCCGCGGGCCGCTTCGGCCTGATGGCCGACTATGCGCGCAGCCATGTCGTGACGCGGACCGAAAGCGTCATCATGGACAAGATCCGCACCTATTGCTCGGCGGGCGCGGTCAATCCCGACGGCAGCGGGGTGGTCAATGCCGACGGCAGCGTCAATTGCGACGCCAATCCGTTCGGCGGCACCGGCTGGGCCTTCGCCCCCGACGGCATCCGCTATTCGCAGGTCGATTACGACCGCACGCGCGAGGGCATCGCGCTGGCCGGGCAATATGAAAGCCCGACCGGCGACGTGCGCGCGAGCGTGCAGTTCATCCAGTCGACCTATCACAACGCCTGGCTGGAAAATGCCTCGCACGCGATCCTCGAGGGCACCTATTTCGGCACGCCGGCGTTCAACCCGGTCGCCTCGACCATCCTGCGCCCGCAGATCGGCAGCTCGCCCTTCGTCTTCGGCGCCGACGGCATGCTCGAATCGGGCCTGCTGACCCAGGCCTATGGCAGCTGGCGCGGCAGTTTCGAGAATGCGGGGGTGATGACCGACACCGGATCGGCGGTTCCCGGCCAGCCCTTCGTCAGCTATTGCCCCGACCCCGCCGCCTGCACCAACGGGATGTATTTCCAGAACGAGGCGCGCAATTTCGACCACCGCGAAAAGACGCGCGACCTGTCGGCCAATCTGCAATGGGACGCGACCGACCAATTGCATGTCAACGTCGACGCGCAGTGGATCAAGGCGAAGACCACCAACGACGATATCCTCGTCGCGACCGGATCGATGGCCGATTACGATTACAGCGTGAACAAGGACGGCACGCCCGAGATCCGGCTGCTGCCCGGATCGGGCGTCAACTATGCCGAGGGCGGTCTCGCCAATCCGCACAATTACTGGATGCCGTTTATCCAGGCGCATCTGGAGGACAATGACGCCGAAGAGCTCGCGCTGAAGGCCGACGTCGATTACGAGTTCGAAGGCAGCGACTGGATCGATTCGCTGAAGGTCGGCGTCCGCTATTCGGACCGCGAGCAGAATATCCGCTATTCCTCGTTCAACTGGACGCCGATCGCGGCGTCGTGGAACTGCAACGGGCCGGGCTTCAACGTCGACAACAGCACGCCCGCCGCCTATCCCGCCGGATGCGGCGCGCGGCCCGATTTCCAGGGCTATGGCGCGGGGCTGTTCGTGCCCTACAGCCTGGGCGGCGGCTTCTACAACGGCAGCGCCTATGACAATGGCGACCTCGTCTATCTGAGCCGCGAGGCGATCCGCGACCGCGCCAAGCTGGTCGAGGGGCTGGCGGGGCCGAACACCAGTCCGCCGATCCTGCCCGGCTGGTCGCCGATCTGCGACCGCGCCGAGGCGACCGTCGGCTGCTTCACCCCGCCCGAGGTGATGAAGGCGACCGAGAAGACCAAGGCGGCCTATGCGATGTTGCGCTTCGGCGGCGACAATGCGATGCTGGGCGGCGTCAATGTGCGCGGCAACATCGGCGTTCGTATCGTCCGCACCGACATCGACAGCACGGGCAGCGTCGGTTTCCCGCAGCCCAACGTGTTCACCCAGTTGCTGCTGACGCCGTGCGGCACGCCGCTGGGGCCGGACGCGGTGGTCAATCCGGCCTGCTATCTGACCGACGATCTGATCGCCTTTGCCGACGGCAGCGGGACGCCGAACAATTTCAAGGCGTCCTATACCAACGTCCTGCCCAGCCTGAACGTCCGCTTCGGGCTCGACGACCATAATTTCGTCCGCTTCGGCTATTCGCGGGCGATGGCGCGGCCCGATTTCGGTCTGCTTCGCAATTTCGTGTCGATCCAGGCGCCGCTGATCGACACGAGCGCGGACAGTCCGTTCATCGTCCGCGACGGTGCCGGCACCATCACCGGCTATAATTTCATCTTCCGCGCCGAATCGGGCTTTGCGGGGCTGAAGCCGGTGCTCGCCGACCAGTTCGACCTGACCTTCGAACATTATCGCGGCGCGACCTCGTTCCACGCCGATATCTTCTACAAGAAGCTGCGCAACACCGTCTCGTACGGCGAGTTCATCCGCAGCTTCGATAACGGCGGGTCCGAGCAGACGGTGGTGATGCGCGGACCGCGCAACGTGAAGGACGGCGGCGAGCTCTACGGCTTCGAAACCGGGTTCCAGACCTTCTTCGACTTCCTGCCCGGCCTGCTGTCGGGGCTGGGGATGCAGGCGAACTATACGCTGGTCGAGCAGAGCGGGATCAACAATTCGAACCTCGCGACGCAGGGCGCGCTCGATGCCGGCGGCACCGGCGGCTTCGGGGCCGGGCTCGACGTGTCGGGCGGCCGCGGCGCGGTGATCGATTCGCACCGGCTGGCGGGCATTTCCAAGCATACGTTCAACATCGTCGGCCTGTACGAGAAGGGGCCGGTGGCGCTGCGCCTCGCCTATAACTGGCGCTCGCGTTTCCTGACCAACAATCTCGACTGCTGCATCGGCCTGCCGGTGTTCCAGAAACCGGTCGGCTTCCTCGACGGGTCGATCCGCTTTTCGCCGACGCCGTGGCTGGAGCTGTCGATCGAGGGGCAGAATCTGCTGAACACGACGACCGTCTATCAGCAGCAGATCTTCGGCGACACGGCGCTGACGCCGGGGGCCAAGCCGGTCTATCGCGACGCCAACTGGGGCCGGGTCGACCGCCGCTTCCAGTTCGGGGCGCGCGTGAAATTCTGACCAAGGAGGGGGGCGGCCGGGCGGTCGCCCCTTTTGGGGGAGCCATTCTTTTGAAGGCGCGCGGTCACCCAGGGCGAACCCGGCTATTCCGACGTCGTCATGCTGAACTTGTTTCAGCATCCATGGCCGGACCTTCCCTTCTCCGCCGCGACCCCTTCGAGGGCGGACCATGGACCCTGAAACAAGTTCAGGGTGACGAAAATGAAGGACGGGCCTTGGGCATGACAATGGAGCGGCCATGACGGACAGCCCCTATCGGATCGTCATATTAGGCGGCGGCACTGCGGGCTGGATGGCCGCGGCGGGGCTGGCGCGGTTGCTGCCTGCCGCCGATTACGACATCACGCTGATCGAATCCGACGCGATCGGCACGGTCGGGGTTGGCGAGGCGACGCTGCCGCACATCAAGAATTTCAACGACATGCTGGGCCTCGATGAGGCGGAATTCATGCGCGCGACGATGGCGAGCTTCAAGATCGGCATCGAGTTCGTCGGCTGGGGCCGTGCGGGCGAGCGTTACATCCATCCCTTCGGCACCTTCGGCGAACGCTGGGCGGGCGCCGATTTCCAGCATCACCATGCGCGGGCGCGGCTGGCAGGGTGCGATGCGCGGTCGCTTCAGGCCTACAGCTTCGCGGTCGCGGCGGGCCGTGCCGCCGCCTTCGAGCATCCGGGCGAGGACCCGGCGTCGATCCGGTCGACCTATGCCTATGCCTATCATTTCGACGCCGGCCTCTATGCGCGACACCTGCGCCAGTGGGCGACCGCGCGCGGGGTGCGGCGGATGGAGGGCCAGGTCGTCGACGTCGCGCGCGATGGCGAGAGCGGCGATGTCGCGGCGCTGACGCTGGAATCGGGTGTGGCGGTGGCGGGCGATCTGTTCGTCGACTGCTCGGGATTCCGCGCGCTGCTGCTGGGACAGACGCTGGGGGTGCCGTGGCACGACTGGAGCGAATGGCTGCCGTGCGACCGCGCGCTGGCGCTGGCGTGCGAGGGGACGGCGCCGCTGATCCCGCTGACGCGCTGCACCGCGCAGCGCGGCGGCTGGACATGGCGCATCCCGCTTCAGCACCGCACCGGAAACGGCCATGTCTTCGCCAGCGGCTTTTGCAGCGAGGAGGAGGCCGAGCGCACGCTGCGCGGCGCGATCGACGGCGAGGCGCGCGGCGAACCGCGGCTGCTGCGCTTCCAGGCCGGGCGGCGCGGCGCGGGTTGGGCGGGCAATGTCGCGGCGATCGGCCTGTCGAGCGGGTTCCTCGAACCGCTCGAATCGACGAGCATCTTCCTGATCCAGGCGGCGGTGACTGACCTCGCGGCGCTGATGCCGCGGCGCGGGGAGAAGGTCGATGCGCGGCTGCGCGCCGAGTTCAACCGATTGTTCGAGATTCATTACGACCGCACCCGCGATTTCATCGTCCTCCACTATGCGGCGAACGCGCGCGAGGGCGAGCCGCTGTGGGACCATCTGCGCCACATGGCGTTGCCCGACAGCCTGGCGCACAAGATCGATCTGTACCGCGAAAGCGCGATCGCGCCCGACTATGCGCTCGGCCTCTTTTCGCGCGATAGCTGGCTGTCGGTGTTCGAGGGGCAGGGGATCGTGCCGCGCGCCTACAGCTCGCTGGCCGACCGGCTGCCGCTGCCCGAATTGCAGCGGCGGCTGAACGACCTAGCGGAGCGGGTCGCGGTCAACGCCGCCGAGATGACGCCGCTTGCCGACTATATCGCGGGCACTTGCGCGGCCGAGGGCGTCGTGCTGCCCGGCATGGCGAGCGCGGCATGAGCGTCGTCGCCATCCTCGGGCGCGATGCGCCGCTGTGGCTCGCGGCGGCGGCGCTGCGGCGGGCGCTGGCACCGGCGGGGGTCGAGGTCTGCGCGGTCGCGCTGCCGGGCGACGCGGCGCCGGGCGATATGTGGCGCGCGTGGCCGGGGATCGAGGCGCTGCACGCGCGGATCGGCATCGACGAGGCGGCGCTGCTGCGCACGGCGCGCGGCGCCTTCACGATAGGGCAGAGCATCGTCGACGCGAGCGGGGCGGGGCAGGCGCCGCCGCTGCTCGCGCATGGCGGGTTCGGGACCGCCGTCGCGGGGGAGGACTTCTTTCCGCACTGGGTGAAGGCGCGGCACCGGGGGTTGGGCGCCGGGCTCGACGATTTCTCGCTGACCGCGACGGCGGCGCATCAAGGGCGGTTGTTCCTGCCCGATGCCGAAAGCGCGCGCTATGGCCGCGCCGACTATGGCTATCACCTGCCCGCCGCCGGCTATGCGAAGAGCCTGAAGGCGATCGCGGCGCATCTGGGGGTGCGCGTGTTCGAGGCGGGGGCGGTCGCGGCCGAGCGGGACGGCGAGGGCATCGCGGCGCTGCGCCTCGACGACGGGACGCGGGTCGAGGCTTCGCTGTTCGTCGATGCGACGCGCGAGGGGGCGCTGCTGCGCGGGGCGCTGGGCGAAGCGTTCGAGCGCTGGGATGCGCCGGGAGACCGGATGCTGACCGCGCTGGCGCCGCGCGGAGCGACGGTGCCGCCCTGTTCGGAGGTGCGCGTGGGCGCGGACGGCTGGACCGGTCTGTATCCGACGCTGACGCATGTGCATGTCGCGCATGTCTGGCGGGATGCGAGCGACGAGACGGCACTGCGGACGGCGGCCGCCGCGAGCGGGCTGGAGCTGGAGGCGGCGGCGGTCCGGGCGGTGGCGCCGGGGTTTGTCGAGCGGCCATGGACCGCCAATGTCGTCGGGGTCGGCGAGGCGGCGGCGGCGTTCGATCCGCTGCACGGCTTCGCGCTGCATGGATTGCAGCTTGGGCTCGTCCATCTGATCGCCTGTTTCCCGGGGGGTGGGGCGATGGCGGCGCGGCGAGCCGAGTATAACCGGCTGATGGCGATGCACGTCGCGCGGGTGCGCGATTTCGAGGTCGCCTATTTCGCCGTGCAGCGTCATGCGGGACCCTTCTGGGACGCGGCGCGGACGTTGCCGCGCTCTGCCGAACTCGACCATCTGCTCGCGCTGTTCCGCGCCCGCGGCGAGATCGCGCCGCAGGAGGGGGAGAGCCTGCCGCCCGATGCGTGGCGGGGGCTGTTCAGCGGGCTGGGTATCGTGCCCGAGGGCTGGCGGCCGTCGGTCGACCGGCTGCCGCCCGATACGGCGGCGACGCATTTCCGCGCGATGCTGGGCTTCGTGCGCGAGCAGGTGCTGCGCCAGCCGACGCACGACGCGGCGCTGGCGCGGATCGCCCGGCGTGGCTGAGGCGGCGCGCGTCGACCTGCCGCCCGCAGCGCCGTCGCCGCTCGATGCGCTGCCGCGCGTCGCACACCGCCGCGCGCCGGCGACAGCCGATTTCGCCGCGATCGTCGCGGCCGGACATCCCGTCGTGCTGAAGGGGCTCTTCGACGACTGGGTCGCACTGGCGGCCGGGCGCGCGTCGCCCGGCCGCCTGACACAATATCTGGCGGGGCTCGACCGCGGCGCGCCGGTGCCGCTGATGGAGGCGCCCGCGCGCGCGAAGGGGCGCTTCGCCTATCGCGCCGACATGCGCGAGTTCAGCTTCACCAAACGCCGCGTGCCGCTGCGCGAGGCGCTGGCGCGGATCGCGGCGCTGGAGGGGCGCGAGGACGCGCCGACCGCGGCGATCCAGATGCTGCCGCTCGCCGAGGCGATGCCCGATTTCGTGGCGCAGAACCCGATGCCGCTGCTGCCCGCCGATATCGGGCCGACGCTGTGGCTGGGCGGCGCGGTCCGGACGCAGACGCACAACGACCGCGATCATAATCTCGCCTGCGTCATCGCGGGGCGGCGGCGTTTCCTGCTGTTCCCGCCCGAGCAGGTCGCGAACCTCTATATCGGTCCCCTCGACAATCCGCCGCCCTTGTCGCTTGCCGACCCCGAGGCGCCCGATTTCGACTGCTTCCCGCGGTTCCGCGACGCGATGGCCACGGCGCGCGTGGCGCTGCTCGAACCCGGCGATGCGCTCTTCCTGCCGCGCTACTGGTGGCATCATGTGACCTCGCTGGGTCCGTTCAACGCGATGGTCAACTACTGGTGGGGCGGGGACGACGAGCCGCACCAGGTCTTCCTCGCCGCGCTGCTGGCGCTCAGGGACCTGCCGCCCGGCGCGCGCGTCTATTGGCGGGCGATGTTCGAGGCGCATGTGTTCGGCGATCCCGAGATTTCGGCCGGCCATATTCCCGAAAGCCTGCGCGGCACGCTCGGCGCGATGCAGCCCGGCGAGCGCGCCGAACTGCGCCGCCGCCTTGCCGCCGCCTTCCGGTCCTGATCCTTCCCCAGCAAAGAGAAACGCCCCATGATCCCGAAAACCACCCTATTGCTCGGCCTGTCGATGCTCGCGATGGCGACCCCCGCGGCGGCGCGCGAATGCGTGCGCTCGCCCGGCGCGGTGCTGGAGCTTTGCGTGTCGGTGGCGGACGGCCAGGCGCTCTATGCGGTGACGCGCGGCGGGACGGAGGTGATCGCGCCCTCGCAGCTCGGGCTCGCCTTCGCGGGCGAGGCCGACCCGCGCTACACGGCGATCACCGGCGCCGCGCGCAGCGCGTCGGACACGACATGGGAGCAGCCGTGGGGCGAGCAGCGCCTGATCCGCGATAACCATAGCGAGCTCAAGATCACGCTGGCGGGCGACACGCCGCTGAGCAAGGCGGTCGGCGTGACCTTTCGCCTGTTCGACGACGGCTTCGGGTTTCGCTACGACTATGCAGGCATCCCGGCGGGGCAGGCGGTGGCGGTGGTCGCCGACCACAGCCAGTTCCGCACCGTCGGCGCCTATCGGGCGTGGTGGTATGAGGCGCTGGGCGTCGACCGCGACGAATATCTCTACAAAGAGAGCGACGCGCGGCGCGTCACGTTGGCCGAGACGCCGCTGACGCTGAAGGGCGGCAACGGCCTCTATCTGAGCTTCCACGAGGCGGCGCTGGTCGATTTCCCGTCGATGCTGCTCGCGGGCGATGGCGCGGGCGGCTATTCCGCATGGCTGATGCCGTGGCCCGACGGAACGCTGGCGAAGAAGACGGGACCGTTCGCGACGCCGTGGCGCACCGTGCTGGTCGGCGATAGCCCCGGCGCGCTCGCCGACAGCCGCATCACGCTGAACCTCAACGAACCGAGCAAGCTTCCCGACGTCGGCCAATGGTTCAGGCCCGGCAAATATGTCGGCATCTGGTGGGAGATGCACCTCGAGAAATCGACCTGGGCGAGCGGGCCGAAGCATGGCGCCAACACCGCCAATGTGAAGCATTATATCGATTTCGCCGCCAAATATGGCTTCGATGGCGTGCTCGTCGAGGGCTGGAACAAGGGCTGGGACGGCGACTGGACCGCGAACGGCGACAGGTTCAGCTTCACCGAGGCCTATCCCGATTTCGACATGGACGAGATCGCCCGCTACGGGAAGGCGAAGGGGGTGAAGCTGATCGGGCATAACGAAACCGCGGGGGCGATTGAAAATTATGCGCGGCAGCTCGATGATGCGCTGAAACTCTATGCCGATCATGGGGTGTCGGTGGTCAAGACCGGCTATGTCCGCCCGAGCGGCACGATCGTCGACGGGGAGGGCGGGCAGCAATGGTTCGCGGGCCAATATGCGGTGCGCCACCATCTCGACGTGGTGAAGCGCGCGGCCCAGCATCATATCGCGATCGACACGCACGAGCCGGTCAAGGACACGGGGCTGCGCCGCACCTGGCCGAACTGGGTGAGCCGCGAGGGCGCGCGCGGGCAGGAATTCAACGCCTGGGGCAATCCGACCAACCCGCCCGAGCATATGACGATATTGCCCTTCACCCGGCTGCTCGGCGGGCCGATGGATTTCACGCCGGGCATTTTCGACATAGCGCGCGGCGGCAAGGAACTGACGCGGCGCGTCCAGTCGACGCTGGCGACGCAGCTTGCCGAATATGTCGTCGTCTATTCGCCGATCCAGATGGCGGCCGACCTGCCCGAAAATTACGAGGCGCGGCCCGATGCCTTCCAGTTCATCTGCGACGTGCCGACCGACTGGGAGACATCGAAGACGCTGCAGGGCGCGATCGGCGACTATGTCGTCGTCGCGCGGCAGGCGCGCGGCGGCGGTGACTGGTATCTGGGCGCGATCGGCGACGAGGAGGCGCGCGATTTCAGTCAGTCGCTCAGCTTCCTGGCACCGGGCAAGCGGTACGAGGCGCAGATCTATGCCGACGCGCCGGATGCCGATTACCGCACCAACCCCGAGGCGCTGGCGATCGGAAAGCGGATCGTGACGCGCGCCGACACGCTGCCGCTGGCGCTGGCGCCGGGGGGCGGCGCCGCGATTCGCTTCCGGCTGCTCGACTGAGCGCCGCCGCGCGATCTCAGAGCGCCGAGCCGCCGAGTTTGTAGGTCAGTTGCAGGAAAACGCTGCGGCCGACGCTGTCGAACCAGCTCGTGTTGTAATAGGGATAGCCCGTCCAGGTCGGGTCCTTCACCGGGTTGGTGTCGAACAGGTTCCGCACCGTGAGCGACCCGCGCATATGATCGGTGAAGTCATATTGCAGCGTCGCGTTGAAGAGATAGCTCGCGCGCAGATAGGCGTCCTCGTCGTAATTGGGCAGCTTGCCGAGGCGGGTGCCCGAGAGGGTGAACTGCAGCCCGTCGTCTTCCCAGGTGAAGCTGCCCGTCGATTTGTCGCGCGGCAGATAATAGCCGCTGTCATAGGCGAGCTTGTCGATCACCGGATCGCCCGGATATTGCTGAAAACTGTGCTTGAAGACGTGGCTGTGGCCGAGCGACAGGGTGAAGGTGCCGATGCCGGTCGGCACGCTGCCGCGGAAGGCGACGTCGATGCCGCTCGTCTTTTCGCGCGCGATGTTGATCGGGTTGACGCGGATCGACGCGATCTGACCCGCGAGCGAACCGCTGTCGAAGCGGGTGACGCGGGCGATCGCATCCTGGCAGGTCGGCGAATTGATGTCGACGGCGCTGCCGCCCTGCGTTTCGCCCAGGCGGCAGTCCGCCTCGTCGCGCGCGATCTGGTTGACGCTGAGGTCGTCGACCTGATTGTTCATCGTGACGCGGAAATAATCGACCGACAGGTGGAGGCGGGATGACGGCGAGAAGACGATGCCCGCGGTCAGCGTGCGGCCCGTTTCCGACTTGAGGTCGCGGTTGCCGTTGCGGTTCACGACGATGCCGGTGCCCGAATAGCTGCAATCGCCGATCTCTTCGTCGGGCTCTTCGGTGCGGCAGAGATAATAGTCGTCGACGCCGCTTTCGACATTGCCGGGTCCGGTGAAGACATAGTGGAGGTCCGGCGCACGGAAGGCGGTGCCATAGGCGGCGCGGAAGAGCAGGCTGTCGAACGGCCGCACCTCCAGCCCGCCATTATAGGTGAATTTCCCGGTGCTGCCGCCGCCGAAGCGGAAATGGTCGTAGCGGCCGGCACCGGTGACGGTGACGAAGTCGAGCAGCGGCACGCGGATTTCGCCGCCGATCGCGGCATGACTGCGCTTGCCGGCACCGTCGCTGTCCTTCCAGCTGTAATAATAGTCGGTGAGCGCGAGCGGATCGGGATTGAGGTTGTAGCCCTGCTTGCCATATTCGGCGACCGCGGCGAAGCCGACCGGGCCGGCGGGAAGCTGGAACAGGTCGGTGTTGGTCAGCGTCGCCTGCAGATTGCTCGTCCAGGCGACCGGCTTGTAGACGGTATCGGCCGAGATGCTGTCATATTCCTCGGGCGTCAGGGCGCGATAGAAATCGGCGGGATCGGCGTCGAAGATCGGATAGCCCGTGTCCGCGTCGACGCCGAGCTGCTCGCCGAGATAGAGGTCGATCGCCTTGCTGTTGATGATCTGCGGCCAGCGCACGATCGACTTGTAGCGGCTGTAGTTGAACGACAGTTCGTAGCCCCAGTTGCCGCCGAACCGGCCGCGCACGCCGGGTGTGATGCTGTAGGTCGTCTGCTTGCTGCGCTGCATCTCCAGCCCGCCCGTCTCCTCGGGCGTGAACTGGCGCGACCAGTCGTCGATGTCGCCGGTGAAGGCGTTGAAGAAGGTGTTGTCGGCGCTCGACGAGGAGGCTTCGAACGCCCAGCTCGTGACGTCGTACATCAGGCGGACCTTGCTGATCCCGAATTGGAAATCGGTGAACAGGGTCGCGTTGTCCGACAGTTCGTACGACAGGGTGCCGAAGCTGTTGAAGCCCTTGCGGCCCGAGATGATCGTGCCGTAGCCGATCGATTCCTTGCTGCCGCAGAAATAGCCGGGACCGTAGTCGTCGATCGCCGGGTCGTAATCGCCATAGCGCGGACGCGAGGTATAGATGGTCGTGCCGCGGTTCAGGTGGGACAGCGCGGCGCAGGTGTCGGCGCCGGGGTCGACATAGACGTCGTCGTCGCTGTTGTAGCGCAGAAAGGTGCGCCGCGCGACGCCGCCGCCCGGCTGGTCGTCGGTGCTGTCCTGGATCTTGCGGTCATAGGCCCAGAGCGGGCGCTGATCGAGATATTCGATCCCGCCGGCGATGTTGAAGCGGTCGGTCGACCAGCCGGCGGTCGCGGTGAAGCGGTGCGACATGCCGCCGCCATGCTGGGTGCGGCCGTGGCGATAGTCGAGCGTGATGCCGTCGAGCTTTTCCTTCATCTTGAAGTTGATCACGCCGGCGATCGCGTCCGAGCCGTAGATCGCCGAGGCGGCGCCGCTCAATATCTCGACCCGGTCGATCAGGCTGACCGGGATGTTCGAGATGTCGGTGAAATTGCTGCGGCCGATATAGGGCAACGGAAAGTCGGCGATGCGGCGGCCGTTGATCAGCACCAGCGTGTGGTTGGGCCCCAGCCCGCGCAGGTCGACCTGCTGCGCGCCGGGGGTGAAGTCGGCGCTGCTGCCCGACTGCGGGCTTTGCGTCTCTCCGCTGTTCTGGGTGACCGCGGCAAGCAGCTCGGGAACGCTGGTATAGCCGTTGGCGCGGATCATGTTCGAATCGATCGTGGTGACCGGCGAGGGGCCTTCGTCCTGGATCGTCGGAATGCGCGAGCCGGTGACGATGATCTCGCCGGCATCGTCGCTCGCCGCGCTGTCCTGCGCCCAGGCGGACGTGGTCATCGCGGGCAGGCAGACGCCCAGCCCCAGAAGGATGCGAACCGATCTATATCCTGCGCGCGTCATGTGCCGAACCCCTGTTTCCCGCGCCCGAATCGAGCGCTCGCGCCCCGATCGGCGCCAAGGGATTGCATCAGAAAGCGTCGAAAATTTCAATCAATATGATCAAACGAGAAATCATATTGTCTTTTCATGCGACTATTATGTAACATCCTGTGGTCTTTCGCGCCGGGGGTCGATCATGCCGCGTTCATCGATATCGGGATTTTTCCTGTCGCTTCTGTTGCTGGCCGGGCTTTTCGCGGTCCCGGCGGGGGCGAAGGAGAAGGTGCCGCCTTACGAGCATTACACATTCGGCAAGCTCGACACGCCGACCCCGGGGGCGGTGTCGGGCGGGTTGCTGCTGCTGGGCGGCGGCGATCGCAATGTCGATGCGCTGCGCTGGTTCTTCGGCAAAGCCGGCGGCGGCCACATCGTCGTGATCAGCGCCTCCTACGGCAAGGAGATCGGCGAGGAATTCTATCATGACGTCGGCGGCATCGAGTCGGTCGAGATTTTCGTCTTTCACGCCCGCGAACAGGCGAAGGACCGGAAGATCCTCGACCGGCTGCGGAAAGCCGACGGTATCTTCATCGCCGGCGGCGACCAGTCGCGCTACGTCCGTTTCTGGCGCGGCACGCCCGTCAACGAAATCCTCGACGCGCATGTGGCGGCGGGCAAGCCGCTCGCGGGCACGAGCGCGGGGCTCGCGATCCAGGGCGAGAAGCTTTACGGCGCGATGGACGACGGCAGCATCACCAGCCCCGAGGCGCTTGCCGACCCGCTCGGCCCAGCGAACACGATCGAGGGCGATTTCCTGCACCTCGCGCTGCTCAGGGGTGTCGTCACCGACACGCATTTCAAGGAACGCGAACGGCTCGGCCGCCTCTTCGCCTTTCTCGCCAAGGCGCAGCAGGACCGGCCGGCGGACGCGCCGGCGATGATCGGGCTCGGCGTCGACGAGAGCGCCGCCCTGGCGGTCGAGCCCGATGGAAGCGCGCGCATCCATGCGACCGCGCCCGACGGCTATGCGTGGATCGTCGACGGGGCGGGGCTGCGCGGCGCGGTGGCGGGCCGGCCGCTCGATGCGCCGCGCGTCACGGTCACCGGCGTCGGGCCGGGATCGGTCGTGCATCTGCCTTCGGGACAGGTCGACGCCCCGGTGTTCGTTCGCCGCTATGCCGCGCGCGCGGGCGCGATCGCCGAGGTGCCGCGCTGGTCGCTCGCCATTCACGGCGGCGCGGGGGTGATCGAACGGGGTTCGCTTTCGCCCGCGAAGGAGGCGGCCTATCGCGCCGGACTGGACGAAGCGCTGCGGGCGGGCGGCGCGATACTCGACAAGGGCGGACCCGCGCTCGATGCGGTCGCGGCGGCGCTGCGCGTGCTCGAGGATGATCCGCTGTTCAACGCCGGTCGCGGCGCGGTGTTCACGGCCGAGGGGCGCAACGAACTGGACGCCGCGATCATGGACGGCGGGACGCAGAAGGCGGGCGCGGTCGCGGGCGTGACGCGCACCCGCCATCCGATCGACCTTGCGCGCGCGGTGATGGACAACAGCCCGCACGTCATGCTCGCCGGCCCCGGTGCCGACCGCTTCTCGGTGGAACAGGGGCTGGAGCAGGTCGAGCCGGGCTGGTTCCGCACCGAAGAGCGATGGCAGCAATTGCTCGCGTGGCGCAAGCGGCAGCAAGCGGCGCTCGACCCGACCCATTTGTTCGGTACGGTCGGCGCGGTCGCGCTCGACAGCGACGGCAATCTCGCCGCCGCGACCTCGACCGGCGGCATGACCGGCAAGCGCTGGGGCCGTATCGGCGATTCCCCGGTGATCGGCGCCGGGACCTATGCGAAGAACGGTGAGTGCGCGGTGTCGGCGACCGGATCGGGCGAATATTTCATTCGGGAAAGCGCCGCGCGGCAGGTCTGCGACCGCGTCGCGTGGAACGGCGAAAGCCTTGCGGATGCCGCGCAGGCGACGATCGAGGCGGTCGGCGCGATCGGCGGCGATGGTGGGTTGATCGCGATGGGTCCCGACGGCCGGCCGGCCTTTGCCATCAACGACCTCGGCATGTACCGTGGCCGGATGAGCGCCGGAGGCTCTCCGCAGACCGCGATCTTCGCCGACGAGACGTGGGCGGACTGATGGGGAACGGAGGAGCCAACCTCGACGAGATCGACGGCCGTCTCCTCACGCTGCTGCGCGACGACGCGCGGCAGACGATCGCGCAGCTTGCCAAGGACCTCGGCATCTCGCGCGGGCAGGTCTATTCGCGGCTCGCGCGGCTCGAGGAGGAAGATGTCGTCGCCGGCTATACAGTGCGCCTCGGGCGCGCCTTCGCCGCCGGACGGGTGCGCGCACACATGATGATCAAGACGCTACCGCGGTTCCACCGCGAGGTCGAGCAGGCGCTCGCCGCCATCCCGCTCGTCCAGGCGATCCACGCGATCAGCGGGGAATATGACGTGATCGCCATGCTCGAGACCGAGGACAGCGCGCAGCTCAACGAGCTGATCGACGAAATCGGCCTGCTCGACGGGGTCGAGCGGACGACCACCTCGGTCATCCTGGTGACCAAGATCGAGCGCTGAGCGCACCGTCGGGCGCCCGCGGTGCGGCTTATTCGGTGAGGGGCTTGCGATAATGCTGGAGGCGGGTGATGCGCAGTCCCGCCACGCCGGCACGTTCGATCGTGCGGCGCCAGGCCGCGAGTTCCTCGTGGCTCAGCCGGTAGCGCGAACGGGCTTCCTCGATGCTGAGCAACCCGCCGTCGATCGCCGCCAGCACCTCCGCCTTGCGGCGGCACACCCAATAGGTGGTGCTGGAAGACGGTAGATCCTCCAGGGTCAGCGGACCCAATGGTCCCATCACCGACGCAGGCCGCTCGGCCTTTTGTTCGAGCACAGCGAATTCTCCATTCGCGCGGCGATGCCGCTTCGTGCCCCCCGCGCCCTGCCTGCGCGAACCAGGTTAACAAAAGCTTGCCGAAACGCCTGCGCTGCGACGAACCGTGCGTCGCGCCGGGGCGGGCCGGGCTTCATCCCCGGCCCGATTCCGGGACGCGCCGTCGCCGGGCGGTGCAGGCCGAAACGGTCGCGTCCCTGCTTCGAACGGTCAGTCCCGACCCGCGTTGCCTCCGAGCATGCGCGTCAGAACGCGGCGGGCGTTGGCGGCGCAATCGACATCGTCGGGCTTGGCCTCGATATCGTCGATCAGGGCGATCAACTGGGCCTTGCTGCGCGCGAGCCGCGCTTCGAGCCCTTCGATTTCAACGACCTTGCGGCGCAGCGCAGGCAACAGCGATTCATGGTCCCATTGGTCGAGATCGCCCGGGACGATCGTGCGGATTTCGTCGAGGCTAAACCCGGCCTTCTGCGCCGTGGCGATCAGTTCGAGCACGACGAGCGCGTCGGGCGGATAAGTGCGGTACCCGTTGGGCCGCCGATCGACCATCTTCAGAAGGCCGATGCTCTCGTAGAAGCGGATGCGCGATGGCGTCAGGCCGCTGCGCTTGGCGAGTTCGCCGATTTTCATGACCGTGCTTCCGGAAATTTCAGCTTGACCTTAAATTTAACTTAAAGGTTAGAAGCAGTCAAATTTCCTCTTTCGGAGATCCTTCATGTCGATTTTTTCGTCCCTGATGCTGCCGAACGGCGCCGCCATTGCCAACCGCATCGCCAAGGCTGCGATGGAAGAGAATATGGCCGACGGCGAGCACGCGCCTTCGGACAAACTCATCAATCTCTATCGCGTCTGGGCCGAAGGCGAGGCAGGGCTGATTATCACGGGCAACGTCATGATCGACGCCCGAGCGATGACGGGTCCGGCCGGAGTCGTGCTGGAGGACGATAGCCGGCTCGGCCGCTTCGAGACGTGGGCCGAGGTGTCGCGATCGCGCGGCGCGCAGGTGTGGATGCAGATCAATCATCCGGGCCGGCAGATGCCCGCGGGGCTCGGTCAGGAGACGCTGGCGCCTTCGGCGATCCCGCTCGACCTCGGCGCGCAGTCGAACCGCTTTCCCGTCCCGCGTGAAATGGCCGCAGCCGAAATCCTGGACGTGCAGCGGCGCTTCGTCGCGACGGCGCTGCTCGCCGAGCGGGCAGGCTTCACCGGGGTCGAGGTCCACGCGGCGCACGGCTATCTGCTCAGCCAGTTTCTCTCGCCGCTGACGAACCGGCGTGAGGATCGGTGGGGCGGGAGTCTGGAGAACCGGGCGCGCCTGCTCCTCGACGTCGTCCGCGATATCCGTTCCGCGGTGGCGCCGGGCTTTGCCGTTGCCGTCAAGCTCAACTCGGCCGACTTCCAGCGCGGCGGCTTCTCGCCCGAGGACGCGCGCGCGGTGGTCGCGATGCTCGCGCCGCTCGGCGTCGATCTCGTCGAACTGTCGGGCGGGAGCTATGAGGCGCCCGCGATGATGGGCACCGCGCGCGATGATCGCACCCTTGCGCGCGAGGCCTATTTCCTTGAATTCGCCAAGGAGATCGCCGCGGTCGCGCCGATGCCGCTGATGGTGACGGGCGGAATCCGGCGCCGCGCGGTCGCCGAGGCGGTGATCGACAGCGGGATCGCGATGGCGGGGATCGCCACCGCGCTCGCGATCGCGCCCGGCCTGCCGCGCGCCTGGCGGCTCGGCCGCGACGATGCCCCCGCGCTGAAGCCGATCGAATGGAAGAACAAGCCGGTCGCGTCGTCGGCGCATATGGCGGCCGTGCGATACCAGCTCGTTCGTCTCGGCCGCCATCGCCCGACCAATCCGCATGTGTCGCCCCTATGGGCGCTGATCACCGCGCAGTTCGATGCCAGGCGCAGCGCACGCGCCTATCGCCGCTGGATGGCAGGGCGCAAACTGGGCGCCGCGCCTGTCTCTTGAGCCCATCGCCATCGCGACGATCAGTCGGCGCATTGCGCGCTGGTCAACATGGGCGCCGGGCCGAATGAACGAGAAGCACGATGGCGATCGCGCCCGTCATCAGCGCGCAGCCCAGCATCGCCGCACGGTGCACGGCGTGGCTGTCGACGATCAGCGACGCGAGGAGGGGCCCGGCGCTGCATCCGAGCAGGGCCGCGCCCGAGCCGAGCGAGGCCGACCGGCGCGTGGGGTCGGCGTCGATCGCGAACGGAACCAGCAGCGGGGCCGCGAACATCCACAATCCGCCGAACAGCGCCGATGCGAGAAGGAAAAGAGCCCGCCCCGGCACCCATGCCAGCAGGAGCATCAGGGCCGCGATGGCCGCCTGCGACACGAGGAGCGCCGGCAGCCAGCGCAACCGCCCGGCGAGCAGCGTCGCGAGCAGGCCCCCCAGCACCTGCGTTGCAAGCGATAGCGACAACGCGAGGTCCGCGGTACCGGCATGGTGGCCGGCCTGCCGCGACAGCGGCTCGATATAGATCCACACCGCCAGGATCGCGGCATTGAAGCAAAAGGCGCCGGCCAGCGCGAGCCATCCGCGCGGAGGCGGACGGCCGCTCGGCCCGGAAGCGGCGGCCGGCAAGGGGGCAAGGCCGGATGGAACGGCCGTGCCCATGGCCGCGGCCAGCGCGCCCAGGACCGCAAGCACCGCAAATCCCCCGTTCACGCCGAACCTGTGGAGCACCCACGATCCGAGCGCAGCGACGACGAGGAATTGCGCGAGCGTCTGGACCGTCAGATAGATGGCGGCCCAGCGTTCGGGATG
>Ga0180219_1000876_pt1 | contig 21541 bp, 18 predicted proteins | sample eDN3rd30CBELigMG_FD_151338 | JGI IMG/M metagenome (GOLD analysis project Ga0180219, IMG submission 151338) | Enriched Miracle-Growth compost microbial communities from Emeryville, California, USA - eDNA 3rd pass 30_C BE-Lig MG (version 2)... ...
TCTCGGTGATGCTGTCGGAGCGCGTCCGCGTGATGCCGCGGCCATGGCCCAGTTCGGCATAGGCCTCGTCCAGCACGGCGATGCAATCGGCCATGGTCAGCACCGACTCGACGTCGGCGTTGGAAAGAATCAGCGTCATCCTTGGTCTCCCATATTTTCAGCTTGGCTATCCCGCGATCCGCGTCAGCGCAATGCTCACGTAATGGAGGTCGGGTTGAGTGGTGATCTTGACATGTTTTGGGTATTAACATTATAGTGAATGATCGTTCGTTTTTTATAATTCCTCTAAAGGTGGCCAGCAGAGAGCGCAATTGCCCAAGATTTCAGATGAAAAGCAGCAGGAGCGGCGCGATCGTATTCTCGAAGCGGCAGAGGCCTGCTTCGCGCGCTCTGGCTTTCACCGCACCACGATGAGCGATATCTGCCGTGAGGCCGGGATTTCGGCCGGCGCGCTGTATCTGTATTTCGACTCCAAGGAAGCGCTGATCGAAGGCATCGTCGCGCGGGACCGCGATGAGTTCCTGGGGTCGTTTGCCGCCATCGCAGGTGAGGGCGATCTGTTCACGGGGCTGGCGGCGCTGATGGACGAATGCGTCGTCAACCGGCCGCCGCACAAGATCGTCCTGTTCCTCGAGATCGGCCTTGAGGCGACCCGCAATCCAGCCGTCGCCAAGACCCTCAACCATTGCGATGCCGTCATCAGCGCGTCGCTGGTCGAATTGCTGGAGCGCGCCAAGGCCGCAGGCCAGATCAATCCGTCCATCCCGATCAGTGAGGCGGTGGACGCCATGTCGGTCATTGCCGATGGCCTGTTCTGGCGGTCGGCCACCCAGCCTCGTTTCGATGTGGCGGCGGCGGGCAACACTGTTCTTCTGATGATCGCGGCGCTGCTGAGGCCAACCCCGAACTCCGATGTTGCTGTTCTTGCCGCGTCCGGCGGCGCCCTGAAGGAAGCCCTGCAATGAGCAAGCGTGGTTTGATCGCGTCTGGTGTGACCGCAATCGCCGTTGTCGGCCTCGTCGCGGCATGGCAATTCGGCACCGCGCAGGCGGCGCGCCCTGAAGGCAAGGCTGCGGCAAAGACCGTTGCGCAGCCGATCACGGTTTCGTCGGCGCGCCATACCAGGATCGTCGAAACGGTTCTGGCGACCGGCACACTGGTGCCGCGCAATGAAGTGCTGATCGGGCCGGAAATCGAGGGCCTGCGTATCGTTCAAATCCTGGCCGAAGAGGGCGATCGCGTCGAGCGCGGCGCCGTGCTCGTGCGTCTGCAGCGCGATGCGCTCGACGCACAACTGGCCCAGTCCGATGCCTCGCTATTGAAAGCCGATGCGGCCATTTCGCAGGCGAAGAGCCAGATCGCCCAGATCGACGCGAATGTCGGCTGGACCAAGGTTGATCTCGACCGTGCGAAGTCGTTGCTGGCGCGCGGTGCCTCGACGCAGGCCGCCGTCGATCAGAAGAATGCTTCTTTCACCGGTGCGCAGGCGCAGATGCGCGCCGCGCAGGATGCGCTCAGCGTCGCCCAGGCCGACAAGGCCAATCTGCAGGCGCAGCGGCGCGAATTGCAGGTGCGCATCTCGCGCACCGAAGTGCGTTCGCCAGCGGCCGGCATCGTCTCGCGCCGCTCGGCGAAACTCGGCGCCGTCGCCAGCTCGGCCGGCGAGCCCTTGTTCCGCATCATCGAGAATGGTGACGTCGAACTGGAAGCGGAAGTGCCGGAGGCTCGCATCGGCGGTCTACGGGTCGGGCAGAAGGCCGTTGTCAGCCTGGCGGATGGATCGAGCGTCGATGGCAAGGTGCGCCTTGCCGCGAGCGAGGTCGATCGCACAACCCGGCTCGGGCGCGTGCGGATCGCGCTGGCGTCGTCGCAGAACGCGAAGATCGGCTCGTTTGCCCGCGGGCAGATCGAGATCCGGCAGGCCGATGCTCTGACGATCCCGGCAAGCGCGCTGCTATATGACAATGGCGCGCCCTATGTGCTGACCGCGCTCGACGGCGTCATTCAGTCCAAGCCGATCGAACTCGGCCTTATCGATAGCGGCCGCGCCGAGGTGCGCAGCGGGCTCGATGTCGGCGACGACGTCGTGACACGCGCCGGTGCGTTTCTGCGGCCCGGTGACGCTGTCGTGCCCGTGCCGCAGAAGGCCGGAGCGCTGTAATGTCGATGAACATTTCGGCCTGGTCGATCCGAAGGCCTATTCCGGCGCTGGTGCTGTTCGTCGTTCTGACGATCCTCGGCCTGTTCTCGTTCTCGCAATTGCCGGTCACGCGCTTTCCGAACGTCGATATTCCGATCATCTCGGTCACGATCAACCAGCCCGGCGCGGCGCCATCGGAACTTGAGACCCAGGTGACGAAGAAGATCGAGGACGCCATCTCCGGCGTCGTCGGTATCAATCATATCATCTCGTCCATCTCCGACGGGCTGTCGACGACGACCATCGAATTCCGCATCGAGGTGAACTCCGATCGCGCGCTCAACGACGTCAAGGATGCGGTGGCACGGGTCAGGGCGGATCTGCCGCGCGATATCCTCGAGCCGATCACCCAGCGTGTCGACATCACCGGCCTGCCGATCGTGACCTATGCCGTGTCGTCGGCCGACATGTCGATTGCACAACTCTCCTGGTTCGTCGACGACGTGGCGGCGCGCACCGCGCAGAGCGTGCGCGGCGTCGGCGGCGTGTCGCGCATCGGCGGTGTCGATCGCGAAATCCATATCGATCTCGATCCCGACCGGCTGCTGTCGCTCGGCGTCACCGCGGGCGAGGTCAGCCGCCAGCTCAGGTCGATGAATGTCGATATCGGCGGCGGCCGAGGCGAGTTGTCGGGACAGGAGCAATCGATTCGGACCCTGGCGGGCACGCGCACCGTTGACGATCTGGCGCAGACCACCATCGTTCTGGCCGGGGGCCGGAAGGTCAAACTCGCCGATCTGGGAACCGTGACGGATACGGCCGCGGAACAGCGCCGCTTCGCCAGGCTTGACGGGCGTTCCGTCGTGGCCTTCGGCGTCACGCGCGCGACCGGCGCCAGCGATGTCGTGGTGGCTGCGAACGTCGGCAAGCGGATCGACGAACTCAAGGCAAAATACCCCGACGTCTCGATGGAGCTGATCGACAGCTATGTCGACTATACGGTCGGCAATTATGAATCGGCGATGCAGTCCCTGCTTGAGGGCGCGGCATTGTCGGTCTTCGTCGTGCTGATCTTCCTGCGCGATTTCCGCGCCACCTTGATCACTGCGATCGCGCTGCCGCTGTCGGTGATCCCGACATTCTTCGCCCTCGATGCGATGGGCTTCTCGCTCAACCTGGTCAGCCTGCTGGCGCTGACCTTGGCGACCGGCATTCTGGTCGATGACGCCATTGTCGAGATCGAGAATATCGTCCGGCACATGCATATGGGCAAATCGCCCTACCGAGCCGCGCTGGAAGCCGCCGACGAAATCGGCCTGGCGGTCATCGCCATCACCCTGACAATCGTCGCCGTGTTCGCGCCCGTCAGTTTCATGGGAGGCATCGCCGGGCAATATTTCAAGCAGTTCGGCCTCACCGTCGCCGTGGCGGTGTTGTTCTCGCTGCTGGTGGCGCGCCTGATCACGCCCATGCTCGCGGCTTATTTCCTGCGTCCGCACAAGGAGCATGTGGCGAAGGAAGGCGCCTTGATGCGCGCCTATACCGGCCTCGTGCGCGCCTCGGTGCGCCACCGGTTTATCACCATCATCGCGGGCCTTCTGATTTTCGCCGGCTCGATCATGGCGACGAAACTGCTGCCCTCGGGCTTCCTGCCGAGCGAGGACGTGGCGCGCCTGTTGCTCAGCATCGAACTGCCGCCTGGATCCAAGCTCGACGACACCATCCGCGTCACCGACGAGATCGCGCGCAAGTTGCGCGAGCGCCCGGAAGTGACGGGCGTGTTCGTCGACGGCGGCAAGATCGGCCTTGGCGCGCCGGAAATCCGCAAGGCGCAATTGACCGTGCATCTGCTGCACAAGACCAAGCGTGAGAAAACGCAGAAGCAGTTGCAGACGGAGATCGGCGACGATGTCGCCAAGATGTCCGATATCCGGAGCTGGTTCATCAACGACAATGGCCAGCGCGCAGTCTCGCTGGTGCTGTCGGGCACGGACAATGCCGCGGTGGAGCGGGCAGGCGCCGAGATCGCCAGCCAGATGAAGCGCATTCCGATCATCTCGAACGTCACCTCGGGCGCCGCTCTCGATCGTCCTGAGATTCTCATCGTGCCGCGCACGGACCGCGCCGCCGATCTCGGCATTTCCACCGATGCCCTGGCGGAGGCGGTGCGCGTCGCCACCATCGGCGATCTCGACGTCAATCTCGCCAAGTACAACGCAGGTGATCGTCTGCTGCCGATCCGCGTCGCGCTCAAGCGCGATGCACGCGGCGATCTCGACATTCTGTCCAACCTGAGAGTCGCGACCAGCCGCGGCGGCTCGGTTCCGCTCTCGGCGGTCGCCGACATCCGCTTCGGCCAGGGACCGGCCAGCATCAACCGTTACGATCGCGTCAGACGCGTGTCCGTCGAGGCGGACTTCAGCGGCACCGATGCGTTGGGCGAGGCCGTCAACGCCATCATGGCGCTGCCGGCGGCGAAGTCGCTGCCGCCGGGCCTGACCTTGAAAGAATCCGGCGATGCCGAGATCATGGTCGAAGTCTTCGAGGGCTTCGCCAAGGCGATGGGCGCCGGCATTCTCATGGTGTTGGCGGTGTTGGTGCTGTTGTTTGCCAGCGTGCTGCAGCCGATCACCATTCTGTTCTCGCTGCCGCTGTCCATCGGCGGTGTCATCATCGCCCTGTTCATCACCGACAAGGCGATTTCAATGCCGGTGGTGATCGGCATGTTGATGCTGATGGGCATCGTCACCAAGAATGCGATCATGCTCGTCGATTTCGCGATCGAGCAGATCGCGCGCGGCGTTGACCGGATCGATGCCATCGTCGATGCGGGCCGTAAGCGGGCCCGGCCCATCATCATGACCACGATCGCCATGGTCGCCGGCATGGTGCCTTCGGCGTTGGGCCATGGCGACGGCGGCGAGTTCCGCGCCCCCATGGCGATCGGCGTGATCGGCGGGTTGATCGTCTCGACCTTGCTGTCCCTGGTTTTCGTGCCGGCCTTCTTCGTCATCATGGACGATGCGTCCAAGCTGGTCGGACGGCTGTTTTCCGGCATCGTCGGGCCGCGTGACGAGCCTGATGAGGCTGTTTCCCATGCCGCGACACCTATTGGCCCGGCGCGGGCGGCTGGCGAAAGTCGTCTCGCGGCCGAATAGCGAGGCGGACATCGGTTCGCCTGCCTCGTTCTTTTTTGATAAGCTGCCTGCGTGTTCCGATCCCGTCGGTCGGAAGCGCTATGGCGGTGTGCAATGGAAGCTTCGGACGAAACTCTGCAAGGGCGCTACGTGGCGCTCGAGCGTCTGGCGAGCCGTCACGCGCCGGCACTGGCCGCGGCGCTGAAAGACGTCGATGTCGGCGAACTGGCGCGCTATGTGCTGGACCAGCCGGCGCGCGATCCGGCAGCCCTGGCGATCATGGTCGGTGAGCGGGCGGCATCGACGGTGCGCCGCTATTATGCCTGCGTGCCGCAGGAGACAAAGCAGGCTTCCGGCTACCTGGCGCTGATCCGTGATGATCCGTTGCACCGTACGATCGAGATCGGCGATGTGTTCTACACACCCTCCCTGCAGCATACGCGTGCGGGGACTGAGGCGGTCTACCTTCTGGCGCGCTACGCGTTCGAGGCGATGGGCTATCGCCGGCTCGAATGGAAATGCGACGATCTCAATGCACCATCGCGGCTGGCGGCGCAACGTTACGGCTTTACTTTCGAGGGTGTCTTCCGCCAGCACATGCTGGTGCGCGGCAACAACCGCGACACGGCCTGGTTCTCCATGCTCGATGGGGAATGGTCCGAGCGGCGCGCCGCTTTCGAAGCCTGGCTCGATCCGGACAATTTCGACGCCTCAGGCCGTCAGCGCGTGGCGCTGTCGGCCCTCAATGGCATCGGCTCGATCTGACGGGAATGACAAGGCCGCAACCATTGTCATCCCCGACGCATGCGAAGCAGGCGAGCGGGGAACCAGACCTGCTGATTCAGCGCATCCTCACGTCCAGCATTTAAACGCTGCAAGGACTGGCTTCCCGCTCGCGCTGCGCGCGTCGGGAATGACGGGGGCTGCGGCGGAACAGGTCAGATCCGCTTCAGTCCGATCGGCTTGGAGTCCATCTTCATCCACGAGCCGTCGGGCTGGTGGTCGAGATGGAGCTTGTGGCCTTTGCGTGCGGTGAGGACCACTTGTCCGCGCTCAAGCGTCCAGCTCTGCGGGTCGAAAATGACGATGCCCTGGTCACGGCAGGCGGGCGCAAGCTGCGCGCGATTCTGGCCGCGTCCGCGCGACTGATCCATCAATGTCACCATGCAGCCGGTGTCGCGGCCGCTTTCCCGCAGCACCGCATAGCGGCCGGGAATATCGGACAGGCGGGCAGGTGGCAGCGCGGGCTGGGCAGCGCGCGCTGCAGCGGCGGGCGTGGACGTCCGCGGCTGGGTCTGCGCCAGAGTTTGCGTTTGGGCTTGCGCAACCTTGGTCCGGTAGGTCGGGTTGAGATTGACCATTTCGTAGGTCTCGCCTTCCGGCCCCTTCGCCGCAAGCGAGCTTTCATTGGCTGCTGCAAAGCTCAAGATCGCATTGCCATCCTTGTCGGCGAGGTCGATCTTGCCTTCGTCGGGCATATTCCAGATGGTCACGTCCATCAGGATCGGCAGAGCGCGGCGGCAGCCGGCAGGCATGCCCAGCGCATGACCGGAGGCGTCAGTATCGACCCTCAGATAAAGTCGGCATTTCCGATTGGTATCGTTCAGCGACATATCCCAGGCGCCGGACGTGCTGGCGACCACGGCGATGTCGGTGGCGGCGCCTGCCGCGGCCGAGAGGCAGATGAAGCCGGTTATCAGGGCCGCGCGTCCGGCGCTGGATGTAAAAGGCCTATGCTTTTTGCCGGTCCGCCACATGACTTCCGTCCCTTGGTGAATTCGTTCCAAACCAAGCCTTTTCCAAAAGCTTCGAGTTAGAATCAATTCATTTCTTTATTTTGCCCGTTTGATCAGCCGCCGCCAAGGCGTTTTGCTCGGTCCGCCGTCTCGGCGACCGGGGTCAAGACGTCCCTGCCGGCGAACCAGGCGTCGAGATTGTCGACCTGAAGCTGGCTCATGGCATCGCGGGTGGCCTGCGAGGCGGAGCCGACATGGGGCAGCAGGACCACATGGTCCATGGCGATCAATTCCGGCGGCACCTTCGGCTCTTCGGCGAAAACATCGAGGCCGGCGGAGAGAATGGTGCGGTTGCGCAGGGCCTCGATCAGGGCGGGCTCATCGACAACGGTGCCGCGCGCGATGTTGACCAGTACGCCGTTGGGGCCCAGGGCCTCCAGGACTTCCTTGTTGACGATGTTGCGGGTTGCGGGACCGCCCGGCACCACGACCATGAGAATGTCGCAGGCCCGCGCCATGGCGATGAGGCTGTCCATATAAGGGTAGCTCACATCCGCTGCACGGCTGCGACTGTGGTAGATGACCTTGACGCCGAACGCCTCGGCGCGCTGGGCGATGGCCTTGCCGATGCGGCCAAGGCCGAGGATGCCCATGGTGCGGCCGCGCAGGGAGGCGGTCAGTTCGAAGGGCCGCGTCTGCCACTTGCCGTCGCGCAGATATTTCTCGGCGCGGGGAAACTGCCGCACGGCGTTGAGCGCCAGCCCGAAGGCGGTGTCCGCCGTCTCTTCGGTGAGGACATCGGGTGTGTTGGTGACGCAGATGCCGTGCGCCGCCGCGAATTGCGCATCGACGTTGTCGTAGCCGACGCCGAGGTTGGCGACGATCTCGAGCTTCGGCAGGCGCTGCATCAGCGCCGAAGAAATGGGATACACCATGTCCTCAGCGAGAATCGGCGCGCCGGTTGCGATGGCCCGGACGTCGCCGGCAATGCGCGCCAGAGTCGCTTCCTTGTCGGCATCGAGCCAGAGCTGGTGGACCTTGTAGCGGCTGCCCAATGCGTCGCGCACGAGCTGCGGCAGGGGGACGGGCATCAGGATATCGATCTGGCTCACGGTGTGCTCTCAGCGCTTTTCAATGCCGGCCTTGTCGATGACGGCCGACCATTTGGTAATGTCATCGGTCAGGCGTTGCAAGGTTTCCGCCTGGGTGCCGCCGCGCGCCTCGGCGCCGACGGCGAGGATGCGCTCTTTGGTATCGGTTTCGGCAAGCACTTCGCGCATGATGGCGTTGAGCCTGTCGATGATCGGCTGCGGGGTCTCTGCGCGGACATAGATGGCATTCCACGAGCGGACATCGAAGTTGGGAACGCCGGCTTCCTGCACGGTCGGCAGATCCGGCATCCATGGCGTCCGCGTGGCCGCAGACGTCGCCAGCGCGCGCAAGGAGCCGTCCTCAACATTCGTCCGCAGCGAGGCGTAGGCGTCGATGATCACATCGACATCCTTGCGCATGGCGGCCAGCATGAGGTCCGGCGTGGTGCGGAAGTTGACGACGCGCAGATCGACATTCGCCTGCGCCTTGAACAGTTCCGCCGACAGATGCTGGGTGCTGCCGATGGCGATCGTGCCGATGTTCAGCTTGCCCGGGTTTTCCTTTGCCGCCTTCAGCACATCGCCCAGTGTCTTGTAGGGAAGCTCGGCGGACGTGACGAAGATGAAATCGAAGAAGGCGATCGTCGAGACCGGTTTGAACTGCTTCACCGGATCGAAGGGAAGTTGTTTGAACAGGCCGACGCTGATGGCGGTGCCGTTCGAGAACAACGCCAGGGTATTGCCGTCCGCAGCAGCCGACAAAACCGAGCGGGCCGCGGTGATGCCACCGGCGGCCGGCTGATTCTCGATGAACAGGCGCTGGCCGAGTTTGTCGCTGATCTTTTCAGCGGCGATGCGCGCCATCAGGTCGCCGCCGCCGCCGGCGCCGAACGGCACGATGAACTTGATCGCCTGGTTCGGCCATTGCGCCTGAGCCAAAACGTTAGTGGCGAAGGCGCTGCTGATGAGCCCTGGCGCTGAGGCAATGCCTGCGCCAGAGCCCAAAGCCTTGATGGCCGTGCGCCGTGTGATGCTCACGGCGGCGCTCTCAGCGCTTCTCGATGCCGGCCTTGTTGATGACGGCCGTCCATTTGGTGATGTCATCGGTCAGACGCTTCAGGGTGTCTGCCGGCGTGCTGCCGCGCGCCTCCACGCCGATCTCGAGCATGCGCTTCTTCGTCTCCGGGTCGGCGAGCACTTCCACCATGACGGCGTTGAGCTTGTCGATGATCGGTTGCGGTGTCTCGGCGCGCACGTAGATGGCGTTCCACGACAGGACATCGAAATTGGGCACGCCGGATTCCTGCACGGTCGGCAAGTCGGGCATCCAGATCGTCCGTGTGCCTGACGAGGTCGCCAGCGCGCGCAGCGAGCCGTCTTCGACATTGGTCTTCAGCGACGCGTAGGAATCGATGATCAGGTCGACGTCCTGACGCATCGCCGCCAGCATGAGATCGGGCGTGGTGCGGAAGTTGACGACGCGCAGGTCGATATTGGCCTGTGACTTGAACAGCTCGGCCGACAGATGCTGGGTGCTGCCGATGGCGATGGTGCCGATGTTCAGCTTGCCCGGATTCTCCTTGGCGGCCTTGATGACATCGCCCAGCGTCTTGTAGGGCGTCTTGGATGACGTGACGAAAATGAAGTCGAAGAAGCTGATCGTCGAGACCGGCTTGAACTGCTTCACCGGATCGAAGGGGAGCTTGTTGAACAGGCCGACGCTGATGGCGGTGCCGTTCGAGAACAGCGCCAGCGTATTGCCGTCGGGCTCGGCGGTGACGACCGAACGGGCGGCGGTGATGCCGCCGGCGGCGGGCTGATTTTCGATGAACAGGCGTGCGCCAAGCTTATCGCCGATTTTCTCAGCGGCGATACGGGCCGTCAGGTCGCCGACGCCGCCGGCGCCGAAGGGCACGACGAGTTTGATCGGTCCATTGGGCCATTTAGCCTGGGCAAAAGCGTTGGTGGCGAGGCCCGGTGCCGTGGCGAGGCCGGCCGCGCCAGCAGCCAAGCTCTTAATTGCAGTGCGGCGGCTGATTGTCTGCTTGCTTCCCATGGAAAGCGCTCCTTTAAACTTGAAATATGAGGTCAAGAATTGGGCGCATCCTGCACGGAATCGCGCCAGCTTCAAGCCTCGCGGCTCAAATGGGTTAGTTTCGAATCTGGATCGAATGACATTTTCTGGAACCGGTTCAACAGCCATGTTAAGTCGGTCAAAATCCATATAAGGGCGATTTCAGATAAGGGGCTGATCGAAATGAATTGGAGAGATGCTGCGATCCATGTGCTGGCTCAGCATGCTGAACCTGTGCACTACTCCGACATTGCAGATGAGGTGGCGGCTCAGAAATTGAGACAGGAGGATGAGCTTGGTGCGACACCAGCGACCTCTGTAAATGTAGCAATTAGTAACTCAATCAGAGATGAGGGAGATAACAGTCCATTCTTAAGAACCGGCCGAGGCTACTATTTTTTGCGGCAGAGCGCCGCCGAACAAACTGATATTGATCTACCCGCATCACCGATCTCTCAGATCTCAGGTATAATTAATGCGCTCGGAATGTTTTGGGAGCGTTCCAAGGTAGTGTGGAAAGGGGAGCCGCGCATTCTAGGCCGGCAGCAGCAGACATCCGAGGCAGTGGACTTCTGCAAGCAAGTGGGGATTTATCTTCTGCACGACCATCAGGGAGTTGTTTATGTCGGGCGTACAACTGACCAGCCTATCGGTCGCCGACTTCAACAACACACGGTTGATCGCTTGAATGGTAGATGGGACCGCTTTTCTTGGTTCGGAATCTACCCGGTAGAGAATGATGGTAGCTTACGAACAAACGTCAATTTTTCAGCGCTGAACGCGGATATTGTTATTTCTACGTTGGAAGCTGTTTTAATTGAAGGGCTTGAGCCTCGCCAGAATCGTCGTCGAGGAGATGACTTGCAAGCCCGTCGAGTTTCTTCAAGCCGAAGATCCTTCTTTGGACCAAGCACGCAAGCGAGAATTGATGTTTGAGGTAGCCGCGCAGCTCGGCGTCGAAAACTCTAAGTAGGTACAGCTTCAAGCCTCGCGGCTACGCTGACTGTCGTGCCACCGTCCCAGCAGAAAATGGGACAGGATCGAGAAGAACAGGAAGATCGCAATGCCGGTGACCGAGATCAGCACCAGGGCGGCGAACATGCGGGGGATGTTGAGCCGGTAGCCGGCTTCGGCGATGCGGAAGGCCAAGCCCGTGCCTTGCCCGGCGGAGCCGGCGGCGATCTCGGCGACGATGGCGCCGATCAGCGCCAGGCCGCCGCCGATCTTCAGCCCGCCGAGGAAATATGGCAGGGCGCCAGGCAGGCGCAGCAGCCGCAATTGCTGCCAGCGCGACGCGCCATAGAGCTCATAAAGCTCGACCAGATTGTGGTCCGCCGAGGCAAGGCCAAGCACGGTGTTCGACAGGATGGGAAAGAAGGCGACGATGAAGGCGCAGACCAGCACCGCCGTCTGGGCGTCGAGATAGACCAGCAGCAGGGGGGCGATGGCAATGACCGGCGTCACCTGCAGAATGACGGCGAAGGGAAAGAACGAGCGCTCGACCCACTTCCATTGCGAGAACAGGATCGCCAGAAACAGGCCGCCGGCAATCGCCAGGAACAGCGCCGAGAAGGTGATCTTCAACGTCACCCAGAGCGAGCCCGACAGCAGCGGCCAGTCCTTGACAATGGTTTCGCCGATGAGGCTGGGCGAGGGCAGGAGATAGGGTGGGATGTCGTAGATGCGGACCACGGCCTCCCAGCCCGCAAGCGCAGCGATGAAGATCGCGACCGGGAGCACGAAGTCGGGCAGGGCGCTGCGCCCATTGGCAGGTTCGCTCATCGCGACACCTCCTGTTGCTGAGGCGCGTTCATTGCCGCATGCAGCGCCGCCGAGACGGCGCGGCAATGATCGGCATAGACGGCGCTGAGCCGGAACTCTTCATTGCGCGGCATCGGCTCGGGGATATCGATGCTGGCGACGATGCGTCCCGGCCTTGGCGAGAACACGGCGATGCGGGTCGACAGATAGACGCTCTCGAACACTGAATGCGTGACGAAGCAGACCGTGGTGCCCAGTTCGCTCTTCAACGTCAGCAGATCGTCGTTGAGCTTGAAGCGGGTGATTTCATCGAGTGCGGCGAAAGGCTCGTCGAGCAGCAGCAGCGGCGGGCGCGTCACCAGGGCGCGGGCGATGGAGACGCGCATCTTCATGCCGCCGGACAGTTCGCGCGGGTAGACTTTCGCGAACGCGCCAAGCCCGACCAGGTCGAGCGCTTCTCCAATCGCCTTGGCGGCGTCGCTGCGCGAGATATGGCGCAGGCGCAGCGGCAGCCAGACATTGTCGAAGACGCTGGCCCAGGGCATCAAGGTCGGCTCCTGGAAGACGAAGCCGATCTGCGGCCGGGCTTTATCGGCCCAGTCGATGGCGCCTGACGTCGGCGGCATGAGGCCGGCGAGCATGCGCAGCGCCGTCGACTTGCCGCAGCCGGAAGGACCAAGAAAGGTCAGGAATTCGCCTTCGGCGATATCGAGATCAAGCCCGTCGACCGCGAGCGTGCCGTTGGCGAAGGTCTTTCTGATGCCGCGAAGCGAAGCAAGAACGCTCATGCTTCAAGTCTCCTGCGTCTAGTTCTTGGGACGCAGGTCCAGCCCGACCTTCTTGTTGACGAATTGCAAGGTGTAGGCCTTGCGCAGGTCGATGTCGGCCTTGATGACTTTGGCGGCGACCATCTTGTCGAAGAAGCTCTTCATGCGCTCGTCGTTCATGGCGCCGATGCCGTTGACGAGAGATTCCCCTGAATCGACGATGCCATATTCCTTCATCTTGGCAATGGAGAAGGCGATCTGCGCGTCGGTCATCTCCGGGTTTTCGCGCTTGATGAGGGCGTTCGCCTTGCTGTTGTCGCCGTAGATATAGTTGTACCAGCCAATGATCGAGGCATCGACGAAGCGTTGCACCAGATCAGGGTTCTTGGCGACGAGGTCCGTACGCGTCTCGATGGTCGTCGAATAGGTGTTGAAGCCGTAGTCGGCGACAAGGAAGACATTGGGCTTGAATTTGCCTTCCTGTTCGACCGCATAAGGCTCTGACGTGAGGTAGCCCTGCTGGATGGACTTTTTGTCGGCAATGAAGGGGGCAGGGTTGAACGTGTAAGGCTTCACGTTCTCTTCCTTGAAGCCGTAAGCCTGTTTCATCCATTGAAATGCGTTTGCCAGAACTTCCTTGCCGACGAAGACCGTCGCCTTGTTCAGGTCTTCCCATTTGTCGAACCCCTGGCCGGGATGCGACATGAAGATCATCGGGTCCTTCTGGAACATGGAGGCGACAACGACGACCGGAATCTTCTCTTCCACTGCGGTGAAAGAGGGGATCATGTTGCCGTTCATGTAGAATTCGATCTTGCCAGCGACGAGCTGCAGGCGGTTATTCGCCTGCGGGCCGCCGGGGAGAATCTTCACGTCGAGGCCGTATTTCGCATAGGTGCCGTCGACGAGCGCCTGGTAATGGCCGCCGTGCTCGGGTTCCGCCAGCCAGTTGGTGCCGAAGGTGACCTTGTCGAGCGCGCTGGCGCTGCCGCCTGAAAGCACTGCCGTGGCGGCCGCCAGAAGGGCTGCCTTCAATATGGAACGTCTCACGCTACCTCCTGCGGCCGATGCGGGCCCTCTGTGTTACCGGAGGGCTTTTGTCGCCAGTCCGGGGCAGGAGCGCAAGGTAAATTTAGCCGTCAGAGGTTGTAGATCTTCCAGGTGTAGTTCCAGGTTTCGGTCAGCCGGCGGCGGCCCGTCTGCAGGAAGCAGGTCATCGTCGTCACCTCGGTGTCGCTGACCTCGACGTCGAGCATGACGCGGAAGCCCTTGATGGCCGGATTGGGCACCAGGAATTTCCGCAGCACCTTCCCGTTCGTCGCCCCGGCGACGATTTCGACGGCGCTTGGCTGGTTGAGGTAATAAGCCAGCTCGCCGTCGACGAAATCGATCATGAAGCGGCGGGTATTATGACCGGCTGCCTCGGCCGAGCCCAGCGCATAGGCGGGGGCGGTGAAGGTGTTGAGCGTGCGGCCGAGCGTGTTCAGATTGGCCCCGTCGTGCAGCGCGCGCATGCGGTAGGAGAAGGTGAACGGCTTGCCCGGTTCGAGCGCGGCGTTGGGGACATAGGCGACGATGATGTTATCGAACGTCTCGTCCTTGGTGGCGAGCTCGATCAGCTCGATGCGTCCCTCACCCCAATTGCCCTGGGGTTCGATCCAGTAGCTCGGCCGCTGCTCGTAGTTCAGTTCGATGTCCTGGTAGTTGGCGAAGTTGCGGTCGCGCTGGACCAGACCGAAACCTTTGACGTTGGTGACAGGGAAATTGTCGACTTCCTGGATGAGCGGATTGTGCAGTGGCCGCCAGATCCACTCGTCCTTTTCGGTGCGGATCAGGAGCCCGTCCGAATCGTGCAGTTCGGTGCGGAACTCGTCGTATTTGTTGCGGTCGTTCATGTGGCGATCGTTCTCGCCAAGGAAGTACATCGAGGTCAGCGGCGCCATGCCGAGGCGCGTGATCGGCTTGCGCGGGAACAGCGTCGCCTCGATGTCGACCGGGGTTTCCGGCCCGGGCTGGAAGATGAACCGATAGGCGCCCGCCACCGACGGGCTGTCGAGCAGGGCGTAGATCGTCACGCGGTCGGTGTTGGCGTCCGGCGTGTCGATCCAGAATTCACGGAAGAAGGGGAATTCCTCGTTGTTGTCGAGCAGGCCCGTGTTGATCGCCAGGCCGCGCGCCGACAGGCCGTATTTCTGGTCGCGCCCCAGCCAGCGGAAGTAGCTGGCGCCGATGAAGGACAGCAGTTCGTCGCTGTTGCGCGGGTCGTTCAGGGGATAGTGGATGCGGAAGCCGGCGAAGCCGAGATTGACCGGCAGCGGCTTGTCGAACTTGGCGCGGCCGTAATCGAAGAGATTCGCCGAATAGGGGATGGGGGTTGCGACACCATCGCGCACCGTGTTGATCGTCACAGGGCGCAGGAAAAGATGGCCGAGATGGAAAAGCTGAAGCCGGAAACGGCCGCCGGTGCCGCCGAGCAGGGCGCGATCCGAGCGGAAGCGGATCTCGCGCCAGGCGTCGAAATCGAGCTTGGTGAGCTGCTCTGGCAAAGGCGGCACGCTGGCGTCATGGGGCGCGGAGGCGATTTCCCGCGCGCGCTTGACCACATCCTCGAAGCCGAAGGTCTGCGGCTGCTGGGCGGGCTGAGGCTGCGGCGCAGGTGGTTTTGACTGCTGGGCGGGTGTTTGTTGGGCCTCGGCCGGGGCCGAAAGTCCGGCGGCCGACACGGCCATTCCAGCGACGATCGTACGGCGGGTCACTACACTCATGGCGGCTTTACCAATGCGACGGTTGAACGATTTTGGAATGTCGTCCCATGAAGTAAAGGGCTTTTTAAATGTCGGCAAGCGCCGCTGGTGACGCGTCGATGACGCGCCCTGATGAACGCCCTGGCGTGCCGATGTGCAACAGTGTCAAAATAATCCGCAGATTACGAAAATATCACTTGAATGCCGAGAAGTTATGCGTATTTTCCGCCTTGCCCAAATCGCACGTGCCTGTGGTCGTGTGTCGGTTGGCGGGGATCCGGACAAGAGGCCGGTTAATCGTCAGAAAAAACCGGCAGCCGGAGCGAACCGGTGAACCCCGCCAAACGGGGGACGCGACTTAAAGCAACGACGGACCGGGCTTTTTCGTCTCTGCCAGATCTCCAAAACTGGCGTACCGAAGAGGCTTGTCTATCTTGCCGGGCGTGCGGAACGGGATTTCCCATTCCAAGCGTGGCTGACCAAACCGTTGATGGCTCAGGCCTGAAGCGGCGACGCGGCCAACGGCGCAGCACCCGATCGGGGTGAATTCGCTGGCGCAAGCCTGCGCGTTTGCTTCGGTCACGGATGATGTTCGTGATCCCAGCCGCGTCTCCAACGCGGCGGCTGGTGCGCGCACGTCGTCTATCTATTCCGGTTGTTTGGCGCGTGTATCGCGCAATTGGAAGGGATGCCGCGATGACTGATCGCATTCAGGAATTTTTCCGCCAGCGACGTGTGGAAGGCCGTGACCACGGGCCCTGCCTGGTCGTCGACCTCGACGTCATTCGCGACAATTACGGCGCTTTCGCCAAGGCGTTGCCGGACACGCGCGTGTTCTACGCTGTGAAGGCGAACCCGCAGCCTGCGGTCCTCAACCTGCTCGCCAAGCTCGGCTCCTGCTTCGACACCGCTTCGGTCGTCGAGATCCAGCAGGTGCTGGCGACCGGCTGCACGCCTGACCGGGTCAGCTTCGGCAACACCATCAAGAAGGAACGCGACATCGCGCGCGCCTACGAACTCGGCATCCGTCTGTTCGCCGTCGACAGCGAAGCCGAGGTCGAGAAGATCGCGCGCGCCGCGCCGGGCTCGAAAGTGTTCTGCCGCATTCTTTGCGACGGCGCGGGCGCCGAATGGCCGCTGTCGCGCAAGTTCGGCTGCGTGCCCGAACTGGCGGTCGGCGTGCTCGAACACGCCCATCGTCTGGGCCTTACCGCCTATGGCATTTCCTTCCACGTCGGCTCGCAGCAGCGCAATCCGCGCATGTGGGACGGCGCGCTGAAGTCCTCGGCTGGCATCTTCCGGGATCTGGCCGAGCGTGGCATCCATCTGTCCATGGTCAACCTGGGCGGCGGTTTCCCGACGAAGTACCTGCGCGACGTGCCGGCGGTGAAGGCCTATGGCCAGTCGATCTTCCGCAGCCTGCGCAAGCATTTCGGCAACCGCATCCCCGAGACGATCATCGAACCGGGCCGCGGCATGGTCGGCAATGCCGGCGTCATCGAGGCCGAGGTCGTGCTCATCTCGAAGAAGTCGGCCGACGACCAGGTGAAGTGGGTCTATCTCGACATCGGCAAGTTCAATGGCCTTGCCGAGACCATGGACGAGATGATCCGCTATCCGATCCGCACCGAGGTCGATGGCGACGACATGGAACCATGCGTGATCGCGGGCCCGACCTGCGATTCGGTCGACGTGCTGTACGAGAAGCAGCCGTATCTGCTTCCTGTCTCGCTTGAGATCGGCGCGAAAGTGCTGATCGAGGGGACGGGCGCTTATACGACCACTTATTCGGCGGTCGAGTTCAACGGCTTTCCGCCGCTCGAAACCCACGTCATCTAAAAAAGCCTGATCTGAAAAGATTGTTTCTGGTCCCGATCGGCCCCCGCGCAAGCGGGGGTGCGAGGGTCGCCTGATCTCCTGAAGGAGGATCGGATGACCTTGTCTGCGTATAACTCCCAATCCACCGGCGGCTCCGCTTCCATCGTCTCGCTGCGCTCGCTTCCCGATCGCCGCCGCGTCGTCGTGCGCGAGGAGCGCGGTGGCGACCGCGCCGCGCGCGAAGCGCTGCTCGATGCCGCCATGGGCGCCGAGCGCGTCCTCAAGACCAGCGAACGGCTGCGCGAAGGGCGCGCGCCCGCGCGTGGACTGGCGCTTGTCGCGACGGTTGACGGCAAGGTCGTCGCTACGGTCAGGCTCTGGCACGTCTGTGACGCTGCGGGCCGGCCGGCGCTGCTGCTCGGGCCGCTGGCCGTGTCGCAGGATTATCGGGAGCTTGGCATCGGCGGCATGCTGATGCGCGAGGCCATCGCGCGCGCCGCGGGCCGAGGCCATCGGGCGATCCTGCTGGTGGGTGATGCCGCCTATTACGAGCGGTTCGGCTTTTCGTCCGCCGTGACCCAGGCGCTCGACATGCCCGGTCCGGTCGATCGGACCCGCTTTCTCGGCCTCGAATTGCAGGCCGGAGCCCTGGATGCAGCTGTTGGCTGCTTGGTCGCCCCGGCGGCTGCGAGGGATGTTCGCCGCGCGGCATAAACCCACATGTGGTCGAGTGTGATTCAGGCCGTTGAGTTGCACTTGTGGCGCATCTCATTGTTTGCGCATGGTCTGTCCCGAAATACGGCGTTTCGCGTTTCGGGACTGCGTCTTGGCGTGTGTCTAGGCTGAGTGTCGCCATCGTCAATTTCGATTGACCATGACGGTGCGGTTTGCTTGTTGACGGCTTCGTCGAAGAGGCTCGCACTTGCCGAGCCATTATTTCCAACCAGGAGTAGAGAAAGAATGACGGATTGGCCTTTGCATGGACGGATTGATGGAGCAATCGTGATGATCGGCTTCGGCTCGATCGGTCGGGGCACTCTGCCGCTCATCGAGCGTCACTTCGAATTCGACAAGTCCAAATTCGTTGTCATCGCGCCCGATGATGCCGATCGTGCGTTGCTCGACGAGCGCGGCATCCGCTTCATCCACGAGGCGGTGACGAAAGAGAATTATCGCGATCTGCTTGGGCCGTTGCTGACCGCCGGCAAGGGGCAGGGCTTCTGCGTCAATCTTTCGGTCGATACCGGCTCCGTCGACATCATGGAGTTCTGCCGCGAGATCAACACGCTCTATGTCGATACGGTGGTCGAGCCGTGGCCGGGTTTCTATTTCGACAAGACCAAGGGGCCGGAGACACGCACCAATTACGCGCTGCGCGAAACCCTGCTTGCCGCCAAGCGCCGCAAGCCGGGCGGGCCGACGGCTGTTTCGACCTGCGGCGCCAATCCGGGCATGGTCTCGTGGTTCGTCAAGCAGGCGCTGATCAATCTCGCCGCCGACCTCGGCGAAAGCGTCACCGCGCCGTCGTCGCGCGAGGAGTGGGCGAAGCTCGCCCAGCGCCTCGGCGTCAAGGGCGTGCACATTGCCGAGCGCGACACCCAGCGGGCCAAGACACCGAAGCCGCAGCAGGTGTTCGTCAACACGTGGTCGGTCGAGGGCTTCGTTTCCGAAGGCATGCAGCCGGCGGAACTCGGCTGGGGCACGCATGAGAAGTGGATGCCGGACAACGGCCGCACTCATGCGGAAGGCTGCGGCGCGGCGATCTTCCTGCTGCAGCCGGGCGCCAACACGCGCGTGCGTTCGTGGACGCCGACGGCGCAGGCGCAATACGCCTTCCTCGTCACGCACAACGAGTCGATCTCGATCGCCGATTATTACACGGTGCGCGATGCGGGCGGCCAGCCGGTCTATCGGCCGACGTGCCACTACGCCTATCACCCGTGCAATGACGCGGTGCTGAGCCTGCATGAAATGTTCGGCCAGGCCGGTCGCGTGCAAGGTGCGTTTCATATCCTCGAAGAGGCCGAGATCGTCGACGGCATCGACGAGCTCGGCGTGCTGCTCTACGGCCACGGCAGGAATGCCTATTGGTTCGGTTCGCAGCTCTCGGTCGAGGAAACGCGGCGCATCGCGCCGTATCAGAACGCCACCGGCATGCAGGTGACGTCGGCGGTTCTCGCCGGCATGGTCTGGGCGTTGGAAAATCCGACGGCCGGCATCGTCGAGGCCGACGAGATGGACTACAAGCGCTGCCTCGAAGTGCAGCTGCCGTATCTGGGGCCGGTCGTCGGCGTCTATACGGACTGGACGCCGCTCGCCGATCGTCCGGGCTTCTTCCCGGAAGACATCGACGAAAGCGATCCGTGGCAGTTCCGCAACGTGCTGGTGCGGTAGTATCTGCTGACAGGATTTATGATGTTGGACCCCTGGCCAATGGCCAGGGGTTTTTCTTTGCAGTTGTGAAAGTGCGTTTCTTGAAGGACGAGGGCGTCAGGCACGAATCTCTCAACCGTCATGGCCGGGCTTGTCGCGGCCAACCACGCCGTGGTGAACTTCAACGTGCAAAGAAAGGCCGCCATGGGCTTTTCCTGTAAATGTCCGGCAACGTCACGGCGTGGGTACCCGCGACAAGCGCGGGCATGACGCGGTTGGTTCGCTGCGGCGCATCGCCCAAGTCCTCCTGCTCCGCCGTGGCCAGAGAAGACGCGTGATACCTCTGACGATCGCAAGGCAGAATAGAAGAACGAGCCATAGATAGCTGACGCCCGCCATCAGCCAGCCGGCGAGGATGGCGGCGCCCGATGTAAGAGCGATCGCGCCGCGGCCGAGCACTTTCAGGACGGCGCGCGTGCTAAGGCCGCGCGACTCCGACAGGCGGGCAACACGGCGCAGGTCCGCGCCGTCGCGCGCGACGGTCAGCGCCTCCTGCGCGCCGCGCACGCCGGCCTTGCGACCGATCACCGTCACGTCCTCGGCCATGCCGCGCAGGCGCGTCAGTGAGGCGGGACGGATGGCGCTGGCTGCGGCGGCGCGTGCGCTCGACAGTTCCAGCCGCGAGGCAGCGCTTGCGGCAACCGTGAGTGCCTTGGTGTCGACAGCCTCATGCACGGCGCGGCCGAGCGTTGCCGCCAGCGGGCGCGAGATGCGGCCGGTCTTGACGGCGACTTTGAGCGTGGAGACCCCGGCGCGGGCCGGCATCGCCATGCCAAGTGAGACAACGGTGGCGCCCGTGATCGCCAGGCCGACGGTGGCAAGGCCCACGGTGACGTTGTTGGTTTCCTCGCCGCGCTGCGCCTTCTGACCTTCATGGATGAGGTCGCGGACGTCGCCGATGCCGGTCAGATCGCTGGCGATGACGCCGGCCAGCCCGGCGCCCGATGCGCTTTCGCCGTCGCGCGCGCCTTCATAGAAAGCGCGGGCCGCGCGCATGGTCTCGGCCGTTGGGGTTGTTTCGGCCCGGTAGCGCGCCAGGAGCGCGGGCGGCACGGCAAGGCCTTGCTGCCCGGCAAGCGCGATGAAGCTGCCGGCCAGGTCGATGTCGTCCGCAGCCAGGGCTGCCTCGAGCTCTTGTTCCAGACGGGCGGGCGTCAGATCGCTGTGCAGGCCGAGATCGGCGAGGGCCAGGGGATCGTTGCGCGCCTCGAGCCACGTCCAGGCGTCAAGCGTGCGCGGCAGCAGCCAGGAACCGCCGGCCACGGCGGCGGCGACCAAGGCTGTCATGGCAACAGGCACAAGGAATCTGGAGCGTGTCATGCGCGTCTCAAATTGCAGGCGACTAGCTGCAATATGGGGCGGCTATGGCAATGTTGCGAGGGGCTGGGCATTTCCCTCATCCGACCCTTGCTCGGCAAGGGCCACCTTCTCCCGTGGAACGGGAGAAGGCTAAGCACGCTACCTCGGCAGCAGGGTCTTGCCGCCCATCAGGAACTTGTCGACCGAATGGGCGCACTGGCGGCCTTCGCGGATGGCCCAGACGACGAGCGATTGGCCGCGGCGCATGTCGCCGCAAGCGAAGACCTTCTCGACCGACGACTTGTACTGAAGCGTATCGGCAGCGACGTTGCCGCGACCGTCCTTCTTGACGCCGAGCGTGTCGATCATGCCTTCGTGCACGGGCGAAACGAAGCCCATGGCGAGAAGCACGAGATCAGCCTTGAGGTCGAACTCGGTGCCGGCGATGGGCTGGAACTTGTTGTCGACACGCACGCAACGCAGCTTCTTGACGACGCCGGTGCCGGTGAATTCGACCGTATTGACGGCGAAGTCGCGCTCG
>Ga0180219_1000882_pt1 | contig 21427 bp, 13 predicted proteins | sample eDN3rd30CBELigMG_FD_151338 | JGI IMG/M metagenome (GOLD analysis project Ga0180219, IMG submission 151338) | Enriched Miracle-Growth compost microbial communities from Emeryville, California, USA - eDNA 3rd pass 30_C BE-Lig MG (version 2)... ...
GAGGTGGGAGCGATCTTCGCCGAACTGGATGGCCGCTGGGTTGAGCCAGGGCCGATGGGCGAGCCGTTCCGCCGTCCCGAAGTGTTGCCGCCCGGCCGGGTGCTCTATAATTTTGACATCAACCAGGTGCCGACTGTTGCGGCGGAAGCCATTGGCGTGCGGCTCGCCGAGGCGCAGATCAATACCTATCGGCAGGAGCATGGCGGGGCTTATCCCAACAAGCTCGCTTATGTGCTGTGGTCGGCCGAGATCGCCAAGAATGATGGCGTGACCGAGGCGCAGGTTCTTCATCTGCTGGGCACACGCGTTGTGCGGAACTGGCGTGGTGAGGTTGTCGATGTGGCATTGATCCCGCGTGAAGAGTTGGGGCGTCCGCGTGTCGATGTGCTCGTGACGACAAGCGGTGCGTATCGTGACAGTTATCAGAGCAAGGTCGAGCTGATCACCAAGGCCACGCAACTCGCCGCGGCCAGCCGGGAAGCCGACAATGCCGTTGCGCGCGCGGCCAACGATACCGAGGCTGCACTGGTCGCCGCGGGTGAAACGGCGCCCCGTGCGCGACAACTGGCGCTGGCGCGCGTTTTCTCACCAGCTCCCGGTGCATATTCGCCCAGTATCCAGTTCCTTGCCAAATCAGGTGATCAGCGGGGGGATGAGGCGCGTATGGCCGATCTGTTCACCCGCCGTCTCGCCCATGCCTATGGCGGCGGCCTCTATGGGGATTATGCTCGCTCCACCTTCGAGAAAAATCTCGCCCGGACAGACGCCGCGACTCTGTCCCGGAGCAGCGACGTCAATGGATTGCTGGATCATTCGCAGTCCGCTGCCTTCCTCGGCGGCCTCAACCTCGCAGCCAAGGCCGTTACGGGCGAGGATATCGCCCTCTTCATCACGAACATTCGCGATCCCGAGAACCCAACTGTCGAAACGGCACGGCGGGCGCTGCAGACCGAGATGCGCACCAGATATTTCAACCCGAAGTGGATCGCCGAAAATCAGGCCCATGGCTATGACGGCGCGCGCAATTTCATGTTCCTGACCGACCATCTCGATCTGTGGGACAGTACGGCGACGAACGAGGTGAGCAGCGCGGATTGGAGTGAAGTGAAGAGCGTCTATGTGGACGACAAATTCGACATGAAGATGCAACGCTTCTTCGACCGTCATAATCCCCATGCCCATCAGATGCTGTTGACCAATCTTCTGGGAGCCGCCCAGCGAGGTCATTGGGCCGCCAGTCGGGAAGACCTTGCGCAAGTGGCGGAAAAGCTCGCCCAAAGCGTGATCGAGAATGGGCCTTCATGCGACGCGAACCAATGCCGCAACGCCGAAATGACGGCGTTCGTCGCGCAGGCTCTTGCGGCGCTGCCGGGCGGGGAGCGATTGCTGGAAGGCTATCGCTCCGCGATCGATGCCGCGACAGGCATCGCGCTCAATGAGAAGGAGCCGTCCGGTCGGAGTGCATCCGTCGGCTTCGGGCTATCCGGCCCGAGATCTGCGGCGGCGCCTGCTCCTGCTCCTGCCTCTGAGGTTCCGCCGGAATTATCACCCCCGGCCGCGCCGGCATCACCGCCCGCCGTTCGGGGGCAGGTCATGGAGGCTATCAAGCTTCCCGCGCCCGGCTTCAGATCGGCGTTGACGGCGGCGCTGGGGGCGTTCGTGATCCTTCTTATCATCCTTGCCGGCGGCCTCAGCCACTGGCGTCGTCACTCTGCATAGCGTTGGGAACTGAGCCTGATGTATTCTCTCGAAGCAACTCTCTACGATATCACACGTATCTTCCTCGTGCCGGCGCTGGGCCTGATTCTTCTGGCCCTTGTGTTTGCGCTTTTCTCCCTGGGGGCCTTCGTTGTTGAAGGGGTGCAGCGCCGCCGTCCCGATCGCATCTGCCATCTGGCGGCTTATCAGGCGCGGACCGGGGCACGCAGCGATGATCTGGAACTGGTGATCCTGAAGAAACTGGAAGGCCTGCGCATCGTCTCACGCAGCGCGCCGATGCTGGGACTGGTGGCAACCATGATTCCCATGGGACCCGCTTTGCTCGCCATGGGACAGGGGAACAGCGCCGGCATTGGCGAGAATCTGGTGGTCGCTTTTTCCGGCGTGACTCTCGCGTTGGTGGCCGCCAGCATCGCGCACATGGTCCTGACGGTGCGCCGCCGCTGGCTGCTGGAGGATTTGCGCGCCATTGAGCAGACCGGTCTGGCGGAGGCGACCAACTGATGCGCTTCCTGGACGATGACGACGATGATCCGATCCTGTCCGTCGTCAATCTCGTGGATCTGTTCGTCGTGATTATCGGCATATTGCTGATGATCCTGGTCGAGAACCCGTTCAATCCATTCAATCGGGCCAATGTCGTTGTGATCGAGAACCCCGGCACCGCGGAAATGGCTATCACCATCAAGGAAGGCAAAGAGTTGACCCGCTACCAGTCCAGCGGTGAAATTGGTGAAGGGCAGGGCGCGAAGGCGGGCACTGCATATCGCCTGCCTAACGGGAAGATGATCTACGTTCCAGAATGATCGCGCCAGGGGACGATGATGGCCGCCTGCATTCTGCGCGGGCGGCCGAAGCATCCATCACGGCCTGCTGGGTGGGGTGCGGTCGCCGCCAATATCTTGGCCGGCTAAAGCAGAGATCGAAAGGCATTTCGAAAAGAGTCAGGCTGTAACATCGCTGTTACGCGGGTGTTACCGTAATGAACTTGTCCAGATGGCGCGCGCCCAGCATGGCCCGTGGCTTCGGGGCAGACGGGCTGTTCAAGCCATAGAAGAAAGAACTTTTGGAATGATACATTATTTGAGGCGCGCCATCGTTGGGGGCGCGTCGGTCGGCGCAATATTGGCGCCTGTTGGCGTTATGGCTCAGGAGGTCCCGGGAGAGGACAATGAGAGCATCATCGTAACCGCCGCACGGACACAACAGAACATCAGGGATATTCCAGCGTCCGTCGAGATCGTGACCGAGGATGATCTGGCGGCCAGCCCCGGCATGCTCCTTACCGATGTTCTGAAGAAAAACGCGTCAGTCGATGTGATCGAATATCCGGGCGGACAGTCAGGGCTTGGTTTGCGCGGCTTCAGGCCCGAGTTTTCCGGTGTCAACCAGCGCGTGCTGACCCTGGTGAATGGCCGCCCCTCCGGCGCGCCCAGCGTGGGCAGCGTGGCGAGTGCCGGCTTGGCGCGCGTTGAGGTTCTCAAAGGCTCGGCGTCGGCGATTTACGGCCCGTCTGCGATGGGCGGCGTGATCAACTTCATCACTCGCGAAAGTCGTGGGGACATCAGCGGTCGCGCCATGATCGGCTATGGCAGCTATGATACCCTCCATGTCGAGGGCAGCGTCGGCGGTGCCCTGTCCGATCGCTTCGATTTCGATCTTGCTGCGCGGCACTATAAGCAGAATGATGATTTCAAACTGGGCAAGGGCGGTCATACCTATGACGGCTTTGTCCAGGGCCATGGCGTGGAGCGCCCCAACACCGCTTTCGAGCAGAATAGCTTCTATGGCCGAATGGCTTTCCGTTTCGCGGAAGACTGGCGGATTCAAGGCCATTTGATGGTCTATGACTCTCCGATCACGCAGACGCCGGGTGCGGAGACTGACGGGGTCGGCAATCAGGGCGATCGCATTGAATCCACGATCAGCGGTGATATTGGAATAACCGGCAAGATCGGTTCGCATGACCTGACGGCTCTCTATTATCGAGCGGTCGATGAAGGCGATTTGATCCGCAAGACACCCGGCGTACCACCGTATCTGACGTCTGACCGCAAAACGCGTTTCCAGGGCGTTCAGGTGCAGGATAATTGGGCGGTGACGGATGGCGTCAATCTCATCGTCGGTGCCGACTGGGGTTTGATCAAGAACGAGTCCGGCGCATATAATACCGATGGCAGCCGTCGTGGCGCTTACACCCCGAATTTCGAACGAGAGAGCCTTGGTATCTTCGCCGATGCGACGGCGCATCTTTTTGAAGATCGCCTCGTCGTCAATATCGGGGGGCGCTACGACTGGATCGAGGCGACGGTGCTGCCCACGCCCTTGCGGGATGATCTGACACCCGGTTCCTCCAAATTTGGCACCTTCAATCCCCGAGCCGGTATCGTTTTTCACCCGCTGCCCAATGGGCCGTTGCGCATTCATGCGAGTGCCGGCACCGGTTTTGTGGTGCCCGAGGCCAGCGATGTCGCCGGGCTGACAGAGCAGATCGTAGGCGGGCAGACGCGCATTTCCCGCGGCAACCCGGATCTCAAGCCGGAAAAGAGCGAAAGCTACGACATCGGCATTGGCTATGAGGGCAAGCACTTCGGCGCCGATGTCACCTATTTTCTGCTCAATGTTAAGGATCGTATCAGCACGATCATCACGACGAATACGTCCGACTTGCGGGTGACGACTTATGAAAACGCCTTTGGATCGAAATCCGAAGGCCTTGAGGTTTCCATGCGGTTTGATCCGATCGGCTTGCTGACCGGACAAAGCTCCGCACTCTCGGCCGACCTGTCGTTCACCCACTTCTTTACGCGCGAAGAAGAACTGGCGACCGGGTTAAGCACTCTGCGCAATGTCGCGAAGACGCGAGCCAATTTCGGACTCGGATATGACGATGGCGTTCGCATGCTGCGGATCGGCGGCCGATATGTCGAGGGTGTCCAGGATAACGACTTCTCCGTGGCTCGTTATTTCACCAATGGTGCCGGGGGGCTGTATGAATATGATTCATTTGCCGTATTTGACCTGAGCGGAAGCTGGAAACTGAATAAATCTCATATGGTATCCTTCAAGATGGATAACATAACGGATAAATATTATTACGAAAAAGGGGATTATCCTCTCTCGGGTCGCCGTTTCATGGCTTCCTATACATTTTCATTCTAGAGAAAAAAGCATGGCGCCGATCGATCACGTCAGGGAAATTCTACATCTGATCGCGGGATTGCTCATGTGGCCCGTCATGATCGGCCTGGTTTCCCTGGCGGTAATCACACTTTTTGCGATCGGTGCCTTTTTTCGGGAGGGGTGGGATCGCCGCCGCGGGCGCAGAACCCGCTTGGAGAGCGCAAGCGCGCATCTTCGGGAAACTGTCGCCGGCGAAGGCAATCTCGACGATGACGCGCCGGATCTGCGGATCGAGAAGGTTCTGCAGATGGAGGAACGGCGCTTCTGGCGTGCCTTGACGCTTTCCCGATTATCCGTTCGTCTGGGGCCGGCCTTGGGCCTTATGGGGACGTTGATCCCGATGGCTTATGCGCTGCGCGGCTTATCGCAGGGTGACATGCCGGCATTGGCCAGCAACATGGTGACGGCATTTGCGGCGACCGTGATCGGACTCGCCATCAGCGTCGTCGCCTACCTGATCGCTGCCGGGCGGGAAGCATGGGCGCGGGCCGATACGCAGGACCTGTCCTTTCTGGCCGAGCGGTTGCTCCGTCAGACGCAGAGGGAAGGAGGAGAATGATGCGTTTCGCGCGCCGGCATCGATATAGTAATCGCGGCCCCGCCCCCGGAGAAGATGAAGATCCGCTTGCCGGCGTGGCGAATCTTTTCGACGTTAGCGTCGCTTTCATCGTTGCGCTCCTGATTGCGCTGGCGACACTCTTCTCGAGCGTGGAGATGCTGAATCCAGACAGCAGCGCGACCCTGGTCAAGACCAATGCGGATGGGTCCATGGAGATCATCTCCAAGACGCGGGAGACAATCACCGTTCAGAAGGTGACGGATCGTCGCCTTTCAGGGCAGGGCACGCGTCTGGGCGTCGCCTATGAACTTCCGGGCGGACAGGTCGTCTATGTGCCCGAGGGCGAAACCCCACAGTCGGTGGAGCACTGATATGGCTTCGGGACAAGCCACAACCAGGGGGCTGCCGCTCCGGCCGGTTCTGTTGTTGTTGCATCGCTGGGCCGGGCTGGTTGCGGGGCTGTGGCTGTTTACCGCTGCCCTCACCGGCGCGATCATGGTCTTTACCGATGAGATCGACCATGGGCTAAACCCCGATCTCTATACCTCCTCTGTAGGGCCGACCGCTTCGGCCGATGCCATCGCCGCTTCTGTTGTCGGGGCTTTCCCCGGCTATGCTCCCAACAGCATCAATCTGCCGGACCACCCCGGTGAGAGCACGATTGTGTTCATGCGGCCAGCTCCCGGCTCCGGCATGCCTCGCGTGTCGCGAGAGATTTTCGTCGATTCCGTTACCGCCAAGGTCATTGGAGTCCGGGACCGGGATGCGCTGGAATTTTCGCGGCCCGGTTTCACACGGCTGGTTATCAAGCTGCATTATACGCTTTTGATGAACGATATGGGCCAATGGATCTTTGGCCTGGTGGCTTTGCTCTGGCTCCTGGGCCATGTGGTGAGCGTGGTCCTTGCTTTCCCGTCCATCCGGGAATGGAAGGCATCCTTTGTCATTCCCCGTGGCGCCAGAGGCTACAAGTTCAATTTCCGGGCGCACCGCGCCCTGGCCTTGTGGTTTTTCCCTGTCACGACGGTGCTGGCGCTCTCCGCCGTCTATCTCAACTGGAATGCGGACTTCCGCGCCATTACCGGCACGGTGCTTCCCATCACCAAAAGCTACGATCAGACACGCCCTAAGGGAGAGGGAGACTTTACCCCGCCCATCGGCGTTCAGCAGGCAGTCGACCTTGCTTCGAGGCACGCACCTGGAGCGATGGTGGATGGCGTGTCGCTGATGCTCGACAAGGATCTTTATCGGGTTCGCCTCTTCGATAGACGCGATATCGATCCGACACGCGGGCAGCGTAATATCTATATCGACAGCCAGACTGGCGCCGTGCGCGCGGATGAACATATCGCCGGGGGGGCGGCTGGCGATGTGCTCCTAGCCTGGCAGTTCCCCCTGCATTCCGGCAAGGCATTTGGCTGGCCCGGCCGGATCGTGATCTTCCTCGCCGGGATCGTCATCTGCCTGTGTGTTATCACCGGTTACGCGATTTATTTCCGCAAGCGTGCCGTTTGCCGGGAAAGGCTGCGGAAGCAGGCGGCGCTAGGGCAACCGCTTCCGGCTGAATGATCCGGGCCGCTCTTCTTGGCGCCTCGCATGCCTGTCGCCGCCTTATGCGGGTCGCGGGTCTGCTGTGCCTGCTGGGCGTATTGGCTCCGTCCCTGAGCTTCGCGCGGAATGGCGATCCATTGCTGATTACGCTCGCGCCCCGCGACGCGGAAACGGCAATGGCCATCCAACTCGTCAAGGAGTTGAAGCAGGAGCCGGCCTTCGCCAACATCTCGTTCAACCTGTTCCCGTGGCGCGGCTCCATGTCGCGCGATGTGGAAGCGATGGCGCGGTCCGATCTGGCGTTGGTGCATATCGGCGGCGCGGAGATCGCGCAGGCGGTTGCACCGGCGGTGGCCGCGATGAAGCGCCGGAATGCCAAGGCTTATGCGTTCGATACCGGCTTCGGCACGGTTGAGGCGGAGGCCGGCCTGATTCCCGACGACAAGCTTGTCGCTTATGGAGTCGCGGGCAGCAAAGCGAACTGGAAGGCAATGATCCGCTACCTGCTGGCGCGCGATTTCAATTTCGATATCAGCTACGATCCGCCGGTCGCCACCCCGACCAAGGGCCTGTGGAACTGGCGGACGGGCGAGGTTTTCACGTCGTTTTCTGCCTATCGTGAGAGCTATCTGGCGCACCGGCCGCCACAAGCTGCCGGGTTTCCCTTTGTGGCCATAGCCTTCAATCGCAGCACGGCGGTTCTGGGCATGAATGAGGAGATCGAGCCGCTCGCCAGCGCATTGGAGAAGCGTGGACTCAATGTGGTGGCCGGCTTTGGCTATCCGAGCGAGGTGGTGCTGGGCGATCTGCTGTCCAAGGATGGGGGCGGCTCCCATGTAGAGGCGGCCATCGGTATCGCGTTCAAGTTCAACAACGTGCCGGACCGCACCGTGCCGATTCTTGAGAAAGCCGGCGTGCCGATCATCAACGCAATGGGCCTGCTGGATCAGACGGTGGAGGAATGGGAAGCCTCGCCGGTGGGGCTGCCGATGGGGGAACGGAATTTTCAGATCGTCACGCCGGAATTCGCGGGGCTGGTCGCGCCTACCCTCTATGCGGGACGGGAGGAAAAGATAGATCCTGAGTCCGGCCTTGTCTATGTGTCCGAAACGCCGATTCCCGAGCGGATCGAGCAGCTTGCCGAGCGGGCGGCGCGCTATGTCCGCCTGCGCCGGACGCCCAATGCCGAGAAGCATGTAGCAGTCATCTATTATAATTATCCGGCCGGCGAGGAGAATGTCGGGGCCTCGTATCTCAACGTCCTGCCGGAATCGCTCTGGCAGGTGCTGACCCGGCTGGCGCGTGAGGGCTATGATGTGGGCACATTGCCTGCCTCGCCGCGCGCGCTGGGGCAGGTTTTGCGGGATCACGCCGTCAACACGGGCTTTGAGGACAAGGCGGGGCTCGACCGGCTGGTGAAGTCGGGAGAGGCGGTTCTGTTGCCGGTTTCGCAATATCGGCAATGGTTCGACGGCCTTGATAAGCGGTTGACCGCCGGCATGACGGAAAGCTGGGGAGCACCTGAAACCTCCGATATCATGACCTGGCGAGATTCAGAGGGCGTGCCCTATTTCGTCTTCCCCGCGCATCGCTTCGGCAACATATTGCTGGCGCCGCAGCCGGTGCGCGGTCGGGAGGAACTGGCGCAGGCTGCGCTGGCACGAGCCAAGGCGCGCGGGCATGACGGCCATGCGCTCGATGAACATGGCGAGGGCGAGCATGACCATGACAGCCATGGCGCGCGCGCCGATGCGCATGCGGCCATGCATAGCAGTCACCTGCCGCCGCATCATCAATATACCGCTTTCTACCTGTGGCTGCAGAAGAGATTCGGCGCCGATGCGATGGTGCATATGGGCACGCACGCGACGCATGAATGGCTGCCGGGCAAGGAAGTAGGCTTCACCGCCTGGGATCCCAGTGAGGTGATGATGGGAGCGGTGCCGCAATTCTACCCATATATCGTCGACGATATCGGTGAGGGCCTGCAAGCCAAGCGTCGGGGCATGGCGGCGCTGATCTCCTATATGACGCCGCCGTTCGATGTGGCGGGGCTGAGTCCTGATCTGCGCAATCTGGAGGGGCTGCTGAACGACTATCGGCGCAACCTTCTGCAAAGTCCGGGCGCGGCGCAGGCTACCTTGATGGAGATTGCACGCGTCGCCGATGCGCTCGGGATCTTGCGGGACGTCGGGCTGGACGATGTATCGGACGCTGCAGATGTCGATGCTCTGGGGCATTATCTGGAGGAGGTCGGTGCGCGGCAGACCCCGTTTGGCCTCCACACGCTGGGCGTTTCGCCGGATGCGGAAGCGCGGGAAAAGACGGCGGAGGCGATCCTGTCCATCATCCCCGATCTGGATGAGATGCAGCGGCGGGAGCAACTTGCATCGCTCGACGATCTGCTCGCGCGGAGCGGGCCGGCCGAGATGGATGCGCTGGTGGCGGGGCTGAGCGGACGCTACATCGCGGCAGGACCGGGCAATGATCCGATCCGCAACCCAGACGCGCTGCCCACTGGCCGCAATCTATATGGTTTCGACCCGCGGCGGATGCCGACGCGCGGGACATGGGAGCAGGGTCAGAAACTGGCGGACGCCTTCGTGGCCGATTACCGTGCGCGCCATGCGGGCGCCTATCCGGATCGTCTGACGTTCATCCTCTGGTCGGCGGAGGCAATGCGGCACGAAGGGGCGATCGAAGCTGAGATCATGGCGCTGATGGGCGTGCGCCCCAAGTGGAACGCGCGCGGGCAGATCGAGGCATTGACGGTGATCCCGCTGGAGGAGCTGGGGAGGCCCCGTGTGGACGTCACCATGGTGCCCAGCGGCCTCTACCGCGACACGCTGCCCAATTTGATGCGGTTGTTCGACGATGCCGTGACGCAATTGCTGGCGCAGGAGGAAGGGGCGCAAGACAATCCGCTGCGCGCCAACTGGCTGGCAACGCGCGAGAGGCTGGAAGCTGAGGGCGTGAGCGCCGATGAGGCGCGTCGCATCGCTGCCGTGCGGTTGTTTACCGAGCCGCCGGGCGCCTATGGCACCGGTGTCGAGAATATGGTCGGCGCCAGCAACCTCTGGACCGACGAGAAAGAGGTGGCCGACGTCTATTTCAAGCGCGTGGGCTATCTGTTCGGGCAAGGCTATTGGGGCGCTCGCCCTGTTGGGGATAATGGCACGATCGATGTGTTCAAACGCGCATTGTCCGGCAGCAAGGCGCTGCTGCATGGCAGTTCCAGCAACCTCTACGGTGTGCTCGATAATGACGATGTGCTGCAATATTTCGGCGGCACCGCAATGGCGATCCGTCAGGTTGATGGTGCGACCCCGGACACGTTCCTCGTCAATCTCGCCAACCCGGTGGATGGTCGGCACGAAACGCTGGAAAAATATCTCAGCCGAGAGATGCGTGCGCGCTATCTCAATCCGAAATGGATTGGGAAGATGCTGGACGAAGGCTATGCGGGCTCGCGATTTATCGCCCAGACTGTCGATTATCTGTGGGGTTGGGACGTCACCACGCCCGACGTGGTCGATGACGGCAAATGGCAGCAGATGTACGAGACTTATATTCTCGACAAGCATGGCCTGAAGATCGAAGCGCGTTTTCGCGGCAATGACAATCTCAAGGCGTTGCAGGCCATGGCGGACCGCATGCTGACGGCGATCAATAAGGGCTATTGGGATGCGGACAGCGAAACGAGACGCCGGCTGGCGGAAACCAATCGCCGCCTGATCGCGGAAACGGGAAGGGCTTGCGACGCGCTCAGTTGCTCCAGTGATGAGGTGCTGCGGTTGGACCAGACGCCGAACCGGACTTTGGAGGCGTCCACATCGGCGCCGTCCACATCCTCAGGGGCAAGCGCTCCTTCGCTTCAGGCGCCTGCAACTGCGTCAAGTCCGGCAAATCCATCGGCTATCAACTCATCTTCCTCCATTCCGACTGTTGAGGGTTTCGCCATTGAGCCCGTTCCTCAGGAAGCCGTAAAGCAAGCCGTGAGTCCGAATAATCGGGAGTCCTATGGCATCATGTTCGCCCTCGCGCTTACCATCATTGCGGCAGGGGCAATCGCCGGTGCACCTCGTCGCAAAGGCTCTCTCGCGACCGGTTAGCTGGCTGATTTGACGGCCCCCTCGGATAAACGAGTTCAGAAGAGTAATCTGCATTGGAATTGAAGTCACTGATTTTGAATGAAATTCATCAGAAGGAAATCATTGGCATCATCGGATCATCTGGAAAAGACTGGATGCTGGTGGAGACATGTTTAGTAAGCCCGCCGACGGGTGGGGAGCCGAACAGGAGAACCTGTACGCCACAACGGGCTGATCCTGCGATCTCGCCGATGTGCCGGTCGGTTCCAGATACTGGAGATATCGCTGGCTCTGTCCCGTGACAGCGCGATAAGGCGGTTTTGCTGATTGGACGCTGCTCGCACTGCTTCGCGCCGCTCAGCCTCCAAATGAAGATGTGGGCGATTATCTGCTCAAACCGTTTAACGCCGTCCGAGCTGCTGGCCCGCATCCATGCCTTTCACCTGTCCGGTGCCAACATGAGGCGACTGGACTTTGGCCGCATGTCGCCGATACGACATATTTATGTTCGTCCGGGCGATCCGGCAAAGGAATGGAGCAGATCTTGACCGAGAGGAAGAGCCGGGTCAGCGGCAACCTGACCATCCGTCAGTTGGAAGTGTTTGCGGTTGCGAGCCGGTTTCCGACCTTCAGCGAAGCGGCCAAGCAACTGGATATATCCCAGCCGACGCTCAGCAACATGATCGCCAAGCTGGAGGAGCAGTTGAGCTTGAGCCTGTTCGACCGCACCACCAGGACGCTCGCGCTGACGGCTGAGGGGGAACGGCTGGCACTGGTCGCACAGGGCCTGATCCGCGATTTTCAAGCCACGCTGCGCAGCATCCATGATACAGCCAGTGCCCGCCACGGACGGCTCTCCATGGCGGTGCTGCCGTCGATCGCCGCATCGATCGCTCCCACCGCAATCCAGATGTTCCTCGAGGAATATCCGGATTTCGATATCCAACTTCATGACACGAACCGGCAGGATGGTCTGGTGTGGGTGCTGGATCGGGTCGTGGACTTCGGAATGCTGACGGATGCGCCCAAGCTTTCGGAACTGCGCAGCGAGACGATCTTCGTCGACCGGTTCCAGGCTGTGGTCCACCGCACCTCGACGCTCGCCCAGAAGAAGGTCCTCTCCTGGCAGGATGTGGAGGGACAGTCCGTCATCCTGACCGGAAGCCAGCAGATTCGACGCGATATTGAGACGCGATGGTCGCAAAGTGGAGTTTCGATCAAGCCGAGGTTCGAAGTGGAACACATCCTGACCGGCTTGTCGCTGGTATCGGCAGGGCTTGGCCTCACCATATTGCCCCATCTCTATCTTCCCAGCGCGATGACCGGCGATCTTTGTGCCATTCCCCTCGAAGCCAAGGATTTCAGTCGCGATATTCAGCTTATCCATCGTGCGGACCGCGTCTTGCCCCCACCGGTCATCCGGATGATGGAATGCTTCAGGGAGGCTTTTGCGCGTCAGATGCCACGGGAGGAATCACGCACGTCGCGCAGTAATTATTAGTATTGAACAACATTAAAAGATCATATATAGTCATTCACTATCAAGGCAGGTGATATTGGCCTGTCGGCTGGAGGCGGCTTGAGACCGTCCGCCTGGTGGAGGATTCATGATCGGTTATCGTAGCTATTTGCTGTCGTCTTCGTTCCTCGGCCTTGTCCTGGCGGGCGCCACTCCGGCGTCGGCGCAGGGCGACGCGCAATCCTCGATCGCCGGTAATCAGGCGCCGGCCATGCAGGGAGCGACTGAAGAAGCTGCGGCGCAGGACGTCATCGTAACGGGCTCGCGCATTCGCCGGAAAGACTTCGTCGCGGAAAGCCCCATTGTAACAGTGGGGGAAACACTGATCGCCCAGAAAGGGCCGGCAACCATCGACAATACGTTGACGACACTGCCACAGTTTTCGGCCTCTTCCGGCTCGGCCACCCAGGCTGGTGCCAATCAGCAAGCCCGAGGGGCGCGCGCGAACCTCAATCTGCGCGGTCTGGGCATCGCCCGCACGCTGGTGCTGATGGACGGCCGGCGTCTTCAGCCGTCCGATCCCCTGGGTAACGCGATCGACCTCAATACCATTCCCAGCAACATCATCGGCAATATCGAGGTGATCAGCGGCGGGGCCTCGGCGGTCTATGGATCGGATGCGGTCGCTGGCGTCGTCAATATCCTCACGAAGAAGAATTTCACCGGCCTCGAGCTCGACGCGCAATATGGCCAGACATGGCGAAGCGATGGCCGAAGCGTCGATATCAGTGCATTGATGGGGTCCGACTTTGCCGATGGGCGCGGCCATGCAATGCTCTCGCTCTCCTTCTTCGACCGCGATGCGGCCTATAAAGGCAAGCGACGCTATTTCGACGGCACAGGTGACACCAACGCGCCGCCGCAGGGCCGCTACACGCCGAGCGGCAACAACCTGCCGAGCCAGGCTGCGCTCGATGCGCTCTTCGCCAGCTATGGCTCGGCGGCGCCTGGTCCCAGCCAGGCGCTTTCGATCAACCGCGATGACACGCTCTTCTCAACGGGGCCTGCCCGCAACCTTCGGTTGACCGGCGCGGACGGCTTCGGCCTTGCCCGCGATGGATCGGGCCTCGTCACGGCCTTCACGCCTTATGAAGCGGGCACGCTGCTCAATCCGCTGCGCCGCTACAATGCCTATGCCGCCTTCGACTATCAGCTGAACGATGCGATCACCGCTTATGCAACGGTCGCATACACCACCTATTCGGCTGCCAACCAGCAGCGCGGCACGTTAAACGGCACCTCGCCGGTCGCGACCATTCCCGTCACCAATCCCTTCCTGCCCGCGGATCTGCGTACGATCCTCGCATCACGACCCGATCCCGATGCTCCGTTCAATTATTCGTTCTTTGGCGACCGGGTGGGCGCGCAGCGGTTCGACTATGACTATGATGTCGGCCAGATCACCATGGGGCTGAAAGGTGAGCTGGGCGTAGGCGACTGGACGTGGGACGTCTCGGGGAGCTACGGCCATACCGCTTATGACCTGACCGCATCGGGCTATGTGAACATCAATGCCTTGCAAACTTTGCTCAACGCCGCCGACGGTGGGCAGAGCATTTGCGCGGGTGGCTTCCTCCCATTCGACTTCGCTCCCGTATCGGATGACTGCGCCAACTATATCTCGCGCACCCTGAAGGAGCGCACGGCCCTGACCCAATATGTCGGCGAGGCGAATTTCGAGGGCAAGCTCTTCGATATGCCGGCCGGTGAGGCGCGTCTGGCTGCGGGTCTTACCTATCGTCGCAACAGCTACAGATTCCTGGGTGACGATCAGCAGATCTTCAGCGAAGTCTTTTTCTCCCGTCCCGTGCAGAACAGCAGCGGCGTGCAGGATGTCGGCGAGATCTATGGGGAACTGGCGATCCCGATCCTGCGCGATTTTGCGATCGCGAAGTCATTCGATCTCAATATCGCCTATCGCTATTCCAACTATTCAGGAATCGGCGGAGTGCATGCTTACAAGGCGAGCGGCGACTGGCAGGTCGTCGATGGCCTGCGCCTGCGTGGCGGCTATCAGCGTGCCGTGCGCGCGCCCAGCGTCGGCGAATTGTTCGGCGGTGGGCGCTCGGTCAGTTCGTCGATCGGCACGACGGCATCGGGGCAGGGCGACCCTTGCGACGTGACCAGCCGCTATCGGACCGGCGCGAATGCGGAACAGGTGCGCGCGCTCTGCATTGCCCAGGGCGTTCCCGAAGGGACGATCGACACCTATCGCTTCACCGGTTCCACCGTCACGACGTCCCAACTGGGCAACTCCAATCTGGAAGAGGAAAAGGCCGATACCTTCACCATCGGCGCTGTGTTGCGTTCGCCGTTCGCGAGCCCTCTTCTGTCGGGCCTGACGCTCTCGGTCGATTATTTCAACATCAAGGTGAAGGGTGCGATCGGCAATATCACCACCGCAGTCTCGCTGCAGCGCTGTTTCAATGGCGACGGGTCCAATCCGACCTACAGCCAATCCCACTATTTCTGTTCGCTGCTGGTCCGGGACGCTAATGGCAATCTCAACTTCCCGCAGGAGCCGGCGCTCAATCTGGCGGGCTATCGGACCTCGGGCCTTGATTTCCTGATAGACTGGCTGTTCGATCTGGACGCTCTGGGGGTGGGGAATGGCGGTCGGATCGGCATCAACTCTGCGATTTCCTACGTACCCAAATATGAAATCCAGAGTCTGGCCGGCAATCCGTTCCTGAACTATGCGGGCACGGTCGGGAACACGCAGATCGATCAGTTCACGTCGACCCATCCCAAATGGAAGGCGCAGACCACGCTTTCCTATGCGGGTGGCCCAGCCACCGTCGCCCTCACCTGGAACTATACGGGCAAGGTGGGCAACGCCACCAATGTGGTGACTCCCACCGCGAAGGTGCGCGGCGTCGATGCGGCGAGCTATTTCGACCTGACGCTGAGATACAGGCTCAGCAAAACTTATGAGTTGCGGGCAGGCATGCAGAATATCTTCGATGCCGATCCGCCGGTCGGCCCGACGCCGGGTGCCGCCGATCTTGTCGCCTATGATGTTCTGGGCCGCCGCTTCTCCGTCGGTGTCAACGCTCGCTTCTGAAATGGAAAAAACATGCAGCTCGCAAAAACCATATTGCTGTGGACCGCGATGAGCGTGGCTATCCCGCTCGGCGGAGCAAAGGGCGAGGGGCCATCACCGATGAACGGGGTGGAAAGCGCTGGGGTGCGCAGCAGCGTGATCCTGTCGAACGGACGCAAGCTCTCCTATCTCCACTGGGCAAATCCCTCGCGCCCTGCCATCCTGCTTCTGCATGGCAAAGGAGGTTTTGCCACAAGCTTCATCGATTTCGCGCAGCGCTATTCGGATCGGTTCGACATTTATGCCGTCGACATGCGAGGACGAGGCTTCAGCGACTGGGCACCGGATCTGGATTACACGGTCGAAAGCACGGAGCGCGATCTCTTCGACTTCATCCAGGCGGTGGGGCTCAAGCGCTTCGGCCTATATGGTCATTCCTTCGGCGCGGTCATGAGCCTCAATATCGCAGCTCATCATTCCGACAAGGTCGCCTTCCTCATCATGGAGGATGCCGGTCCGATCGCCTTGCCGGATGGATCGCAGCCGGTACTCAATGAGGGGCAGGCGGCTCCGGCAGGCGCGCCGACCCCGGCGCCGACGCCCAGGGTGTTCAGGAACTGGGAGGAGGCGACGAAGGCGTGCGCAACCTATTGCACGCCCAGCCAGTATGAGAGCCTCTTCGTGCGTCGCTTCGATGGGACGGTTGCCGAGCGGAACGATATATATGGACTTTGGGCGTCGAAACGCGGCGAGGGCTTCACCGATCAATGGCCGCTGGTGCGTGAGGTCCGCGTGCCTACCCTTTATCTGCGTGCGCAATATGGGCTGATGCCGCTCCAGATTGCACAGGAAGTCGTACGCATGAACGGTCGCTTCACGCTGGTTAGCATCGCTGGCGCCCGGCATTCCATGCGTTGGTCCGCGCCCGAGCCGACCTATGCAGCCATCACGACGTTCCTGGATCGCCCCGACGTCATGGGCAACCTTGCTCAATAGCCGGCTGATCGGTCAACCGATGGACATGGAGAGAAGGGCCGCGAACGAACGGCCCTTCTCTCTTTTTGCCTTCACCGAAGGCCGATTTCCTTGAGCACCTCCTCGGTATGCTCGCCGATGGTTGGCACATGCGCAGTTCGAACGGGCGTCTCCGCATCGAAGCGGAAGCCCGTGCCGGTCAGCGGCACCGGATACGCCCTGCCCGGCACATCAGCCTGCACGAACAGATCGCGCGTCTTCACATGAGCGTGCTCGACGATCTGCGGAATATTACGCACCATGGCGGCCGGCACATGCGCTGCGGCGAGCTTTGATTCCAGGACTTCGGCTGACTGCGCTTTGAAGAAGCGGACGAGCAGCGCATGCAGTGCGTCGTTATTTTCGCTGCGCGCCTCATGTGTCGCGAAGCGCGGGTCGGCGAGGATGTCCTCATGCCCAAGGAGGCGGCACATCGCTTCGAACTGATGCTGGTGATTGGCGCCGATGGCGAGATAGCCGTCTGCCGTTTCATAGGTATCGGCGGTCGCCACCATACGGTAGCCGCGATTGCCCGTACGAATCGGCACGCCGCCTCCCAACCCATAGGTGGCGATGCCCTGTGATAGCAGCACGAGTGTTGCGTCCAGCATGCCCACATCGATATTTTGCCCTTGTCCCGTGCGGGCGCGGCGGAACAGCGCAGTCATGATCGCGAAGGCGCAGACATAACCGCTGAACGTATCAGCGAAGGGCAGGCCGACCTTGAGCGGCCCTTGGTCCGGCTCGCCGTTGAGCCACATGATACCGGACATCGCCTGGACGATATGGTCGTAGGCTGTCCAGTCCTTGAGCGACCCGCTCGCGCCGAAACCGGTGATCGAGGCGTAGATGACATCGGGATTGATGGCCTGAATGCTCTCGAAGTCGATGCCGAGCTTCCTGGGCACGCCGGGACGGAAATTCTCGATCACGACATCGGCCCGGTGCGCGAGGCGGCGGACTGCTTCCTTGCCTTCCTCGGACTTGAGGTCGAGTGCGACCGAGCGCTTGCCGGCATTGGCGGCGACAAACGGGGCCGACAGGTCCTTCAACCCCGCGTGAACGGTATAATGGCGCAGATCGTCACCGACCTCGGGCCGCTCGACCTTGATGACGTCGGCGCCCAGAAGACCCAGATGATATGTGCACAGCGGACCGGCCAGTGCATGGGTGAAGTCCAATATGCGGATGCCTTCCAGGGCTTTCATGTCGTCACTCGCTCCTCGATGAATTGGGTGATGCGCGCGCGCATGGCTGCTTCGTCCCAGCTTCGGTTGTCATTGGGGTCGGCGCTCAGCTCCAGCACCGGGATGCCGGCGGTTTCGAGCGCCTGCTTCTGGAAGATATTCCCGGCAAGCTGGTGCCTCTGTCCGGGAGAAGACAGCAGCACGCAGCCGTCGATCCGCCCACGCTTGGCTTCATGGACCATCCAGTTGCCCGCCCAGGGCGGGGCATGGGCCAGTTCGCCGACGTGCAGGTAGCGCGCCGCGAGGGCTCGAACGGGATCGTCCAGTCCGTATTTGATATAGGCATCGGCAGCGAGCGCCAGATACATGGACCAGACGAAGACGGCGCCGTGACTGTCCTCGAACATGTTGTAGAAGCGTGTATTCTGCCAAAGACCGACGCCGCCCCACATCAGACGGACCTTTTCCCGTGCGACGACGCCGCGCCCCAGCCGGACGCGCTCGGCTACCTCGTCACGGAACGCATGGGCATGATCGAGCGCCCATTGCGACCCGCGATGCCATTGCGCGGTCATGACATTGGACATCTGCTCGGACATGCGGACCGGGCAGGCCGGCGCGGTCAGGATGAGGTCGCGGGCTTCGTCGAAATATTCCTCCTGCGCGTTCACCGTTTCGAGCCGGCGCCGCAATGCGTCCACATCCAGTCGGCGGCCGGCGACCGTCTCGGCGACGGCGATCATGTCGTGATATTGCGCGGTCAGAAGATCGATCCGCTCGGTTTCATAAAGTTCTTCCCAGCGGTCGCGAATCAGCTCCCACCAGCGCGGATGGAAGCGACCGGCTGCAGGCATTTCGATGCCGACATAGGGAATGCCGAAATGCTCGGCGACCATGCCGTTGATCAGCTCGGCACTCTGCTCGCGATGGGGCGCGGCGATCATGCTCGGCGGCGGCAGACCACCCCAGGGCGGATCGTCGATATCGATGATCGTGCTGACCAGTCCGAGCGTGTTGTATGCGCCGAGCCCCTTGTGGAACCCTCGGGCGTTGATCGCGTCCAGATATTCGCCGGCCTTCTGCTTGGCCGAGATGACCCCGCCCCACCATTCGCCGGTTACGACGGGCAGACCTAGTGTTTCGAAGATTTCGTGGGGCATTTCCGCATTGGAGAGCACATAGGGCTGCCGGGCTTCGATGACCGCCGCCCGCAATGCCGAAAACCAGTTTCGGCTATGCGTGCGGGCTTCGGCCGTCGTTTCCAATGGTTGATAGGCTGCGGTCATGCTCGTGCCTTCCTTCGAGGGGCTGTCCATTGTGCGAGTGCGGACGCGATCCGCGCACGTCCTTCCGCAGTCAGACTCTCGTCACGGATCAACAGGGATGGTTTGTCGAGCGCGTTCGCGGCGGCCGCGAGGGTGGGATAGCGCCATCCGAAACTTTGATCGTCGGGGGGGAGATAGAAGAGAACCCCGTCGACAGGCCCGGCCATGGCCTGTGTCAGCCATGCCTGCCGCTGTGCATAGGTCTGGCGTGGACTGGCATCATGGATGCGATAATAATCGAGCAGTCTTGCCCAGAGATCGCCGCCATGCCCGATGAGAGGTCCGCTGGCACGGGAACCCCAACCATCATCCTCGGCGACGATGTCCATGCCCGCCATTTCAACGGCACGATGAAGATGATCGTGATAGAGCGGCACGGCCGTGGCGATCAGCAATCTGGGCTTCGTGGCGGACGGGGTGGCTTCGGCGAAGGCGATCGCCTCCTGGAGGATCGCCTGATGCGTTTCCGGAAGAACCAGGCCGCCGACCCCGATCGCGGCCATGGCGTCCGGCCCGCTCAATTGTCCGCTGGCTCTCAGGGCGGGCAGTCGCAGCAGTTCGGCGCGCACCAGATCCGTTCGGCGGATGGCTGCTTCCAACGCGGCGTTGTCGATTGGTCGTCCGCCGAGGGAGGAGAGCTTGTCGGCTAGCTGACGGAGGACGATTCCGTCATAGCGCTGGACTGCGACGCCATCGCCGAACAGGAAATCAAAGAGCCATATGGGCGGCAGCGGTGCGCCCTGACCGGTACGCGCCATCTCGGTCAGATATTGGAAGAGGTAGCGATAGGCGTCGGACGTCGAGGCGATGACGATTGCGTCGCACAGCGAAAATTCGCCGCTGGTCGCCTGCAGGAACAAGGAGCGCACGTCGGTTTCGTGGTCCTGCTCCATAGGTGCCGAATCGCGCGAGAAATCCTCGACACGTGGCGCGAGCGCGAAGGGGAAAGCTCCAGCAGCCAGGATCAGTTCCTTCGGAATGGCCGAACCGATCAGGCCGACGACTGGCAAACCCTCGGCTTTTGCCGCACGAGCAGCTGCGAAACGATCCGCGCGGAGCATCTGCAGGTCGGCTGCTGTCGATGATTGCTCTTGCCCCATATGCGTGCATTCTCTCCTTGGCCCGGATGTATTAGATCAATCTATTTGACTATATACAATCATTAAGTAATAGCAATTAGCAATATATAGATTCCCGAATGGGAGAGGCAAATGCGGACCGTGGTCAAGCTGCGATGGTGGATTTTCGGGCTCCTTCTGGCCCTGAACCTGATCAACAATCTCGACCGGCAGGTGTTCGCGCTGGTCGCGCCGACCTTGCAGGAGGAAATGCATTGGCGGGAAGTCGATTATGCCCGCATGATCGCGGCCTTCCAGATCACCTTCGCTATCATGAATCTCGGTCTGGGGCGTTTCATCGACGGCCTCGGATCGCGCCTCAGCCTGGCGCTGGCGATCTTCTTCTTTTCCATCGCGCAGGTCGCGCATGCGCTGGTGCGCGGGCCTGGCGGCTTCCTGCTGGCACGCGTGGGACTGGCCGTGGGCGAGGCGCCAGTCTATCCTGCGACGCTGAAGGCGCTCGCCGAATGGGCGCCGCGTGAGGAGCGCGGGTCAGCGGCCGGGCTGGTCCATTTCGGCGTCATGATCGGCGCGATTGTGGCGCCTCTCATCATCCCATGGATGACGGTGCATTGGGGCTGGCAATCAGGCTTCATCATGACGGGCATGCTGGGGTTCATGGCCCTGATACCCTGGCTTTTCCTCTATCATCGTCCTGAAACGCATACCCGCCTCTCTGAAGAGGAGCGGGCCTTGATCATCGGGAGCCGGACCACCGCGGCACAGGGGAGCCGGGTGCCTTGGCTGGTGCTGTTCAGGCAGCGCCAACTATGGGTCTATGTCGCCATTCAGGCGATCGTGAATCCGGCCTGGTGGTTCCTGACTTACTGGTTGCCCAAATTTCTGGGTGAGGTGTTCGGGATCAAGGGCGTCGCGATCACGCCCTATGTGACGGCGGTTTTCGCCATGGCGGCGGTCGGCGCGCTGGCTGGTGGAGCGCTGTCGGGAATTCTGCTGCGCCGTGGTTTCAGCCTGAATGCAGCGCGCAAGACGACCATGCTGCTGTGCGGCCTGCTGATGCCGCTTGTCATCATCGCCACCCAGACGCATTCGCCGTGGGTCGCCGTCGCGGTGATCGGCCTGGCCGCCATCGTGCACCAGACCTGGACCGCGACCGG
>Ga0180219_1000885_pt1 | contig 21414 bp, 25 predicted proteins | sample eDN3rd30CBELigMG_FD_151338 | JGI IMG/M metagenome (GOLD analysis project Ga0180219, IMG submission 151338) | Enriched Miracle-Growth compost microbial communities from Emeryville, California, USA - eDNA 3rd pass 30_C BE-Lig MG (version 2)... ...
GAACCACATGCCCATTCAAAATTATTATCTGCGCGAGACCGTAAAGAAAGAAGACGGCAAGCTGGGCTTTGTCACCCGCGGAACCGTGGCCGAGAACTATGTCGACCACTACGGCGCCCAATGCACCAATATCAAGGGCTAGGGTCTGTTGACACTAAAAGGCCCTTGACGAGAGCGGCCAAATTCTGCTTCAATTTGAGCCTCTCAAAGGGGAGTAGCTGGCACAAGCGCTAAATGGCTTGTGTTGCGGCGCCGTCATTACGACACCGATTGGTTTGGCAGCCATTGGGGTCCGGCGCCGTTTCCCAAGGTTCATAGCCTTGGGCGGCAAGACTGGCGAGGTTTCCTGACCATTTGTCGCCCATGCCTTGCCTGCCTGGGCAGCGAGACTCGCCCGCTATGGCCTCTATCGGCACACCTTTGCTCTGGACACTGTTCACGGTGTTCGTCCTGATCGCGCTCGCGATCGATTTCATTGCACTCAACCGCCAAGGCTCGCATGCTGTCAGCATGCGGGAAGCCACCATCTGGTCGCTGATCTGGGTGGCCGTGTCTTTTCTGTTTGTCGGCTGGATGTGGTGGTACCTGGGCGGCACCGGCGCCGACCCCGTTTCCCGCAACCTGGCCAATGCCAAGGCGCTGGAGTTCATCACCGGCTACCTGGTCGAAAAGGCGCTTGCGGTGGACAACATCTTTGTCTTCCTGATGATCTTCACCTATTTCGCCGTGCCCGCGCCCTTCCAGAAGCGGGCCTTGATGATAGGCATTCTCAGCGCCCTGGTCTTGCGCGCCATCATGATTCTGGTGGGCGCCTGGTTGATCGTCCGGTTTCACTGGCTGATGTACGTGTTCGGCGTGTTCCTGGTGTTTACCGGGTTCAAGATGTGGCGGGCGGCCGGCCAGGAGCCGGATCTTGGCAATAACCCCGCGCTTCGCTGGATCAACAGGCGCTTCAAGATCTCGGCCGAGTACGACGGAGAAAAATTCTTCACCCGCGCCAATGGAATCAAGATGGCCACGCCGCTGCTCGTGGTGATCCTGCTGATCGGCATTGTGGACGTGGTGTTCGCGGTGGACTCGATCCCCGCCATCTTCGCCATTACGACCGACCCCTTCATCGTGCTTACCTCGAACGTCTTTGCGATACTTGGTCTGCGGGCGATGTATTTTCTGCTGGCCGGCATGCACGAACGGTTCCACCTGCTTTCGTATGGGCTGGCTGTCATCCTGGTGTTCATCGGCGCCAAGATGCTGCTGATCGACATCTACAAGATCCCCGTCGCCTGGTCTCTGGGCTTTACGGTCTGCGCGCTTGCCGCCTCCATGGCGCTGTCGCTGAAGATACCGGCCAAGCAGGGCCAGGCGCGGTCGGCGTTTCCGTTCAAGCCCAAACGTGAGGCCGAGTCTGGTACAAAGGAGTAGGCGCCGAGCCTTGGCTGCAAGGCCGGCTTGAAGTTTCAATCGTATTTATCGGGGATGACGATGATCAGTGAACAAGATCGCCAATATCTCAGGCGCAGTATCGAACTGGCAGAAGCCGCGCTGGCCGCAGGCGACAAGCCGTTTGGCTCGGTGCTTGTATCAGCCGGGGGCGAAGTATTGTTCGAAGACCACAACCGCGTCTCAAGCGGCGACGCCACCCAGCATCCCGAGTTCGCCATAGCCCGATGGGCGGCACAGAACATGAGCCCCCAAGAGCGCGCACAAGCAACGGTTTACACATCGGGCGAACACTGCGCCATGTGCTCCGCCGCCCATGGCTGGGCCGGACTTGGCCGAATCGTCTATGCCAGCTCTTCCGCGCAACTGCGCGGCTGGCTGTCGGCGCTGGGCGTTGCGCCGTCGCCAGTGCGCGCCCTTCCGATAGGCGAGGTTATTGCAGATGCGGTGATCGACGGGCCGGACGATGAGCTTGCCGAACAGGTGCGTGAGCTTCAGGTTCGGTACTATGCCAAGGGCGGAAAACAGGCTTCCAGCACGCAATAATTCAGCTCTTGGCCGGCGTATTGCTCAGCTCGGCGTTGGAATCGATCAGTACTTTCATCAGGCGCATGAATTCTTTGCGCTCCTTGGGCGCAAGCGGCGCCAGGAAGCGTTTTTGCGACTCAAGCATGCAGGGCAGGACTTCCGCCAGCATTTGCACGCCTGTTTCCGTGGGCGTAATCAGGCGCATACGCCTGTCGTGCGGCGCCACATTGCGCACGACGAGCCCCCTGGCCTCTAGCCGATCGATAACCCCGCCCACGGTGGCCGTGTCGGAACCGACCACGCTCGCCAGGGTTTTCTGGTCGATGCCGGGCTGATTGCAGATGGTCTGCAGAGTAGAGTATTGAAGCGGGGTGATGTTCAGCTTTGCCACTTCTTGCATGTACAGAGCAACCGCCAGCTGGTGAATACGCCGGGCGTAATGTCCCGGCAAGGTGCGCAAACTGATGTCGGTTGCCGGGGCGGCATCGGCATCGGTCTTTCTGGTTCGAGTTTTCATTGCTCATCCAGCCGTATCGGCATGTTCTTGATCAAAACATTGTACTTGCCTGTCTATATTTTATTTGCTTTAATTAGATCGTATACATATTATCCGTATACGGTCTATATGTATAACTACTAATAACTCATCGGGGGTCAAGAACATCGGCCCCCCACAGGAGATAAACATGAAAAGAAGACAGATCCTCGCTGCCCTTTGCGCCAGCGCATTCGCTTGCAGCGCCGCTCTGCCTTTGGCGGCTCAGGCAAAAGACGACACCGTGAAGGTAGGCTTGATTCTGTCGATGACCGGGCCTTTCGCCTCGACCGGCAAGCAGCTTGAGCAAGGCGCGCGCCTTTACATGGCGCAGCATGGCGACACCGTGGCGGGCAAGAAAATCGAACTCGTCATTAAAGACGATACAGGTGCCCCCGACCATTCCCGCCGCGTCGCTCAAGAACTTGTCGTGCAGGATCAAGTAGACGTTCTGGGCGGATTTGTCCTGACGCCGCTGGCCCTGTCAGCCGCTAAAGTCGCTACTCAGAGCAAAACACCGACGCTTGTCATGGTGGCGGCCACATCCAGCGTGATCGATGCCTCCCCCTATTTCATACGCAGCAGCTTCACGCTTCCGCAGGTCACCATCGGAGTGGCGGAATGGGCTCCCGCGAATGGCATCAAGAGTGTCGCCACCCTGGTCAGCGACTACGGCCCCGGCATCGATGCAGAAAAGGCCTTCATAGAACGCTTCGAGCAAAAGGGCGGCAATGTGGTGGAAGCCATCCGGGTGCCCATGCAGAACCCTGACTTTGCGCCGTTCTTGCAGCGCGTAAAAGACATCAAGCCGGACGCCGTCTTCGTGTTTCTTCCCGCCGGGGTCGGCACGCAGTTCATGAAACAGTTCTCCGACCGCGGTCTTGCGGCTGCCGGCGTCAAGCTGTTGGCTACGGGCGACGTAATCGAAGACGACATCCTGAATGGCATGGGCGATGTGGCATTGGATGTGGTGTCCTCACATCACTATTCGGCTGCCCACCCTTCAGAGCTCAACAAAGAGTTCGTGCAGGCCTTCAAGAATGCCTACAACGGAAAGCGCCCGAACTATATGGCGGTTGCCGCCTACGACGGCATGAATATTCTGTACAACGCCCTGAAAGCCACAGGCGGAAATACGGGCGACGAGCTTCTCGAAGCCATGAAGGGGCAGAAGTTCGAAAGCCCGCGCGGCCCCATCCAGATCGACACCAAAACCCGCGACATCGTGCAGGACGTCTACATCCGCCGGGTACAGCGCCTGGACGACGGAGAGCTCTACAGCGTCGAGTTCGATGTCATGAAAGAAGTCCACGATCCGGCACAACGCAGTTAAGGAAAATGCATAGGAGGTTGTTATGAATTGGCTGAAGAATGCCTGGTACGTAGCCGGCTTCAAAGACGAGCTCGACGGCGACAAGGTAGTGGCCCGCCGGTTCCTGGGCACCGCCGTGGTCATGATGCGCCACTCCGACGGACGTGTTGCCGCCTTGCGAGACATGTGCCCGCACCGGCTGATGCCGCTTTCAGCAGGAAGACGGGTGGGCGACGAGCTTGAATGCGGCTATCACGGCCTGCGGTTCGATGTGGACGGCGCTTGCACCCTGGCGCCCGGGCAGGCCAACATTCCCAAGCAGGCCTGTGTCCAGCACTATCCCCTGGCCGAGCGGCACGGCCTGCTGTGGATATGGATGGGAGAAGCCGAACGCGCCGACCCTGATCTCATTCCCGACATACGCTGGAATGATCATCCCGAATGGACGCCGTCCCGGGGCTACCACCATGTCGCGGCCGATTTCCGGCTTTCAGTGGACAATCTCATGGACCTGGGCCACGAAAGCTGGGTGCACCTGCGAACCATCGGACAGGCCGAAGAAGAGTGCATTCCCAGCTATCCCGTCAAAGTATCGATCGAAGGCGAGGGCCTGGTGCGCGCCCACCGCGAGATGCCCAATATCGAGGCCCCTCCATTCTTTGCCATGGTGCTGGACCACCACGGCCGCATCAACCGGTGGCAGACGGCAATCGGCCTGGCGCCTTCCATCTGCATGACGGATTTCGGTGTCTACCCCATGGGCTCGTCGGCGGACGACGCGTACCGCAGCCATGTCCTGCACCTGCTTACACCCGAAACCGAATCGTCGACGCACTACTTCTGGTCCGTAGCGCGCAACAGGCGCCTGGACGATGAAAAACTCACCCAAGACATCTGCAAGGCTATCGCACAGACCTTCGACGAAGACGCCGTGGTGCTGGCGATTCAGCAAAAGCAGATAGAGGCCGAGGGCGGGCCTGTGCCAAGGCTGGCCTTGCGCGTCGATGAAGCGCCGATTCGCTCACGCCGCTTGCTGGAGTCTCTGATCAAGAAAGAAAACGAGGATCCAGATTTTGTCTATCGGCCGGCGCTAATGATTGAAGATGTGACGCCCGAGCTGGAAATGGGGTGAGTAAAAGAAGAAAGCGGGTGAAGACTCCAGCACGGCGATGCCCTTCGCCCCCCTTTTCCTCGACTTAGAACCTGTGACGCAGGCCAACCATTACTGAAGTCTGATTGCCCCCCGCTTCGGCTTGATAACCCCTTCCTGCCGTACCGCCAGAAGCAGAACTGGCAGCGTAGCCTTTGTTGCGCATATAACCCACCGAGGTGTAAGCCGCGGTACGTTTTGAGAATGAGTAAGTGGCCCGCGCAACATACAACCACGCCTTTGAGCTTTCGCCGGCATCCTTATAGCGTATGTAATTGATCGCACCATCAAGTGTCAAAGAAGGGCCAAGTTGGTAAGAGGCATTCAGAGTCCAGAGATCACTACGGTCACCCAGAGAACCGGCATAGCTCGACAGGCCAGCATCGTTTTTGCGGTTCAAGTAAAGTAAACCCACCTTTGCGGCATCAAACTTGACGTAACCGTTGATTGACCAGCGGCGGTCTTGTTGGTCGCGCAGTAACCCGTTCCAGTTTGTAGGCACGGCTTCCCCACTGCCTCGAATCGCATCGTACACTGCGGCCACGCCCCAGTTGGCGGCATCGTAGCCAAGCATGGCCGACCAAGCGGAGCAGGCTGTTTGATCTGCGTAGTCAACCCCACAGCCCGTCGCGGCCGGATTGGCACCCGCGACAGTATCTCGGCCCCGAGCGTAGGCGGCCCCAAACTTTAGTCCATCGAAATTCCCTCGGTATGTAATGGAATTATCCATCCGGGCGTTGGAAAGATAGCTGTCAAAACTGGCCATGCCTTGACTATTGGGGCCCAAAACGTCGGCACCCATCAACCCCCACATCAGCATGGTGTACTGCCGACCAAAGGCTACCTGTCCCCAGTCTCCCTTCAAGCCGACCCAGGCTTGACGGCCAAATAAACGTTCACCTTGGTTGGATACGCCCGTACCTGGATTGAAACCGGATTCAAGTGCGAAAATGGCGCTTAAACCGCTTCCCAGGTCTTCACTTCCTCGAAGCCCCCAATGAGAGGGAACCGATGCAGTCAGTGTAGTGAAATGGACCGAGCTGTTTTTCTCGCCTGTGCCCATGTCGTAGATATTGTTTACATAGTCGATAGCGGTATCTATAGTCCCGTATAGAGTCACCTGGGTCGGGGCTTGAGCTTGGACCGCCATCGGAAGCGCCAATGCAAAGCTCAGCATCATCATTTTTGATTTCATGTAATTGTCTCCATATTGTTTGAATTATTTTCCCGATCTCAATATCAAGGACCAGGCAAACTGGGTATATTGCTGCTACTTACGCGCTTCGTAGCGTGGAAGCATGAACATCGATAAAGCCAGCAGGAAAGTCAGTGCGGCAAAGAGCCTGAGCCCGAGACCATGATCACCCGAGTACTGCAAGAGCCACGCAAACAGTGAGGGGCCGGCTGTGGAGCCGATGCAGTAAATCGCAAAGAACAGCGAACAGATCGTGGCATAGGCAATTCGGTCGTAATACCGGCTAACTATGAAGGCAAGAAAATCAATCTCCAGGCCAATAGCAGCGCCAATACCAATGGCAGCCAGTGCGTATGCGGCCGGGGTGCTCGCCTGAGCAAGCACCAAAAAGCCACACGCAGTGATCAGCAAGATCGCGGTTACGACGCGCGGCGCAAATATCCGGTCAAACAACGCTCCCCCGATCAACCGGCCAGCGAGCAAAGAGATACCTAAAATTGATTGAAACTGCGCGGCCCTTACGACTGTTTCACCGCGAGACTGCAGCATAGGCACAAAGCTGGTCACGCTCGCCACGAGGATGACTCCGGTGATCAACGCAAATATTGCAAGGACCCACGTATGAGATTGTCCAAATGCACGCGTCACAGTAACGCGCACAGAATGCCCCGCCTCCTTGGTACGTAATAGCTGATCTGGATGAGCACGCAGGAACAACAGTGCGCACGGCCGCGATATCAATAAGACCATCAGCCCATACGCGACGCACATCTCACGCCAGCCAAGGTGGGTAACGATCGAAGCCGCGACTGGCGGAAGAATCGAAGCCCCGAGGCCGATGCCCATCATAGATATACCAAGGGCCAAGCCGCGGGATCGATCGAACCAACCGACTACAAGGTTCGCGTATATCGGCGGAAGCGTCCCGCTTCCCAACACGCCGATCAACGCAAATATGAGATGCGCCAAGAGCAAGCTACCCGGGATAATCGCCAAACTGGCGAAACTGCCCGCAAGCAGAATTGTCGAGATGACGATTACGCGTCGAGCGCCAATGCGATCAGCAAGTATTCCCCACAGTGGCCCCGACACGGCAACACATATCGAGAACGACACGAACAGCGCGGAGCGCTCGACAACGCTCCAGCCAAAGTCCGCGGCCATTGACGAGGTAACGACTCCGAAGGAGTAAAGGACCAACACCCCTACGTTGAATAACAAACCAACACATGCCGCACCAACGACTGCCCATCCACGCCAGGAATCTTTGGGAACCGATGGAACAGAAATTTCGGACGCTAGCGACGGCTCTGTCATAGTAGTCATGTCTTCTCCTGATAGTTTTATATTGGAATGCGCGTGGTAGACGAATCGCCATTTCTCCGGGCGTGATGCTTCGCCGCGTCACGCCCAATCTCCAACGACACGGGTTTTCCTGAACGTCGCTGTGTCGTTGTGTTTGAGACCTATGTGGAACTGACGCCGGCCCCCTCCACAGTTGCGCGAGCCGGCATGGCAACTGGGCGGGCCACTACTCCGTTGAGAAAGGGCGGCCGCTTCAGATAGTCCTGCGCACATTTGCGTGCGTATGACATCAGCGCATCGTTGTCGTCGGGGTCGCCTGGTATCTCGTCGCCGTCGACTACCCGGTCCGTACCATAGGTAGGAATCACATTTCCATTGCGGAAAATGGCCGCAGGATCAGCGCCATTCTGCACACCAAGAATTTCTCGCTTCAACAACCGCCGGAACATCACCACGCCTTGATCCAAGGTGCCCAAGTGCTCCAACGAGTGGGAGTTAATGCCACCCTGACTGACCATGGCGTCATAGTCGCCAGGCACCTTTTTACGCTCCTCGTATGGGCGATCGGGAGTCTGCCCCACAGACATGGCTTTATGGCGCGTCGATGCCGGCGTCGTGTCGTCTTCCGCCAAGTGTTCCACAACGAAGTTCATACAAGAGTCGTCGTCCACCGGGACTGTCCAGATCGTGATCCAGGGCGGTGAGCAGTCCTTCAGCATTCGCCCATCTTCAAACACAGAAGAAATCGAGTGAATATTTGGCGCAAGAATATCTGTCGAGCGCACCCACACCTTGTCACCTACGGCACGGCTGGCGAAGTAGGCGACACCTGCCGGAGTTTCAGTCCAGGTAATTTCGGGAAACTTGCCAAACTCGGATGCAAACATTCCCTCCCAAGCATGCAGCACAGCCGTGTGCGCTGGGTCCATCGCATTTTCTTTGACTTGAACCCAATTGCACGCAAAAGGCATGCGGATTGCAGGCTCGAGCCGAATGCCTGGCAGCTCGAACCGGTCGTAGCGTGGAAACGGTGGCTTCAGTTCCGGCGGGCCCATGTATGCGAAAACCAGCCCCGCGAACAAGTGAACCGGGTAAGCGCCCTGTTTCATCGACTTGCTCATGCGCTCCGCCTGACGCTCTCCTGGCATTTCGAGTACCGCACCATCTACTCCGAAAACCCGCCCGTGATAGCAACAGCGTATGCCATGCTCCTCTACGCGACCGAACTCGAGAGAGGTTCCTCGATGCGAACAATGTAGATGAAGCACCCCCACGTCGCCGCTAAGGTCACGGAAGACGACTAGGTCTTCGCCCATGATCCGGACGCGCAGCGGCCCGCCTTCAAGTTCCCGTTCATAGGCAACAGGTTGCCAGAACCTTCGAAGGTACTCGCCGCCGGCAGTTCCGCGTCCTCCCTGCACAAGAAGGGCTTCCGGTTCTCCGGATGTGGGTATCAGATAGCCGCCGTAAGGCGTATTTACCGCATTCATTTCAACTCCTTTCCCTCTTTTCAAGGCGCTTTGTTTAAGTTTCTTTTAAAGCAATTACTTTCTCTATAAGGAATATTATCAAAAAATGGATTCGCCGGTCACGGGGAATAACCCTAATCGAGCTGCCTTGAGGGAGTTTTTTGCGCAATCTAAGCTGTCGCTGAAACAACAGACATGGCCTCCCCAGGCCATTGCAGGGCTTCAAAGATGCATTTCAGGGAAGTAAATGAGGCGAGGAGAGAAAGGAACTGGCGCGAGGGTGATATTCATCCTCTCAATTCGCGCTGAAGCTTGAGACTAGATATTTGTAGCAGCGGACGATCCGCTAAGATTCTGAGAATGCAAGGTAGAGTTGCCTTGGTTAGGCTTAAATTTAGTGGACGTGTGCGAGTGGATAAGGGCTTTTCACCTTCGTGGCGGCTCGACTATTTTGAAGAATGCCGGGGTAACGCGCCAAGGTGCCTGGAAAGCGTGTCGCACGCCTCTAACAACCGGTGTGCGAGCGGCCCCGCAGGATCCGCATCGAATGCCTGTCCATGGAAGCCGACCAATGCGATGGCCGCCACGATCGAATTGCCATGATCGAAAACCGGAGCACACACCACATCCACCGGCGCAAGTACGCTATGGATCGTGGCTACACCGGTTCGCCTGATGTCATCCGTCATCCGCTGCACATCTTCCATTTCATGTAAACCCAAGGCTACAGCTTGGCCCTCCGGGTCCGCCAACTCGGCCTTGATCAAGTCCCGCGTAGCTGTCTCAGCCATCCATGTGGCAAAGACGCGCCCCGGCGCCGAACTCAGCACGGGAAAGACCGTTCCCGGACGAATTGGAAACACCTGGTAATCGGTCTGGGCCCACCTTACCAATACCGGGCCGCGCTCACTCCAGATCATTAGCGAGGCGGTCGTGCCCACCTCTTCGCGCAGGCGATTCAGAACCGGTTGGGCCAACTCAAGCACATCGAGTTGGCGCAAGGCGGCAAAGCCCAATTCCAGTGCAAGCGGTCCGAGCAGGTATTTGCCCCCAGAACCTTCCTGCGAAGCAAGCCCAGTACGTACCAGGCTAGCAAGATATTTACGCGTCTTGCTGGGGGCCAGCCCCGTGCTTGTAGCTAGAGCGGTGAGCGTTGCGGGACCCCGTGCATCCAAGAGGGCACGCAAAAACACCACGGCCACTTCTGCAGCCTGGATACCGACTTGTGATTCTTTATTGACAGTGGACATGGATCAATATATCTTCTAATTAAGAAATTAATTTCTTTAAAAGAAATTTTCTATAAAATTTCCCCAAAAGAAAATTATAGACTGTTGTTACCACACCCAAATAACCATGTCCGTGCACACTTTCCTAGATCCCCAATTTCTGGCCGCCGCTCGGCTCGCAGCCGAAATGCAGCTCCTTGCCGGCCCGCCTGCCAGCACGATAAGTGGTGTTCGTGATCAGTCCGAGCAAATTCGTCAATGGTGGAACACAGGGAGGCCACAAATGGCCCAGGAAATGGAGGTAAAGATTCCTGTAGGGCGCCGTCAACTTGACGCTGTAGTTTACGTGCCACGAGAGCTCAAACAGCGCGCACCGGCCTACCTGTATTTGCACGGGGGTGGATTTCGGGTGGGAAACCCGCGCACCAATGACAGAATGCTGCGTGAACTGGCCGCCGACTGGGGCGGCATAGTCGTTAGCCTTGGTTATGCCCTTGCGCCTGAACATGTGTTTCCCGAAGCCGTCGAGGACACTGCGGAAGCTTATGCGTGGATAGCCCAGAACGGTGCAGCATGGGGTATTTTGGGTAATCAATTGGCGTTCGGAGGCTCTTCCGCCGGAGCAAATATTGCTCTCGGCGCGGCGATTCATCTCGGGCCCACTCTCGCCTCCTTCATGCGAGCCGGAGCCCTCATGGTTGGCACATACGGCGATGATTTAGAAACGGAGTCTGCCCGGCTCTATGGCGGCCCCGAGTTTTCACCGACCCAAAAAGCGGCCGCGGCAGCGCTTGAACAATACGTCCCGGACCCTGCACAGCGTAACGACCCCCGCGTAAATTGCGCCCGGGCAGATCTTGCTGATATGCCCCCCATGTTTCTGGCGGGAGCGGAATTAGATGTGTTTCGCGACAGTTCTCGTCAACTGGCTCAGGCATTGAAGGACAAAGGACGCCGTTGCGAGTTGGTGGAGTACAAAGGAATGGGACACCTATTCGGCGGATATACCCGCCTCGTCGACATGGCACGTCGCAGCATCAAGGACATCGCCGCCTTCTTGCGCAGGGAGCTTCCCGCCGAAAAAGAGAAATAAAAGCGGTCGATCTTTCAGCAGGAAAAATCTTAAAGGAATCGACTACAAGCCAGTCGAACCTAGTCTCTTTGAGATCGGGACACGGGCCTACAACACCGCTTCTATCCCTTTACGCTCGATAAGATTAAGCAGCTTCAGGGACGGCCCGCTTGGCTTCTTGTCGCCGATTTCCCATTTTTGCACGGTAGACAAGCTGGTATTGAGCACGATGGCAAATACGGCTTGACTGAAATTGGCCTGCTCGCGCAGCAGCTTGATCTGTTCAGGCGGCATTTCGTGCACATGAAGATGGCGCAACGCATCGAACTCGCCCATGCGGCGCTTGCTGATAAGCCCGGCATTGCGCAAACCTCGAACAGTGTCGTGCATTTCGTCCAAAATGCGGCTGTCATGTTTGCTTGATGTCATCACTTATCTCCATGATTTCGCCGGCCGCCAAGGCTATTGCTAATTGGTGGTCGTCGAAGCTCAGAAATTCCTTTGCCAACTCTTGAAGCAGCTTCAGTTCGGTCTGATCAATATTGGTTCGCTCGTTCTTGCGGAATCCGTATAGAAAAAACCAACGCTGTGCCAGTTTGGTAGCCACAATCGTTCGCGCTCCACCCCGCTTCCCCTGGCCTGGTAAAGCAATACGCTTCTTTACAACGCAGCCGCCCAGATCGGCGTCGTAAAGACTATACCACCAGGCACTGTAGTCTTCCATGACCGCTTGCTCCCGAGAGGTTTGCAAGCAGGCAATCTAGAGCCAAGCACAAGAGATGAAAATTGGGTGAATTTGTCCGCCGGGAGAATTAAGTCCGATTTGGCGGGCTCGCCGGAAACAAGCCCTTACGCTACTCTTTCAACAGTTTCCATTTCCCGTTCTTAACAGTGATCAGTACCCGGCCCCGATTATCGAAGCCGCTGTGGTCGTCAGGAGTAATGTTGTACACGCCTTGGGTGCCAGCCAGTTCGCTCGTTCCTTCCAAGGCGTCACGCAATGCGGAGCGGAACTCGGGAGTGCCAGGCTTTGCGTGCTTCAGCGCGTTCGGGATAGCATGGGAAAGCAAGAGGCCAGAGTCGTAAACGGCTGCCCCGAAAGTGGCCGGCACCACGCCGTAGCGCTCTTTATAAGCATCCATATACTGCGCAGCAACCGCCTTCGAGGGGTGGTCGTCGGACACTTCATCCACCACCAGCATCAGGCTGGCTGCCAACGTGGTGTCTTCGACCCTTTCTCCACCCAGTTGTAGAAAGCTGTTCATGGCGGCGCCGTGCGTCTGGTAGATGCGGCCCTTGTAGCCCTGGTCGCGCAACGTTGTTTGCGGCAATACGGCACTGGCCCCCGGTGCGGCGATCAGCACCGCATCAGGATTGACCGCCCGTATGCGCAAGCTTTGGCCCATTACCGATGTATCCGGGCGATTGAACCGCTCATTTCCTACGATCTTTATGCCGTGCTCACTGATCAACCCGCTGATCACCTGGCTCCAGTTTTCGCCGAATGAATCCGCGGTTCCAATTACTCCCAAAGTCTTGATCCCACGCTCGACCATGTCCTCAACCAGGGCGCCGGCAATAATGTCGTCATTTTGGGAAGGCTTGAACATCCACTTTTTTTCAGCGGTCATAGGCTCCACAACCGTGGCGCCCCCGCTCAGTGTCAATACCGGCGTACCGGTCTCCGCCGCAAACTGAATTACCGCCATGGCGTTCGGTGTGCCGGTGGGACCGATGACGGCATCAACATTCTCTTCGTTCACCAGCTTCTTGAACGCTCCGACCGTCGCTGTAGGGTCGCTCTTGTCGTCCAAAGTAATGTATTGGACGCGCTGGCCACCCACCTCGGTAGGCAACAACGCGACGCTGTTTTTCTGCGGAATTCCGATCAGCGACATGGGTCCGGTTTCCGAGGCAATGACGCCGATCTTTACATCGGCAAGGGCTTGGCTCGACATTGCAAGGGAAACGGCGAAAGCGAATAGTGTTCTACGAAGTTGCATGGCAACCTCCTTGATGTGCTTATGACAGGAAAACAGCGGGCAGCCCGTGCTCGGCCCGCCCCGACACGGATTATTACCAGCCTGGACGATCTTCGCCCTGGGTAACGAGCACCAGCGTTTCCTCCAGCGCAGTTTCAGTATGCGGATGATGCGGATCAAGAAAATAGGCACTACCCGCCTTGGCCTCGATCACCTCCGAGCCCTCTTGCTCTACCTTCATACAGCCGCTTACCACCATGACCTGCACCCATTTGGTATGCGTATGGCGTCTGATCAAATGCCCCTTTTCCAGGCGATAGAAGCCCGAACGAACGTCGTAGTTTCCTTCGAATATCACGGTCTTCCGCATGACGCTGCCGTGCACGTTCACGGACTCGTAGCGGGCATTGTTGCTGTCTATATGGCGCAAGCCGGTGGTTGTGGACATTTTTTGCTTCCTCCTGGTGTATTGATTTCACCGCCGTCTCGAGCGGCCTTTCCAGAAGCGTAAGCAGGATGGACATATATGTGAACTGCATAGTAAAAATATAGGTTATGCACAATATGAATTTGCGTCATGTCGATCTGAATCTGCTCGTGGTCACCGCGGCGGTTCTGAAGGAGCGAAACCTTACCCGCGCGGCAGCTATGCTCCATATGAGCCAGCCAGCGGTAAGCCATGCCTTGGCCCGCGCCCGCGAACTCTTTCGGGACCGCCTGCTCGTACGCTCCGGAAATGAAATGCTGCTCACCCCACGGGGCAAACAGTTGTCGACGGAGATCGACGCGCTTCTTGCCTCCGTGCGAAACATGCTGAACGAACGGGAATTCGATCCGTGGCAAGCGGCCGGCACGATACGCCTCAAAGCGACCGAAGGCGCCGTCATGGTCGTCTTGACTCCAGTTCTTGCAGACGTCACCAAGGCCGCCCCGAATCTTTCCGTGGAGGTCTCGAGCGGTATGGCAGACGCTTATAGCGGCTTGCGAAATGGCGAGGTCAACGCCCTGCTCGATGTCGTCGGCGCGCCGCTGGGGCGGGAGTTCCGTACGCAAGACCTGTTTTCCAACTCTTTGGTCGGCGTGTGCGGCATCCAGCGAAAACCGCGTGGAAAAAAGATAAGCTTGAAGGAATACAGCAGCGCACCGCACGCCGCCATCGAAACAGGCACGAACGTACTTTTAGAGCGCGCATTGCTTGCAAGAGGGGTGAAACGGACAATAGCGCTAAGCCTGCCTGGCTTCGTCACCGCCGCCGCGGCAGTGGCCCAATCAGACCTGCTGTTGACCGCGCCAAGAACGCTCGCGCTCAAGGCCTGCGACTTGTTTCCCTTGCAAACTTTCGAGCTGCCGCTGGAATTGCCCGCAGTCACCCTGACACTGGTCTGGCATGAGCGCGATGAAGGCGACAGGCTGCAGCAGTGGGTGCGGGCGCGCATTGTTGAACGGGGGAAAGCGATAGGCGATTTATAACACCAGCGGCACCCTAAACAGCCTTCGGATCCAGCTCGCGCCACTGCCCCGGCTCCAGCCCGTCCAGGCCCCATGGACCTATCCGAATCCGCACCAGTCGCAGCGTGGGCAGGCCGACCGCGGCGGTCATTCTTCGCACCTGGCGGTTGCGGCCTTCGTGTATCGTCAATTCAAGCCAGGCGGTCGGAATGCTTTTCCGGAACCGGACCGGCGGATTGCGGGGCCAGATGTCGGGCTCATCGATCAGGCGGGCCTGGGCCGGCAAGGTGGGCCCGTCCTTTAGAACGACGCCGCCGCGCAAGCGCTGCAGCTGCTCGGGGCTAGGGTGGCCTTCTACTTGAACCCAGTAAGTCTTGGCCAGCTTGTAACGAGGGTTCGAGATGCGTGCTTGCAGGCGGCCGTCATTGGTCAGCAGCAGCAGGCCTTCGCTATCCCGATCCAGGCGGCCGGCGGGGTAGACGTCGGCAATGTCGACGAAATCCTTGAGTGTGGCACGCCCTTGGTCGTCGCTGAACTGAGCCAGGACGTCGAAGGGCTTGTTCAGCATCAATAGCCTGGGCGTGGCGGGCGCGCCTCGGCGTATGGGCCGGCCCGAGCCGGGCTTCGAGTGATTTCGACTGTTGAAGCTCATGAGACAGCTAGCGCACCGACTTCAGCCCCACGCATGGGAAGGCAATGTTTCCTGGAGATACCAAATTTTGGTACGATCAAAATTATCGTCGTTGTCAAAAGAAGCTTCGCATGGCACGTAACACATCAATCTCCCTGGGCGAGCACTTTATAGAGTTCGTCGACGGCCAAGTATCGTCTGGGCGCTATGGCTCAGCCAGCGAAGTGGTGCGGGCCGGCTTGCGCCTGCTCGAATCCCACGAAAACCAGGTTCGCGCGCTACAAGAGGCTTTAAAAGCGGGTGAAGACTCCGGCGCTGCCATCCCTTTCGATACTACATCTTTCCTGAAGCGGATGCGCGCCACGCATGTCCGCTAAGAAACGCCAGTTCAAGCTCAGGCCTCTGGCCGAAACCGACCTGGAGCAAATCTGGCTCTACACTTTCAAGCACTGGTCTCGTGAACAAGCCGATAAATATATACGCGATCTTGCCACCACTATGGAAGACCTCGCATGCGATGCCAAAACCGGCCGCATATGTAGTGTTCGGGAAGGATATTATCAGTACGCAGTCGGCTCCCACATTGTGTTCTACCGCATGCCACATGACGAATTGGACGTTACCCGGATTTTGCATCAACGCATGGATGTCGAGCGGCATCTCTAGACGGAAACCCGGGGAGCATTAAGAGGTCAGCAGAAAACGCTAACACCACGCTCGTCATGAAGTTTTCGGGCTAAGCGGAAAGGACCTCAGCCACCCAGGAAACTTTCCACGGCCTGGGCCAGCTTTCCCGGCTGTTCAAGATGAACCATATGCCCGCAGGCATCAATACGCAATCGCTCCAGGGTCTTTATCGCACCCAGGCGCGCTTCGAATTCTTCTCGCGAATAGCGTTCGGGGCTCAGTGGGGTCTGCTCCGGTTTGTCCCCTTCCACCCAAAGCACGCTGGCTTGAATGTTTTCCCAGGCGACAAGCACCTCGTCGCAGCGGTACAAGATCGGGTTCAGGCGCTTGTGCACCGCATCCGCCATTACATGCCAGCGCCCGTCTGCCTTGCGTTCAGCCCATTCCCCCGCAAGCCAGAGAGCGTATTGCTCATCCATGTGGGGGCTGCGTTTCATCAGGTGGGCGGCGACATCCTGCCGACTGGCAAACGTGCGCATCGAAACCGGCGTCTTCAGTTCTGAAAGCCAGCGAGCCAGCCTTTCTGGCGCCTGGGAGGGTGATGTTCGCGCCAGCCCGAACCCCTCGACATTGACCAGGCGCCGGATACGCCCCGTGCAGGTTCCCGCATAAATCATCGCGACGTTACCGCCCATGCTATGGCCCAGAAGGTCAACCGGCGCATCCGGCGAGATATGGTCGATGACCGCATCGAGATCGGCGTAATAATCGTAGAACCAGTAGCTATCGCCGGGCTGGGACGCCCTGCTGCCCCCGAAGCCCCGCCAGTCAATCGCGATGACCTCGCGAGCCATGCTCAGCGAATCTACAAAACGCTGAAAAGAGGCCCCCACATCCATCCAGCCATGAGCCAGAAGAAGCGGCGGTGCGCCCGGGGCCGCGCTTTCTTGCGCCGCCCAGCGACGCAGGCGATACGACACATTGTTTCTGATCTGGATCTGCGCAGTCGTGCCGGGCCTGCGTGGGGTATAGGAAGATAGGGTGTCCATGCCGCTATGTTAACGCTCGGAAAGCGGAATGCTGAGGCTTTCGAACAGCACAAACTCGTCTTCTTCGTCTTCATAGTCCCACCGCTCGACGACGCAGCGGTCGGCCCCCCCCTCGAAACCGTGACGAATCAGATTGATCGAATTGTTCGAATCATGCCGCACGCGAGAGGACACGGCCGTACCGGCTTGCAGCGCCCATACGCGGCGGCGCAGATTGGGCAGGTGTTCATGCAAGCCGCACATGAAGGGGCGATGAATGTGGCCGCCCAGTATCAGATCGGCCCCGGCCTGCGCCCATGCTTCGACGGCCCTTTCATGACCGCGCAGCAGGTGTTCCTTGTCTGCGGCGTGCAGCACGTGGACGGGCTGGTGCGTGACCACGATGCGCAATTGATCCGGGCCCGCCTGCCTCAAGCGACGAGCCACTTGTTCGACCTGCCGCGCCGAGACTTCCCCCTCGATATGCCGGTAGCGGCGGGTGGTGCGCACGCCGATCGCCAGCACGTCCCGGCTTTCATGAACAGGCTCCAGCTCTGGACCGAACACGCGCTGGTAGCGAGAGTATGGTCTGAAGAACCGAGTCGCCAGGTCGAACAAGGGAATGTCATGGTTACCCGGCAGGATCAGCCTTGCCGGGACCGCGAGGCGTTCCATCAGCGCGCCCGCCGCGGCAAACTCGGCCCTACGCGCACGCTGCGTGATGTCGCCCGACAAGATGACCATGCCCGGCGCCTGGGCGTGAACCAGGCGCTCCAACGCCTTGACCACCATCGGCCTTTCGGTGCCGTAATGAAGGTCGGAAATATGCAGCACTGCCTTCATTGCGCATCCGCTTGGGAGCCGGGCAGCCCTTCCGGCAGCGAGCCCGTCGCCGGCTCACACTCACCGGCCGCCGAGGCAGCAGCGGGATCGTCCGGCTTCGCTTCAGGGCGCCGCTTTATCAATGGCAAGGCCGCTTCGCCTACGCGGAAATTCAATGGTGCGCGAAGCCAGACGATCTCGCCGTCGATGGCCACTTTGACGCGCCCTCCGCGCACTTTTTCCTGGCCCGCCGCCTTGCGCGCCCGCCGTGCGCCACGCATGCCACGCCACAACCCCAAGGGCGTGACGGTGAGGCTGTGAAAGCAAAAGCCAGTGACGTTTTCAGCGTCGGCCAGCTTCCCCACGGCGCCCCGCGCACCCAGCCCCAGCAGCGCCAGCGTGCTGACCGGTTTCACCGCGATCGCGGCGAGTGTCTGTTTATTGAGCAGGGCCGCCTGGGGCATGCCCACCTGCTCGAGCTGAAGGCGGTTGTTGCCCACGAACAGCGTGGCGGCCCGCAGGTCGACCCGCTTGCCGCCCTCTTCAAGCACCATGTCAAGGTGCCGGAGCGGGCCGCAAGCCGTGACCACCGCCGACCACAGCGCCACCAGCCGGCTGCGCCCGTAACGCTGCTTGAACTGTTCTCGGTCTTCAAGCAATTCGGGGTACAGGCCCACACTGGCATTGACAAGAAAAACCCGGTCGTTGACCCAGCCTACCTGCACCGGCACAGGCGAGCCCGACAATAAATCGTCAAGGGCCGCATCGATCTCTTCGGGGATGCCGTGCGTGCGGCCAAAATAATTGAAGGTGCCACGGGGCAGCGCGCCGAAGAGGCAACCTGCGGCCAGCGCCGCCGAGGCCACGGCATTGATGGTTCCGTCTCCGCCCACCGCCACTACCGCGCCGGCCTCATTCCTGGCGGCCTCGACCGCATTTTGTATGGTGGACTCGATGCTGCCGGCATCGCCGAGCACGAAAACCCGATGCTTGCGCCCGGCGCGGCGCATGGCTGCCTCGATAGAGCCAAGCGTAGCGTCCAGATCGTCGCGCCCCGACCCGCCATTGATGACGAAGAAAAGAGGCGGCGAGGACGATTGCGAGGGGGACGCCATGATGTCGGTCGAAGGCCTTGAGGTGAACGCGTTTCGCTTCCTGGCGGCGGGAAGGGCCAGTTGGCTATGAATGCCTCATGGTAATTTTCGGGCGGCTAACTCGCAAGCGAGGCTTGTAAGCCGTTACCACGACCGATTGGCCTGCATAACATCTGTCGCATAACGCTCGGCCAGAAAGGCCTGAGTGTCGCGCACGCTCCGGCCCCTCAAACCGGAACTCATGCACGTTACGCTTTACTAGGCCGCGTTACTTTTGCCCTTGGACACATGCGACCTTACATACCATGCCAGCACGATTGCGCTGCATGCGGTGGCAAAGGCCATAGGCACAAGAAACGTGACGTCTTCTGCGGGCATGCCCATGATGAGCTGATTCGGCATGAAGGCCAGCCCGACCAGCCCCGTGGTAAGGAACATTGCTACCACGATTGCGGTGACAAGAATGACGACTTTAAAAAGGCTGGCCTCGAATGCGGCTCTGTTGTCCATAGTCTCCCCTTTTGGGTATATTTTTTATGCTGCATAAGAATTACAGCTTCTGGGCAGCCATAAAATCAGTAAAAGCCCTTATTGCCGCCCAACGATAGGAGCCTGTACCAGGAACGAAGGCCATAGCCATAACCAGGCAAAAATAGGTAAAATAGACCAAATAGACCATTTCTGGAGAACACGATGCCTGCCCAATTTGAAGCCATTTCCCAGTTGCCAACGGCGCCTGCGTCGACCATCAAGCGCGAGGGCTGGAAAGGCGTCATGCGCTCGCTAAGCGGCATGGGTCGGCTGGTGGTCACCAATCACAACGAACCAGAGGCCGTCATCCTGTCCACCCAGGAATACGACAGGCTCGTCAAGGCTGCCCACTCCGCTGCCAATGCCATCAATGATCCGTTGCAAGCACTCCGGGATCGCTTCGACGCCCGGCTGGCAACGCTTGATTCGCCAGACGCCGGGCATAGGCTACGCGAGCTCATGATCAATCCCGGGACACTGGGCGGTACGCTCAAGGCCGGGGAAACCTATTAATGCCGAACAGGCCTGTCTTGTATGTGCTGGCAGGTGTCAACGGCGCCGGCAAGAGCTCCATCGGCGGCCATCTGCTTACCCAAGCCGGTCTCCCTTGGTACAACCCTGACGATTTCGCCAGAACACTGGCGTCTGATTACGGACTCGTTCAAGAACAGGCCAATATAGAGGCCTGGCAAGAAAGCGTGCGCCGGTTGCGGCAGGCCATGGCCATGCGACGTTCATTTGCGTTCGAGACCACGTTGGGGGGACAGAGCATCGCCCAGTATCTGCTGCGGGCATGTGAAACGCATGACGTCATGATCTGGTATTGCGGGCTACGCGATCCGCAGCTTCATCTTGACCGCATCAGGCTGCGAGTCCAGAAAGGCGGTCATGACATACCAGAGATCAAGGTGCATCAGCGCTGGACGTCTTCCCTGAGAAATCTGATTATCCTGATGCCGTCGTTGGCCCATTTACGCGTGTACGACAACAGTGTGCACTATGATCCAGGCACGGCAATCGGTGAACCGAAGCTGCTCCTGGAAATGCGCGCCGCCAAGCGCCTTTATCCAGCCACGCTTGCAGAAGCCGCCCATACGCCCGAGTGGGCCAAGCCCGCACTTGAAGTGGCCTTTGAGTTGGATCCGGAACCGCCACTGTAGGGCGAATATGCAAACCATGTCTCGGGTTGTACGCTTTCATACCTTGGGCGGCCCCGAAATACTGAAAATTGAAAGCCGGGCGGTGCCCGATCCCGGCGTCGACGAAGTGCTTATCAAGGTGGAAGCCATAGGCCTGAACCGGGCCGATGTCACGCTTCACCAATTCAATCCGTACGCCCTGCGTCTCCTAAGAAAAACCGGTGTATCAAGGCCGGCGTGAAATAACCGTGCTGCGCAAAAGTGCGTTCGCCACACGCAGATGACCTCGACCGCAGCGCCACCACGCCTTTCACCAATCAAACAGTCAATACTTTGCCCGGGTTCATCAGGCCTTGCGGGTCGAGCGCCTGCTTGATCCGGTGCATCAGCGCCATTTCGACGGGGTCTTTGTAGCGCGGCAAGACATCGCGCTTCAGTTGCCCCACGCCATGCTCGGCGCTGATCGAGCCGCCCAGCTTGTGCACATTGTCGTGCACGATTTCATAGACGGCGTCCTGGTTGGACAGCAGTTCTTCTTCGGTAAAGGCCTGGCCGCGCGCCACGTTGTAGTGCAGATTGCCGTCGCCCAGATGGCCGAAGATCACGTGCTCGATGCCCGGGAAGCGGGCCTGCAGGGCGGCATTGGTAGCGTCGATGAAGGACGACATTCTGGATACGGGCACCGACACGTCGTGCTTGATGCTTTTGCCGGCGTCTTTTTCGGCCAGTGGAATGCTTTCACGCAGGTGCCACAGCGCCTTACTTTGGGCGATGTTCTCGGCAATGACGGCATCGGCCACCAGGCCGGCCTCGAAGGCTTCGCCCACAATGGCCTCGAAGCGTTCGCGTGCATGTTCGGCGCTTTCGCTGTCGGAG
>Ga0180219_1000892_pt1 | contig 21297 bp, 17 predicted proteins | sample eDN3rd30CBELigMG_FD_151338 | JGI IMG/M metagenome (GOLD analysis project Ga0180219, IMG submission 151338) | Enriched Miracle-Growth compost microbial communities from Emeryville, California, USA - eDNA 3rd pass 30_C BE-Lig MG (version 2)... ...
TACCCGAACGTCGAGACGGATTGCTTCCCCATCGACCTGCGCAATGCGCTCGACACCATCGCCAAGCATTTCGGCACAACCGTCGAGGTGACGTCCGGCTATCGCAATCGCGGCCGCCGCCATTCGCTGCATCGCTCATGTATGGCGGCCGACATCCGGGTCGCCGGCGTCTCGCCGGGGACGGTCGCCAGCTATGCCAAGACCGTGCCGGGCATCAACGGCGTGGGCACCTATCACTGGGTGTCGGTAACCCATGTGGACACACGCGCCGAACGATTCGCCTGGCGCTACTGAGTGGACGCTGCCCACCGGAAAAATAGTGCATAAATACCGATTGCCTGCGACCTTTTAGCCACTTACCATCCCCCATCGATCATTCGCGTCTGGGAGGACTTCACGTGAGCGATAAGGTCAATGCGCCGTTTCTGCGGAATGCCTGGTATCAGGCCGCGTGGCAGGAGGAGCTCGACAGCGGCATCCTCGCCCGCACCATCATGAACGAACCTCTGGTTTTCTTCCGCGACGCCGACGGCAAGGTCGGATGCGTCGAGGACAGGTGCTGCCATCGCGGTGCGCCGCTGTCGCATGGCAAGGTTGTCGAGAACGGGCTGCAATGTGGCTATCACGGCCTCGTCTTCAACACCAAGGGCAAGTGCGTCGAAATCCCCGGCCAGGACAATATCCCGCCGGCGGCGCAGGTGCGCTCGCGCCCGGTGGTGCAACGGCAGGAATTCATCTGGGTCTGGATGGGTGATCCGGCGCTCGCAGATGAAAGCAAGATCGTCGACTATCCGATCCACGACGATCTGAAAAAATACCCGCATCGCAAGGCCACCATGCCGATCAAGATCAACTACATCATGATGATCGACAATCTGATGGACCTGACGCATCTGGGTTACGTCCACACCAAGACCATCGGCGGCAATCCGAAGGCGCATGTCAACGCCGACATGGAAACGGCGCGCACGGAGAACGGCGCGAAATATATCCGCTGGATGATGGATGCCCTGCCGCCGCCGACCTATGTGAAGGGCGCTGGCTTCAAAGGCAGGATCGATCGCTGGCAGGAATTCGAATACATTGTGCCGGGCAGCGTGCGGCAGTGGTCGGGCGCACTCGATGTGGGACGCGGCGCCAGGGAAAATCGCGAGCAGGATGGTGGCTTCCACCTGATGCTCTATCACGGCATCACGCCGGAGACAGAGAACACCTCGTTCTACTTCTGGTCGGCCGCCAACGGTTATCGCCAGGACGAGCCGAACGCGACCGAGGAACTCTACCAGGAAGTCTATCCGACCTTCGTGGAAGACGTCGTCATCATGGAAGGCCAGCAGGCGCGGCTCGATGCGGAGCCCGACCGGCCGCTGCTGGCGATCAAGGCCGACAATGCCCTGAACCATGCGCGGCGCGCCTTCCAGAAGGCGCTGGACGAGGAACGCGCAAGCATGCCGCAAGCGGCGGAGTGACTGGCTGTATGAATGAAGCGCGAATCCTTCTCCCGTTCCACGCTACGGGATGCACACTTCCCGTAGCGATCTGTGCGGCAGATTGACTCATAGATGAGATTGACCTGGTCGCAAACGCGGGGCGCGTGCTTCTTTATCGGACATCTCGCATCGATTCGAGGTGTCGCATGATAAACGAACATTCGCTTGGCCAGTTCGGGGACTACCGCCTTGATAAAAGGGGGCGGTGCTGCTCGACCGCATGGTCGCGCGTCAAGATATCTGTCTGCGCCGTTTGAGCGAGGGCGATCGGGCGCAGGAAGTCGCGTTTCATCGCCTGCTGGCCAACGATAAAGTGACGATCGAGCGACTGATCGAGGGATGGAGTGAGCAGACGGCCTCTGCGGCGGCTGGCCGGCATGTGCTGGCGATCCAGGATACCAGCGAGATCAACTTCGCCACTACATCCAAACGCCGGCGGGGTCTGGGAGAGGTCGGCAGAGGCGGCAAAAGCCATGGTGTGCTGGCCCATGTGATGGTCGCCGTCGATGCAACGAGCGGCAGTTGCCTCGGTCTGGTGGCGGGCAGCATCTATACCCGCAACGGCCGCGTCGAGACCCCTCATGCCAAACGGGCCCTCAAAGACAAGGAATCGAGCCGTTGGATCGATACGGCCGTTCAGGCCAAATCCGTGTTGGCCAAAGCCGAGACCGTCACCATCGTCGCTGACCGGGAAAGCGACATCTATGCCGAATGGGCGTTGTTGCCTGGCGGCAACGTCCATCTGCTGACGCGGGTCATGCATGACCGCGCTGTGGCCGGCGGCGGCACAATGTCGAATATCATTGGAAAGATGCCATTTGTCTCATCGCGCAAGCTCGATCTGCTGGCAACGCACAAGCGAGCCGCCCGCAGCACCAGCATCAGTTTGCGCTTCTGCAAGGTCGAAGTGCGCCGGCCAGACGGCCCCGATGCCAAAGGGCTGGCGAAGACCGTGCTGCTGAACCTCGTCGAGGTCGTGGAACTGCATCCGCCTGCAGGCGTCGATGCAGTGCACTGGCGTTTGCTGACAACCCATGAGGTTACCGATATCGCGGCTGCCTGGCAGATCGTCGATCACTACAGGCGGCGCTGGACCATCAAGCAACTGTTCCGCTTGATGAAAACCCACGGCTTGCGCATCGAGGATAGTCAGCTCGCCAGCGCCGAGGCGCTGATCAAGCTTACCGCGATTGCCGCCAAGGCCGCGGCCGTCATCCTGCAACTCGTTCAGGCTCGCGACGGGAAAACCGAAGAGCCTGCCAGCAACGCTTTCAGTCCGTCAGATATCGCGGTGCTCGACGGTCTCGCTATCAAGTACAAAGGCCGCACAGCACTGCAAACGAACCCGCATCCCAAGCACAGTCTCGCATGGGCGGCATGGCTCATCGCCCGCCTTGGCGGGTGGAATGGATATCCCAAGTCCAAACCACCCGGCCCCATCACTTTGCGTCACGGCCTAGAGTACTTCAGGACCTTTGCTGCAGGTTGGACCCTCAGGGAAGTGTGCATCCCGTAGCGCCCTGCGGGAGAAGGAAGAGTCACGTCGGCGCGCGGCCCAGCATTTGCGACAGCAGGCCGGAGAAGGGCCGGAAGACGAAGCGCACCTGATGCGCGCCGGCCGGCAGCTCGACGGCGCGGAAGATCACATTGGCGCGCAGCAGGTTTGCCGGCTTGCCATCGACCTCGACCTGCCACCATGGATGCCAGACATCGTTGAGCACGAGGAAGCCACCCTGCGGCGAGGTCGCGTCGATGACGACCTCGTTGTTGCCATAGCTGACGATGCGGGCGCTGCCGGGCTCGCGCGGTTCGCTCGTTGCGGCGGGCGGATGCTCGAGCAGCACGGTCTTGCGGAAATCCACATCGGGCCATTCGCCCGATTGGATCATCGCGTCGAAATCGGCCTGGCGCGCCTGCGTCGCAAACAGCACGCGCGGCAGGGCGCGGGGATTTTCGTAGATGTAGGCCTGTTTGGTGCGGCCAATCGGGATGAGATCGCCCGGCTTGAAGTTCTTGTCGAGCTCTTCGGCGGGAACGCCGGTGGCGATGAAGTGGATGCCCAGCAGATCGGCCATGGGCGACCGATAGCCGGCGAACAGCGGCGCGAACTGTCGCTGTTCGGGCACGGCCACAGCATCGATCGCACCGGTCGCATCGGCGAACCATTTCAGTCGGATCGGATTGTAGCCCAGCCAGTGATCGAAATTCTGCACCAGCGAGGATTCGGCCCAGTGAAAATCAATGGCTGCCATTTCGACCCGGTCGCGCCTGTCGGGCGCGGCGCTCGCGGCCAGCCGTTCGCGCAGAATGTCGAGCGTCGGATCACTAGCGCCCGGCACAAGCACCTGGAAATTACTCGCCGGCAGGGCCGTCGATTCATTCGGACCGTTGTTGACGCGCAGATCGAGCGTCATCGCGGCGGCGATGAGGGCGATGTAAAGCAGCGGTCGACGCGCCAGCGGTCTGGCGCAGGCCAGAACCACGGCGGCCAGCACAAGAGACGAGGCCGTGATGGCGAGCGGCACTGTCGCCTGTTCCAGACGGCCCTTGTCGAAGGCGATCCAGACGCAGGCGAGAAACGCCAGCACGGCGCAGCCGATCTCGATCGCGCGTTGGCGCGCATTCGCCTGCAACGAGCCGCTGGCGAGGCGATGCACGAGATAGCCTGCGACGATCGCCAGCATCGCGCCGAGCGGGAAAGTGGCATCGGCGGGACGGCGGAAGAGGTCTGACCCCGGCATGGCGAAGAACAGTTTGAAGGCCGGCGTGTAGCCGCCCAAGGCATAGAGCGCCATCCACACGGCGGCCACGGTAAACATGAGAACGTCGCGGGCGAAGATACCGCCGCGCACAATGCCCAGGCACAGCAGCGCCAGAAACGGGATCGCGCCGAGATAGATATCCGCCATGTTGCGGGCGAGCGCCAGGCCGGTCTCGCCCCAGACCTCGCTGGCCGGCGGCCCCCAATAGGCGGCGATCGGCCCGTCGGTGCCAAAGAGGTTGGCGCTGACAAGCGTGAAGAAGGCGGCTGGATGCAGAGAGCCGCCTGCCGCATCGGGATAATCGATGACGGCGCGGTTCGAGTCCGCCGCGAGCGCAATGGTGAGTGCGATGGGAACCGCGATGGTGGCGACGCCGACGATGAGCCCCGCGCCGAGAGTCGGGACATTGCGCCAGAGGCTTTGGCCCAGGCTTTCATCGCGCGGGCGCTGTTGCAGCAGCGTCCAGATGGCGAACATCACCAGCAGCATCACGCAAAGATAGGCGACCTGATCGCGATCGATGACCATAAGGCCAGCCGTCAGGCCAGCCAATGCGCCGTAGAGCGGCGAACGCCGCATCAGGGCGCGCAGCAGCAGCCAGAGCGCGATCGCGAACCAGGCCATGGAGAGTACCTGGCCGACATGCTGGATGCGCCAGGCGTTCGAGGCGCCGAACGCGAAGGCGAAAGCCGCGACGAAAGCGCCGGCCGGATGCCAGTCCTGATCCTTGAACAGAAAAATGATGGCCGCCCCGCCGGCAAACAGCATGGCGAACAGCACGCCATCAAAGGCAGCGAAACTCGGCGCGGGATTAAGGAGCGCCAGCAGGAAATACGGCGGCGAGAAAATCAGCGCTTGCGGATCGGCGATCTGCGGATGGCCGCCGAAGACGTTCGGCGCCCAGAACGGCAACTGCCCCTCGTGGAGCGAGCGCGCCAGGAACGCCAGTTGCGGATAGAAATGCGCCTTGGCGTCCCACGGTATGGTCAGGCCGCCGGTGAGCCATGGCCATGTGAAAACCAGCGAGCCCGCAGCAAACAGCAGCGCGGCCACCCAGTAATGCGAGGCGGGAAAACGCCGGTCGCGCGGCGGATCAGTCCTTGATGAGGCCATAAGCCTTCAGCTGATCGGCATCGATGAAATGTCCAGCCCGTTCACGCTTGGAGGTGAGGTAGCGGACATTATGGTCGTTCATCCGGCCCATGATGCGCTCGTCGGCGGCGACATCGAGGCCCGCGTGTTCGAGGGCGGCGATCTTGACCGGGTTGTTGGTCATGATGCGCACGGCGTGGACGCCCAGCAGCTTTAGCATTTCGGCGGCGAAATCGAACCGCCGCTGATCATGGCCGAAGCCGAGCGCCTCGTCCGCATCATAGGTGTCGAAGCCATGTGCCTGCAGATCGTAGGCGCGCATCTTGTTGGAGAAGCCGTTGCCGCGCCCTTCCTGATCCAGATAGAGCAGGATGCCGCCGCCGGACTTCGCCATCAGGCGCGCGGTTTCCCGCAACTGGTCGCCGCAATCGCATTTCAGGCTGCCAAACAGGTCGCCCGTCAGGCAGGCGGAATGGAGCCGGACGGCGACCGGCTGCGACAGATCCGGCTTGCCGATGATGATCGCCACCTGATCGCGCAATCCTTCGCCGCCGCGGAAGACGACGAATTCCGTATCCGGCGCACCTTCGAGCGGCACCGGGGCGCGGCTGACAATGGTCAGGGCGGTCGCGCGGGCGCCGCGATAGTCCATGATCGCGTTCACATCAACGTGAAGCAGCGCCGCCCCGGCCACCGACTTCGCCGAGACCGGCACGACCACGACAGCCGGAGCGATGAGCGCCAGCCGCACCAGCTCCATAGCCGCCTTGTCGAGTTTGGAAAGGCCCGCAGCGGGCGCATCGAAGCGCGCGCCAACCTCCATCGCCAACGTTGCGATGCGTTTCAGATCGATCTGTGGCAGAGCGATAATGCCGGGTCCGGTCCGGTCGAATCCGAGCTTCTTCAGCCGGGGCGCCGTGAGCGCCAGGCGGCCGCGGCCACGGGCCAGCCCTTCAAGCGCCTGCGTGGTATTGCTGTCGAGTGCTTCCACCCCCACGGCGATCGCCAGAGAGCGGCCGGCGCGCAGCAGAACGGGGCGGCCGGAGCGCATTTCGCCGATCGCACGCTCCACTGATATCGCGGAGAAATCCTTATCGGGGTAAAGAAGACTTTTCATGCCGGACACGCGAACCTCATTAACTAGCTGGATTTTCAACGCGCCATGGCACAACTAGTTGCTACTTAAGACAATTCAATAGCTGAAAGCCGGATAATTCTCCAGAAAATCCATGAACCCGGCATGAATAGACGCAACGGAGGACATTGCCTGTGCGGCCAGACATCGACGCCAAGACCGAAGCAGACATGACCGAAGCAGACAAGACCTATGCGAAGCTGTTTCAGCCTTTCATCGCGGCAGACCCTAGCACATCCCTGATCGTCGCGCAGCTTGGCCAATCGCTCGACGGCCGCATCGCAACGTCGAGCGGAGAATCCAAATATATCAACGGCAAGGCCGCGCTTGCCCACCTGCACCGGCTGCGCGCCCATGTGGATGCGGTGCTGGTCGGCGCCGGCACCCTGGTGGCCGACGATCCTCAACTCACCGTCCGGCTGTGCGAGGGCCGCAACCCGGCGCGGGTCGTCATCGACCCGACCGGCAGGGGCATTCCGGCTGGCAAATGGCTGGCCAAAGACGGCGCCATCCGGCTGGCTTTCAGCGCCGGCGGGCAGGCGCCGGCGGATTGCGACGAATTGATCCGGATCGAACCCGGAACGGCCAAAACCTTCGAGCCCCGGCAGGTGATCCAGGCGCTCGCAAAACGCGGCTTCCATCGCATTCTCGTCGAGGGCGGCTCGCGGGTCGTCTCATCCTTCCTCGATGCCGATGCGCTCGACCGGTTGCATGTTCTCGTCGCGCCCATGATCATAGGCTCGGGGCGGATGGGGCTGGAGCTTGCCCCGATCCTGCATTTGTCGGAGGCGCGGCGGCCGGCCGTGACGACATTCGTGTTCAGCGACGGCGATGTTCTGTTCGATTGCAACCTGCGAGCTTGAATCAGGGAACTGCGATCCGAACACAACCAACGAGGGGTGGGAGAGATCATGATTCAAAACGGGGAAACGGCAGCGCCGGCGCATTATGCGCCCACCGCCAAATGGCTGCACTGGATTATTGCCGGCTGCGTGCTGTTCGTGATCCCTGCCGGCATCATCATGCTGCGCCTGCCGGAAGGCGATGCGCAAAATCGCCTGTTCGATCTGCATCGCTCGTTCGGCGTGCTGATCTTCGTGCTCGCCGTGTGGCGCGTCTATGTGCGCCGCACGCATGGCGCACCCGCCTCGCACCCGGGCCTGACGCGCCTGGAGCGCATTGCTTCCACCGCAGCGCACCATACTCTCTATGTGCTGATCATCGTCATGCCACTGCTCGGCTGGGCGATGACATCGGCCTATCGGGTCGATGTTTCAGTCTTCGGCCTGTTCACCCTGCCCCACCTCGTGCCGCAGAACGACAAGCTGTACGAGGTGCTGTCGACCATCCACAAGTTGGGCGGCATTCTCATGGCGCTGGTTGTCTGCGCCCACATCGCGGGCGCGCTGAAACATACGATCATCGACCGCAGCGATCTCATCTGGCGCATGCTGCCCGACAGCTGGTCAAAATAATCTGCATCGCGGCCTTTCGTCTTGAACCGAAGCTGCGTTAAGTCTTCTTTTGATTGAAACAGGAGCGCGCAGGGACATGCCTGGGCAAAACGTGCCGGACGGTGCGGAATTCGACTATATCATCGCAGGCGCCGGTTCCGCCGGCTGCGTCCTCGCCAACCGGCTTTCCGCCGATCCGAAGAACCGCGTTCTGCTGCTGGAAGCCGGCGGCAACGACAACTGGATCTGGTTTCACATTCCCGTCGGCTATCTGTTCGCCATCGGCAATCCGCGCGCCGACTGGATGTTTCGCACCGAGAAGGAGCCGGGCCTCAACGGACGCGATCTCGCCTATCCGCGCGGCAAGGTGATCGGCGGCTGCTCCGCCATCAACGGCATGATCTACATGCGCGGCCAGTCGGCCGATTACGACAACTGGCGGCAGATGGGCCTGACCGGCTGGGGCTGGGACGATGTGCTGCCGATCTTCCGCAAGCACGAAGATCACTATGCCGGCGAGACCGACCTGCATGGCGCGGGCGGCGAATGGCGCATCGAGGAGCCGCGCATCCACTGGGACATTCTCGATGCGGTGCGCGTCGCGGCGGCGGAAGTGGGCATTCCGCAGACGCACGATTTCAACTCGGGCGATAATTTCGGTTCGGCCTATTTTCAGGTCAACCACAAACGCGGTCGGCGCTGGAGCGCCGCGCGCGGCTTTCTAAAACCCGTTCTCAAGCGGCCGAACCTGACCCTGCTCAGCAATGTCCATGTGGCGGGTGTCATCTGTGAGGGCAAGCGCGCTGTCGGCGTGCGCTATCGCATCGGAGATGAAACACGCTCAGCACGCGCTGCTGGCGAAGTCGTGCTGAGCGCCGGTTCGATCGGAACGCCGCAGATTCTGGAGCTGTCCGGCATCGGCCAGAGCGAACGCATCACCGAACTCGGCATCGAAACCGTGCACGACCTGCCCGGCGTCGGCGAGAACCTGCAGGACCATCTGCAGTTGCGGGTGATCTACAAGATCACCAAAGGCCGCACGCTCAACGTCGATTATAAATCCTTGATGAAGCGCGCCTGGATGGGCGTCGAATATGGCCTGTTCCGACGGGGACCGCTGACGATGGCGCCATCGCAACTGGGCATTTTCGCGCGCTCGGCGCCGGAATATGCAACGCCCAATGTGCAGTTTCATGTGCAGCCACTGTCGCTCGATAAGTTCGGCGATCCGCTGCATGCCTTCCCGGCGTTCACCATGAGCGTCTGCAATCTGCGGCCGACGAGCCGCGGCAGCGTGCATACAGTCTCGCGACAGTTGAACGTGCAGCCCTCCATCAGGCCGAACTATCTGTCGACCGATGCGGACCGCCGCGTCGCCATCGATTCGATCCATCTGGCGCGGCGCATCGCCGGCGCCAAGGCGATGTCTGATTATCATCCCGATGAGTATCTGCCAGGCGCGCATATCAAATCCGACGCCGATCTTGCGGCAGCGGCGGGCCAGGTCGGCACGACGATTTTTCATCCCGTGAGTACGGCGAAAATGGGCATCGACTCCGATCCCATGGCGGTCGTCGATGCGCGGCTGCGCGTGCGCGGCGTCACCGGCCTGCGCATCGCCGACGCCTCGGTCATGCCGACGATCACCTCCGGCAACACCAATTCGCCGACCATGATGATCGCCGAGAAGGCAGCGATGATGATGCTCGAGGATGCGCGGGGTTAACCCTCAACTCATCACGACATTCTGCACCGCTTCGCCGCGCAGGAAGCGTTCGACATTGGCGCAGGCGACGTCGGCGATGCGCTTGTAGAGCAGCGGACCGCAGGCCGCCGCCGCATGGGGCGAGATCAGCAGGTTGGGCGCCTTCCAGAGACGGTGGCCAGGCGGCAGCGGCTCCGGGTCCGTCACATCAAGGCCGGCGCCGCCGATAGCTCCTGTTTCGAGCGCGTCCGCCAGGGCTTCGGTGTCGATGACGCCGCCGCGGGCGATATTAACGATGACGACAGACTTCTTGCACAGCGCCAGTTCCTCGCGGCCGAGCAAGCCGCGCGTTTTGTCATCGAGCGGCACGGCGAGGATGATCGTATCGGCTTGCGGCAGGTAGTCCCGCAATTGCGCATCCGTGATGATCTCATCGGCAAGAGGACTGGCCGTGCCGGAGCGTGACACACCGACGACCCGGGCGCCAAAGGGCCGCATCAACCGCGCCACCTCCTTGCCGATGCTGCCGAAGCCGACGATGAGACACGTCGCTTCCGCGGGCGTGGTCATGCGCGACTGCATATCGCGCGCCCATTCGCCGCGCGCCTGCGCCTGCGCCATGGCGGGAAAGGCGCGCTGCACCGCCAAAGCGAGCGACACGGCGTGGGTGGCGACAGACGGCGTCAAGGCGTCGCCGGCATTGCTGACGACCGCGCCCTGCGGCACGCCGTGTTTCTGGACACGGTCGAACCCTGCGGAGAGAAGCTGGACCCATTTCAACCGCCCTGCCTGAACAACCGCACGGCCGATCTGATCCGAATAGTCCTGCATAGCAACGATGAAGCCGTCCGCCGTCGGCAAAGCCTTGAACACGGCGGCCTCGTCACCGGCCGGCACGAGAGCGTCCCCCAGCGTTTCGGCAAGGCGGCGGTGAATGATCTGGTTTTGCGTGAATAATACGATCTGCATTGCAACTCCCAGTCGAGGAACAGCGTTTATTTTGATTCCGACCCGTCCTTGCCCGGCCAGGCGATAACCGTCTTTTCTTGATCACATTGCGCATTCGAATTGATTTCAATCAAGGAGCGGTGTCTTGTTCGGTACAAGGTTGCATTCTTAATTGGAGGCGGACATGGCGATCAAAGACATTCTACTGGTTCTCGAGGCGGAAGCGCCAGTGACGGCGCGGGAATATGCCTTGTCCTTCGCATCGAAAATGGGCGCCCATCTGTCGGTCGCGGCGGTTCCGGCGCAAATCCTGATGCCGATCAGCGCAACGGGCGACTATCCCTACGAGCTGATCGCCACCATCGCTGAGGATGCCCGGGCGGCGGCGCAGCAGACCTACAACGAGATTTCGGCAGCGGCTCCTGCGGGGGTGCAGACCGAGCTCGTCAATCTCGAAGGCATTCCGGGCCTCGCTCAATCGGAGATCGGCTCCCTGGCGCGCCATTTCGATCTGGCGATCACCACCCAGTCAGGTCCCGACTCGAGCGTCGGTGATCGCGCCATGATCAACGCGACCCTGTTCGATACCGGCCGGCCGGTGATCGTGGTGCCTTACATCCAGAAGGGTCCGGCAAAACTCGGGCACATCCTGGTTGCCTGGGACGGCAGTTCCGTCGCGGCGCGGGCGCTGAATGACGCCCTGCCACTGCTGCGCGTTGCAGGCAAGGTCGAAGTCGTAACCGTGACGCCGGCGGGCACGCCGAGCGACGATATGCCGGGCTTCAACATCACCCGGCATCTTTCGCGTCATGGCATCAACGCAGACCTGCGCATGCTGCCGAAAACCGAGGATGTGGCATCGACGCTGTTGTCGTATGCGGCTGATTCTGGCGCTGACCTTCTGGTGATGGGCGGATACGGCCATTCGCGCCTGCGCGAATTCGTGTTTGGCGGCACGTCCACCGACATCCTGAAGGCCATGACCTTGCCGGTCTTCATGGTTCACTGATACGGCCGCAGCGTCATGCCCGCACTTGTTGCGGGCACCCACGCCGTGCATGCGGTTGATGCGGAGTACTTCCCTTCATCGGTGCTGCGCTTTTCTGCAACACGTAAGAACGTCCCGGCGTGGGTGCCCGGCACAAGGCCGGGCATGACGCTGCGGAAGACGCGCAGCTTCACTCTTACGCCTGGACAGGCGTGCCCATGAAGTCCCGCTTGCCGATCTCAATGCCGGCATTGCGCAGGATGTCGTAAGCCGTCGTGGTGTGGAAATAGAAGTTCGGCAGGCTGAAATTCAGCAGGAACGTCTGGCCCGTGAATTTGCGCTCCGCGCCGTTCGGAAAGACGATGGTGATGTCCTTGTCTTCCTGGCCGTCGAGCTGTTCCGGCTTGATGGTCTTGAGGAAGGCGATCGTCTTGGCGATCCGTTCCTTCAAATCGGCGATCGAGGTTTCCGTGTTGTCGAACTTGATCGGCTCGACGCCGGCGATGCGGCTGGAAGCGCTGATGGCGTGATCGGTCGACGCCCGCACCTGGCGCACGAAGGGATGCATGTCCGGAAAGATGCGGAGCGTCATGAAATAGCCGGGGTCGAGCTTCCTGGCGTCGATATGCGCCTGCGCCTTGTCGAGCACGCCCGAAAGCCCGCCGAGAAATTGAATGAAAATCGGCACCGAGCTTTTGTACATCGTGATTGCCATGAAATCGTTTCCTCTTATGCCTTAGTTGGACGAACGGGCGGCAATCTAGTGGATCGGCCTGCCGGGCGCCAGCGCCCTGCGCGCATTGGACGAGCGGAAAATAGCAGCTAGATTGCCGCCATCCGCCGCATGGAAAATGCCCGCATGACAGATTTGTTTCAACTCACAGCCTTCGAGGCGGCGCAACGGATTCGCAACGGCGACTTCAGCGCCTACGCCTTGATGCGCGCCTGCCTTGAACGCATCGAAGCGGTCGATCCGCAGATCGAGGCCTGGGCGTTTCTCGATCCCGAGCACGCATTGGCAATGGCGGCGGAGGCCGACGCCGGGCGGCGTAACGGCGCGCCATGCGGCCCGCTCCACGGCGTGCCGGTCGCGATCAAGGATATCATCGACACCGAGGACATGCCGACGCAGCACGGCTCCCCGATTTTCGCCTCGCGCCAGCCGCTCGAAGACGCGGCCTGCGTCGCGGCGCTGCGCGCGGCGGGCGCCATCATCATCGGTAAGACGGTGACGACCGAACTTGCCTCGCTGACGCCAGGGAAGACGCGCAACCCGCGTGCCCCTGAGCGCACACCGGGCGGCTCGTCGTCCGGCTCGGCAGCGGCCGTCGCCAGCGGCATGGTGCCCCTGGCGCTCGGCACCCAGACCGCCGGATCGGTGATCCGGCCGGCGTCGTTCTGCGGCATCTTCGGCTTCAAGCCGACGCTCGGTTTCATCTCGCGCACCGGCGTCTTGATGCAGTCGCATACGCTCGACACGGTTGGCGTGTTCGGGCGTTCGCTGCAGGATGTCGCGCTTGCCGCCGAATGCCTGTCGGGCTGGGATGGCCGCGACGAGGTCAGCTATCGCCGCGCGCAGCAGAGCCTTCTCGCGCCACTGGAGCAGGAGTTCGAACAGCCGCCGCGGTTTGCCTTCTGCCGCACGCCGGCCTGGCCGTTGGCCGAGCCCGCCATGCACGACGCCTTCGCCGAACTCGTCGACGCACTTGGCGAGCATTGCCGGGCGATCGAACTGCCGCCAGACTGCAATGCGCTTCCCGCTCATCAAGGCATCGTTCAAAGCGCCGAGAACGCCGCGTGGTATGGCGACATCTACGATCGCCATCCCGGCAGTCTCAGCCCCGCCATGCGCGAACGGCTCGCCAAAGGCATGCAGGAGAACGCCCGCGCCTATATCGAGGCTTTGAGCGCGCGGGCGCGGCTCTACCGGCAGATGACGGGCATCTTCGAGCGCTTCGACGCGGTGATCTGCCCGGCCGCACCCGGCCCAGCGCCGAAGGGGCTGGAGACGACGGGCAATCCGGTCTTCAACGGATTGTGGACTTATCTCGGTGTGCCGGCCGTGACGCTTCCGCTCATGGAGATCGACGGCGCTCCCGTCGGCGTGCAGCTTGTGGGGCCACGCCGCGACGAGGCGCATCTGCTGCGCACCGCCAACTGGCTGGTGAAGCATCTGAGCTGAACCCTTCTCCCGCTCCGCGGGAGAAGGTGGCCCTTGCGCAGCAAGGGTCGGATGAGGGTATGACGAGAATAAAAGAAATGGCTGCATTGCAGTCATTTCTCCACCCTTATCATCGACGCTCAAGACGTCAGACGTCCGCCCTCATCCGACCCTCGCGATGCGAGGGCCACCTTCTCCCGTAAACGGGAGAAGGAAGGGCTACACATCCTGTGCCGCCGGCAACAGCGGCTTGCCGAGAATTATGTCGGAGGCGCGTTCCGCCATCATCAGCACGCAGGCGTTGATATGGGCGCCGACGATGCTGGGCATGGCGGAGGCATCGACGACGCGCAGGCCCTGCGCGCCCTTGACGCGCAGCTCCGTGTCGAGCACCGGCCCCATCGGCACAGAGCCGCAGGGATGGTGCACGGTGATCGCCGTTTTGCGGAACCATTCTTCGATGTCGGCATCGGTCTTGATCGGCGGCGGCCCGATCGGCTGGCCACGATATTCGTCCATCAGTTTGTTATGCGTAACATCGAGCGCACGGCGCGTGCCCTTGATGATGGTCTTGAGATCATCGGGATCGGTGAGGAAGTTGTAGTGGATGCGCGGCGGCGCCGTCGGATCGCTGGAGCGCAACAGCACCTTGCCGCGGCTCTTCTGGCGCATCAGCGCCGGCCTGATAGCGAAGGCATCCTCGAAGGCCGGCTTGATGCCCGGGAACCAGATGTAGGGCGCCGGGCTCGTGCCGCGGAAGATGAATTCGATGTCGGGATATTCGAGGCCGCTTTCGGTCTTGATGAAGGCGAACAGATTGCCGGGCACGGACGTACCTGGGCCAGCCCCGAACAGATACGCCTGTATCATCGCCAGGCTGATCCTGTCGGCGCGCATCAGCGCATGAAACGGACCGGGGCCTTTGCGCGACCAGTTGAACCAGGCAGCGAGATGATCCTGCAGGCCGACGCCGACCGGCAGGTCGATCAACGGCTCGATGCCGACCTCGCGCAGATGCGCGGCCGGGCCCACGCCCGACAGCATGAGCAGTTGCGGCGCATTGAACGCGCCGGAACTGACAATCACTTCCTTGTTGGCCTGAACCCGGTGCGTCTCGCCGCGCCGGCTATATTCGATGCCTGCGGCGCGGGTGCCGTCGAAGAGGATCTTCGTCGCCAGCGCTTTCGTCTCGAGCGTCAGATTGGCGCGCCCGAGAGAGGGATGCAGATGCGCGGTCGCGGCGGAATGCCGCTTTCCGTTCTTGATGGTGAATTGAATCTTGCCGAAGCCTTCGGTCGTCTCGCCGTTGAAATCGACATTCTTGCGAAAGCCGCTCGCCTTGCCGGCCTCGACCCAGGCGTCGAACAGCGGGTCCTCCGCCCGGCCCCATTGCGTGTTCACCGGGCCTGAGCCGCCGCGCCATTTGTTCTCGCCACCCTCCCAGGTTTCGCTGCGCTTGAAATAAGGCAGCACCTCTTTGTAGGACCAGCCCGTCGCGCCTTCGTCCCGCGCCCAGCGGTCGTAGTCGCCGCGGTCACCGCGCGTATAGGCCATGACGTTGATTGAATGAGATCCGCCAAGCACTTTGCCGCGCATCGCCTCGATTCCGCGGCCATGAAGGGCGGGATCAGGCTCGGCGTGATAGCCCCAGTCATGCAGGCGGTATTGATGCATCTTGCCGAGGCCGAGGGGGATATGGATCAGGGGGTCGATGTCGCGGCCGCCCGCTTCCAGGATGAGGACGCTGTTGTCGCCACCGGCACTGAGACGGTTGGCCAGGACGCAACCGGCGGAGCCGGCACCGATGATGATGTAATCGTAGGCCCGGCTCGCAGCCATCATTCCCCCCTTGTTTCTACGATGCCAACAGTATGGGAAATTGACCGTTAAGCCAATAAAATCCGAGGTCTTCAGGCACCTCTATTAACTTTTAATGGCTAGCGTCACCGCGTTCGCAGCCCCGAAATTCGTCCTGAAATCGCTTTGGAAACCGTCCCACGATGGCACAGCCCAGCAGCCTGTATATCGCGCTCATCCTATTTACGGTGACGACGAACGCCGCCGCGCAGATCATGCTCAAGAAGGGCATGAGCCAGCTTGGCGGCCTGAACCTCGCTGCTGACGGCCTCATCTGGACGGCGTTTTCCGTTATTTTCAATCCGTGGGTGTTCCTCGGCCTGTGCACCTTCGTGGTCAGCATGGCCTCGCACCTCACCGTGCTGTCGCGCGTGCAGTTGAGCTTCGCCTATCCTTTCCTGAGCCTCGCCTATGTCATCGTAACAGCCTGGGCCTATTTCGCTTTTGGCGAAGATGTGGGGATGCTCAGAATCGCCGGCGTGGCGCTGATCTGTTTCGGTACACTTCTCATCTCGATGAGCTGAGCACGTTTCTTGCGAACTCGCGGCAACCATGCGGGATACGATCAAAATGAAACATATCATCATCGGCGGTGACGGCTTCGTAGGGCAGCAACTGGCATGCGACCTGGTCGCAAAGGGCGAACAGGTCGTCGTCGCCGACATCGTGCAGCGGCCGGCGCCGCACTATCAAAAAGTGGAATTCGTCCGCATCGACGTCACCGAGCGGGCAAGCCTCGACGCGCTCAAGGTCAGCCCTGAGGACGTCGTCTACAATCTCTCGGCGAAGATGCTGAGCCCGATCATGCCGCGCGCCAAGCGTCATGATTTCTTCTGGCCGGTGAATTACAATGGCGTCGAGAACATTCTCGACTGGATGAACAAGTCCGGCGCGAACCGCCTGGTGCATTTCACTACCGACATGATCTACGGCCACACGCATCAGGTGCCGACGAGCGAGGATGCGCCGGCCAATCCGCTGGGCGAATATGGCCAGTCGAAACTCGAGACCGAATGGCTGTGCGACGAGTGGCGCAAGCGCGGGTTCAAGATCACCATCTTCCGTCCGCGCCTGATCATCGGACCGGGCCGGCTCGGCATTCTCGAAAAGCTGTTCAAGCTCATCGATTACAACCTGCCGGTGCCGATGATCGGCTCCGGCCATAATCCCTATCAGTTCATCTCCGTCTTCGATTGCGCCTCCGCCTGCGTGGCCGCCTGGCAGGCGGGCTTTCCCGACAAAGCGTATAATCTCGGCTCCGACGACCCGCCGCCGGTGCGCGTGCTGCTGAAGGATCTCATCAAGGAAGCCGGCAGCCGCTCTTTCGTGCTGCCGACGCCGGCGCCGCTGGTGAAATTGACCTTGAGCGCGCTCGATCTCATCAACATGCCGCTGATGGACCCGGAGCAGTATCTCATCGCCGACGAGGTCTGCATTCTCGATACGACTGCCGCCAAGACCGATCTCGGATGGCAACCGCGCTTCCGCGACGAAGACATGCTGAAGGCCGCCTATCGCGAATATCGCTCGGGCCTCGGCAACCCCTCCAAATCGGTGAAGGCTTCGCCTTCCATCGCCAATCATTGAGGACCATCAGATGACGATGACCAATACGATCGACGACGCCCCGACACGGCCGACCCTTCTCTCGGTTTCCGACGCCAAGAAGCTCGATCTTGGCGAAGTCCGCAAGCTCACCATGGCGCATCTCAATCCGGGCCAGTTGCACTTCATGCGGCTGCTCGGTTTCGACCGCGTGCTGATCGACCGCGCCGAGGGCATGTATTACATCGACAGCAACGGTCGCAAGATTCTCGATTTCTTCGGCGGTTTCGGCTCGGTCGGCTTCGGCCACAACCATCCGCGCATCATCGAGGCGCGCAAAAAATTCCAGGACGAGCAGCGCCAGGAAATCTGCATGGCGTTCATGTCGCAATATGCGAGCGCGCTGGCCCATAACCTCGCCGCCATCGCGCCGGGTGATCTCGACATGGTGTTCCTCGGCTCATCCGGATCGGAGGCCATGGAAGCGGCGCTCAAGATCGCCGAACAGGCGCAGGGACCGGAACGCTCAACCATCGTCTATGCGGAGAATTCGTTTCACGGCAAGACCAAGGGCGTGCTCGCCGTCACCGACGGCGCGCTCTATCGCTCGCAGTTCAAGCTGTCGAACAACACCCATCGTGTGCCCTTCGGCGACATCGAGGCGCTGCGCAAGGCTTTCGCTTCGGACCGCAGCATCGGTATCCTCGTGCTGGAAACCATCCAGGGCGGCGCCGGCATCGTCGAGGCGCCGACCGCCTACTGGCGCGCCGTGCGCAAGCTCTGCGATGAATTCGGCGTGCTGTGGATCGCCGATGAAGTGCAATGCGGCATGGGCCGCTCGGGCCGCTTCTTCGCCTTCGAGCATCACGGCGTCATTCCCGACGTGACGGCGCTGGCCAAGGCGCTCGGCGGATCGAAATGCGCCATGGCCGCGATGATCGCCCGCAAAGACATTTACATGAAGGCCTATGGCAATCCGAAGAAGGCGCTGATCCATGCGCCGGCCACCTTCGGCGGCATCGGCGAAGCCTGCGCGACCTCCATCGAGGCGCTCAACATTCTCTATGATGACCGCCTGATCGAGAACGCCGAGACCCAGGGCGCCTATCTGATCGAGCGGCTTGAGGCTCTGCGAGCTAAGTATCCGCAGATCATCAAAGAAGTTCGCGGCCGCGGGCTCATGGTCGGCGTCGAATTCGCCGACATCAGCAACACGCTGCCCTTCGGCCTGCGCCACATGGTGTCGCTGCTCGACGACAAGCTCAAAGGTTCGATCTGCGGCTTCATCGGCGCGCTGCTGCTGGCGCAGCGCGATGTGCTGGTGGCCTTCACCGAGTACAACCGCAACGTCATCCGGCTGGAGCCGCCGCTGATCGCCGAGCGGGTGCATATCGACCAGTTCGTCGACGCGCTGGAGGACGTCCTGTCGCGCGGTATCACCGGCATCGTGAAGGATTACATCGCGCTGATCGCGCTGTCGAAGTAGCTCGGCGCTTCCCTTCTCCCGTTTACGGGAGAAGGTGGCCCTCGCATCGCGAGGGTCGGATGAGGGAAAGCAGCCCTCAATCCAACCTGGTACTCATCGCATCATCGAAGTCGAGGGTACAGGGGCCTCAGCCCCCACCCTCATCCGACCTCTGCTGCGCAGAGGCCACCTTCTCCCGCCCTGCGGGAGAAGGGTTAGTCCAATCCCAACTTGAACAGTTTCGACGCATTGGTGCGGCCGATCTTGCGACGGTCTTCTTCGCTGATGGTTGCTCCATCGAACCAGTCGCAGGCGTGATCGATGTTCTCGAACGGCCAGTCGGTCGAGAACAGCACGCGGTCGGAGCCGACTTCGAGCATGGTGTTGATCAGCGCCTGTGTGCGGAAATTGCCCGAGGTGGTGATCCAGAAATTCTCCTGGAAATAATCGCCGATGTTGCGCTTGGCCTTGTGCTTCTTCGGTCCCTTGACCCAGGCATTGCGATTGTCGACCCGCCACATGGAGAACGGCAGGCCTTCGCCCATATGGCCGATGACGATCTTGAGGTTCGGATGTTCGTCGAAAAGGCCCGAGCCCATGAGGCGCAGGGAATGCACCGCCGTCTCCTGGCCGAAGGCCCAGGTCGGCCCCATCAGCCATTCGGCGCCCTTGTAGATCTGCGCCCAGCTGTCGATGGGATTGCGCGGATGCAGGTAGAACGGCAGATCGAGCTTCTCGGTCTCGGCCCAGAAGGGACGATATTGCGGCAGGTCGTAGTAGAGGCAGGTCTCGGCATCCCCCGCATTGGAGAAGCCGTTGACGAGCGAGCCCTTGAAGCCGAAATCCTTGGCGCAGCGCTGCAACTCGCGGATGGCGAGATCGCAATCCTGCAACGGCAGAGCAGCAAGGCCCTGGAAACGATCGGGCCGCTTGGCGACTTCCTCGGCGAGGAAATCATTGGCGCGGCGTGCCATGTCATTGGCTTTCTTCACGTCGTGAATGGCCTGCACGGCAGGCGCGTTGAAGGACAGCAGCATCATTTCCATGCCGTGCTTGTCCATCAGCTTGAGGCGACGGTCCTGAATGTCGAGCAGACGGTTTTCAAGCTCCGCGCCATATTCCGGCGGCACGAATGGCAAAGAGTCGCTCAATGTTTCCCGGAGCGCGAAATGTTCCTCGAGACCGATCTTGCCCTGCATGGTTGCCTCCACTCGATAGCGTTTACGCGTTGATGCTTTAACTGCGCCTTGCGTGCGATTGCACCTATTTGCGACGGGGAATGCACAAAAGTCAATGCGTGGCATGGCTGCGAGAATACTGGAAGAGAGGGTTCAGATGCTCGCAATCCGATAATATCCATTCAAAACCACCGTAAAAAACATAGCAAAAACAGTTTGCCTTGCAGCGTCGTTTCCGCTTCAAGGGAAGCGCTGACGAGACGGGGGTTTCCATGCGCAATAGAATAGGTTGCATGATGCTGGCTGCGGCCGGCTTTTCTTCATTCATGGTGCTGGCGGCGCGGGCGGATGCTCAGCTCGACCGCGGCAACTATCTGGTCAACAGCGTGGTTGCCTGCGGCAATTGCCACACGCCGAAGGGGCCGGACGGCAGGCCGAACGGTCCGGAACTGTCCGGCGGCGGGACGATGAATTCGCCCGTGTTCAGCGCCAATCCTGCCAATCTCACGCCCGATATGGAAACCGGCCTCGGAAAGTGGACCGATGCGCAGATCATCGACGCCATCCGCAACGGACGCCGGCCGGACGGCACCATCATCGGGCCGCCGATGGCGATCTCCTTCTACCGGGAAATGTCGGACACCGACGTGAAGGCGATCGTCGCCTACCTGCGTCAGGTCAAGCCGGTGTCGCACAAGATCGAGAAATCGACCTACAAGATCCCGCTGCCGGCGTCCTACGGCCCGGAAGTGACGAGCGTGCCCGACGTGCCGCGCACCGACAAGGTCGCCTACGGGCACTACCTCGCCAACGGGCTTGGCCATTGCATGGATTGCCATACGCCGCTGGTGCGCGGCCGCAACGACATGAGCCGCGTCGGCGCCGGCGGCAACAAGTTCGGCGCGCCGGCCGGCGGCGTCCTCACCTCGCCCAACCTGACGCCGGCGAACAAGGACGGTGTGGCGGGCTGGACCGATGATGGGGTGAAGAAGGCGATCACCCAGGGCCTGCGGCCTGATGGCGGCGCCATCGTGCCGCTGATGGCCTTCAGCTGGTACAAGAATATTTCCGCCGATGACCAGGATGCCCTTATCGCCTATATTCGCAGCCTGAAGCCGGCCGAATAGCGCCGGTCACGGGAACCGGCGGAGAAACAGGCTTGGCATTGCGGACGCAGACGATCGCCGAGCCGGCGCGGAAGATTCCCGTCGCCTATGACGCTGATGTGGTTGTCGTGGGCGCCGGGCCCGGCGGTTTCGCCGCCGCGCTGCAGGCGGCCCGCATGGGCGCCAGTGTTGTCATTGTCGAGCGTTTCGACATGCCGGGCGGCGTGCACACCTCCGGCCTGCAGGGTTCCGCCGGCCCCGGCGTGGGCGGCATCCATACCGAGCTGATGCAGCGCTTCGCCGCGCAGGGCTATATCTACACGGCGACGCAGGACACGCTCGCCGACTGGGCCGGCAATCCGCTGTCGCATTACGAGCGCTATCTCAAGCCCGACGCCAGCTTCACCCGCC
>Ga0180219_1000893_pt1 | contig 21208 bp, 12 predicted proteins | sample eDN3rd30CBELigMG_FD_151338 | JGI IMG/M metagenome (GOLD analysis project Ga0180219, IMG submission 151338) | Enriched Miracle-Growth compost microbial communities from Emeryville, California, USA - eDNA 3rd pass 30_C BE-Lig MG (version 2)... ...
TGGGTATGATGCATGTTTTTGGCGTGAGCGCCAATCTGATGTCGCTGGGAGCCATTGATTTCGGACTCATTGTAGATGGTGCCGTCATTGTTGTAGAAGCAACCATGCACCATCTCCAATTGGGTAAACCCCGTAAACTTTCTCAAGTAGAGATGGATGAAGAGGTGTATCTTTCGGCTACTAAAATTAGAAATAGTGCCGCTTTCGGTGAAATCATCATACTACTGGTTTATATTCCTATTCTAACCTTAGTCGGTATCGAGGGTAAGATGTTCCGACCCATGGCACAAACGGTAAGCTTTGCTATCCTGGGCGCATTGATCCTTTCGCTGACTTATATTCCGATGATGTGTGCATGGCTGTTGCGTAAAAATATCGTGCACCGGCAAAGCTTATCCGATCGTATAATGGCTTTCCTCCAACAATTGTACATACCTGTCTTACAAAAAGCCATACGGATTAAATACCTGCTGGTTGGTGCAGCAGTTGGTCTATTACTGATTGCTATAGCTGTTTTTTCGCGTATGGGAGGGGAGTTTCTTCCACAATTACAGGAAGGCGATTTCGCATTTCATTGCATGCTGCCACCAGGAGCCTCCCTTTCGCAAAGTATCGAGACATCTTTGCAAGCAGAACGGATTATTAAATCCTTTCCAGAGGTGGAACAGGTCGTAGGAAAAACAGGAAGTGCTGAAATCCCAACAGATCCTATGCCGCCAGAGGCGACGGATTTGATTATTGTCTTAAAGGATAAAAAAGAATGGAAAACGACTAAAAGTTATCAAGAGCTCGCCCAATCGATGATCGAGCAATTGGAAACCATTCCAGGTGTATTCTTTGAGGCGAATCAACCCATCCAGATGCGGTTCAATGAATTGATGACTGGTGTTCGGCAAGATGTTGCCATCAAAATTTTCGGTGAAAATATCGATACACTTGCTGTATTGGCTGAAGAGGTAGGGCAAATCATCCAGTCGGTGCCGGGGGCAACAGCTCCTCAAATTGAGCGAACACAAGGTTTGCCACAAATCACCGTAGTGTATAATCGGAAGCAATTGGCTGCTTACGGCTTGCATATTACGGATGTGAATCGGACCATTACAGCGGCATTTGCAGGCACTTCAACGGGTGTGGTTTTTGAAAATGAACGCAAATTTGATTTGGTTGTGCGTTTGGATTCTTTGCACCGAACATCCATGGATGACGTTGCCAACTTATATATTCCGCTAAACGGTGGTAATCAGGTCCCGCTCAGTCAGGTAGCCCAAGTCTCCTTTCAGGATGGGCCAGCGCAGATCAGTCGAGAAGACGCTAAGCGGCGTATCGTCATTGGGTTCAATATTCAAAACCGTGATGTACAATCGGTGGTGAAGGATATTCAGGCTAAATTGGCACATTTCAGTTTGCCAACGGGTTACTATTTTACTTATGGCGGAACGTTCGAAAACCTACAACAGGCATCCGCTCGGTTACAGTTGGCCGTACCCCTCTCGTTGGCATTGATATTTATGTTGCTCTACTTTACGTTCCATTCACTTAAACAAGCCACTTTAATTTTTACGGCCATTCCCATGTCGGCCATTGGAGGTATTTTTGCGCTGTTGCTACGCGGCATGCCTTTCTCCATCTCGGCAGGTGTCGGGTTTATTGCCTTGTTTGGTGTAGCCGTACTGAATGGCATCGTGCTCATCGGTACATTCAATCAATTGGCAAAAGAAGGAGTAACAGATGTGATTCAACGGGTTATGACCGGAACACAGATTCGTCTCCGCCCCGTGTTGATGACAGCCACCGTCGCTTCGCTCGGCTTTCTCCCCATGGCCCTTTCAACAGGTGCCGGCGCTGAAGTGCAAAAACCTTTGGCTACCGTGGTTATCGGTGGACTGGTTACCGCCACCTTACTCACGCTGGTTGTATTGCCATTACTCTATATCATTTTTACGAAACCACCCAAAAGTGCCAATGTAACTGCCCTATTGATGATGATAAGTCTTTTCATGTTTTTTTATCCGGCTAATGCACAGGATGTTCCTCGTCATATTTCCTTAAATGATGCTTACCAAATGGCACTGGAAAATAACCTCCAATTAAAAGGAAGTGATATTGCCCTACAAAGGGCGCAGTCACTTTCAACAACCGGATTTTCACTTCCAAAAACAGGTGTTTTTGTTGAAAACGAAGATCTTCGACCGTCTGATCCAGAAGGGGTACTCAAAATAGGACTGTCGCAGGATATCGAATGGCCCGGCATGTACACCGCCCGAAAAAAACAGCGGCTACAAGAGCTCCAGTCTGTTACATATGCCAAAGAATTGAGTGCGCTTGATTTGAAGCGTGAAGTGGAAGAAACTTATTATACACTATGGTACCATCAATCGCGACAGCAACTTTGGCAACAACTGGATAGTTTTTATCGTGTTAGCGCTACCATCGCACGTGTACGTGTCCGAGCTGGCGAAAGCGCTGGCTTGGATAGCATCGCTGCGCTTGCTAAAAGTACCGAAATCCACCTCCAATTAGAAGGGATCGAAAATGATATCCATACACAGCAAGCCATACTGAAAGCGCTGTTGAATACTGAGAACAGGTATCTGGCAGAACTACGACCATTGGCTAAAATGGTACAAACAACGATGGAGTCGCCTTTAGAACATCCCGCTTTGGCCATGCAGCGCCAAGCAGTAACGCTCGCTGAGACCAATATCCAGTTGACGAAAAGAAGTGTATTGCCTGATTTCTCTGGACGTTTTTACTCACAACGCTTATACGGTATGTCCAATCCATATACGGGTTTTTCCATTACCGTAGGTATTCCATTGGCTATGGGCAACTATCAGAAAAAAGTGAAAGCAGCCAAGCTCGAATATGACCTTCAGGAAACTCAATATCACTATGGAAAACAGCAAATGCAAGCTGAAATAGAACAGCAATACCAAGCATTAGAGAAAAGCAAAAAAATGCTCGCGTATTATGAGAAAAGCGGACTGGCTCAGGCGCAAAGTATGACAGATGCTGCTAATTTGGCTTATCAAGGGGGTGAAATCAGCTTTGCTGAGCTAGCGCAATATTTGGGGCAAGCCATGGATATCAGAAAAAATCACCTGGATGTTTTACAACAATACAACCAGACAGTTATACAGCTGCACTATTTGAACAATAAGTGAGAAAGTGCCTAAAACGTCGTTATTTCTGCTATAATTGAATTGTCATTCCGAGCGAAGCCGAGGAATCTCATCTTAATGAGATATCTCGATTGCGCTACGCTCCACTCGATATGACGATAGTAGACTTGTTAGACACCCCTCATTCCAACAAAATTACTACTAATAAAACATACATCAAGAAAATACGAACAATGAAACTATATCAAATTTTTGGAATTACTTTTTTTGTGTTGCTTTGCGCATGCAGGCAACCAGATACGGTACGGGAAGAAACTAAAAAAGAAACCGAGCATACCGATAAACCTACTGCGGTTTCTCTTTCAGCAGCCCAAATGAAAATGGCCGGAATAGAAATGGGGCCGATTGAAATGAAAAATCTAACCACTTCACTCCGTGTAACGGGTACATTGGCTGTTCCGGGTCAAAATAAGGCTTTCGTCACCTCTTTAGTCAATGGAACACTTCGAAATCTATTTGTACAGCCGGGCGATTATGTCCGTAAAGGACAGGCCATTGGCATGATAGCGAACACAGCACTTTCGGCTATACAACAACAGCTTATTGCTGTTACGGCTCAAGTAAAGTTTGCTTCTCAGGAAGTTGCGAGGCAACGTGAACTGGTAGCAGGGAATGCCGCCCCATTAAAGAACCTGCAACGCGCTGAAACCGAATGGCAAGCATTACAGGTACAGCAAGAGGCACTAAAGCGCCAATTGGAAGTATTGGGTGTTTCTGCCAATAACCCCATTGCTGCAACCCTCACCATTACCGCACCAGTATCCGGTACCATTTCTGAAATAGATGCTCAAATTGGCTCATCCATCAACGCCAATTCGCCCATTGCACAAATTATCAATAATTCTGAGCTGCATCTGGATCTTTTCGTGTATGAAAGGGATTTGTCAAAAGTTGCTGTGGGGCAAACCATTCATTTCACATTAACGAATAATCCAGGAAAAGAATATGATGCGACCATTTATTCGGTGGGTACAGCATTTATCAATGAAACCAAAGCGGTACCCGTACATGCGAAGGTAGTAAATGATAAATCTGGATTAATAGAAGGGATGAGTGTCACGGCCAGAATTAGTATCGGAGCAGACGTCTATCCCGCTGTACCGGACGACGCGTTGGTAAACGATGGTGGAAACGATTATATTTTTTTGGTAAACAACGATGAACATACCTATGCGGACGATGCAGACCATAAGGAGTCTCATGAGAAGCAAAGTACGAGCTTCAAAAGAATACAAGTGATAAAAGGTACGTCCGACGTGGGATATACCGAAATAAAACCCATTGTAGAACTTGACCCAAAAGCGAAAATCGTTACCAAGGGTTCTTTTTTCCTCATGGCGAAGATGACGAATAGTGGCGAACATGAACATTGATAGATAATGGACACACTGTAATTGAGACAAATCCAAGAAAAAATGATACGGGCTTATTCTGCTATCTCTTCTGATTATGCGTTCTTTGTTTCCTTCAGATACGAAATATATGTACCATACATCATCCGATCCCACATTACTACATACGAAACAGCATTTTAAATTGTTAGATGGACTGAGGGGAATAGCTGCGGTTGCAGTGGTCATTTTTCATTTTATGGAGATCGCTACACCCGATTATAAAGATAACTTTATTGCCCATAGTTACTTGGCAGTCGATTTCTTCTTTTGCTTATCAGGATTTGTGATGGCCTACGCATATGACCATAAAGTAGCCCGAATTGGAACCATGCAGTTTTTTAAATTGCGATTGATCCGCTTACAACCTTTGGTTGTGATTGGGGCGATTATCGGATTGATTGCCTTTCTGTATGACCCCTTTAGCAATCTCGATGACAAATTTAGTGCACTTCAGGTATTGCTCATGTTTTTGAGTGCCTGCTTTTTAATTCCATATCCCAATGTACCTGAACGCTATTACAACTTATTTCATTTAAACCCACCCACTTGGTCACTTTTCTGGGAATACATTGCTAATATTTTCTATGTGCTGATCTTGGTCAGACTGCGTACAAAAACGCTTTGGTTTTTAGTATCTGTGGCTGCTGTTGCCCTTTGTTATACTTCTTATCGCGCTGGTTATTTGGGAGTAGGATGGGGTGTTGATAGTTATATCGGTGGTGGAGCGCGTATCTTCTATTCGTTTATTGCGGGCATGTTGGTTTATCGGATGCATTGGATGATTAGGAATCGCTTGGGATTTATAACATTGGGTACCTTATTGGCGCTCGTGTTTTTAATTCCTTATGCTGAAACATGGAATTGGCTCATCGATCCTTTGCTAGCCATTTTTTATTTTCCATTGCTCATCGCTTTAGGTGCTGGCGTCCGTGCAGACACCAAGCAACATAAGGCCTGCAAATTTATGGGCGATATTTCCTATCCGCTTTATATGGTGCATTACCCCTTCATCTGGATATTTATGAGTTATGTAGAACGCTATCAACCAGCAATGGGAGAAATGCAAGTCATCATTCCCATTGCTGTGGTTTTACTGATCGGTCTGGCATACACGATTCTGATAGGAGTAGATGCTCCATTACGGCAATACCTTAAAAGCAAGCTAAAGAGAAAGGAACCTTTTTCTTAATCAGCTTTTTCTTGATAAAAAGCTGAGCAAAAATCAAGGCTTCACGATCTTCGCTAAAAAATTGGCACCACCCACAATGAAGTGGAGCCGTTCGTTTCACTTCACTTCTTCACTTCATTTCCTATCCATCCCACCACCAATTTTTCTTAACGCGAATCTCCTGAGGCCGTTCCACCACCCCACGAGCCCATAAGGCTTGTGCTATTAACACTAGACATGCTACCGTTGAAAGTAATGCATAGACCGTTCCGAAGCACGAAAATGGCCTAGGTCTGTGGAGACAGCCATCGGCAGTTGGCATGCCCTATGATGATGTTTTGTGAAGCTTGCCGCTAGGTAGCAAAAGAGGAAACGAAGGGTTGGGGTGTGCGATGGAGTGGCTCCTTTTGCGGATGGGCATGCCGGCCACGAATGGCAACGGAACAGGCCAGCCAGGCTCTTTGCTTACTTTGGAGCGGCCAAAGTAAGAACAAACCCGTGCGGTTCCGCACGGAAAGCCTTTGCGTGCAGGACAATGAAATCAAAAGTTGATTAATTGTTTTTTTTATCATATTTTTGACTGACTGGTCAGTCAGTATTATATATGAAAACAACAACAAATATCAAGACACTCACAAAGCCCAATAACGATGCCCAACAAAAAATAATCACTGCAGCATTAGAGCTTTTTGCCGTAAATGGTTATTCGGCAACATCTGTAGATAGCATAGCAGCAAAGGCTAAAATCTCTAAAGGGCTGATCTATTATTACTTTCGGAGCAAAGAGGAGATATTAAAGGGTGTGTTTGGTTATTTGTTGACAAAAACAGGAATGCACTATGAAGGAACTGGAAATCTAACACCACGTCAATTTCTAAAAAAACTGGTTGACGATTCGTTCCGATTAATTGTGCGCCAAAAAAAATTGTATCGATTGATACTGGCCTTAACCATTCAACCAGAAGTCGTGAAAGGTTTGAAGGTAGAGCTGGAGTCGGTCAGAAGATTATGGATGGAAGGTTTGGTACAAGTATTTGTAGCCTTGGGGTACGCTCAACCAGAAACAGAGGCCTATCTGCTAGTGGCCCTGTTCGATGGTATCGGCTTGGCTTATCTATCTATGCCAGATTACCCTATTCAGGAAATACAACAAGTGCTTGAAACCAAATATAATTTATCACCATTTGATGCAATAAGATGATGGAAGAAATGATCTGGATTTACAAAACCAATGTGTCGGCCTCGACAGATTTTACAGCCCTAAAAAGATTATTGGATAATGCACCTGGCATTCAGACATGGAGTATTGATTTAGAAGATTGTGATAAAATTTTACGTGTGGTGGCAAAGGGAATGAGCAGCGATGATGTGGTTGATATGTTAGTGTCCTGCCAAGTACAGGCTCTGGAACTCCCATATTAAAAAGGAGTCCCAATCCCGATCACTTGGCGCAACAGGCATTAAAAAAGTGAATGTATATTTAATTTTGCAATCGGTTGCAATTTAAAAATTTTGTTTATACCTTCACCCTATTAACCAGTTGTCCAATTGTTTGCTGATAACATTTCAAAACTTATACGATGAATAAAAATCATGTCCTTCCAGCCAACGAGGTACCATCTAAAAGCAATGAATTTCACACCGGTCGACGAGATTTTGTAAAAACGGCAGCAGCTTTCACCGGTGTGTTGGCCATGAGTGGTTTCCCTTCGATTGTGCCGGCATCGGTATTAGGTAAAAATGCACCGAGTAATAAAATTAATATTGGCCAGATTGGCTGTGGTCGTATTGCTACTACCCACGATCTTCCGGAAACATTCAAAAATGACGTAGCCCGTATCATGGCAGTGAGCGATTTTGATAGCAACCGGAAAGTTGCCTGTAAAAAACTCATTGAAGGTTGGTATGCCAAGAAAACCGGACAGCAAAATTACATCAACGTAAAACCGTATGATGATTACCAAGAGCTGATTGCCGATCAAGATATCGATGCGGTTATCATCAGTACGCCTGACCATTGGCATGCACAACCGGCCATTGAGGCGGCGCTTGCAGGTAAACATATTTATTTACAGAAACCCACTTCTATTACCATCGAGGAGGGACGTGCCATGAGTGATGCCATACGTCAGGCGGGTGTAGTGTTTCAGTTAGGAAGTCAACAACGTTCTGTCAGTCCTTGGCCACAGTTTAAACGCACTTGCGAGTTAGTACGAAATGGTCGGATCGGAAAATTACAAAAAGTCAAAATCGGGCTTCCATTTGATCCGGCTGGAGGTAATACCGCTGAAATGCCTATTCCACCCCATTTAAATTATGATAAATGGCTCGGATCAACGCCTTATGTTTACTATACACGTGATCGTGTTCACCCAGACGATGTTCAAGGCCGTGGTGGTTGGTTGCGTCTGGAGCAATTTGGTGCAGGGATGATTACAGGATGGGGTGTGCATCATATTGATATTGCACATTGGGGTATGGATGCCGAGTATACGGGGCCGATTTCGGTAGAAGCTTCAGCTGAATTTCCTAAAACAGGTTTGTGGGACGTGCATGGGAAATATGGGGTCAATGCGGTTTACGATAATGGAGTGGTGATGGAGATGGGAGGAGAGAACCCCAATGGTGTCCGTTTTGAGGGAACAGATGGGTGGATTTTTGTCACACGGGGTGATGTTGGAGTGACCGCTTCTGATCCGGGGAGTAAAGGTAGCAAGGCCTTGGAAGCCAGTGATCCTAAAATTTTACAGTCGGAAATTGGGCCGAATGAAATTCACCTGTACGAAAGTCGTGAACAGCACGGCAACTGGTTAGACTGCATTCAAAGTGGAAAAGAAACCATCAGTCCAGCAGAAGTAGCACATCGTTCATGCAGTGCTTGTTTAGTAGCACATATTGCTATGAAAGTACCTGGGAAATTGGAATGGGACCCCAAAAAAGAACGGTTTAAGAATAGCGAAGAAGCAAACAAGCGGCTATCTAGACCACAACGGTATCCCTATGGAACGAATTATATTGATTACAAAAAACATTCATAACAAATAAATATAGTGTTTAGATGCAGAACAATTTCAGTTTTCGTTTTAAAAGCCTAAAAAGCTTCTTGCTAATTGGAGCAATCGTTTTTTCTTTTACACGTGTATATAGCCAAAAAATAGCGGAATTAAAAGTTGCTGCCGATGCACAAACAGGCACTTTTGTGGTGCCGGTAAGTGTTGATCTGGATGCCATCAGTTTAGTGCATACAGATAGCTTGTACGTCGTAGAACTGGTTCGTGGTCAATCATTACCCGTTAATTATCAAATTGAAAATCACGGGCGAAGAATGCTCTACTGGCTGGTTCAGCCCAATCAAAATACAGGTACGCGTATCTTTGCATTGATGAAAGGAGTACCACCAACATCTACACCAGTAGTCGAACTATCAAACGATGCAGGTGCCTTGGTTATATCAACTCATCAGCAGCCGTTGCTTCAATACAATTATAAAATGCATTATCCTCCGCAAGGAGTCGATACCGTATTTAAACGAAGTGGCTATATCCATCCTTTGTATACCCCCCATGGGCAGACTTTAACCCGGATCAATGCCCCTGATCATTATCACCACTATGGTTTATGGAATCCGTGGACGAAAGTGCTATTCGAAGGGAAAACGGTTGATTTCTGGAATCTCATGGATAAAAAAGGGACGGTACGTTTTGGCGATTTTATTTCTACAACAGATGGGTCAGTTTTTGGAAGTTATCAGGTCTTGCATAAGCACATCGTGTTTGGTGAAAATGGTACTGAAAAAGTGGCGATGAATGAACTGCAATCCATTAAAATTTACCGGCCAGACAGCTTGAATAATTGTTATCTACTGGATATAACCGTTCGTCTAAATTGCGCTTCACCCAGTCCGGTCACCTTAGAAGAATATCGGTATGGAGGTTTAGGATGGCGAGCAACCGCACAATGGAATAAGCATAATAGTGAAATTCTTACCTCAGCAGGTAAAACACGAAAAGATGCAGATAATTCGAGGGGGAGGTGGGCCATCGTGCAAGGGAGTTTGGGTCAAGATTATGGTGGCGCTATTATGATGTCATATCCAAGTAATTATAATTATCCCGAACCTTTACGCATCTGGCCGGAAAGTATTGCCAACGAAGGGGATGTTTTTGCGAATTTTTCGCCAACAAAAGACCGCGATTGGGTATTACACCCAGGTACAGATTACGTGCTGAAATATCGCTTTTTAGTTTTTAATGGTAAATTCGATGCACAACGGGCAGAAGCTGCATGGCAAGGGTTTGCTTATCCGCCCAAGGTGACGGTGAAAGTATTGTAATCGGCTTAATTTGTTATTCGTTGTTTATGAGACTGCTTCGCCCCGTTCGGTTCCTCGGCTTCTGCTCGCAGTGACGGCGCTATGATGCGTCATTGCGAACCGAGGGGTAAGGCAGTGTATAGGGGTGAAGCAATCTCATGAACTAATTCAGTCTCAAAATAATTTATATATTCCCTCTATCAAAATGAACCTATTATGCAAAGAGGTGGCTGTGTTTATATCATGACCAATAGTTCCAATTCAGTTTTATATGTTGGTGTAACTTCCAGCTTATTGCACCGGGTTTGGCAGCATAAGCATAAGACATTTCCACAGAGTTTTACATCAAAATATAGCTGTAATAAATTGGTATATTATAAATTTTTCCCACGGATTGAAGAGGCAATTGCAGAAGAGAAACGCATCAAGGCAGGGAGCCGGAAAAAGAAAATAGCAATGGTTAATATGTTAAATAGCAATTGGGCAGATTTATATGACATTTTGAAATAGACTGCTTCGCTCCGTTCGGTTCCTACCGCTTCGGCTCGCAGTGACGGTACGATATGCACGTCATTGCGAACCGAAGCGGTAGGTGGCGGGATGGAGTGAAGCAATCTTATTAGTTGCGATGAGACTGCTTTGGCTCGCACGGCCGATGTCTCGCCTGCCTGCCGGACAGGCAGGCAGTGGCGACTTTTAGACACTCTCTTTTTTAATATGGTTATTGAATCAACTGCTCATGCAATTGCCTGAGCGTATCCGTAGCAATTTTCACTTGCTTCCGATCATAAGTAATCAAGCCGTTTATTTCTGTTTCCACATCGGTTAATTGTGTATAGATAGTTGCGGCAAAACCATGATGCTTCAAGTCGCTAATCTTTGCAATTAATCCAGCATAAGCCTCTTGCAAATCGCTAGCATGTTTAAATGCTTGATAACTCCAAGCATCTTGGGCATAGGTGTGGTTGGCAATGGCGTAACCCAATCCACCAAATTCACCAATAACCAATGCCCGGTTTTTTTCTAACGGTAATGCCTTGAGCCGGTCGCCATATAAATGGTAATCGCGCATTTCTCCGGCACCGCGATCGATCCAGCCACTGGGGCCATCCACAATGCGCGACGGGTCGAGCGTTTTTGTCCACGCCAGTAGCTCATTGGTTTTAAACTGTCCCCAACTTTCATTGAACGGCACCCAAACACCAATGCTGGGGTGGTTAATGAGTTGATGGATAATAGCCGCCCACTCTTTTCGAAACAAGGCTTCCTCTTCTTCTGTTCGTTGCACGTCTGGATAATGTTGTGCAAGCCAATTGCTATCAATCGAATGATCATGGTCTTTTACCGGAACAATTTCACCATAGCCGCTGGGCATATCCTGCCATACAATAAGCCCCAATCGATCGCAATGGTAATACCAGCGTTGCGGTTCCACTTTCACGTGTTTACGTACCATATTGAAGCCCATCTTTTTCATGGTTTGGATATCCCATAATAAAGCGGCTTCGGTCGGAGCGGTATAGATGCCGTCAGGCCAATAACCTTGATCAAGTGGCCCGTATTGAAACAAGGCCTGATGATTGAGAAAAATACGATACACCCCTTGCTCATCTGGAGCTACTTCTATTTTTCGCATGCCGAAGTAACCTTTTATTTCGTCTATGGTCTGTTCATTACGTACCAGGGTCAATTTAAAATCGTATAATGAAGGGGTATCTGGGCTCCACAGTTTAGCCTGCCTAACTGGAAATTGAAGCACTTCTTGATTTGAAAAAACAGAATCGAGCACCGCTTTACCATCAAAGGAGACCTGAAGCTGCAAACGATCGCCAGCAACGGCCTGTATTAATTCAGGTCGGATGCTGACCTGCTTTTGGTCAATATCTGTTTCAACCTGATAAGCGGCGATATGTGTCTCGGGTACTTCTTCTGTCCAAACCGTCTGCCAAATTCCGGTTACCGGCGTGTAGTAAATACCCCCCGGTTTTTTTACTTGTTTGCCCCGTGCCTGCTTACCATCATCTGTTGGATCCCAGACCTTGACGATCAGTGTTTCTTCATCACCTTGTAAAAAGGGTGTGATGTCGAACGAGAAGTGGGTATATCCACCCTCGTGTGTACCGATGTGTTGGCCGTTTAGAAAGACTTCTGTGCGCCAGTCACTTGCCCCAAAATGTAAGATTCGCCGGATTCCAGCCGGTGTTTTTCCTACCGAGAATGTGTGATGGTACCACAATACGCTATCTTTTCCTACACGTCTTTCTACACCAGATAAAGCCGATTCAACGGGGTAGGGTACGGTAATTTTCCCTTCCCACGTAGTGGGTTGTTCTTGCTCAATGGGTTGTATACAATAGTCCCATTGACCATTGAGATTTTCCCATTGATCGCGTACCAATGCCGGACGCGGGTATTCGGGCAAGGGCTGTTCGTGATTCACATCGTTCGTCCATGGCGTGGTTAATCGCTGTTCTGGCGAGGAAGAACAGTTACTCGCGATATACCATAATCCAACAAAAAAAAGATAATTGTACTGCTTCATGCTAAAATAATATCGATATAAATCGGGTTCGTAATATATTTAAGGTGTTTTTCCGCTGGTTTCAAAACCACGGTTGGCGGCATAAGTGCGATTGGCCTGCTCCAATTCGGCCAATGGCGATTGACTCAACTCTTGGATATCCATCTGGCCAAATACATCCTGAAGGAGTACCAAGGGCTCCAGTAAATTAAACGTCTGCCAAGGTAAGAAGTAATTCACACCATGGCCACGGGGTATGGTTACTGTAAAGGCCTCGCCGAGCAATCCGGGAGCAATTTTAGGGATATTATTGCCCGTATCCCAATTCATAAATTGCTTGGTATTGTTTAATAACAATGTCGCCTGTTTCAGCAATTGTTCATCGTGGCTGTACAGGTACAACCTGAAATAATTAAAGGCATCGATGGCTGCATACGTATCTGCAGCATTGTTCGCGGTAGCGATGGCGCTCGTACCCGTTATAGACCGGGAGGCGGGAAACACCGCCCGGTTATCGTCGGCCGGAATCGGTACGTCCCAAGCGTATACCCATGTTTGATAATAATAGGCGGCTTGCAGGGCAGCTGCTAGCCAACGATCGGTTTTATCCAGGTCATGCAGGGCCATAAAGGCACGCAAGGCCATGGAGGCCGATTCTTTATCCGGTACATTGGGGTTGTCGGCCGCACCGCCCGCATAGTGAAACGGTTCATGTGTCTGCTGGTAAATGAAATCGCCCGCTTTTAATGCCGCATCCCGATAGGTTTGTTTACCAGTAATGAGATAAAGGTCTACTAGAAAAGGAATGACGTTGGATGTGTTATTCTTGGTGTTATTTACCACGGCACCCGTTTGGTAATTGTATTGTTGGAAGAACGAACCATCGCCATTTTGAATGGTCAATAGCCAATCAGCCACTTGGGTAGCAAAAGCGAGCCAAGCGGTTTTATCCACGCCCTGTTTTTTCCTAAAATTCCAAGCCCACAACAGGCCATTCATCCCATCGCCTAATACACGCATATGGGTTGCGTCCGACCGCCAAGATTGGGGAATGGGATCGTACCAGGTGCGTGGGATACCGATAGCGCTTAACGAATGCGTTGCCCAGAAGTCGACCATTTTTTCACCTTTTTCGAGTAATGAAGTATGGTTTGTCTGTCCCCCTGCTCGTATCAAAAGGGAAGCATTGGCCAATTGTTGTCCAACAAAGCCCATATCCCAATTGTAATCGGCTTCTGATTCTACCAGACCATTGAGCAGGATACGAAAAGGTACACCGGCTGTACCATTGATTTCTTTCCAATAATGGTCTAGTACGTTGATTTGTTGCCGGTATACGGCTTGTAAGTCTACTGGATAGACGGCTGGATTACTGAGCCGATAACCAGTTGCCCACGTATTTTTCAATGCCGTGGGATAATCGGCTTGTTTGGTCAGTGAAAGGGCCACTTCGTATTTTTGGACAAAGCCCACCTGCATGGGGTGGCCACGCCATGCCCATCGTTTCTCGGTCGACATTCCATATACGCCTGTACGCTCGCCTTCTGAACCTGGAAAGGTGAGGCCTACCAATGGCTGCTCTTTATTTTCCAGGCCGAGGGCAGCAAATTGGATGCGTGCATCGATGATCCGATTGAGGCCATCTTCTTCTTTGAAGGTACTACCGTTTGGATGATGATGATAAACAGCGAAAGTCGCCCCATTGCTTCGATTCCGTAACATAACTAAGGGAAGTGGAAGCCGATCTTCCCGAAACCAATAGTAGTTATCATTTAAATTACTAGCCAACGCGTGAGCAGATACATATTCATTTTGTTTGTACCAAACGGCAGGTACCATCACATCGTAGGCACGAATGGAATTCACCTCCGGCTGCTGCAGGGCAAGGCGGGTGGCAAAACCGGCATCGCCCGCACCTGCGGAAGAGACCTCCACTTGTCGTGATGCGATGAAACACCCGCAATCGTCTTGCGACTGATACGTATCGGTAAATTGGAGTACAGAACCATTGTTGGTACGCAGTTCGCCCTTGGCCAATAATTGCCCCCCTGTTTCCGTAATGCTTTGGTATGCTGCTTGGGCCCAATACGTCTGTCCATTTTCTGGAATGACCTGTACCAGTAAGGGTGTAGCCTGTGCATAAGTACTGGTGCCATCATTTAGCGTGATGGCCATACCGTATTGTCCTTTTTCTCCAGTTATTTTTAATGTGGCTTCTGTTGTTTGCAAACCGGTCGATGCGGGTGTATCCGCATCGGCAGGTCTGGTTTTTTTACAGCCGACCAATAAAATCAGCACATAAATAAAAGCATGTTTTATCATCATTAATCAATTCGTATCAGGTTAAAACTTACAAAAGATACAGCATTGGTTTCTTTTGCTGGGAAATTAACGGCATAACCTAAACTGATGGTTTGCTCGCTGCTCAGCTCAAAGTTAATCGAAAGCGATGTTTTATTTTGCGGTAAACCGCAGTCGGCACGACCCAATACCTGCTCCCCCGAAATGGGTAAGGATTCACCTTGAGCAACCGCCACAAACGCCCGATCGCTACGGCCACCTAAGTCGCCATTGTTCCATCCGCGTTTGGCAATCAAAATGTATTTACCTGCTGGTAGTTTGGTGCTTTGCCAAACGGAACCCGTTAGTGGGGTAGACCCGCCCCAATTTTCTGCACTCATAAATAAGCGGTCGCCCCAACCATCATACATAGAGCCTTTGATGGCATCGGTAGCTTGCCAATCTTGTACAATACCGCGCCGGTCGTTGATCCATGAGCTGATTGCGAAAGGTTGCTTATAGTTTTTCAAATATTGCTCAGATACATCATTGAATTCGAGGGGCACATTTTCCACTTTATAGACCGGCGACCACAAGAAATAGCTGGGTGATTTGTCTGTTTCTAACGCGATGCGTAAGAATGCATAGGTACGGAAATTGTTGGCGTACTGGCTGCGATAACTCGGAATACTGGCCGAAACGGTAATAGGTTCAGAAATGTCTGTTACGGTTATTTCACCCATAACCGGTGTAGCGCTGTTGACAATAGCCGACGTGTTGACAAATAGTTTAGCCTTTACCAGGCTCGCTCCTTCTTGTATTCTTTTGATGCGAAAATGGGCCACTAAGCTAGTGCCTGATACTTCTGTTTGCACATCTTCAATGGTAAAATAGGGGGTAACGGGGATATCCAATACATAATCACTTGTAATATTCGTCCGTAGTGTATCATACGCACCCCCGTCGGTGTGCTCCCAATGGTCGAAAGTAAAGGGATAGGGTGTATTTTTCATGGTAATTTTATAATCGCCCGGAAAAATCTGTTGTTGGAAACTCCCATTGGCGTTTACAGCAGCCGTAATGGGGACACCCGACTTGCCGAATCCATCTTGGTATAATTCCACAATCTTAGAAAGACCTGTTCCTTCCGCGTAACCGTCAAATTCTAGAGGTTCACCCTGGTATTGAAGTTGCCCAGAAATAAAAATTTGCGGTGGATCATAATTGTCGTAATCGCAGGCACTGAATATAAACGTAGCGAGCAATGTGCATATGCTGGCATTTTTCCTGTTAAATAAATATGCTAGTAACATAACCGTTTAATTATTGGTTTGGATTTTTTTCTAATAATGGATTGTTCGATAAGGCATCACCTGGTATGGCCGAGTAATATAGGCCTAGAGAGAAACGCAAAGGTTGCTTATAAGCCCCATTGATGGTTTTTGTACCACGGATGCGTAATCGTCTAAACAACCATTTGCCGTCGCTGGCATGTCCCGGGCGATAAATCTTATAAGGCCAAAGGGCATATAGCACCGCTTGATCATTATTCTGATTGCCATTCCATACTTCATCAGCAATCCGCCAACGGCGTAAATCATTGAATCGATGGTCTTCAAAAGCCAGCTCTATACGGCGTTCATGTTGAATGCGGGCCAAAGTTAGCTCAGAAGCCTGTATACGGAAAGTAGTGCCACCAGCGCGCTCACGCACTTCGTTGATGTACGTTAACGCTTCATTGGTGCGTCCGAGTTCGAAGGCAGCTTCAGCGGCATTCAGCAGCATCTCACCATAACGAAAAATGACATAGGCCACGTCACTTTTGCCGGCCGATTCAGAACCGGCATCGGCGTCTACAAATTTTTTGAGTAAAAAACCGGTGTGTGAGGTGTAAAAGCTGGTATAATGCGGGCCGTCAATGCCGGTCATTTGTATACCTTCATACAAACCGTCATCTGAGGTTGCGTTTTCAATGCGATCAACGGCTTTGAAATCGTAACCATTGCCATTCCAAACAGCTAAACCGGCCCAGAGTTGCGCATCTTTTCCACGGAATTGTCCGCCAGGAGTAATGATGGTACCGGCCAAGCGGGGATCCCTTCCTTCAAAAATAGCCAGTGGATTGTCATACACAACATAATCTAACGACGAATTGTTGCTTTCCATATTTTCTATGGTCTCCGTACCCTGTACCGTTTTAAAAGGTACGACCGTATGGGAAGCCGTTAATTCAAATGATTCGGCTAGATTCAGTGTCGGGTTAATCTGGCTACCTGCATTATTTACCGTGCTTTGCGAACGTAAAATGGCTCGTTGGGTAAAGCCGTTTAGGGTTTTTATACCGTCGTAATCTTTCATGAAGATTTGTTCGGGATTATCATTGTTTTTCTTTAGAAAGGCTTCGGCGAAGTTCTCCGATAGATTGGTGTTACTTTTATATAGGCTGTAGCCTAATCCCTGTAATTCTGTAAAGGCGTTGAGGCATTGGGTGAAGTACCCTTCCGCCATGGACGACGGAATCCCTACAGCACCACTATTTAGCCAAACATTCTTCGTCTTGCTCTTGGCTTCGTTTTTAGCAATCGAACCAGCATAAAGCATGGCCCGGCATTTTAATGCGAGCGCGGCTCCTTTACTGGCGCGTGTTTTGACACGGATGTCGCTATTGCCTGCCTGTAAATCGTCTTTAATGGCATCCACCTCACTGGCAATGAAATCGTATATTTCGCTTTCTTTTGCCCGCTTTTGGGCATAGGCCCCCGGATTATTGGAATATTCAAACACTTGGGTAATGAGCGGAACACCGCCCATCCGGCTCACTAAGTGAAAATAAACCAAGGCACGTATAAACCGAGCTTCTGCAATAAAATAACGTTGCTGCGCTTCGGTTACATTTTTTCCGGTATGTTCCAGTTGTGCTACATGCAGGTTGATATCGCGAATCAATCCATAATCGTAATAGCTGCGATAGCCGTTGCCCCAGGCATCGTCTGCGAAGCCATATGCACTGTTGTTATAGGCTTCATCAAACCGAGTGATATCGTACGATTCGTTGTCTATGGCGAAATCTTGTTCATAGCGCACACGAGCATACAAGTCGGCCGCAATGCCATTGATACCATCGGGAGAGGAGTACGCTTGCTCGGGCGAGATCACGTTCGTGGGTTGCTGGTTCAGGAAATCTTTTCCGCATGATGCAAAGAGCATCGAAACAGCAATGAGTGTATATTTAAAAATGTTTTTCATCTTTTTTATCATTAAAATGTAGCCGTTAATCCGAAGGTATAGGTTCTATGTTGTGGGTAATCCTGGCCATTTACCGTAGAAATTTCCGGATCGAATCCCATCTTCCTCAGATTATCAAAAGAGGCGAGGTTAGAACCTTGGAAATACAAGCGCAACCTGGAAATAGCTGCCTTTTCAGTCCACGATTTTGGTAGAGTATAACCCAAGGTCACATTTCGGATGCGTAGGTAATTGACATTGGTTGTATAATAATTGTTCCACCAACGGCCAGAAACGGTGCCAATAGAAGGGAAAGAGCCTGGAATCCAAGGGCTGGTTGGGTCTAAGATATCTTCATGCCGCCAAACATCGATGCTGTTGTAATAATAGCCATTTGATGTACGATCTACTCCCCATTTCGTCTGCCAATCCATTACGAAAGTATTCATAAACCCACCTGCCAAATCGGTGGCAAAGTCGATTCCTTTCCAGGTAAAACCAAGATTCAACCCCAAGGTCATCAAGGGTGCTTTGTTGCCGCCAGAAGAATCCCATGGCCAGTCTGCTGCCGCATAACCCAATGGGCGCTCATCGTGCTCATCCATGATGCCATCTCCGTTTATGTCTTTAAAGATCAGGTCGCCCGGTCGCAAGTTGGCATTGTTTGCACCGTCAATGTTCACCGGATAATTGTCTATTTCTTCTTGGGTTTGGAATACACCAATCACTTCCCACATCCACATCTGTGAGCCACCAGAGACGTTCGACCAGCGCCCCGATTGTGCATATCGATATTGATCCCATGAATTGAAGAAGCGTTCACCGTAACGTTCACCGTATTTCTGTCGGGCGAGCGTAAAGTTCAGGCCAATGTTAAACCGAAAATCATTGGCTTGCCCGTTATACCGGATCAATCCGTCTACGCCCATGGTCTCATCCGAATCCAGGTTTTGTGGTAAGGTAGACAGGCCGGTCTCATTCGGAAAGGCAATATCGTTCGGTATGGTTGGAATACCACTACGGCTTCGTTTAAAGAAATCAATCTCGGCCGTCAACGCATTGTTCAAGAAACCTAATTCTACTCCAGCGTTCACCATGGTCGATTTCATCCAGGTCAGGTCTGTAATGGGTAAACCCTTATCACGGATACCGGTAATATTGCGGCCATCTGCTGCTACGCCGGGATAGGGGCTCATTAGGTAGTTGCTTACATTGTAATTATAGCCGCTTAAATAGGCAAAATCAGGATAATAACCCAGGTTATCGTCGCCGGTCTGGCCAACTGAGAATCGCAATTTGGCATCTGAGAGCCATGAATCCATTCCCGCATTTTTAAAGAAGGTTTCGTCAGACAATCGCCAAGCCAACTGTACGGAAGGGAAGAAGCCCCAACGTTTTCCTTCCGGAAACTTCCAGGAGCCATCGTAACGTCCGGCAAAATCAATGATATAACGTTGTTTGTAATCATAACCTGCTCGAAAAATGAAACTAGCTGTCGAGTTGGTATAACGCGAGTCGGCTACGGTATTGTTCTCATTTGTTGTCAGCAGATCGATGAAATTGTTGTCGATCGGATTCTGTGAAACATTTAAATTATTGCCCTTCCGTTGGAAGAACTCGGTTCCTAAAACCGCGCTAATGTGGTGGTCGTTTCGGAAAGTACTGTCGTAATTCAGTGTAAACTGCCCCGTATGTTCCTGTATGTTCTGACGGTTTTTAACGAGCCAGGTGTCGCCAGCCGCCGTCTTGTCAAAACTGGCGATATATTCATCTTTAGACGCGTCGTAGGTATACTCCTGCCAACCCTTCTCAAAATTATCAGTCTGCTCACTGGCGTAATAGTAAGAATATAAGGCCTTGGCTGTTAATCCTTGGAGTGGGGTCTTGTATTCAGCGGTCCAGTTGCTTTGAAGTACACGCCACTGGCTGTCGTACGTACCCGCGTTATCTGTCGTCATGGCAGCTAAATTGCTGCCAAATCGATTCTTTATCGCCGCTAAATACAAATCGTTATCATGGGCGTAAGGCCGATAAATGGGGGGCAAATAGAAGACCGCTGCTCGGGCAGCTTCATAATCATCAGTGCCCGGCATGCCCGGGTTCTTCCGGGTTTCGATCCGTCCGTTTAACTGTACACCAATTTTGAAACGCTCGCTCAATTGGGTGTCAAAATTGGTTTGGATATTGGTACGGTTAAAGTTATAGTCTTTGAATACGGCATCTTGATTGATATGCCCCATAGACAAGTAGTAATTGGATTTACCTGTGCCGCCTGAAGCCGATAGGTTGATGTATTGCTGCGGTGCATGATTGCTTACGAAGTTGTCTTTCCAATCGTAACCGCGATAATCTTCTCCTGTCTCTGGGTTATAGTAGCCATTTTGCCATTTTTCCAATTTTTCGCGAGCTTCATCCACAGAGCTACTGAATGTGCCATTATTCACTTCTTTCATCAAGTTGGCATATTCCCATTCATAGGCATTAAGCAAACGCGGATAGCGAAACCACTGCTGTACACCATAATAGGTGTTGAGACTGATGGATGGCTTTTGGTTGATGCCTCCTTTCTTGGTGGTCACTAACACCACGCCATTGGCCGCTTTGACACCATAGATGGCTGCTGCACCATCTTTGAGAATGGAGATGTTTTCGATATCATTCACATCGAGGTTATTGAATTGCCCAGCATCTTTCATCACACCGTCAATGACATAAAGGGGGGTGCCCAGGTTTCGTATCTGAATATTAGTGGCACTTCCCGGCTGACCAGATTTTTGTCTGAAGGTAATACCGGAAGTTTTGCCGACCAATGCTCCACTCACAGTGGTGGCCGTTGTGCGGGATAGGTCATCGGCAGAGATGCTGCTCACTGCTGACGCAACACTGCCTTTCTTCCGTGTACCATAGCCAATCACCACCACTTCGTTCAGCGTGCCGGCTTCACTTTTTAAGGTAACGTCCAAACGAGTGCGCGCTTGTACAGCGATGTCTTGTGTGACATAACCCATGTAAGAAAAGCTGAGTACGGCATCATTTCCGCTCACTTCGATCTCATATTGGCCGTTTGTGCCAGTTGCCACGGCACGTTGCCCGGTTTTCCAGCGAACGCTGACGCCTGGTAGGGCA